>Ga0210408_10006585_pt1 | contig 10030 bp, 9 predicted proteins | sample IncBWH4MmetaG_FD_155471 | JGI IMG/M metagenome (GOLD analysis project Ga0210408, IMG submission 155471) | Forest soil microbial communities from Barre Woods Harvard Forest LTER site, Petersham, Massachusetts, United States - Inc-BW-H-4-M | ecosystem: Environmental > Terrestrial > Soil >...
TGCGGGGCCTTCAGGGAGGAATTGATGAGCGTAGTCAGCATCGATGCTGGAACCGATCTCGCGGCCGCGTCCGGCACGGCCGACGAGATATCGCGGCGGCTCGAAAGCCTGCCCGCTTCCTCCTATGCCTGGCGGCTCGTCATCCTGCTGTCGCTCGGCGGCTGTTTCGAAATCTATGATTTGTTCTTCACCGGCTATATCGCGCCGGGGCTGAACCGCAGCGGGCTTCTGACCACCACCACGCAGGCCTTCTTTGGTTTTTCGGGGATCGGCGCCTTTGTCGCGGCAACCTTTGCCGGATTGTTCGCCGGCACCTTCTTCTTAGGGTTTCTCGCCGACCGGTTTGGCCGCCGTGCGATCTTCACCTTCGCGCTGCTCGGCTATTCTGCGGCGTCCGTCATCATGGCGTTCCAGACCACATCCGAAGGCCTGTTGCTGTGGCGCTTCATCGCCGGCGTCGGCATCGGCGTCGAGATCATCACCATCGACGCCTACATCACCGAGCTGGTGCCGAGCTGGATGCGCGGCCGCGCGTTCGCGGTCAATCAGGCGACGATGTTCATTTCAGTGCCCGTGGTGGCGTTTCTCGCATGGTGGCTGGTGCCGTTGTCGCCTTACGGCATCGATGGCTGGCGCTGGGTGGTCCTGATTGGTGCTGCCGCCAGCATGGTGATCTGGGTGGTGCGGCTTTACGTGCCGGAAAGCCCGCTCTGGCTCGCACGGCACGGCAGGACCGAGGAAGCGCTCAAGATCATGGCGACGCTGGAAGCATCCGCGGCCACTGCCCCGGCGCGCCCGAAATCGAGCGCCAACATGGTGCCAGCGCGTGCGCCGTTGCAGGCGGGTTTTGCCGAGCTGTTCCGGCCGCCTTATCTGTCGCTGGTCGTATTGTTCATGGTGTTCAACTTCTGCCAGGCCTTTGGTTTCTACGGCTTTGCCAATTGGGTGCCGACGCTCTTGGTCGAAAAAGGCATCACGGTTACAAAAAGCCTGCAATATTCCTTCATCGTCGCTTTTGCCTATCCGATCGCGCCGCTGCTCGCCGCGAGCTTTGCCGACCGACTGGAGCGCAAATGGATCATCTGCGGCGCATGCGTCGCCATCATCGCCTTCGGGATGGCGTTTTCGCAGTTCATCGAGCCGGCACTGTTGATCCTGAGCGGCGTGTTGCTGACAGCCGCCAACATGACGATGTCGTACGCCTATCACGCCTACCAGACCGAGGTGTTCCCGACCGCGATCCGCGCACGCGCTTCCGGCCTCGTCTATTCGATGAGCCGGATCAGCGCCACTTTCTCCGGCTTCATCGTCGCCTACATGCTGCGCGTCGGTGGCGTCAACGGCGTGTTCGGCCTGATCACGACGGCAATGGTTCTCGTGATCATCGTGATAGCGTCGTTCGGCCCGAATGTGCGGGGCAAGCCATTGGACGCATAATCCGCTCTTGCCGAGCGCTCCCGGCATGTCTACCTCTCGCGGGAAGCAAGAGAGGGTAGACCGTCATGCTGGATGCCGCCATCAAGGCGCTATCGCAAATCCTGTCGCCGCCGATGCGCTCGATCCTGTGGCGATCGATCGCGCTGGCGCTGGTGCTGATCACCGTGCTCGCGATCGGCCTGCAGCGGCTGTTGAGCTGGTTTGCGACCTATGGCGAAGGCTGGGGCGAAGCGATGCTCGGCCCCGGCTTCCATACCCCGCTCAATGTGCTGGCCTGGATCGTGTCGATCGCCGCCGGCCTTGGCGTCGTGCTCGGCGGCATTTTCCTGATGCCGGCGATCACCTCGCTGGTCGCCAGCGTGTTCGTCGACGAGGTCGCCGACCATGTCGAGCGCGAGCATTATCCGGCGGAACGTCCGGGCACCGCGCTGCCGTTTGGATTGGCGATGCGCGAGGGCATCAAGACCGCGCTGCTCACGATCCTGGTTTACCTGATCGCGCTGCCCTTTGTGTTTTTCGCCGGCGCCGGCTTCCTCGCCTTCTTCATCGCCACCGCGTGGCTGCTCGGGCGTGAATATTTCGATCTCGCGGCGATGCGGTTTCGCGCACCGGCGGAAGCCAAGGCGCTGCGCAAGCAGAATGCGGCGCTGGTGTTCACCGCAGGCCTCTTCATCGCAGCCTTCGTGTCGATCCCGATCGTCAACCTGGCGACGCCCTTGTTCGGCATGGCCTTCATGGTTCACATGCACAAGCGTTTGTCGGGGCCGCGGCCTGAATTGCTCGAGCCGGTGCGCCGGACCAGCGTGCCGACGGTTTAACCGTCTATTTTCGGTCCCGAGCGAACGGCACCAGCAGCAGGCCTGCGATCGCAACGCATGCGAGCATGGCCCAGGCTTCGTTGACGGTGAGCGCAAGCGACGCCTTCTCGACCATCGGCCGGACGAATGCGATCGCGGCGTCATCCGGCGGTCCGGGCGGCCGGTTGGCGAGCAATGACGGATCAAGCCCGATGGCCCTTGCCGCACCGAGGTCTCCCGCCAAGAGCCGCGTGCGAAAGTCCTCGGCGTGGATGGCGCTGCGGCCATAGAGGATCGTGTCGATCAGGGCGATGCCGATGGCGCCACCGAGATTTCGCATCAGGTTGAACAGACCGCTGGCGTCGGCGACCTCGGCTTGCGGCAGCGCGCCCAGCGCAAAGCGCGTCGGCGGCAGCAGGCAGAACATGATGGCGACGCCGCGCACGATTTGCGACCACAACATCTCGTCGAAATCGGCGGTGCGCGGCTGAAAAGCGCTTAAGCCCAACCCGAGCGCGAACAGCGCGAAGCCGGCCCCGGTCAGAAGGCGCGCGCCGATCCGGCTTTCAAGGATGGCGGCAAACGGCGCAGTGAGGAGTTGCGCGACACCGGTGACGAGCATGATGGTGCCGATCTCGTAGGCGTCGTGACGGCGCACGAATGCGAGAAACACCGGCATCAGATAGACCGAGCCATACAGGCCGACGCCAAGGCAAAAGCTCAGGGCGCAGCCGACCGCGAAGGAGCGTCGCTGCAACGTCTTCAGCCGCAAAACCGGATGCGTCGCGCGTAGCGTGCGATGGATCCAGACGATGAGGCCGACCGCGCTTGCGGCGAGCAGCGCGATACAGACAGGTGACAGCCAGCCGCGCTGCGGCGCTTCCTTCAATCCGATCTCGAGGCTAGCAAGTGCTGCCGCCAGCACGACAAGCGAGATCAGGTCCAGCTTTTTGAGTTCGCCGAGATCCGTCTTCTGTCGCGGCAACAGGAACGGCGTGGCACCGGCCGCGATCAGGCCGGGAACCACATTGATCAGGAACAGCCACGGCCAGGACCAGGTCTCCGTGATCCAGCCGCCGACCACGGGTCCAATGGTCGGCGCCAATACCGCAGCAACACCGCCGATCGTGGTGGCGACGGCATGGAGTTTTGGCGGGAACAGCAAAAACACCGCCGAAAATACCGCCGGGATCAGCACGCCGCCGGAAAATCCCTGGGCCACGCGAAATGCAAGCAACACCGCAAAGCCGCTGCTCAACGCACAGCCGACCGACGCCAGGGTAAAAAGGCCGACGGCCGTGACGAACAACCAGCGCAGCGACAGCACACGCGTGAACAGGCCGGTGAGCGGAATGGCGATCACTTCGGCGATCAGATAGGCGGTCTGGATCCAGCTCATCGCGTCCGGAGAAATCGCGAGCGCCCTCTGGATCGCCGGCAGCGAGGTCGCGACCACTTGGATGTCGAGGATCGCCATGAACATGCCGAGGCACATCAGGAGGAAGCCCACCCATGTTGCGACGGCCGGCTTTTCGCGAGGCTCGTGCTGACAGCTCATGAAACAGTGCGTGCAAGCTCGCCGCTAACGGCGGAAAGCGCGCGCGCTTCGGTGCGAATCCGGATCACGAGTACCGCGGCGTTCAGCACTGTGAAGATCAACGCCAGCAGGGGCAAATGAAGCGCGAGCGGGAGCAACGCGATCTCCGAGGCGACGACGGCATAGTTGGGGTGCGAGAAATATCTGTAAGGCCCGGATGCGACCAGCGGCGCGCCCGGCAGCACGATGATGCGCGTGGTCCACCGCGGCCCGAGCGTTGCGAGGATCCAGACGCGCAAGCCTTGCAACACGATGAAGAACGCGAGCGCCGCGAGATTGACGTCCTGATCGCGGCCCCAGATCCACAGCGATATCAGCCACGCCGCATGCACCGAAACCACCAGCGGATAATGCCTGGCGCCGACCTCGATCGCGCCGCGCGCGAGCAGCGCCTTGGTGTTGTGGCGCGACAAGCCGAGCTCGCCCAATCGCTGCAACGTCACCAGCAACAAAATGATCGATGCGAGGCTCACGCCGCGTGCCGTAGCGCGACGCAGCTTGCAGTGAAGCCGGGCCCGAGCGAGGTCAGGAGCGACCGCTTCGGCAGGCCCTGCGCGCGCAGCCGTTCCAGCACGAACAGCACCGTCGGCGCCGACATGTTGCCGTAATCGGCAATGACATCGCGCTCATGATCGAGCGCGCCCTGATCGAGCGAGAGCGCGCGTTCCAGCGCGGCGATCACCTTGGAGCCGCCGGGATGGCAGACGAAGCGGTCGATATCCTCGATCGAAAGCTCCATGCGTTCGAGGATTTCGCCGACCGCAGCGCCCATATGGTCGCGGACGAAATCGGGGATCGTGCGCTGAAAGATCACGCCGAAACCCTCGGGGTCGACGCTCCATCCCATGATGTCGAGCGTATCGGGCCATAGCTTTTCGCCCGTCGCCTCGATCCGGGTGGCGCCACCATCGCCGGCGCGCAGCACGATGGCCGCGGCGCCATCGCCGAACAGACTGGCGGCGACGACATTGGCCTTCGTCAGTTCGTCGTGACGCACCGCGAGCGTACACAGTTCGAGCGCCACCAAGAGCACGTTGCTGCCGGGCCGCGATTGCGCCAGCCGTGACGCAATCGAGAGCCCCGACACGCCGCCGGCGCATCCGAGACCAAACACCGGCACGCGCGAAATGTCGGTTCGGAAGCCGAGCTTGCCGGCGGCCCGCGCTTCCAGCGTCGGCGTCGCGATGCCGGTCGAGCACACGGTCACGACGGTGTCGATATCGGCAGGCGCAAGATCGGCGTTGGCAATGGCCTTGCGCGCGACGTCAACGAAGAGCTTTTCGGCGCCTTCCAGAAAGGCCTGCGTCCGCTCCGGCCAGCCGCGCCGTTCGAGATACCATTCCATCGGCTTAACGCCGTAGCGATGGCGGATGCCGGTATTGGCAAACAGGCTCGCCAGCGTTTCGAACTGCGGATAGCGCTCGGCCATCACCCCGCGCGCAGCTTTAAGGATTTCGCCCTGGTGAAACAGATGGGGTGGAACCGAGGTCGCAAGCGAAACCAGCGCGGCCGTGTGGTCCATGTAGCGTCCCCTGCCTCTCTTACCCCAGCATAAGAACCGCGCAATCAAGCCAATATTTCGCTGCCGCGGCGGCGGGGCCGCTTGCGGCGGTCACTATAAGTTGAAGAGAGAAGTCAGCGCGCGACCAGGGGACAGCCGCCTTCCGCCAGCGGGCGGAACGCCTGATCGCCGTGAATGACGCCGAGCATGTTGTAATAGTCCCAGGGTTTTGTGGATTCCGACGGCTTCTTCACCTGGGCAAAATACATGTCGTGAACCAGACGGCCGTCTTCCCGCAGATGCCCGTTCTTGACGTAGAAATCGTTGACCGGCATCGCGCGCATCTTCGCCATCACCGCCTTGGCTTCGTCCGTTCCGGCGGCGGCTGTCGCGGCGATATAGTGGCGGACCGCCGAATAGACGCTGGCCTGCGCCATGGTCGGCATCCTGCCTTGTTTCTCGAAGAAGCGTTTCGACCAGGCGCGGCTTTCGTCATCGCGATCCCAATAGAACGCGGTGACGAACTTCAATCCCTGCGCCGCGTTCAATTCCATGCTGTGAACGTCGGAAATGAAGATCAGCAACGCGACCATGCTCTGCTTCTTGGTCAAGCCGAACTCGTTGGCCTGCTTGACGGCGTTGACCATATCGCCGCCGCCATTGGCGAACGCCACGACTTTGGCGCCAGACGCCTGCGCTTGCAGCAGATAGGAGCCGAAATCCGAGGTGTTGAGGGGATGGCGCACGCTGCCGAGCACCTTGCCGCCGGCGGCCTGCACCGCGGCGGTCGCGTCGGCCTCCAGCGAATGGCCGAACGCATAGTCGACCGTGATGAAGAACCAGGTGTCGCGGCCTTCGGCGACGGTTGATTTGGCAAGGCTCGTCGTCAGTGCGTAGCTGTCATAGACCCAAGAGGCTTCGTTCGGCGTGCAGTTCTTCCCGGTGAAGGCGGTGCTGCCGACGGCGCCCGCGATCGCGATCCGGTTGCGCTCGGCGGCCAACTGCTCGACCGCCAAGGCGACGGATGAATTGTCAAAACCGATCGCCATGTCGACCTTTCGGTTTCGAACCAGCGCCGCGCTACGGCGACCCCGATATCGGCCTTGTTCTGATGGTCCGCAAAAACGATCTCGACCGGCTTGCCGAGCACCGAGCCTCCGGCATCCTCGACCGCCATCCGCGCTGCCGTGACCGAACCGGGACCGCCCAGATCGGCGTAAAGGCCGGACTGGTCGTTGAGGACGCCGATCCGCACCACATCGTCGGAAATTTGCGCGCGGGCGCCTGATGGCGCGAGACACGTGATCGCCAAAGCTGAAATGATCGCAAGCTGCAATCGCACCGGCGCCCTCCCGAAATTTTTTGCGCGGTCCTTGTGGACCTTGGTACGCGAGCGTAGGCCCGGCACTGAGCGCAGACAAGATCGCGTGCGCAGACCGGCGGTTCATCAAGAGTGGGCGTGCGCCCAATCTAGACCGTCTTCTCCGGCCAGTGGCAAAGATCGTTGATCAGGCACACCTCGCAGCGCGGCTTGCGCGCCAGACAGGTGTAGCGGCCATGCAGGATCAGCCAGTGATGCGCGTGCAGCATGAACTCGGGCGGGATCACCTTCTCAAGGCCAAGCTCGACCTCGAGCGGCGTATCGCCCGGCGCGAGCCCGGTGCGATTGGCGACGCGGAATACGTGGGTATCGACCGCCATGGTGTGCTCGCCATAGGCCATGTTGAGCACGACATTGGCGGTCTTGCGCCCGGCGCCGGGCAAGGATTCGATCTCGGTGCGACTGCGCGGCACGTCGCCGCCGAACTCGGCGATCAGCTTTTCCGAGAGCGCGATGACGTTCTTCGCCTTGTTGCGGTAAAGCCCGATGGTCTTGATGTAATCGCGCAATTTCTCTTCGCCAAGCGCGAGCATCTTTTGCGGCGTGTCGGCCACCTCAAACAACGTGCGCGTCGCCTTGTTGACGCCGGCATCGGTCGCCTGCGCCGACAGCACCACCGCGACCAGGAGGGTGTAGGGGTTGAGGTGTTCGAGCTCGCCCCTCGGCTCCGGATTGGCCTTGCGGAAACGCTCGAACACCTCGCGGACTTCCGCCGGCGTCCAGGGTTTTGGGGATCTGGATTTTAGGGATTTGGGTTTTGACGCTTTCGGCTTCTTTGCCGGGCGCTTGGAGAATAATTTAGTCTTGGATGCGGTCTTGGATTTGCTCTTGGACCTAGTCTTGGCTTTGGCCGGTTTCTTGGGTGCCGATTTGTTCGCGCGTGGGGAGCGGATGATTTTGGCCATGATCTCCCCTATACTGATACGTCATGACCGCAGGCAACGATTTTGATCCGCAAGCCGCCGAGCCGACCTTGTTCTCGGCCCTGCTGACGCCGCACCGATCGCTGAACCGTACCGGCTTTCTGGTGCTGATGGCGTTTTTGAGCGTGATCAGTTTTACCGCCGGCGTCGCCTTCCTGCTGATGGGTGCCTGGCCGGTGTTCGGCTTTTTCGGCCTCGACGTGCTCGCGATCTATTGGGCGTTCAGGATCAATTTCCGCCGCGCCCGGGCTTGCGAGGAGATTTTGGTGACGCCATCCGAGCTCCGCGTGCGCCGGGTCAACCATCGCGGCCATGTCGCCGAATGGGTGCTCAATCCGCTCTGGGTGCAGATCGACCAGAAGGCCCACGAGGAATTCGGCATCGAAAAGCTTTATCTGGTCTCAAGGGGCCGGCGGCTGGCCATCGCCAGTTTTTTGGGTCCTGATGAAAAGGCCAGCTTTGTCAAAGCCTTAAGCACTGCATTGCAGGCCGCCCGACGCGGCCCGACTTATAATCCTATCGGCTAATGGTTGTCGGAAATCGGGTGGTTTGAAGCTCGCATGCGCCCTACATCAGACCCCATGATGACACTCGCTATAAATGACCACCGCCTGGCCAAGCCGGGCCCCCAGAACGCCGCGCTGCGGGACTATGATTCCGTGCGCCGCGCGATCGCCTTCATCTCCGAACATTGGCGCGCGCAGCCGACCATTGAGGCGATGGCCGATGCCGCGGGCGTCACGCCGGATGAACTGCACCATCTGTTCCGCCGCTGGGCCGGGCTGACGCCAAAGGCCTTCATGCAGGCGCTGACGCTCGATCATGCCAAGGGCCTGTTGCGAGATTCCGCAAGCGTGCTCGACGCCGCGCTCGACTCTGGCCTGTCAGGTCCTGGCCGGCTGCACGATCTGTTCGTGACCCATGAGGCGATGTCGCCGGGCGAATGGAAGAACGGCGGCGCCGGCATGACACTGGCTTACGGCTTCCACCCCTCCCCGTTCGGCACCGCGATCGTGATCGCGAGCGGCCGCGGGCTCGCCGGGCTTGCCTTCGCCGATCCGGGCGACGAGCCGATTGCACTGGCCGACATGAAGCGGCGCTGGCCGAACGCGACCTATGTCGAGGATTGCGACGGAACGGCAGCGCTGGCGCAACGCATATTCGACACCCGGCTCTGGCGGCCGGACCAGCCGCTGCGCGTGGTGTTGATCGGCACCGATTTCGAGGTCCGGGTCTGGGAGACGCTGTTGAAGATCCCGATGGGCCGCGCAGTCAGCTATTCCGATATCGCCAACAAGATCAAGAATCCAAAGGCGTCGCGCGCGGTTGGCGCCGCGATTGGAAAAAACCCGGTGTCGTTCGTGGTCCCCTGCCATCGCGCGCTCGGCAAAAGCGGCGCCCTGACCGGCTATCACTGGGGCATCACCCGCAAGCGGGCGATACTGGGCTGGGAAGCCGGCCAGCTCGGAGCCTCGCAGGCGGCGTAAAGATTTACGCCGCGAGATCAAGCTTCGATGCAACGGTCGAATCGGCGTTGAGGCGGTAGATCACCGGCGCGCCGGTCGCGAGCTCGCGCTTGAGGATCTGTTCCGGCGTGAGCTTCTCCAGCACCATGATCAGCGCGCGCAGCGAATTACCGTGGGCCGCGACCAGCGTGCGCTCGCCGCGCAGCACGCAGGGCAGGATTTCCTTCACGTAATAAGGCAGCGCGCGCGCCAGCGTATCCTTCAGGCTTTCGCCGCCGGGCGGCGGCACGTCATAGGAGCGGCGCCAGATCAGCACCTGGTCCTCGCCCCATTTCTTGCGGGCGTCGTCCTTGTTCAGTCCCGAGAGATCGCCATAGTCGCGCTCATTGAGCGCAAGGTCCTTCTTGGTCGGCAGGCCGGTCTGGCCGATCTCGGCGAGCGTCAGATCAAGCGTATGCTGCGCGCGCAGCAACACCGAGGTAAAGGCGATGTCGAACGTCAGCCCCTGGGCCTTCAATTTGCGCCCGGCGTCCTTGGCCTCGGCAATACCCTGCTCGGTCAGATCGGGGTCCTTCCAGCCGGTGAAGAGATTCTTCAGGTTCCAATCGCTCTGGCCGTGGCGCACGAGCACAAGAAGACGGTCGCTCATTCCCAATTCCGATCCCCTCATTGTTTGAGCATGATCTTTTCGGAAAACCGGTTCCCACTTTTCCGGACCATGCTCTAGATGTCGGCAAGTCCGAGCACATCGGCCATCGAATAGAAGCCGGGCTTCTTGCCGTGCGCCCACAACGCTGCCTTCAGCGCGCCATGGGCGAACAGGACACGATCCTCGGCATGATGCGAAAGCGTAATGCGCTCGTGCGGGCCGGCAAAAATCACGCTGTGGTCGCCGGCGGCGGTGCCGCCGCGCAACGAGGCAAACCCA
>Ga0210408_10006587_pt1 | contig 10026 bp, 9 predicted proteins | sample IncBWH4MmetaG_FD_155471 | JGI IMG/M metagenome (GOLD analysis project Ga0210408, IMG submission 155471) | Forest soil microbial communities from Barre Woods Harvard Forest LTER site, Petersham, Massachusetts, United States - Inc-BW-H-4-M | ecosystem: Environmental > Terrestrial > Soil >...
CCCATGATGGAAGGGCCCTGGTGCCGATTCCGAAGAGAAGCAAGAGCCCGCGGGCGACATCGACATTGCAGTGGTGGATAGTCTGAAAGTGCTTGACCCCAAATGGCCGATTAGAGAAGCGGACATCTTGAAAGTCGGCAATGACTTCCGCTCTTCCCCCAACAACGGACATGTGACGACTGCTTCGGCATGTCCGTTTCGTGCCAACAAGAGACATAGAGCCAAACCAAATTATACCCCTCGAAAGGGCCTCGGTCGCCGTTTGGAGATCGCGTCTGGCTTGCACCGCGGGGGGAGCAGTCGGACGCCGGATCGTACCGGACTAAGCTTAGGTAACCTCAACAGACGCTTCGATCTCCACAGTCATATTGAAGGGGAGCGAGGCCATTCCGACGGCGCAACGCGCATGCCGACCGCGGTCGCCGAATACCTCGACGAACAGGTCCGAGCAGCCGTTGATGACCTTTGGATGGTCGGTGAATTCCGGCGCGGCGTTCACCATGCCGAACACTCTGCCGAAGCGAACCACCTTATCAAGACTTCCGGCTGCATCCCGCAGCGCCGCGAGCAATTGAAGGCCAACGTTCCGCGCGTGTTGATTGGCCTGTTCGAGGGTCACGTCTCGCCCCACCTTGCCCTGCGGCCGAGAGCCATCTGGATTGAGTGGCCCTGCACCCGCAAGGAAGATTATGTTTCCAAGCCGCGCCGACGGTATGTAGTTTGCGACGGGTGCAGGGACCTTCGGCAGTTCGATCCCTAATTCACGCAGCCTCGCCTCTGGAGAACCTGCGGCAGCCGCTGCGCCGAAGCAGGTGTTCGATATAAGCGAGGTCGCTGCAAGGCCAGCGATGAATACGGTGCGACGATCGATGTCATTCATGGCTTCTCGTTCCTCTCGTGTATAGCTGTGTGAGTTTGGGAAATATCACGAAGCCAATGCTGAACGTGGTCATGCGATCGCTCCCAGTGGCTTGAAACGGGCACGAAATTCCGTCGGTGTTGCGGAAATCGCTCTTGAGAACGCGCGATCCATGCGGCGAAGGGATCCAAATCCGCACCGGATCGCGACACTTTCGATCTGTGCGTCTGTCTCGAGCAGGGCGCGTCTGGCTTGATCAATGCGGACGCGTTCCACGAACTCGGATGGGCTGGCATTAAGCTCCCTGCGAAACAGCCGGCTGAGAGAGCGCAGCGACACGCCGGCTTCAGCCGCCAGCGTGTCCGTGTGCCAGTCCTCCTGTGGTTCTTCGGCGATCCTCTCCGCCAATTTGGAAAGGCGCTGGTCACGAATACCTTGTGCGGCCAACTCAGGTGAAAACTGGCCTTGGCCGCCCGGTCGAATACGGAAAACTACGTGGCGACGTGCAACAGCTAAAGCGATCGAACGACCAAAATCTGCCTCGATTAGCGCAAGCGCTAGATCGATGCCGGCCGTGACGCCTGCCGATGTCCAGACATTGCCGTCACGAAGGTAGATCGCCTCAGGATCAACATCGACCTGCGGTCGAAATCGACGAAGACTCTCGACATAGCGCCAATGGGTTGCCGCGCGGCGCCCATCAAGCAATCCCGCTGCTGCGAGGAAGAATGCGCCAGTGCAAACGGACACGATACGGCACCCACGTCGGCTCGCCGCCTTGATCAGCGCAGTAATCTCGTCGCTTTCGAGCGCGCGGCCAAGACCAGGGTCGCCGCCAACGGCGATCAATGTGTCGGAGGTGCGGCACTTTGCTGGGCTGAGGTCAGCAATAGCCAAATTCGCCATAAGGCTAACGCCGGACGATGTCTTGAAGGGACCGCGGTTCGGAGCCGCGATCACGAGTTCGTAGGCCTCCCGGCCGAGTTCATCATTGACGCCGGCAAACATCTGCAAGGGCCCAGTGACGTCCAACATTTGGCCGTCTGGGAATGCCAGCATCAGGATGCGCCGGGGCTTAGACATAGTTCACAGACTAGCCCCATCGACCGATGTCCCAAAGGTCAATGTTCGGTCATTTTCGGCCAGAACGAATAAACAGGTGCTGCAACGCTTAGAGTCCGCTGTGGGTCCAGGCCGTGTGAAAACTCTGACGTTCGATTTTCGCGTAGAATTTCTGTCTGAGTTGCTTCGGTGCGAGAGTCAATTTTGCTGGCAACTGCTTTCGAGGCAGAGCAATTGAGAAAACGAATCTATGCATGGTCGGCTCAGCTGAGTTTTCACACGGCTTGGGTCAATCGCGTCATTTTGGTCGTCGGCCGACTGCTTCCGGTCTTCCTCTCGAAACGGACATCGTCAGGGCCGGTCGCCATGTCTCAAAGGGGTCGATGCTGTCGAAAAAGTCCCAAATTGCTTTGCGACCAATTTCCCGCCGAATGACGAATCACGCGACGATTGTTCGTCGATATGCCCCCAGGCCAGTTACCGAAGTCACCGGCGAGTTCATCGCTTATGATGCCTTCCCCCCCCAACATTTGTAAGATCGCCGTGCCCACGGCTCGGAGAATTTGTGTTCAGCGATGCAAAAAGACTTTTTCGACAGCATAGGCCAAACTCGGACCTCGGGCGGTGTCTGAGCTAGGTCCGTTCGTCCCCTGCTAGCGGATATGCGGGGACAGCGGCCGCGGGTCCAGCCGTGCAACAATTCCAACCATTCTTCGCACGCTATTCGCCGGCACGGCGGTTGATATAACGATGCGCAATTGGCTTGGCTGTCTGCGATGAGGCCATCGCCTTTGGCTATCCGCGATAGGCGCCGTGGTCAACGGCGGGCGATGGCCTCAGCTGTTAATCCGCCCTGAGACATTTCGTTCCGTACTGCGCTACGGCGGGGGCGATTAAAGGTTATCGGGCGTCTTGAGTTCGTAGCGAATGCGCTCTTCCTTCAATTGCCGCTCTGCTTTGAGATAAAATTCTTGATCCCTTCCTTTTGGCTGGCCTGCGTCTTCCCAAAGCTGGTAAGCGCGGCACTCAATGTCTTTCTGGCTAGGATGCGTCATTTGCGTTCCCTCTGATGGGGCCAATGGCGGGCTTGAGGCCTTTTCCTCGTATTCTTGCGCCATCACCATCATCCTTTCGGCAAATTCTAAATCACTGACTGTTTGCGCGAGACGACAGCGGGCACCTTGCTCTAAAAGGACGGTCTTTTCTTCTACCATGCCCTTTAACGGGCGAAATTGAACTCGGTTTCAATGACGCCCGCTTTACGCGGTCGTGAACTAGCTTCATCCCGCCTTGCGGCGCCCGGTGGCCCGTTGCGGTTTTGCAGCCGGGCGAAGGCGAAAGCTGATGAGTATCGGTGAAAGGGAAGGCCCAGCGCTCAAGGCTGGGGCCTCACGGGATGGGTCTATGCTTTAGGATGGGCCGCGCTGAAGCTCATCTAGCTCATCCAGCGGTACGTCGCGAAGCAACAAAGCCAACACGATAAGCGATGGTGTCCACGAGAGCATCGCTCCAAAACAACCTGCAAGGTCGTCATCACGCCACCTTGGGTGTCCCCGCCCTCTTCCGGTTCCGAAGGGCAAGCCGCTTCTGACGCTCAAGGATGCGGCGGACTACATCACCGGAAACCGAGCAGCAGCATCCGGCATGGCAGGCCGCCGTCGAGGGCCCTGATCTTGGTCGCGGAGACGAACGGCCCGACGATGTTCGCGCGGAAGTGCGTTGACGCTCATGCAGCATCAAGACCGACACTTCGCGACGATCCATTCAACTCAGCTTCCAAGTCCAGAACGATATCGTGGAGCAAACGAGCCGCAATTGGGTCCGTAGTCTCTTGTGCTAGAATTCGGTAGCGCTCCACCCGAGCTCGACGTTCCTTCCAGTCGTATTCCTCAGGCACGGTCCGATCCTCCCTACTCACTTGACCCGGAGAAGGCGACCTTTATTCGTGGAACCTGAAAATTGCCCGACCTGTACGAAAATGAGGCGCGCTCGCGTCGCTGGCGGCACAATATGGCGACGATTAGTTGTCCTGCGTAACGATGGGGGCAACGACCCCGGGTTGCGCCTGCTCCGGCTTGGGACTTGGGGTCGTAACCGGAAGCTGGCCTGCGACCGCTAACTTTCCCTCACGCGATCATCGGAACGAGTTCCTACAAGCGGAACCATCGACATCTCTGCATAAGCGACACGCGCAATCGTCCCATGACGCGAAACATTTATCGACCCGGCGGCTTAGTGCTTCGTGGGGCCTAACCGAGAGGGCCGCGAAATGGAACCCCACAGCAGAATCTCGGACAACATCGACATCGACCACAAGACTAGCCAGTCGATCTGCGAGGAAGTGGGTGAGCGGTTGCAACAAGACCTTAGTCTCGAAGCCTCGCCTCTGCCGTCCTACCTTGATCGTCTAATCGATGAATTGCGGAAGCAGGATGAAATGGTCGCCTGAAAAGGGCCGCTCAGCCTTAAACCTTGTTTAGTAGTTGTACGCCTCTCGTGGCCTGGCTAGATTGATGACGCCTCTCTGCGGTCGCTGTCGTTACAGCCCCACGATGTAGGGTTCGTCGAAATGCGCCAGGCATCCATATTCTTGGCCGAAGATGAAGCCCTCATCCGGATGATGCTTGCCGAGATGGTCGACGAGCTTGGGCATCGTGTGGTTGCCGAGGCGGGCAATATCCAAGACGCACAGGTTTTGGCAGAGACGGCTATTTTTGATCTCGCCATTCTCGACATAAACATCGCCGGTTCTAGCATTGTGCCGGTCGCCGAGATCATCGACAGGCGGGGCCTGCCGCCGTCCCTCTTGTACCGGTCGATCTCGCCAAGGGTGAGCCCCACGGGCAACTACATCGCCACACTGCCGAAGGCCGAGCATGAGGCTGCGGAGTGGCAGGCGGCGATGGAGGCGTTGATCCTGGTGGCGACGCACGGCGGGCCGACGATGTTCGCCCGGATTGGCGTGATGCGGGTTCTAAACCGCCGCGCGGCGCAGGGTGATCCGGCTGATCGAGTGAAAGAAAAACCCGCCTTGCTTTCCGTCACGCCGGGCTTGCGTTTGCCCCTATCGTGCGCGCCTGGGCTTCGTTAGGCTTGAGGCGTCGGCGGCGTATCTTGGGAGGGAGGCGCGCATGAGGGTGATCAGCATCGCGGTATTCGCGGTTTTTTTCCTCGCGATTGTCTACGCGGCCTTTGATATGCGCCGCGACCGCAACCAGACCAACCGGATTCGGGAAGAATGCCAGCGGACATACAGTGATCCGGGCAAAGTGACAGAATGCATTACCGACTCGGCGCTTCGGTACGCAAGGCAACCGCAGTTGCCGTAAAACGCGCGTTAGCTACGCTACTGTCCGCTCCAACATAGTCGATACGCAGGTCATTCGACGCTCGGCGGGCCGACGATGTTCGCGCGGATTGGCGTCTTGCAGGCGTTCAACCGTCACCTCGTTCGCGAATTCAACCCAAAACAGAAAGAGCGGCATTGGGGCCGGCGCAAGCTAATGCGAGATCAATGACGAGGTCGGAAAAGGACTTTGCGAGCCAGGTTATATGGTTTCTCGCAACTATATTCCGGGGGCATCGCGTTAGTTTCGGGAGGAGCAACGCAGCCCGAGCCAGCCAGCGTCTGATGAGGCGGCTTTATGCCACTGAGGGGGTGATGCGGTCGAAAGACAAAGAATATCGACAGCGCAACCATCACCCCAGCTGCGAACATAGAAATCCAGTGGAGCATCGCGATAATATGACACGAATTTGCGCCTAGGATAAGTGCAATCAACCCGTACAAGCCCGTGGAACTCGACCCGAAACGCAAAAGCCCGCATTGGGGAAAGCGCAAGCTCAGAGAGACCAATGACAGTCCTGATCTAAGGCAACACCGGCGCCGAGGTCGGCGACGTCGACCACATCAAGGTCTTCGTGGACGAGGATACGGCGAACCGCTGGTCGCCGACCCGGAAGGCGTGGCATTCGAATATCCGGTGTTGGAAAAATCAGATGATATAATCGGACGATCTTGGCGATTCACATGAGGAGTCAAAAATGATCGTCACAGAGGAAATGACGCGTAAGCTGCTTGCTGGATGTCTCGACAGCGTTTCGCCACCCGGCCAACCTATCCGTATTGACGAGCGAGCCAACCGCGCAGCGGAAGAGGAACTCGCCATTGTAGCTCGCAAAAAGAAAAAGGCCCGATGACCTTTTGGCCCCCGCAGTAAACCGCATCGGCCCCCGCATCATCACGTGCATGCTGCTGATCGCGGCGCTCGAAGTCATCTTGAATCTGCTCCTGCACCCGAAACCCCATCTCAACAATAGCGGCCTATAGGAGAACCAGTGGCGCCGCCTGTCCGAGGAGGTGAAACGTCCGCTTCATCGAACATCTCCAAGGTGAAATCCGAGCGGCTTCATTCCATCATCTCTGCATCACGAGTCAGTTTGGCCATTTGGCCCGGCTAGTTGGATTACTTGGCCCTGGGGTTGTGACGCTGAGCCGACCTCGCAAAAGACTGTTGTTGCGGCGATCCATGCCGTTTCGACAACCGCAACGGTGCGCGGCCGCCATAGCGTAATGCCGAGCACGAGGTACGCTGCACAGGTCCACAATGACTGCCAGTTGTGAGGCCCTTCGTTGAAAATGATGTAGAGCGCGGCAGCGGCGAATAATCCCGCGAACACGGCCTCGGCAAGGGGGCGCGTGCCTGATTTTGGAGGGTTGAGGAGTGCCACTGTGCAGAGCGGCACCACGGCCATGGTCAGGCCGGCGAACGGGAAATCGCGCCAGCGTGAGTCGAACACGAGGCCTAGCGCGGTTTGCGCAGCAATGAGAGTCGTCACGATCAGCGTGACGCCCAGGATATTCGCCATGAACAATTGAGTTCGGCCTTTGGGCGGTCCCAAGATTTCGAGCAACGCCGGAAGCGCACGCCCCGACATCAAAGCATTGGTGGACAGCAGCGGCGCAGCTATTCCCGCCGCCAGCAGCAAGCTCTGGACCAGCCAACCACCAAACTCGTGTCCCTCATGGAACATCTTGTCTGCGCTTATTCCGAACAAAACCCCATCCACGGTCGCGGATACCGCGACCGCAATCCATACCGCCAATCGCGGCGACGATGGCCGCCGCCCCAGCGTCAGTAATGCTGCTCCGAATACGCAGATGCAAAGAACCATCCCGCACACCATCTGCAGCTTCCAGAAAGGGTAGTTGCTGATGGCCGCTCCGGCCGGATACTTCAACTTGCGATCGCCCCCATCGAGCAAACCCCAATAACTTCCCACCGTTCCTTCCCACCGGCGCTTCCACGGCTCGTCATAGGCCTCGAACAGATTGACGCGAAACTTGTCCCGTCTCGCCCGCTCGAGAATCTCGGAAATGAAACGTGCCTGATTGATGCGGGAGGGCAGAGCGCCGTCGCGCATCCGCCCTTGACTCGGCCAACCCGTTTCGCCGATCAGGATCTCCTTGCCGGGAAAGGCGCCCGCCACTTGCTTTCGGACGTCATCCACATGCGCGGCAGCGTCTTCGGCACGGGGCGGAAAGTCCTCCCAATATGGCAAGAAATGAACGGTGACGAAATCAACATCGGCGCCAACTTCTCGGTAGCGCAGCCAGAATTCCCAGACGTCGGCGTAGGTCACAGGAATATCCACGCGCGGTTTGACCGAGCGGATGATTTCCTGGAGGTCGGACACCGTCATCTCTCCGCGCAGGAGGACTTCGCTGCCGACGATGATCGCTGTGATCACGCCGGGATAATCCTTGATCAGCGAGACCGCGGTGTTGATGAGGAGGGCATTCTTGCCACGATCACGTCCGATCCAGACGCCAAGCAGAACCTTCAATCCAACCCTGGACGCAAGTTCGGGCACTTGGTCCAGTCCGTTGTCGATGGAATAGGTGCGGATGCATTTGGTTATCTTGGCGAGTTCGTGCAGATCCTCCGCTATCTGCTCCTGGCTGACGACCAGGTCCGGGTTATGCGGCGTTTGATCACCCCTGAAGGGCGCGTAGGAAACGCATTCCAGTTTCCCCGCGGGGTCAATCGGCGCGCGCACCAAGGTTACCGGTACGGCCAACCACCACCAGACCGTCGCAACGACGCCAAGGGAAATGAAGAAGAGCGCCAGTGGCGTGCGCAAGGCGATGGTCCTTCGGCAAGCATGTGCATTGGCGCGCACGCCGTTTGCGCCATTTGACAGGAATTTGTAGCATCCAATTCCGACCTGCATCAAGGCCGGGTGCGAAGGGGGAGCTGTGCCTGCCGCATATTTGTCCCAGCGCGAACAGGTGAAGCGGTGATGGCATTCAAAGGACTTTCCCGTCGCCAATTCGCTGGGATCACCGGCTGGTCGCTCCTTGGAATGTCGGCGCTGCCGGCCGGATCCAGTCAGGCTGACCCGGCCAATGAAGACGGGCGGCATGACCGGGGGGCCTCTTCCGGTTTTCCGAGCGGGTTTCTGTGGGGTACGGCTACGTCAGCCTATCAGATCGAGGGAGCCATCAACGAAGACGGTCGCGGCCCATCGATTTGGGACCGTTTCGCCCAGACGCGCGGAACCATCTCCGATCACAGCAACGCCAACACCGCGACCGATCACTATTATCGGTACAGGGAAGACGTTCAGTTGATGAAGGCGCTGGGCGCAAAGGCCTATCGTTTTTCGATTGCCTGGCCGCGTGTGTTCCCGGAAGGAGTCGGCACACCAAACCCGAAGGGCCTCGATTTCTACAACCGGCTGCTGGATGAGTTGTTGGCGAACGGCATCGAGCCATTTGCGACCCTGTACCATTGGGACCTGCCTCTGGCGCTTCAGGATCGCTTCGGCGGCTGGACCTCCCGCGATACCTCAAAGGCCTTTGCGGATTATGCAGCCCATATTGCGAAGCATTTGAGCGACCGTGTTGAACATTTCTTCACGATCAACGAATGCTCTAGGCACGTTCACCTCGGGCATGAAAATGGTGCCGATGCCCCTGGCCTCAAATTATCCCAATCGGGACTACATCAGGTCCAACACAACCTCGCGCTGGGGCACGGTCTCGCGGTGCAAGCTATCCGGGCCCACGGACGAGCCGGAACCAGGGTCGGTCCGGCGGAGAATGTCGTGAGCTGTATCCCTGCAATCGAAACGCCTGCGAACATCCGCGCAGCCGAGATTGCGACGCGCGAACTCAATGCCGGCTATTTGACCGCCATAATGGAGGGAAAATATACCGATGCATTCCTGGCGCTGGCCGGCAATGCTGCTCCGAAATACACGGCCGAAGATTTGCGCATCATTTCATCGCCGATCGATTTTATCGGACTGAATGTTTACACGCCTGACCATTACGTCGTTGCCGCCGACAACGAACGCGGCTTCACCCTGGCGCCGTTTCCCGCATCGTTTCCGCACATGAAGGCAGGCTGGCTGCGGCCCGGTCCGGAGGCGATGTACTGGGTGCCGCATCACGTCGCCAAGCTGTGGAACGTGAAATCGATCTACATCAGCGAGAACGGAACGTCGGGGAGCGACCAGCCGGCCGCGGACGGCAATGTCTACGACGTCGACCGCATCATGTATCTGCGCAGCTATTTGACGCAATTGCAGCGCGCGGCATCCGAAGGCGTGCCAGTACACGGGTATTTTCTGTGGAGCCTGATCGACAATTTCGAATGGTCGGATGGATTTGAACAGCGCTTCGGCCTCTATTGGGTCGACTTCGATACCAAGCGTCGCACGCCCAAGCTTAGCGCCTCATTCTATCGCGAGACGATCGCGCGGAATGCCGTGGCGTAGGCCGGAAGCGTAATCCGGAAAATCGTCAATCCTTGCGCATTCCCTTGCCCAGCGCCTCATACATGATCGTCTTCAGCTCCAGTTGGATACGTCCGCCCTGCGTCGGGGCCATCACCATGAAGACACCGAGCATGTCGTCCTGGGGATCGACAAAATAGAAGCTGCCGCCCGCGGCGTCCCAGCGGTATTCACCCAGCGGCCATGTCGTGTTCGGCGGCGGCGAGGTGCGCACGGCAAAGCCAAGACCGAAGCCGCTGGTCGGGTTCGGAAAATAGAAGGGGTCGTGAATGATCCCGGTCTCCGGCCCGATCTGATCCGAC
>Ga0210408_10006588_pt1 | contig 10026 bp, 7 predicted proteins | sample IncBWH4MmetaG_FD_155471 | JGI IMG/M metagenome (GOLD analysis project Ga0210408, IMG submission 155471) | Forest soil microbial communities from Barre Woods Harvard Forest LTER site, Petersham, Massachusetts, United States - Inc-BW-H-4-M | ecosystem: Environmental > Terrestrial > Soil >...
CATGTCGGCGCGCTCAGGCTCGCCGCGCAGAAAGCTGGATGGGACCAACCCTTCTCAAAGGGCAAGGGGCGTGGGCGCGGCGTCGCGGTGCACGAGTCCTTCGGCTCGGTGGTGGCGCAGGTGGCGGAAGTCACAGTCAGCGGTGACAAGATCACGGTCGATCGCGTGGTGTGCGCGGTCGACTGCGGCATCGCCGTGACGCCGGATGTGATTAGGGCGCAGATGCAAAGCGGCATTGGCTACGGGTTGTCGGCGGCGCTGCATGGCAAGATCACGCTGACCGACGGACACGTCGATCAAACCAACTTCCACCAGTACCAGGTGCTGCGCATCAACGAGATGCCGCGGGCGATCGAGGTGTACATCGTGCCGTCGACCAATGCACCTTCAGGTGTCGGAGAACCGGGGACGCCGCCGATCGCGCCGGCGGTTGCCAACGCGGTGCGCGCAGCGACCGGGATCCGGCTGCACACGCTGCCGTTTGATCTGACGGCGGCGCGCCGCGCCTAAGGCTGAGCGGCCTTAAGGCCCTACACCGCGGCAAAGCTGCGGGCCTGCGCCGTCCAGGCGGGCGCGCTGGCGAGCGCAGCCGGGACCTCCTCGGCTGTGGCGACCACCTGCCACATCATGAGGTGCCGCGGGTCCATGAAGCGCTCCTCGACGGCGCGCGTGAGCACATCGAGGAGCGGGGTGAAAAATCCCCGCGTGTTCACCAGCACGATGGGGTTCAGATACAGCCCGAGACGCTTGAGCGTGATGGCCTCGAGCAGCTCCTCGAGCGTGCCGGAGCCGCCGGGAAGCGCGATCGCCGCCTGACTGAGCGTCAGCATCCTGTGCTTGCGCGTGCGCAGATCCTCGACCAGCTGCAGGTCCGTCAGTCCCTTGTGCCCCCATTCGAGGTCCGCCATGAATCGCGGCAGGATGCCGATCACGCGTCCGCCGTGGCTGAGCGCACCGTCGGCGAGCGCGCCCATGGAGCCGACCGCGCCGCCCCCGTAGATAATCCCAACTCCCTGTCCGGCGAGCACCTCACCCAGGCGTCGGGCTGCGTCCCGATAGTCAGGGTGGGCGAGGCGGCTCGATGCGCAGTACACGCAGACGGCCCGCTCGATGGGGCGCTCGACCGGTGATCTCATGGGACGGGGGTCCTTCCGTGCGATGCCTCATTATAAAGGGCGCCCGCCGGCGGTCGGGGTGCCGGGGCCTCACCGGAGGCGCCGGCGGGGGCAAAACTGGGACCTGGCCCCAGGCCAGCCCGCCGGGGAGGGGCGTATAAGCCTCAGGGCATGGACTGTCCCAAGTGCGGACATCAGCAGACTGACACGGTCAAATGTGCATCGTGCGGGATCTATTTCGCGAAATTCGCCCAACAGCAGGCGTGGATCGCGAGCCGCTCCGGCGCGCCGAGCCACGAGAGTCCTGACACGGGTTTCGGTTGGGGTGCGCTCGCCATCACCGCGATAGTCAGCACGGCACTCGCCTGGTACTTCCTGCGCGGGCGCGCGATGGCTCCCGCGACGCTCGCAGCACCCGCCGCCGCGGCGCCTGGCGCCGCACAGATCGGCGGCGCGCCGCAGGCGCCGTCAGCGCGCGCGCTCAGGGGTCTTGAAGCGCAACTGGCGAAAACCTTTCCGGCGCGCAACGCGATCGAAACCGCGCGCAATGCCACCGTGTTCATCAAGACCGGCTGGGGCATGGGGTCCGGCTTCATCATCGATGCGGACTGTCACGTGATCACCAATCGGCACGTGGTGGAGACCGACGGCGCCCGGGTGGCAAACACGGTCGCCTCGAGTGCCGAGATGCGCGCGCGCATCGCCGTCGCCGAGCAGCAGCTGCGCGCGAATATCGTGCAGCAACTGCAGTTGCGGCGCTCGCTCGTCGGGCAGCCTGGCACGAACCTGCAGGTGATCGAAATCGATGAGCGCGTCCAGGCCATGAAGGAGGAGCTCGCCGATCTGCCGGAGCGCGTCAACCGCGACATCAGCGAGAAAGTGGAAGGGTCAGGCCGCAGCGGCTTCACGGCGATGGTGGTGGACGGCACCGAGTTCAGCTCGCTGCACGCCGACTACGCCGACAATCGGGATCTTGCGATCTTTCAACTGCCCGCCAATCACTGTCCGCACCTCGAACCCGGGAACTCGGGCGCGCTCGCTCAGGGGGAACGCCTGTACACCATCGGTAACCCCTCAGGACTTGCCTACAGTGTGACGTCGGGAATTTTCTCCGGCGATCGCGGTGCGGGTCAGCAGCGGTTCCTGCAGACCGACGCACCGATCAATCCCGGCAACAGCGGCGGCCCGCTGATCCGGGAGAACGGTGAGGTGGTCGGCATCAACACCCTGGTGCTGCAGGGGGCGCAGGGCATCGGCTTCGCCATCCCGATCGAGGCGGTCTACCAGGAGTTCCTGCAGCTGCGCGCGCCGCAGCATTGAAACGGGCACGCCCGCTTGAGGGTCAGTGCTCGGTGGGCCGGTGCGCGGCGCTCGGCGTCGCCGCCAGCTCATTCGCCTGGTTCACCCAGTCATCGCGCTCGATGCGACCCCTGTAAGCCGTGAGCTGGCCGTCGACGTACTTGACGTCTTCGGGGGACCACTCGGCAATCTGCCAGAAGTAGAACACGCCGACGCGATGCAGCTTGCGTTCGAGCACCTTGGGGACACCCTTGATCTGCGTCAGATCGTCCGGCTTGCCGTGCCCGGGGTGCGTCAGGAGGTTGCGGCTGCCTTCACGCACCGCGACCTTCGGAGCCGGCGGATTCTCCAGATGCGACTGCAGCGTGCCGAGCCGCTCGAGCACGGGAGTCAAGTCCAGCGTCTGCGGCGGCGGCACGTGGACCGCCCGCACGGCGCTCTCGAGCTCATCCAGGCGCGTCTGCACGGGGAACAGCGCATGCTCGATGGCGGTCAGCCGCTCTTGCATCGGCGTGAGATCTGAGGGCTCCGGCAGGCGGATATCGCCGATGCGGCGCTCGATGTCATCGAGGCGCGATTGCAGCGGCGCCAGATCGACGCGCTCGGGTATGGGCACGTCGATGCTGCGCACCACCTCGTCCATTGCCGCCAGCTGCTCGCGCAGCGGCTGCAGATCCACATCCGGGCGCTCCGCCAGGCGCGCCTCGAAGCCGCGACGCCAGCTCGCCCATTCATCGCGCGAGCGCGCGTACTCGAGCGTCACGTCCTCGTAGTGACGGCGGAACCACCAGTAGGTGAACAAGGCGCCGCAGGCGGCGGCCAGCACCAGCAGGAACAGGATTTTCGCCAAGAGAAAGCCCATGTTGCCCCTCCCCAGGGAAGTGTCAGTTGGCAGACACAGCGTGAAATTCAATGCGGCGGTTGCGTGCGCGACCGCTCTCGGTGAGGTTGTCGGCGATCGGTCGCCGCGCCGCAAATCCCTGCGCGCGCAGCCGTTCAGCCGGGACACCGCGGGCGATGAGTGCATCACGCACGGCGGCGGCGCGGGCCTGGCTCAGGCTGCGATTGAACGCCGAGCGCCCGACGGGATCGGTATGGCCTTCGATGCGCAGCGTGCCCGGACAGGTTCTGGCTTCTTTCGCGAGTCGATCGAGAAGCGCGCCGCTGCGTGTGTCGATCGCGGCACTGCCGCTGGCAAACTCGATCTGCTCGCCGGCCAGCGTGCCCGCCAGCGAGCGCTCACACGCCTGCGCGGCTGTCTGTGTCGGCGCTGCGGCGGCGGCGCCGAGCGGTGCGGGCGCGGTGAACCGGCCCCGAACACTCACGGCGCAGGTGTGGCGGCCGATCCACGTGGCACAGGTAGCCGCCTTCGCCAGTGCGATCGCGCGTTCGCCCGCCCCGGCCGCCGGCTCCTCGCCCGAGAGCGTGACGTTCTGCCCGGAGACCGAAAGACCCACCCAGCCGAAGCTTGCGGCGTCGAGCTGAGCACGGGTCTCGCGCCGCACGGGGCCTTCGATCCAGTTGCGCGCCACAGGACCCAGGGCGAACGAGGCCGCCAACACCAGAGCGAGCAGTGGCAACAGGCCGCGCCACACGAAAGGCCAGACCGGCGGGTCGCGCCAGATAAGCAGATGAGGGTGCACGACAGCCACGGATTGCATCGCAACCTCCTAGAAAAACGTCCAGGTCATTCCGAAGTCGATGTATGCGATCTCCGCCCCGACGAAGTGAGATCGGCCGGACACCGGCGATGAGTTTGTAGTGCCGATGAGGAGCCCCAGCGCGAGGGCAAGGGGCGTCAACTCGCGACGATGAGCAGGGTGCATGTGGGCCGTGGGTCACCCCCGTTCATGCCTTGTGCGGCGTACCTTATCATCATCCCGCGACCCACACATTCTGTAACATTGTGGCACCGCCCGCGCGGGTGAGGGACCCATGCATCAAGGACACCATCAGGCGGCCGGGCCCGCAGCGCAGATCTGCCGGCGGGGAGAGTGCGTGGTATGGCTTGCGGCCACGTTCCTGACAGCCGTCCCCGGCGCGTATGCCGTCGCACCCGCAGCCGATGTGGAGCCTGCCGCCCAGGGTGGCCCGCTGCAGGAGGTCATCGTTTACGCCCGCCGGCGCGAGGAGCGGATCGAGGACACGCCGCTGGCGATCAGTGTTCGCTCGGGCGAGCAACTGCGCGAGGAGACGGCGGTGCTGCTCGAGGATATCGGGCGGGACGTGCCCAACGTGCGCATGGTCAGTTCGCCGCAATCGGTCTCTGCGCTCGACGTCACCATGCGCGGTCAGACGGTCAATCGCTCGGCGATCGTGTTCGACCCGGCGGTCGGGTTGTACATCGATGGCGTGTACGTCGCCAACGGACAGGGCGCCATGGCGACACTGCTCGACGTCGATTCGGTGGAGGTGGTGCGCGGATCGCAGGGCACCCTTTTCGGCCGCAACAATACCGGCGGCTCGATCCTGTTGGCGACGCATCGGCCTGAGCTTACGCATGCGGCGGCGGAGGTTGCCGCATCCGGCGGCGATCATGGCGAGTTCATGGACCGCGCGATTCTCAACGTGCCCCTGGCCAGCGACTTCGCCGTCCGTCTTGCCTTCCAGGGCAACGAGCGCAGCGGCTTCGGCTCGAGCCTCGGGTCCGGCCAGAGCAACCTGGGAAACCAGCATCGTTACCAGGCGCGCTTCGGCGCGTTGTGGAAGCCGGGAGAAGCGACCGAGTTGTACCTGACCTACGAGCGCTTCGAAGCCAGGGAAACCGGCGCAGTCCTGCATCCGCTCACCGGGCCTGCGCCCGGGACGCTGATTGCGCAGATCGGCGGCGCGCTGGCGCAGTTCCCGATTCCCGGCCTGCCGACGGTTGCGTTTCCGTCCAACCCCTACCAGACCGACGGCAGTTTCCCGTCCTTCGATCACGCGCAGACCGATAGCCTGGACCTGACCGCGACGCACAAGTTTGCGGGCGACCTCGCCCTGAAGCTGATTGTCGGTTACCGGCATCTGGACGCCAGCACCGCGCTCGACGTCGATGCCTCACCGCTGCCGCTGGCGGATTCGACGCTGTTCAACACCTCGAACCAGAAGAGTGCGGAGCTGCAGCTGAACGACAAGACGCTGGCCGGCCGGCTCGACTGGGTGGCGGGACTGTACTGGTTCCGGGACAACGGTGGCGCGCCCTCCGTGCAGGCGCCCGCGTCGCCGCAGTTTCTGGCGGCGCTCAACGCCGTCGACCAGGCGAGCGGCGGCGCCGTCAACCTCACCCCGTTCTTCAGCCCACTCCCGGTGTACGAGCAGAACTCGGTCACCAACCGCTCGGTCGCCGCCTATCTGCACGGGGAATATCAGCTGACCTCCGCCTGGGCCGCCGCGGCGGGGTTGCGCCGCACCGGCGACAGTCGCCAGCTCGAAGAGAACAGCTTCGTGGTCGTCCCCGGTTTCGGTGAAAACTGCACCATCCTCGACGCCTCGCTCCCACCGCCGTTCCGGATCACCGGCCCCTGTCCGCCGATCGACAAGACTGTCAGCTATGGCTTCTGGTCCTGGGAGCTGTCGAGCCGCTACCGCTTCAGCCCGCAGCTCAATTCCTACTTCCGCATCGGCCGCAGCCAGCGTTCCGGTGGCTGGAACGCGCCGCTCTCGACGCTCCAGGATCAGCCGTTCCGCCCCGAGCAGCTGACGGACTACGAGCTGGGTCTGAAAACCGACCTGTTCGGCGGTGCACTCGCCGTCAACGGCGATGTGTTCTACGGCAAGTACGACGACATGCAGCGCCTGCTCGCGCGGCTGAACCCGGACGGCACGCCGGTCACCCTCGTCACCAATGCCGGCCGTGCGCGCATCAGCGGCGCCGAGCTCGAGTCGCTGTGGCATTTCGCGCCGCGCGCCTCGCTCCAGGGAGCATTCGGCTGGACCGATGCACGCTACCAGAGTTTCCTGTACACACCCCTTGCCGGCGGGCCGGTGCAGGACCTCTCGGGCAACGCCTTCTACCAGACCCCGCGCCTGCAGGCGCTGCTCGCCGGCAGCTACCAGGTCCCGACGCCGGCGGGGGATCTGCTGCTGCGGGCGGACTATGCCTGGCAGGACAAGATCCAGTTCAATGTCATCAACGACTTCAACTACCAGGGCGCCTACGGGACCGCCAACGCGCGGGTCGCCCTGGGTAGCCGCGTGCGCAGCTGGGAGGTTGCGGTGTTCGGCAACAACCTCGCCGACAAGCGTTACGCCTACACCGGCGGCACGCTCGGCGCCCCGCTGGCTCCGAACCCAACCATCGCCTGGAATATCCCGGGTGCGCGCCGCACCGCCGGTGTCGAGGGAACCTATCGCTGGAACCCGGAGCGCTGAGGCGATCGCGCCCGTGCAGTCGCCTCAGGCGCCAAGCCGATGGGCCGCGGCCTGCGCGCTCGCGCTGCTGCTCGCCGGATACGGCGCGCGTGCCGACGAGTCTGCACCGGCGCCGGCAGCCGGACCGGCTGCCCCGGTCGCGCCGCCGCCTTCCGGGCTGGCGCGCTGGTTCGATCCCGCCACCGCGCCCTTCATCCCGATCCCGGATTTCGACACCGAGCCGCACAACGGACTGACGCTGGGCGTCATTCCGACCTGGCTGCACACGAACAGCCGCGATGAGATCGATCGGATCACTGCTCCCGACATCATCCACAGCCAGTATTTCGGCTGGGGCGCCCACATGCGGGTTCTCGGCTACCCCGCCGCGGACACGCAGTGGTCAGTGGTGGGGGGGCTCAAGCAGCGCGTCGAGCGCGAGTTCGACGGCCGCTACCTGACGGGCCTGACGCGCACCGGCGCGCTGTCATGGTCGATCGAGGCGATCTACGACCGCAGCGGCACGCCGCGCTTCTTCGGTCTCGGCAACGAGTCGGTGCGGACGAACGAGACCTCCTATGTCGATAACCAGACTCTGGTAGCCGCATCGATCGGGCACAATTTCACCCCCAGGCTGCAGCTCGCCTACCTGGTACGCCCGCGCTATGTCGAGGTGCTGCCGGCGGTGCTGCGCGGACTACCCTCGATCGGCACACTGTTTCCGGGACTCAAGGGTATCGGCAGCGAGCACGAGCTGCAGCACAGCGCAATGCTCACCTACGACACCCGTGATGCGCTCGTCATTCCACACAGCGGGGCGCGCTACATCATTTATGACGGCTTCGTCAGCCGCGCCGTCGGCAGCTCGGTCTCCTACAGCTTCTTCGGCGCGGAAGCGCGTCACTACTGGGCGCTCGGCCCGGACCTCACGCTGGCCTGGCACGCGGGGGCGCGCTACATGCCTGCGGCGGGCAACGCGCCGTTCTGGGCACTCTCGAGCCTCGGCGGTGACCGCAGCGTGACCGCCGAGCGTGAGCCGCTGCGCGGCTACGGCGCCGACCGCTTCATCGACCGCAACATGTTCGCGACCGGCGTGGAGCTGCGCATGTGGGTTGTGAACCTGAACGCCTTCGGCACCCGTATGAGCGTGGAGGTGGCCCCGTTCGTCGATGCCGGCAAGGTGTTCGCGGCGCTCGGCGCGAGCCCGTTCTCGAAACTGCACGCCTCCCCGGGGTTCGGCCTACGCGGCGTGGCGAATCCCTTCATCGTCGGCTACCTGGATTTCGGTTTTGCCCGCGGCAAGGCCGCGATATTCAGCGGCATCGATTATCCGTTCTGAGCGGCCGCTCGCCGGTCGCAGCGCGCCGCATTTGCCGATGCCAACGGCCGGCCCGTAGAATGAAGGACGGAGGCGGGTGTAGTTCAATGGTAGAACTGCAGCTTCCCAAGCTGCTAACGTGGGTTCGATTCCCATCGCCCGCTCCACCCTGAAGCAACGAGCCGAGATCAAAGGCCCGGGAGGACCCTGGTGCCTTCGACGTGCACCGACTTCAGTTCCTTTGGGTCGATCCCTAAGGACCAGAGGATGGTCGGTGCAACCTGAGAGCTCAGCACCAGAGTCTTGATAGTCTGCGCCGCCACGCGCGGGTTCGAGACGATCAGTCCAACATTGGTGTCGCCGAAGCTGAAGCCGCCGTGCTCAGCGTTCTTCTTGGTCGAGCTCGTATACACGGTACCGTACTGCGGCTGGACAATGATGTCCGGTGTGCGATGGTCGTGCATGGGGTCGTTGAACTTCAGTTTGATTTCATCGCCGGCCATGACTTCGTCGACGAACAGTTCCTGGGCGTGGTTGTTGATCAGCGCGGCCACGTTCGCGGTCTGCGTCTGGTCCTGCAGCCAGAGCAACGCGATATCGTCGTCCTGCGCGAAGCCGCAGGGACCGCTGCCGCAGTTATTGGCGATGTTCACGGCCTCTTTCGCGGCCGTCTCCGCGCTGTTGGCCGCGGTCAGGCCGGCCACCAGATCGGCGAAATGGCCGGGCTTGTTGATCTTGACCGGGTTGATCGGCGACTGGCCGTGCTTGGCGGTGATGATGATGAGGGTCGACTCGTAAAGGTTCTGCTGCCGCAGCGCGTCGACGATGAGCCCCAGATCAGCGTCAACGGCGTCCAGGGCGTAGCTGAGCACGGCCGTCGGCGTACCTGAGCCGTCGAGGTATCCGCCAGGTTGACCGGACAGGCGCGCGGCATCGGCGCGGGTTGAGGAATTGATGCAGGAAGGATCCGGTGTGTCGTGGGAGACTTTCTGGCCGACGCTGACGGCCTGGTAATCCGAGCCAAACACCGCCGGGACACCCTTCAACGGCTTGTCGTCGTGGGTGAGCCCATGGATCCACTTGATGATACCGAGCGTCTTGAGGTGGTCGTTCTCATGCGTGCAGATCACGCTGACGGTGTTGTCGAGGCCGCCGACGTTGGTAACCTCCGGGGTGTAGAGGTCATCCAGCCCGGCGCCTGATGGACCGCGGACCAGTTCATAGGCGGGATGTTTGTCTGCCCAGGCGGTCACGCCGCCGTGGCGCCTGACGACCTCAAAGATCGTGTTCGTCTTCAGCGCATTGTGCGGATAGACCGGCACGCACTGCCTGTTCGAATCGATCTGGTACGGCAGGGAATTTGGATTGATGACGTTCCTGGACAACGGCAGGCCGGTCACGGGGTCCGTCCCATAGAGATCGATCGACTCGTCGAAGGCGATCGTGCTGCCCTTGCCCGCGCTCTGGCTGGCCCCCGGCGCCGCGTCGTTGACCACGCCCGAGCATGTCGAGTCGCCGTTCGCGAAGTAGCTGCGGTCGTAGCTCACGTCATAGAAGAGGCCGCCCGTGACGGGCGAGCCGCCGGTCACCAGCGCCAGCAGACCGGGAAAGGAGTCCGAATTCGCCGGCGTGCGGGCGTTGCTATAGGTGATGCCGTGCCCCGCCAGTTGCTTCAGGGTCGAATACGGGTGGCTGTCGAGGTAGCGCGCCACATCCAGCGCGTGCAGTCCGTCCACGCTGATCAGCAGGACGTGCTCTGTTTGGTTTTCCAGCCCCTCTGCGTGCGCTTGCGCCGGGATCGTGGACAGCGACACCGTGAGCGACATCGCGGCCGCGAGTTTAATTAGTCTCATCGGGTAAGATCTCCAGCGTTGGCGGCAGTTGTAACGTCCAGGTAAATTCGTAGGCCGCGCCGGAAACTACCATTCGGTTGTGACAGATTCGTGGCCGACAGTTTGCAGT
>Ga0210408_10006589_pt1 | contig 10025 bp, 12 predicted proteins | sample IncBWH4MmetaG_FD_155471 | JGI IMG/M metagenome (GOLD analysis project Ga0210408, IMG submission 155471) | Forest soil microbial communities from Barre Woods Harvard Forest LTER site, Petersham, Massachusetts, United States - Inc-BW-H-4-M | ecosystem: Environmental > Terrestrial > Soil >...
GCGCTTCGCTAATCCTTCGCCGCCATCAGGCTGGATAGAGGACTTCCACCTCCAAGCTGTCGTTCATACTCGGCACACAACAAAAAAGCCGCCCGAAGGCGGCCGTTTTTGTCGTCATTGCTTTTGATCGGATTAGCGAACTGTCGACGAGCCTGAGCTTGTGACCGCCACCGGCTTGCCGGCTTTGATGACCTGGGCGGACTGGCTGTAATCAACATTGGAGCGTGCCGCGATACCGAAGGCTGCCACCGCGATGCCAGCCACAAGCGCCACCACCACGATCTTCAGGTGCGTCGCACGATCTGCGGAGTGAATTGAGTGGTTCATCTCGAAGCCTCCCGGCGTCTGAAACGCCTTGTATTGGTGGAGGCTTACGCCAGCTCTGTTTCAGGCCCGTTTCGTGGGTTCCCCAAAATGGTTTCATCCCGCGCCGGAACCGGTTTCACCGGCTCGGCTTGCGGCGCGAGCAGTTCGGTGGAAACTCGCAATAAGTGCGGCTAACGCACTGGGACGTAAAGAAAAATACGCATAACGCGCAGGCGCCTGCTCGTTGCGGTCACGGCCGCCTGATTTCACATCGCCCGTCGGATGTCGGCTCGAATGCGCCGCGCAGCCCACGCGAAAAATAGCGCGCCGAGCGAGGTGGTGAGCGCCGCCGACAACAGCGAATAGCGCACGGCGTCGTTGCCATAAGCGCTCTTTAGTGCGTCGTTGATCATGCCGACCGCGAGCGGCCCCACGCCCTGGCCGAAACAGGTCGCCGTCAATAGCACGATCGCCGAGGCCAGCGCCCGCATGCTCGGTTTTGCCACCGTCTGCGCGATCGCAAAGATCGGACCTAAGTGGAAGCCCACCAGGAACGAGGTCGCCGCCAGCGCCGCGACCATGGTCGCAAAATCCGGCGTCAGCACGCAGACCGCGAACACCGGTCCCGCGAGGCACGACGTGATCGCGGGAGCCCAGAGTTTCCAGCGATCGTCGCGCCTTGAGATCTGCGCCACCGCAAGCCCGCCGATCAGCGTACCCGCCATTCCGAACAAGCCCTTGAACGTGCCGGCATAGGTGCCGATCTCGGCACTGCTCAGATGATGCACCCGCGCCAGGAACGGCGGGATCCAGGCCGCGGTCGCGTAGTTGGTATAGGTCGTCAGGCAAAAGCCGATCAGTACGATCAGGAAGGTCCGTTGCGAGGCGAGGAAACGAAGCGTCGGTCCCAGCGGCTCGGGCTCAAATCTCTCCGCCATCGCGCCTCGCCCGGGTTCTGAGATCGTCAGCCACAGCAGTGCGGCCAGTGCGATACCGGGCAGGCCGGCCGAAAAGAACGCCATCCGCCAGCCGTAGTGCTGATTGACATAGCCGCCGATGAAATAGCCCAAGAACACGCCGAGGTAGGTGCCGATGGCGTAGACGCCGAGCGCCCGCGGGCGCTCGTTCTTGTCGAAGAGATCGGCAAGGATCGACTGCGAGGCCGGCGTGCCGGCGGACTCGCCGATGCCGACGCCGATGCGCGCCAGCGCCAGCGTCGCTACGCTCGAGGCCGCGCCGCACAGAAACGTCATCGCGCTCCAGAATGCGAAAGCGATCGCAACGATGTTGCGCCGGTTGAGCCGGTCGGCGAAGCGCGCGATCGGAATGCCGAGCGCCGAATAAAACAACACGAAGCCGAAGCCCGCGAGCAGGCCCATGGTGGTATCGCTGAGCGCGAATTCCTTTTTGATGGGCTCGATCAGGACGTTGAAGATCGTGCGATCGAGGAAATTCAGCGCGTAAACGACCGTCAAGATCGCGAGCACGTAGTATCGCCGCGACGACGGCCTAGCCGGTGCGTCCACTTGCGCGGCCGCCGGCGGCGCCAAATCGACCATGGTTTCCCCCTCGAAATTCTTTTTCTGGATCGAGCCGTGGTCGTTCACGCCTCGCGAATAAAATTCCCCGCCTCGAATTCGACCGGTGGCGCGGCCGGATCGAAGGACACCCCGATCGGATCGCGCCCCGCCGCGATGGCCTCGAGTTGATCGCTCAGCATCCGCCGGATCATCACGATGCCACGGTCGCTCTGGCCGAAATGCTCTTCCGAGTGCAGCGTCACCGGCCCCTGGCCGACTTGCGCCTCGTAGTCGCCGGGGAACTGCTGGTGTTCCGCCTCGCTCATGTCCCACCAGAACTTGCCGTTGAATTTCGAGCGCATTCGCCCGATATCGCCCGACTTTTTGACGCGCCCGGCGACATAGATACGGAACGAAGTGTCGTCGATCGGCAAGGTCCAGCCGATCGACTCGACGCGGGCGAATTGCGCCACCCGTGGATTGGGCACGACGCGCAGGGTGGGGAGGGCGGCCTCGGTGACCCGGTAAAACACCTTGCCGTCGTCCTGGTTACGGATCGAGCGCACGGCGACGCCCCGCGGCGATATCTCGAACTTCACCTCGGGCATCGAGGCCATCATGTTGGTGAATTGTGCCCCGCTGAACGAGCCGTGCAGCACTGGCACGTGATAGGGGTCGACCACGTTTTCGAAATGCTGGAGCCAGTTGCAGGGGATGACGGCCGGCCCGCCACCGCCGATCGAGCTATCGTCGGCCTCGACGAACTCGCCGTCGCCCATGTTCTCCAGGCACTCGTAGCGCGGCAGCACCGGCTTTTTCTCTGAAGGGCCCATGTAGGCAAAGATCAGCCCGTAGCGCTCCTCAAGGGGATACCAGGGCTGGCGCACCCTGTCCTTGAACAGACCGCCTTCCGGCTCGCAGGGCTGCTCGAGGCAATGACCCTCGGTGTCGAACTTCCAGCCGTGGTAGCAGCAGCGGATGCCGTCTTCTTCGACCTTGCCGTAGTAGAGCGTGGTGCCGCGATGGCAGCAGCGCGCGTGCAACAGGCCGGCACGGCCATGCTTGTCGCGGAACAGGATCAAATCCTCGCCCAGCGCGCGGACCTTTCGAGGTACGTCGGCGGCGTCGCGCGCAAGCCCGATCGGGTGCCAGTAGCGGCGTAGCAGTTCCCCCATCGGCGTGCCGCGACCAACCGCGGTCAGTTCGGTGCGGGTAGTCGATGGCCTCATGGCATAGGCGGTGCCGAGATCGCGATCGCGCTGGCTGATATTCATGCCTCTTCCTCCCGGCGCGGCTTGGCGCCGCGCTTGTTTGACTCTTTGGCCAAGAGAACGGTAGATCGATGATAATGTCAACGATCGCTTCAAAAGCCCGGGCCTAGACGAGCCATGAACCAGAAGCTGAAAGAACCCGGGACGGTCGCGAAGAGTGCCGTAGACGCCGAGCTTGCGCCGATCACGGCGATGATGTCGTCGCGGCTGATCGTGCTCGCCAACCTGCTCAAGCGGGGGGCGATCCTGCGCTACAAGCGCCTGGCCGGGCTTTCCTCGGTGGAATTTGGCCTCGTCGCGTCGCTGGGGCGGCGGCAGCCGATGAGCGTGATCAGCCTTGCCGAGGCGGTAGGCCAGGACAAGGGTCAGATCAGCCGGGCACTTGCCGAACTCGTGGCGCGCAAGCTGGTTTTGAAAGCGATCAACCCGAAGGATAACCGGGAGGTCCTAGTCTCGCTGACCCGATCCGGGCTTGCCGCCCATGATATGATCGTGGCCGGCGCAAGGGAACGCAATCAGCGTTTGCTGGAACAGCTGGATGAGGCCGATGTTGCGCTATTGCTCGGGCATATCGACGCCCTGACCAGCAAGGCTGCACAGATGCTCGCCGCCGAAAAAGAGCTCGGCTGAGGTAGTCTGGGCTGGCGCAAACCGGCGCGGGGAAGACATCCGTTCCGGACGGCGGCAATGACGCAGACTACACGTCTTTTGGGTTTTCCCAAGCCGCCGACACCGTCAAAATAGCTTGTCTTGCGCCCTTTGGTGCGCTGCGCTAAGCCTCAGAATAATTCCAAATCAACGAATCTGCGGACCTTCCGAAACCGCAGGAAAAGGCGATGGCCGATGACCGGCATCCTGCAGAATTATCTTCCATTGGTGGTGTTTATCGCCGTAGCCGCCCTGATCGGGCTGGTGCTGCTGATCGCGCCGTTTCTGGTGGCGTTCCAGCAGCCGGATCCGGAAAAACTCTCTGCCTATGAATGCGGATTCAATGCCTTCGACGACGCCCGCATGAAGTTCGACGTCCGCTTCTATCTGGTCGCGATCCTCTTCATCATCTTCGACCTCGAAGTGGCCTTCCTGTTCCCGTGGGCGGTGGCGTTCGGCAAACTGGGCGCGACGGGTTTCTGGTCGATGGTGGTATTCCTGGCGGTGCTGACGGTTGGCTTTGCCTATGAATGGAAGAAAGGCGCGCTCGAATGGGATTGAGCCCTACCGCAGCAACGCAAACCTCAAGACCGGTGATCGCGCCGGCCGCGACCGGTATCCTCGATCCTGCAACCGGCAAGCCGGTTGGCGCCGGCGACCCGTACTTCCTCGAGGTCAATCATGAATTGTCCGACAAGGGCTTTTTCGTCGCCGCCGCCGACGATTTGATCACCTGGGCGCGCACCGGATCACTGATGTGGATGACGTTCGGCCTCGCATGCTGCGCGGTCGAGATGATGCAGGTGTCGATGCCGCGCTACGATGTCGAGCGTTTCGGCTTCGCGCCGCGCGCTTCGCCGCGCCAGTCCGACGTGATGATCGTCGCGGGGACCTTGACCAACAAGATGGCGCCGGCGTTGCGCAAGGTCTACGATCAGATGCCGGAGCCGCGTTACGTGATTTCGATGGGCTCGTGCGCCAATGGCGGCGGCTACTATCACTATTCCTACTCGGTCGTGCGCGGTTGCGACCGCATCGTGCCGATCGACGTCTACGTGCCCGGTTGCCCGCCGACCGCGGAAGCGCTGCTCTACGGCATCCTGCTGCTGCAGAAGAAGATCCGGCGCACCGGTACCATCGAACGCTAAGGTTTTTACGTCATGGACGACGGCAAGCTCGACGCCTTGGGGCAGACGATCGTTAGCGCGCTTCCGGGTGCGGCGATCGACCACGCGGTCGCGTTCAACCAGCTCACGGTTGGGGTGCAGGCCGAAAAGATCGTCGATGTCGTGAAGTTCCTGCGCGACGACGCCAATTGCCGCTTCGTCAACCTGACCGACATCACCGCGGTGGACTATCCCGGCCGCGAGAAGCGTTTTGACGTGGTCTATCATCTGTTGTCGCCGACGCTGAATGCGCGCATTCGCCTGCGTGCCGAAGCCGACGAGACCACGCAGGTGCCGTCGATCATCGACGTATTTCCCGGCGCCGACTGGTTCGAGCGCGAGACCTACGATCTCTATGGCGTGATCTTCACCGGCCATCCCGATATGCGTCGGCTGCTCACCGATTACGGTTTCGACGGCCATCCGCTGCGTAAGGATTTCCCGCTCACCGGCTTCGTCGAGGTGCGCTACGACGATCAGGAGAAACGGGTGCTCTACGAGCCGGTCCGCCTCAACCAGGAATTCCGCAATTTCGATTTTCTGTCGCCGTGGGAGGGTGCGGACTATCCGCTGCCGGGCGACGAGAAGGCGGGACCGAAGGCCTGACCATGAACGAGCAAAGCCAAAGCCTCCGCAACTTCACGATTAACTTTGGACCACAACATCCGGCGGCACACGGTGTGCTCCGTCTGGTGCTCGAGCTCGACGGCGAAGTGGTCGCGCGTGTCGATCCGCATATCGGGCTCTTGCATCGTGGCACCGAAAAGCTGATCGAGCACAAGACCTATCTACAGGCGATACCGTATTTCGACCGGCTCGACTACGTCGCGCCGATGAACCAGGAGCATGCGTTCTGTCTGGCAGCGGAAAAGCTGCTCGGCATCGAGGTGCCGCGCCGCGGACAATTGATCCGCGTGCTCTATTGCGAGATCGGACGCATCCTGTCGCATCTGCTCAACGTCACGACGCAAGCGATGGATGTCGGCGCGCTGACCCCGCCTTTATGGGGCTTCGAAGAGCGCGAAAAGCTGATGGTGTTTTACGAGCGCGCCTCCGGCTCGCGCATGCACGCGGCCTATTTCCGCATCGGCGGCGTGCATCAGGACCTGCCGCCGAAACTGATCGACGACATCGAGGCGTGGTGCGACCCGTTCCTGGGCGTCGTCGCCGACCTGGAGCGGCTGCTCACCGGAAACCGCATCTTCAAGCAGCGCAACGTCGACATCGGCGTGGTGACGCTGCAACAAGCCTGGGAATGGGGATTTTCCGGCGTGATGGTGCGCGGCTCGGGCGCGGCGTGGGACCTCCGCAAGGCGCAGCCTTACGAGTGCTATGCCGAGATGGATTTCGATATTCCGATCGGCAAGAACGGCGATTGCTACGACCGCTACTGCATCCGCATGGAGGAGATGCGCCAGTCCGTGCGCATCATGAAGCAGTGCATCCAGAAACTGCGCGCCAGCGACGGGCAGGGACCGGTCGCGGTCGAGGACAACAAGATTTTCCCGCCGCGCCGCGCCGAGATGAAACGCTCGATGGAAGCGCTGATCCATCACTTCAAGCTCTATACCGAAGGCTTCCACGTTCCGGCCGGCGAGGTTTATGCCGCGGTCGAGGCACCGAAGGGCGAGTTTGGCGTCTACCTCGTCGCCGACGGCTCAAACAAGCCCTACAAATGCAAGATCCGCGCGCCCGGCTTTGCGCATCTGCAAGCGATGGACTTCATCTGTCGCGGCCATTTGCTGGCCGACGTTTCCGCGATCCTGGGCTCGCTCGATATCGTGTTCGGAGAGGTCGATCGGTGATCGCGTTGCCGCCGATACAGTTCGACCGGTCGACCGGCGCGCTTGAGGGCGCCAATGCGTGGGAACGGACCGCCGCATTGGCGCTGGCCACTGGCTCCAAGATCTCCTCGCACTTCTCGCATCGCGGCTATAACGGCTGCGCCAATCTGTTGCGCAAGACGCTGCCTGAACGCAACATCGCCATCAAGCTCAACGCGGATGCCACATTCGAATTCCCTTATGGCGATGGCTACTGGAGCAAGCTGCTCAACCGCTCCTATCACTATGAGGACGAGCTGGAGCTGTTGTTTCGCCACTCCGCCGATGTCGACTACATGCTGCTCGATTGCGGCGCCAATTATGGCTACTGGTCGGTTCTGGTCTCGAGCGCGCCGTTCGGTTCGCACAAGGCGATCGCCATCGAGCCGTCGTCGCAGAATTTCGCCAGGCTCACGAACAACGCCAGGATCAACGGCAATCGCTTTGAGCCGATGAAATGCGCGATCGGTGCGGCACGTGGCACCGCGCGCCTTGCCGGCACCAAGCATGAGGCGTTCAGCATCGCCGGCAATCCCGCAGCCGGCGAGGAAGTGCCGATCATCGCGCTCGACAATCTCATGGACGACGGCAAACTATCGGCGAGCAAAAAATTTTTGATCAAGCTCGACGTCGAAGGCGTCGAGATCGAGGCCATTAAGGGCAGCGCGCGGCTGTTGCAGGCCGACAGCGTGCTGATATGCGAGGAGCATGGCAACGACCCCGATCACACGGTGTCGCGCTATATTCTTGAGCAGACGCCGATGAAGCTGATCGTCTATGATCCCCGCAGCAACCGGATGGAAACGGTGGACGAGCTGTCGATCCTCGACCGTATCAAGGTTTCCAGCCATGTCGGTTACAACGTTTTCGGCACCGCGAGTGCGTTTTGGCAGGACCGGATCAATGCCCTGAACGCGAACGCCGCGCACCGCATGCAATGAGAGACTGAACGAATGTCCGTCCGCCGCCTAGCACCGAAGGAATTGCAGCCCGCGAGCTTCACGTTCTCGGAGGAGAACCTCGCCTGGGCCAAGAACGAGATCGCCAAATATCCGCCGGGGCGCCAGGCCTCGGCCGCGATTGCGATCCTGTGGCGGGTGCAGGAGCAGCACGAGGGCTGGGTGTCGGAAGCGGCGATCCGCGCGGCCGCCGATCTGCTCGAGATGCCCTACATCCGCATGCTGGAGATCGCGACCTTCTACACGATGTTCCAGTTGGAGCCGGTGGGCAAGAAGGCGCATATCCAGGTCTGCGGCACCACGCCGTGCCGCTTGCGCGGCGCCGGCGACATCATCGAAGTTTGCCAGAGCCGGATCCACCACGATCCCTTCCACCTCTCCAAGGACGGCGATTTCAGTTGGGAGGAGGTGGAGTGTCTCGGCGCCTGCGTCAACGCGCCGATGGTCTTGATCTGGAAGGATACCTACGAGGATCTGACCAAGGAGAGCTTTGGCAAGGTGCTCGACGGATTTGCCTGCGGCCAGCCGCCGAAGCCGGGACCACAGAACGGCCGCCAGTTCTCGGCGCCCATCACCGGGCCGACCACGCTGAAGGAAACCACATGAAGCGTGATCTGACATCGCAGGCGTCGGGCCAAGGGAGTGTCGGTGCGATGAAGAACTGGCGCTATATCGCGTTGCATAGCCTTGCGGCTTCGGCGTTCATTTTCCTGCTGCAGCGCTACGCGCTGAACGCATCGCTTGAAACGAGCCTCATGTGGATGCTGGCGTTCGGCGCTTGCGCCGCCGTGCTCGCCACCGTGCAATCCAACCGCTGATCGGGGAAGCTTGAAAGTCATGCTCGACGACAAGGATCGCATCTTCAAGAACCTCTACGGTCTCCAGGATTGGGGCCTCGAAGGGGCGCGCAAGCGCGGCGCCTGGGACGGCACCAAGTCGATCATCGACAAGGGCCGCGACTGGATCATCAGCGAGATGAAGGCCTCAGGCCTTCGCGGGCGCGGCGGGGCGGGCTTCCCGACCGGTCTGAAATGGTCGTTCATGCCCAAGGAATCCACCGACGGCAGGCCGAGCTACCTCGTCGTCAACGCCGACGAATCCGAGCCCGGCACCTGCAAGGACCGCGAGATCATGCGGCACGATCCGCATCTTCTGGTCGAGGGCTGCCTGCTCGCTAGCTTCGCGATGGGCGCGCATGCCTGCTACATCTATGTGCGCGGCGAATTCATCAGGGAACGCGAGCATCTGCAGGCGGCGGTCGATCAGGCCTATGAGGCGAAGCTGATCGGCAAGGACAATGTCAACGGCTGGCCGTTCGATCTTTACGTGACCCACGGCGCCGGCGCCTATATCTGCGGCGAAGAGACGGCGTTGCTGGAGAGCCTCGAGGGCAAGAAGGGCCAGCCGCGGCTGAAACCGCCGTTTCCGGCCAATGTCGGTCTCTATGGCTGCCCGACCACCGTCAACAACGTCGAGTCGATCGCCGTCGCGCCGGATATCTTGCGGCGTGGCGCGGCGTGGTTCGCCGCGATCGGGCGGCCGAACAATGTCGGTACCAAACTGTTCTGTATCTCCGGCCATGTCGAGCGTCCCTGCAACGTCGAAGAAGCCATGGGAATTCCCTTCCGCGAGCTGATCGAGCGCCATTGCGGCGGCATCCGCGGCGGCTGGGACAATCTGAAAGCCGTGATCCCCGGCGGTTCGTCGGTGCGCATGGTGCCGGCGGAACTGATCATCGACACCCCGATGGATTTCGACAGCCTCGGCAAGCTGCGCTCCGGCCTTGGAACCGCCGCCGTCATCGTGATGGACAAGTCGACCGACCTGATCCGGGCGATCGCGCGGATTTCCTACTTCTACAAGCACGAAAGTTGCGGCCAGTGTACGCCGTGCCGCGAGGGAACGGGATGGATGTGGCGGGTGTTGACCCGCATGGCCGAGGGCCGCGCCCACAAGCGCGAAATCGATATGCTGCTGGAAGTCACCAAGCAGGTCGAAGGCCATACCATCTGCGCGCTTGGAGATGCCGCCGCCTGGCCGATCCAGGGCCTGATTGCGCATTTCCGTCATGAGATCGAAGCGCGGATCGACGAATATTCGCACAAGTCCGATATCGATGACGTAGGCGTCCTTGATCCCGTCCACATGGTCGCGGCGGCGGAGTAGGAGTAATGACAAAACTCATCGTCGACGGCAAAGAGATCGATGTCCCCGCGGAGTACACGCTGCTGCATGCGTGCGAAGCCGCGGGCGCCGAGATTCCGCGCTTTTGCTACCACGAGCGGCTGTCGATCGCCGGCAATTGCCGGATGTGCCTGGTCGAGGTGAAGGG
>Ga0210408_10006590_pt1 | contig 10025 bp, 9 predicted proteins | sample IncBWH4MmetaG_FD_155471 | JGI IMG/M metagenome (GOLD analysis project Ga0210408, IMG submission 155471) | Forest soil microbial communities from Barre Woods Harvard Forest LTER site, Petersham, Massachusetts, United States - Inc-BW-H-4-M | ecosystem: Environmental > Terrestrial > Soil >...
ACTTGCTTTCATACTCACATAAACTCCATAAGCTGTAACAGGTGAAGGATCACCGCTGCCACCCATGTTTTCAGGTAAACCGCTAACGTATTCAGTTTCCATGTGAATGATCTCCATATCGCGGCTGCTCATTGCTACATCTTCTGCAGTAATGTATTTCCCGCCTAAACTATCAATGAATTTTCCGAAACGGCGCAATAAAGCTTCTGTTTTTATTTTTTTTGCATCGCCAATAATAACTGCTTTTCCGCCGCCTAAATTTAATCCGGCAACAGATGATTTATAAGTCATACCGCGCGACAAACGTAATACATCCGTTAAAGCTTCCATTTCGCTATTATAATTCCACATACGTGTGCCGCCTAATGAAGGACCGAGTACTGTATTGTGAATAGCAACAATGGCTTTTAAACCTGTAGCGTTATCGTTGCAAAAAACAACCTGTTCGTGATTGTTCAACATCATTTGGGCAATAACCGGGTTTTGCGCAAGTGGGCTATCTTTTAATTCTTTTACTTCCATAATTGAAGAATGAGCGACAAATCTAAATGATTTTTTAATTAATCAAAAAAATAATTGAGGGGAGAAAATGGGGGTTTGTCTAATAAATGTTAAGTGATCTAAAGCAGAAAAATATCCAGACAAACGAACAGACTGAAAATAACGCTGGCAATACCATTGCTGGTACCAAAAGCGAGGTTCACACGGCTTAGATCATCGGGTTTTACAATTAAGTGCTGATAGATCAGGAGTCCGATAAAAACAACTGCCCCTCCAATGTAAAGCCATGAAAAACCGCCATAAAAAAAAGCGATAATTACTATTGAAGCTGCAATTAAATGCATGAATTCGGATAAACGCAACGCTTTAGCCTTCCCCATTAAGACAGGAATTGATTTTAAACCTTAGCTCCTGTCAAATTCTTCATCCTGCAAGGCAAAAATAATATCGAAACCTCCTACCCAAAAAAACACTACCACCGAAAAAAGAATTGGTAAAACATCGAAACGTTCGGTTAAAGCAAGATACGCTCCAATCGGGGCCAGACTTAAACCCAAACCTAAAATTAAATGACAAAAAGGCGTAAAACGTTTTGTAAAACTGTAACCTAACACTACCAATAAAGCAACCGGTGATAAATAAAAACACAAATGATTTATAAAATAAGCACTCGCCATAAATAATGCTGCGCTAACTAAAGTAAAAGCTGCTGCCGATTTCGGCTTTATTTGTCCGGCAGGAATTTCGCGAATAGCAGTACGTGGATTTTTTGCATCAAAACTTCTATCGATATATCTGTTAAAGGCCATGGCCGCGCTTCTTGCAAACACCATGCAGCCTACAACTAAAAATAATTTTTCCCAATTAAAAACAACTTTGCCCGAATGAATAGCCAGACAAAATCCAATAATTGCAAAAGGTAATGCAAATACAGTATGACTGAATTTTATGAGTGATAAATATTTTTTTACCGAATTCAATTAGTGACGGAAAATCATGATCATTAAAAAAACTACGGGAAGAGAACTTAAGATCATTCCTGCATAACCTAAAGGATATTTTTTACCCGAGAATTCATGTTTTGCATCTAAAAAAACATTTATGCCCGATAAAACAAATCCAAAAACCGACAATAATAAACCAAAAGGAACAGTACGCAAACTTACTAAACAACATGCAGCAAGTATACCGCATACTAAGGAAATTATACCTGAAAATTTATATAGTTTGAATAAACTCATTACTCAGCAAAAAAGTTCATCACTCTTCTCCTCAGTTTGCTCGAATACGTTTGACATTGCCAATCGGTATAATTATTAGTTGCATTAATGCATTTACCGAATTGTTTAATACGGTATTTCATTTCTTCGCTTAACAAATTAAATAATTCAAATGCTTCATCAGCATCAGATGCATTATCTTTAATCCGCCCGAAATGATCTTCTAATGATTCGTCGATCACAGTTTGTGGTTTTAAGCCTCTGCGTAAACAAGCTAAATAATGATCACGCACGATAAATGATTCCTGAGATGAATTTAAAAAACGTTCTTTAATTTCAGCAGGCATTTCATAATCATTCTCTAATTCATAATCCCACTCATCTTTATAACGGTGCTCTAAATATAAATGCGGTGCAACAAAAACGTGTTTCCAGTCGATAGGGTATTGCCATAGATTAAAACGACGCGAATTATTTCCCAGATCCAAAATTTTAAATTGTTTTTTGTTTGGAAGAACCCGGCTTCCTCTTCCTATCATTTGATGATAAAGTGTTAATGATTTTGTAGCGCGGTTAAGCATGATGGTTTCTACTTCAGGCTCATCAAAACCGGTTGTTAAAATACTAACTGATGACAGCACTCCATCTTTTGTTTTACGGAACCAATCTAAAGTTTCTGCGCGTTCTTTATCGCTAAATGTGCTATCCAAATGACGAACAGGATAACCTTTTTTCTTAAAAGTTTCGTAAACGGCGCGGCTTGTTAAAATACCAGCGTTAAAAATTAAAGTTTTTGTTCCGCGGGATACTTCTTCATAAGCTTCGATCAACTTACTCTGCATCATCGTTTGCGTATACAATGTTTCGTGCGAACCAACTGTAAATTCACCAGTGGTTCCAATTCTTAAAGAACTTAAATTAACATCGTAAGAATAAGTAACGCCTTCACACAAATATCCTTGTTCAATTAAATTCGGAATGCTTTGTCCAACTATTAATTCGCTATAGGTTTGATAAAGCGGTAATTTTTTATTGCTGCTTAAAGGCGTTGCCGTAACGCCTAAAATATTTATATCATTAAAATAATGGAAAATTTTGCGGAAGGAATTATTATGCGCCTCATCTACGATCACCAAACCAATATCTTCTAAAAACTGATCATTTTCCTGTAAGCGATTATTCAATGTTTCAACTAATGCAGTAAAACAGCTGTATTCACTTTGCGCAGGAAGATCTTTTACTTCTGAATTAATTACTTTGTTTTTAATTCCCAATTCAAACAACACATCCGATGTTTGTTTGCTTAACTCGATGCGGTGAGTTAATATTAAAACTTTACGTTTATATTTTTCAATAAATCGGCGCGCTATTTCAGAAAAAATAATGGTTTTTCCTCCGCCGGTTGGCAGTTGAAATAATAAATTAGCGTTTGGAGGTAATTCCGTAAGAAGCTTAAAGATTTTTTCTACGGCTTCCGCTTGATACGGATACAATTGCCTTGGTTCGGCTGCAATTACAGGTTCTTCGTTCATAAAAAATTAACCGTCAAATATACGCTTTTATTAACCCGCTACCATAATTTCTATCAACATTTAATTAAAAGTATCCTCCATTAGAACCCCATTTAAAATGCTTACATTTGTTGTTTTTTTAATCTTAATTCCATGCCAAAAATTTCTAATAAAGCCGTTGGAATGCCGGCTTCTCCCATTCGGAAACTGGTTCCTTTTGCTGAAGCAGCAAAAAAACGCGGTGTTAAAATTTATCATTTAAATATTGGTCAGCCCGACATAGCAACTCCTGATGCTTTTTTGAATGCGGTTAAAGTTGCTCCTATCAAGGTTTTAGAATACAGTCATAGTGCAGGCAATGAAAGTTACCGCAAAAAATTAAGCGGATATTACAGATCGTATAACATAAATGTTGATTTTACGGATATAATTATTACCTGTGGCGGTTCTGAGGCAATCTCTATTGCCATGCAAACTTGTTTTAATCCCGGTGACGAAATAATTATTCCTGAACCTTTTTATGCTAATTATAACGGCTTCTCGAAATCGGCTGATGTAATTGTTAAACCAATTCCAAGTTCTATTGAAAGCGGTTTTGCTTTGCCTCCTATTTCTGATTTCGAAAAAATAATTACTCCAAAAACAAAAGGTATCATGATCTGTAATCCCGGTAACCCAACGGGATATTTATATACAAAAGCTGAATTAGAAGCGTTGCGCGACTTAGTAAAAAAATACGATCTGTTTTTATTGAGCGACGAAGTGTACCGCGAATTTTGTTACGATGATAAAGAATATGTTTCCGTAATGCATTTAAGCGGCATCGAAAATAATGTTGTTCTGTTAGATTCCATTTCAAAACGTTATAGCGCTTGCGGTGCGCGAATTGGTGCGCTCATTAGCAAAAATAAAGAAGTAATGGCATCAGCATTAAAATTTGCGCAGGCAAGGTTAAGTCCTCCTTCTTACGGACAAATTGGCGCCGAAGGCGCTTTAGATACACCTCAATCTTATTTTGATAATGTAAAAAAAGAATACATTTCCCGCCGCAATTTTGTTGTCGATGCTTTAAATAAAATTCCCGGCGTGTTTTGCCCGAAACCAAGCGGGGCTTTTTATTGCATTGCCCGTTTGCCAATTGATAATGCCGATAAATTTTGTCAGTGGCTGTTAGAAGATTTCGACTACAATAAACAAACCGTAATGTTAGCCCCTGCAACCGGATTTTATTCTACACCCGGCTCAGGAACGAATGAAGTTCGTATTGCTTATGTTTTAAATTTGGAAGATCTGAATAATGCGATGACCTGTTTAAAAGAAGCATTAGTTAAATATCCGGGCAAAACTAATGAACCGCAAAAACAACAGATCACTAAATCCCACTAAGATTTTTGTGAAATTTTGTGTTTTAGTGTTTTCGTGGCAAACCTCAGAAATGTAAATTTGTATAGGGAATCCCTGTAAATAAATTGAAAAATTATCTTTCGAAACAATTATTAAGTATTAGTTTTTTTCCGCTGTGCTTTTTAGCGGTTATGTGGCTGGTTTTTTTTCTGGATACAAAATTTAATTTAAACTTAGCCAGATTCGGTACATCGCCAAGAACACTAAGCGGATTAACCGGAATTTTATTTTCACCTTTTCTTCATTCCAATTTAGAACACATCGCAGGTAATAGTATTCCGCTCTTGGTGTTAGGCATGCTCACCTTTTATTTTTACAAACCAATTGCCTGGGGAAGTTTTTTATGGATCTATTTTATGGCCGGCATTTGGTTATGGGTTGGCGGAAGAAATAATCCTGAAGGTTCTATTTATCACATTGGCGCGAGCGGATTAATTTATGGCGCTGCAACTTTTTTATTTTTCAGCGGCGTGTTTCGCCGTCACAAACCCTTAATGGTAATTTCTGCTCTCGTTGCATTTTTATATGGAAGTATGATGTATGGCATTTTTCCTTTGGAACGCAATGTTTCCTGGGAGGCACATTTGTTCGGCGCTATTTCGGGCGTGTTCGTTGCTTATAATTACAGGAAAGAAGGTCCGCAGCGACAAGAAATTATTTGGGAAGATGATGGCGTTGATTTTGAAGCGGAAGAAAAAGCGCAAGAAGATGCTTATCAGAAATTTTTAGAGCAGAACGACATGACCATTCATTATCATTTTAAACCGAAAGATGAGCATGAAGAAAAGAAGAAAGAAGATTAGTTTCTGGGCGTGTCCCTGCGGGCCGGGCTTTCGCTACTCGCTTTTTTATTTTTATGAAAAATAAAAAGAGCTCAAACATGCCGTTCAATCCCTCACGCAAAAAATAGACCAGAGAATTAACCAAAGGAAAATGATGAAGAATTAGGATAACCTGGCTTAGGGATGCGAAAGGTTTAGTTCTTTTGCCTTTTCGGCAAAAAACCGGAGCGATAGCGTAGCCTGTAGCAGCCCGACCGCCTTTTCGGCGGTAAGCCCCAAAACTAATTAAACAGCTTTATAAAACTCAATTAACTCAATTGCTTGTTTCGCCTCAGTAACATCATGTACTCTTAAAATCTTAACGCCATTTAATAAAGCGATCGTATTTAAAACAGTTGTTCCGTTTAAAGCAGTTACAGGATTTGTGTGAATTATTTTATTGATCATGCTCTTTCGTGAAATTCCTGCTAAAACCGGGAAGCCTAATTCTGAAAATTGCGGCAATTGTTTTAATAATTGATAATTGTGTTCATTATTTTTTCCAAAACCAAAACCTACATCCAAAATAATATTTTTGAAATTCAATTCGGTTAACTTATTTATTTTTTGTTCCAGTTCAGTTTTCACTTCAAAAACCACATCACCGTACTCAGGATTTTGCTGCATCGTTTGCGGTGTACCCTTCATATGCATTAAAACATAACCTACATTTAATTTCGATATCGTTTCAAACATTTTCGCATCCAAATTCCCGCCTGAAATATCATTTATTAAATCTGCGCCCAAATCCGAAGACCTTTTTGCAATAACCGAGCGATAAGTATCAACCGAAATAAAAGTTTGAGGAAAATTTTTCCGCAATTCTTTTAAAACCGATTCTAATCTAACCCACTCTTCTTTTGCATCAATTTCTTTGGCGTTTGGTCTTGATGAAGCTGCTCCAATATCTATAATGTCCGCACCTTGTTTTATTTTTTCTTCTGCATCACGTAAAACATCTGCTACTTCGCTGTATTTTCCACCGTCATAAAAGCTATCCGGCGTTAAATTCACAATGGCCATTACCAAAGGCTTTTCAAACGAAAGCATTTTTGCATTTATTTGGTAGTGATTTGGTATATTTTCTTTAATTTTAGTGCTCATATGCAAACTACAAGTGTACAATACGATAAAGCCATAAAGCTATGCAAAGATATCTTTTTAAAAAAGATGAAAGATTATGGCACCGCATGGCGCAATTTACGGGCAACTTCGCTTACCGACCAAATTTTTATTAAAGCCCAACGCATAAAAAGCATAGAAAGTAAAGGCGCCCAAAAGGTAGTTGATGATATAAAGGGTGAATATATCGGTATAATTAATTATTGTGTTATTGCCATGATCCAACTTGAATTAGCAGAAGATTCCCGTGTTGATCTGCCTGCTGAAGAAGTAGAACGTTTATTTGATAAACACGTTGCCGCCACCAAAAAATTAATGGAAGATAAAAACCATGATTACGGCGAAGCCTGGCGTGATATGCGGATAAGTTCCCTTACTGACCTTATTTTAATGAAGATCTTCCGTGTAAAACAAATTGAAGATAACCTCGGTAAAACCATCATTTCAGAAGGGGTTGACGCCAATTATATGGATATGATGAATTACTCGGTTTTTGCCCTTATTAAGCTCGATAGTTAAAAAGTCTTAAAAAGAAATTTTCTTGCAGACTTCGGCTTTATATTTGATGAGATTCACTTGATGTGATAATGTGCTAATTTGATAATTGGTTATTTTGTAGAATTAAAACCATTATCAACACATCAGCAAATTAACGCATTAGCAAATCAGCAAATTAAACATTATGAAAAAAATTCTATCCTCTAAATTATTCCGCATTATTTGGTCAATTGGTTTAGCAGCTTTGTTTTATTTTATTTGTCCGCTTTGCTTTAGCAAAACTACCCTTTCAATAATATTACTTATTTTATTGGTGCTGATTAACGGCGCTGAATTTATTGCCCGTTCGCCATGGCCAACACACATTGCCCGTTTTTTAGTAGGAGGTTTATTTATTTTTTCGGGATTCATTAAAGCTAACGACCCGCTTGGTTTCTCTTACAAATTAGAAGAATATTTTGAAGTATTTAAAGGCGACACAGGTTTAGCCATGTTCGATTGGTTTGCGCACATTGCATTACCATTAGCAATTATTATTTGTGTGAGCGAAATGATATTGGGTGTTATGTTGTTAATTGGTTTTAAAAGAAACTTAACGCTTTGGTTATTGTTTGCGCAAATTGCATTCTTCACTTTCTTAACTTTTTATTCTGCGTGCTATAATAAAGTAACACACTGCGGATGCTTTGGCGATTTTTTAAAATTAAAACCCTGGGAAAGTTTCTGGAAAGATATTGCACTGCTTATTTTAATTACATTATTGTTCGCCGGGAAAGAACACATTAATGAATTAGTGTTTCCTTTTTTACTGCGCAGTATATTTTTTATTGCACTCGTTGCGTCTATTTGGTTTCCAATTCACGCGTACCGCAATTTACCGCCGCTCGATTTCAGAGCTTATGCCCCGGGAATGAATATTAAAGATAACATGAAAACGGCTCCTGATTATTCGCCGGCCGTTTACGAATCGGGTTTCATTTACGAAAATTTGAAAACAGGAGAGAAAAAAGAATTCACTATGAAAAATTATCCATGGCAGGATACTTTAAACTGGAAATGGTCGACAACCTCAAACATCTTAATTAAGGATGCTTATAATCCGCCAAAAATTACCGACTTCACCGTAAATAATTTAGACGGTGTTAACATCACCAATATTATTTTAAATAATAAAGGTTATAGCTTTTTAATTATATGCTACGATCTTACCAAAACAGAAACTGATCCGTCCTTACACGCAAAACTAAATGATCTTTATACTTTGGCTGAACGTGATGGTCAAACTGTTTGGGCTATGACATCATCAGGTGCAAAAGAAATTGACGAATACAAACACGCGCATAATGCGTTATATGATTTTACGCTTGTAGATGGTATTGTGTTAAAAACAATGATCCGCAGCAATCCGGGTTTAATTTTAATGAAAGACGGAACCATAATCGCAAACTGGGCTTGGCGCAACATTCCAAGCTATAGCGAGATCAAGGAAAAATATATGAAGTAGAAATACTGTACTCCGAAAATATTCAACCCTTTCAGGGTTGGGTTGTTCAGCTTTCTTGTTTTTATTCATACTTAATCCCTTCAGGATTAGGAGACCACTCGTTTAATTTTGGCTGTTCAAAGTCCGAAGGACTTAATATGAATAAAGAAAAAGGCAATTACGTGGCAAGCCTGAAGGGCTTGAATATGAAACCTTCCTAACAAAATTCATGTTGACTGTGTTTGAAAGTATTACTACATTTACTTACTATGTCAAAGAAAACTTTAAAGCTACGTTTCAATACCGAAAATACCGGCACATACTGGAGAGCCATTTATGATGGGGTTGAACATTTAACGGATCATGTTGATATTAGAGTTCCAACTTATACATCTCAAGATACTTTACCCGACGTCGCGTGAAATGGCATATCTCTGCCGATTATAATGAATTGGTTTGGGAAGGGACGAAGTTGATCGTGAAGTGATTTTGTGATGGTGTCTGAACGCAGCCGCCACATAGTGGTCCCTAAGGGAAAGACACTCCCATCACTCACTCAAAAATCTTCCCCGGATTTAAAATGTAATTAGGATCAAACACTTTCTTAATTCCTCTCATTAGATCTAATTGATATTTTGGAAAAATAATTGACATGTATTGTTTTTGTACCAAACCAATTCCATGTTCTCCGCTGATCGTTCCTCCTAATGATTTACACAATTCAAAAATTTCAGTAATGGCTATTGGCAATTTGCTGTTCCAAATTTCATCACTCAATTCGCCTTTAATAATATTTACATGTAGGTTTCCATCGCCGGCATGACCGTAACACACAGAACTGAATCCGTATTTTTTTCCTATGTCTTTTACACCGCTCAATAATTTTGGTAACTCAGCACGCATCACAACAGTATCTTCTTCTTTGTAAACTGAATTACTTTTTACCGCCTCCCCTACTTTTCTTCTTATTTTCCAAAGTGCTGCTTTTTGGTCGGCACTATCTGCAAATAAAATTTCATCACAATTATGTTGCTGCATGATTCCGCTGATCACTTCACAATCGCTGTATAATATATCCATATTGTTTCCATCTACTTCAACTAACAACAGTGCTTCCCACTCTGGTTTTATTTTAAAATTTACTTCTCCGGCATATTTAATACTCCAGTTAATTGCATCGCGTTCCATAAATTCCATTGCGCTTGGTGTAATACCTGCTTTGAAAACTTCACCAACTGCTTCACACGCTTTTTCTGCACTTGGAAACGGCACTAACATTAACATGTCACATTTTGGAAGGGGAATTAATCTGAAAACTATTTTAGTCACAACTCCCAGCGTTCCTTCACTCCCAACCATCAAATGCGTTAAGTTATATCCTGTAGAGTATTTAAGCGTGTTAGCACCTGTCCAAATTATTTCTCCGCTCGGCAAAACAACTTCTAAATTTAAAACATAATCACGC
>Ga0210408_10006591_pt1 | contig 10024 bp, 3 predicted proteins | sample IncBWH4MmetaG_FD_155471 | JGI IMG/M metagenome (GOLD analysis project Ga0210408, IMG submission 155471) | Forest soil microbial communities from Barre Woods Harvard Forest LTER site, Petersham, Massachusetts, United States - Inc-BW-H-4-M | ecosystem: Environmental > Terrestrial > Soil >...
TCGCGATCCGTCCACCTGACGAAGGCCTGCCCCAGGTGCCACCCGATGCTCCTCCGGTCGACGATTCGGGGCTCGAAGAACGGGGGCCCTCCCTGGAAGTCGTCAAGGCGCAGGGGGAAGGCAGCGCGCTTGTCCGCGCCACCGAGCCACTGCTCTCGCACATTCGCTCGCGGCTGGTTCGAGGCACGACGCTCGAATTGAGCTTCCGTCTCGCGGTCAAGGCCCGCGTGCGCCTGCTCGCCAAGCGCCACGCGAGCGTGGTCGCGAGCACGCCGATGCGAACGCTGAAGGCCGGCAGGCACAGCCTGCTGTTGCGCCTCAGCGTCCGCCGCTGGCCGACGAAGCTCGATCTGCAGACGCATGCGCTCGCACCGCTTCCCACCGCCTCCACCCGCGAACCGGGCACCAACATCGTGACGACCTCCTTGGTATCCCCCAATGCGTTGGGCAGGCTCACATCCCTGTCGCCATTCCTCCTCGGGGCGGGACAGCTGTTTTGAGAGACCCGGCGAGAGTCAGAGGCCGGCTGGGCCGGTGTGCGTTGGGGGCAGCCGCTTTCGCGCCCTTGCTCGCCGCGGCGCTGTGGCTGCCGGGATCGGGTGTGACGTCCCATGCCGAGGGCCAGACGAGCGCTGGCGAACCCGTACCGCAGACCGACGCCTCGCTGCCCGCGCGCGACGTGACGATGATCGGATCGTCGCCGCAAGAGGCACCGGGGGAGACATGGGGGATCGGCCGCTACAACGGAGCCGCGGTGGTGGTTCGCTACACCGACGAAACGGGCTGGTCCTCGCCGGCGCTCGGGCTGCTCGACTCTGGCGATCAGCCGCTGAAGGGCTTCCAGCTGGCCCACCCCGAAGGCTTCAGGTTTGCCAACCCGAGTCCGCTCGCCGGCCAGATGACTGCGGATGGCGGCGGTGCGCTGGTGGGCACGATTCCCGCCGCGGTAGGCGGTGGCGGCGTGCAGCAGGTCGTGCTCGTGCGGGAACCCGGCGGATCCTTCCAAGAGACTGCTCCCGTGCCCGCGCAGGGCGCAGGCGCCCTGTTGAAGCAAGGCGAAGGCCTGTTCGGCATTAACCGCGCGCCGATGGTGGCGGCGCTCGAGGAACCCGGTGGCAAGGCGGGCGCGCTCGTGGTGCCGGTCAACGAAGGCGGGGGTGTCGATACCGGGGTGCTGCACTGGAACGGCGCCAGCTGGACACGCGAGCCGATCGAGATTCCCGCAAAGAGCGAAGAACAGTTCGAAGCATTGGCAATCGGGGCCAGCTCGCCCGGGAATGCCTGGCTGATCGCAAAGCTGTCCTCGGAATATCCCACCGGCTCGGTCGCCCTTTTCCGCCGCCACCTGGGCAAAGCGGGCGAAACCCCAACCTGGCAGCCCGCGGCGGCGAGGGTTGGCGGTGAACCTGGCGAACCGCTCGCGGTCGAAGCGGAAGGCAAACGGCTCCTGTTCACGGTGCCAAACGGCGACCAGTCCCAGGTTCTGAGCGTGACCGAAGAAGGCGTGTGGATCGATGGCGTGCGCCGCGACGCGCAGGCATCGACGACGGTCTTCTTCAAGCCTGAAGGCGAAGCCGCGGGCCATGTGCTCGCGTCCTGGTGCAAGGTCCCCGCTGGCGCTCCTCCAGGTACGCCCTCGTGCAGGTACGAACTGCCCGAACCCCTGCCCACAAACCCGTCCCGCAGCTTCGCCTGGGCCAACCCGTCCACCCCGGAAGGCCTCGGCGAACGGGTCATCACCGGGCTCTCCGATGGCGTGAGCCTGCGTCTGGAGGGTACGGAATTCAAGCGTGTACCGGCACTCGGTGGCAGTGCGGGGGCCAGCTTTGGAGCGGCCTTCGCCAGTCCCAGCGAAGGATGGCTCGGTAAAGAACTGCTGCCTGTTCATCTGACCCTGCACCCGCTGCCGAGCCGCCTCGCGCTCTGGCCCGTGCCCTTCCGTCACGCCCTGGTGGCGCTCGCACCGCAACCGGGGGCGCCGGTCGGGTCGCCGTCCAGCCAGGTGCTCGCGGTGGGCGACCAGGGTGAGGTCTCCCGCTACGAGCCCGCCGAGGGCTGGGTGCCCGAAAGCCTGCTCGGAGCGGGTGGGCGGCGTGAAGCGCCGCGGCTGCGCGCCGTTGCCTGGCCGACCCCGACGCGCACCTATGCGGTCGGGGATCTCGGTCAGATGTGGTTGTGGCGGGGCGAGACTGGCCTGTGGGAACCCGATCCGGCCACGCCGGCCAACTTCCGCGGCAATCTCCTGGGTATCGCGTTCGACCCCAACAACTCCGCGCGCGGCTATGCCGTGGGGGAGGGGGGGGTGCTGTTGAGGTACGGCAAGACGTGGACTCAGGAACCCGAACAGAGCGCGCTCGATCCGCGGGGACTGCCACCCCAGGTCAAGGGCGCGAGCTTCACCTCGATCGCGTTCGCGGGCTCACAGGCGATTGTGGCCTATCGCAGGCTTCCCAACCCTGCGCAGGAAGTCTACGAAGGAGGGCTGATCGTCAACGACGGCTCCGGATGGCAGATCGACCAGGGCGCAGCCGCGGCGATCGGGTCGAATGTGCCGTGGACGGTCGCCGGGCTCCCCGATGGAGGGGCTGCGTTCACGGCCTCGGGGATCGGCGAAAGCGCCCAGGTGTACGAGCGCCAATCCGCCGGGGCTCCGTGGCAGGCGGTTCCCGCGCATCTGCCCGTGGGGGCCTCGCCCGGATCGCTGGCCCTGTTCCGTGAAGGGGGTGCGCTGCGGGCGATCGCGGCCGGCAGCCAGCCGGACACCTACCAGGCCGAAGGCCAACCGAGCCCGCCGCCTGGATTTCCGCCAACGCTCGTGCCTCCCTATCCACTGCCGTCCGATCCCGAACGGGGAGTGCTGCGCCAGACCGCGAGCGGTTGGAGCGACGAGGAGCACGAACTGAACAGTGCAAAGGAACCACCTGGTGACTATGCCCATTACGACACCGGATACATGCCCGATCCCGTGTTGGCCGTGCTGGTCGACTCGACTGGCTCCGAGGGTTGGGCAGTGGGTGGGATGGTTGACGATGAAAACAAGCGGACCGAAGGGCTGGACACCGCCGACGTCTGGCGCTATCCGGCCGACGGGTTCGCACCGGTGGGCGTGGGGTCCTCCCCGGTGCCCAGCGAACCCGGTGCGAGCGCCTTCGCGATCGGGGGTGGCGCGCAGTGCGCCGCCCCGTGTGCCGACCGCATGGCAATGCACATCGGGCCGGATGTGTGGCTCGCGCACGCGCTGGCCGTGGCAGATCAGATATCAGGGTTGCGGGCGTTCATCTATACCGGGCCGCGGGTGACGAGCGGGGAAACGGCCGGTCCCGCGACGCTCGTGGTTCCCTACAAGCAGGAGCTCGAACGCTACGCGCAGATCCTGCATTCCGGCTCGAAGCCAGCGTATGCGGCCGCCTCGCCGACGGATCTCGACGGCGGAGGCAGCGAGGCCACACTCGAGAGCACATTCAGCGGTTTCCCCGCACCATTTGGCGAACCGAGCTGCGCTACGCCCGGGTGTCAATCCGCCTACTATGCGCTGCCGGAAACGGTGGCCGGCGCCGTGCGCGTGATCGTACTCGACAACAGCACGCCGGTGGGGGAAGCGCAGCTCACATGGCTTGAACGTGAACTGAAAGCTGCGAGCACGGCTGGAAAGCCCGCGATCGTCGTCGGCAACGCCAACATCGCCGGGCAAATCGAAGCCGGCGGACCAACCGCGGCGGCCGCAGCAAAGGTCGCCCGCATCCTCGTCTGCGGGACGCTCGCAGCCGCCTGCAAACGCCTCGCAGATGGCGCCTCGGCCTACTTCTTCGACTCCCCCGAACAGAATGTCAAGCTGCCACTGCGGGTCGGCGGCGAATCGATCGAAACCTATGGCTCCGGCACCCTGGGCTACGTCAGCAACCTCGCCGAAGCAAGCGGGGGCTTCATCGGCGCCAGCGGCTTCCTGCTCGTCCAGGTCGGGGCACGCGAAAAAGGAACCAATCACGCCCAGGTCAACGTCGAGTTGATCCCCAATATCGGCGAACTCGCCATGGAAGCCCAGGATGGAACGCTGATACGTCGCAGCCACGTGGCGTTGTTCGACGCGCTTGCCCGTCGTCCGCTCGCGGGCAACCGTGCGCACAGTGGATCTATCGAAGGCGAAACCAACCCCTACATCCCGATCCCTTCCAACTGTGTCGGGAGCGCGTGCGCCCACGGCGAATTCCCGCAATTCACGTTCAGCTCGTCCAACGAAGGCCAAATCGGCGAATTCGTCACCCCGAACCTTGCCGCGGGCAATCGCGCGGTGCTGCTCGGGTCGGGCGGCAAACCGATCCACGACTCCAAATCTGGCCTCTTCTGCGCCTACAACGCGGGGACGACGACCGTAACGATCAGCGCGGGCGGACTGTCCTACTCGATGCCGGTGACCGTCCAGGCGGGAAGCGTGAGTGAGCCCTGCGGCACCGTGCCGCTGAAAAATCTGCCGCTCAAGACGCACTCCGCCGCCGCTGTGCCCCCGCCGGCGCCGGCCCCGACGCCAAGCTCGGCGCCGGCGTCGACGCCGCCCGTTGTGCCCCTCCCGCCGCTGCCTGCACCAGTCGTGGCTCCGCCCGCGCGGGTCCCCGCTCGTCCAGCGCCGCCACCGCCAAGGCCGTTCTTCACGACGCCCATCATTCCCATAGCCGTGCCAGCGTTCGTGCCGCCCCCGCCGCCGCCCGCCGCAAATCCGACACCACCGAGCGGGACATCGGCGGTCACCTCTCCCGTGCAGGCGGCCCAACGCGAAGAAGAGGAGGAGGAAGCGACCGAGTCGGTCGGCAACCAGGCGATGGCCTACCGTTCATCCGAACACGAGCCGTCTTCCCTGTTCGTGCTCGGGATCGTGGTCCTCGCGGCGTTCGCGGGCGCTTCGATCCGCCGTCCTGGGCGGGGTCGTCGTGAGGTGAGAGTGGCGCCGGCGACGCTATCGACCATCCGCATGCAGCGACGTTTGACCCCCCGCCGTGGGCGACGCTCATGAGGCGGCATTGCTCAACGTTGGTTCACGACTTTAACACAAGATTTGCTCTGTGGAGCGACAGTCTAAGGCTTCTGGGTCTCCCGCATGGCCAGTATGGCTCGTGTGGAGAGGGATGACGTCGCTGTATGGCCTGTCCGTTCGTGCGACATCTGGATTTTTGGCAAGCGACTAGATCGGAGCATGATGTCTGACCGCGCAAGTACCATCCGGCGTCTGCTGGTCATCGTCCCGGCCGTGTTTGCCCTGCTGGCCGTGATGTCGGTTGTCGCGGCTCAGGCCGACCCATATGGCGAAATCCAGAACTTTGGCGAAGGGGAAATCCAGACGCCGGAAAAAGCCATGGGGATCGACCCTGAAACCGGCAACATCTACGTCGTCGACCAATTCGAAACCACCAAGTTCAAGATCCAGGACTTCAGCGCAAGCGGCGGGGGTACGTACAAAAGTATCGCCTCCGTGGTTTTCACACCCAAGGATCCCAGCAGGCTCGAAGGACCAGACGAAGTCGAGGGGGTTGCGATCGACCCAAAACTCCACCGCCTCTACGTACTCGCACTCGAGAAACGCCGGGAATCACCCGAACACCCGGTACCGGATCCCGAAACCGAGGCCGCCGGAGCGCTCTATGCCTACTCCACCACACCGGAAGGCAATAAACTCAAGCCGGCGGAAGGCACATCCGCGACAGAAAAAGGTGTGCTGGCGAGTCAGGAAGAGCTGAATCCGCTATCGAAGGAATTCGGCGTCTCGCTGCTGGAACCTAGCGGCATCGCGGTCGATCCCAAGAACGACAACGTACTCATCCTGGCCACGGAGGATCGCGGGAAACTCAGTAATCCGGAAGAAGAAGTGTATGAAAAAGAAACGACTATGGTATTGCAGTCAATCGAACCCACCGGCGCCCTGGGGCCCAGGTACATCGACAGCAGAATAGAAGAAAACCCAGTCACAAAAAAACAAGAAGAAGTAAACTATTTCCACGAATGTGGCTGCGTGAACTCGCCAGCCTTTACGAAAAACGGCAATCTGTACGTCGTGGGAGAACGCGATGAAATCGCTGAAATACCCCTCGGCACGCCTTCCACGAAAGAACCAGTGCCCGTGATCCCCATTCCGGTCGTCCGGATGGAAAGCGCAGTCCACGAAGGTCTGACCGAAATTCCTGAAGAAGTGCCTGGGCCGGGGGACAACCTCTCGATATCTCCGGAAGGCGCCATTTGGGCCAGGGCACGCGTCAAGTATCAGCTCGCGGGACCGACACAGGAATTTGAGTACGGAGGCGCGCTGGAGTTCACCCCTGAATTTGCCGAGCAGGGATGGGCCGGCGGTCAGAGCCTGGCCTCGGAAACCGGGCAGTGTGTCATCGATGACATCTTTGGAAAGCTCCCGGCGATAGCGGCGGGCAAGGAAGGGACGCTCTTCGTGCTCGTCCGCACTCTGGGATCGGGCACCGACCCAACGGGACCGAGGATCATCGAGCTTGGCCCCAACGGAAGCGGATGCCCGCATGCGACCGCAACGCTGAGCGCGGAAGCGGGAGGGTCTCCTTTGCAGGAAAACGAACCTGTTTCGATCGTCGAAAAGGTGACGTTCGCCTCAAAGCTGACGCAGGCAAATGCTCTGAGCGTCGAATGGGAATTTGGAGACGGAATGAAACAGACGGTGAACACTCGCGAACAGCAGGCCGTCGAAATCCAACATACCTTCACGAAAACCGGTCAGCTGACGATCAAAGAGAAGATCCACACCGACAACCTTGCGACGCCGGTGCTCGAAAAGGAATGGAAGATCGACGTCGTCGGCCCGCCGAAGGCTGTCACCGAAGAAGGGATCGCCGAAGGCGTCTCAGCGACTCTGAAGGGAACTGTCAACCCCAACGGCCAGCAGGTGACCGAATGCAAGTTCGAATACGGCACCACGAACCTCTATGGTTCGCAGATCCCGTGCGCATCGTCCCCGGGATCGGGCGAAGAACCGGTTGAAGTCTCGGCGCACCTCTCGGGTCTCGTCAAAGACACCACCTATCATTTTCGGATCGTCGCCGTCAACAAACATGACGAAAAGGGCGAAGGTCTGGACCAGACGTTCGCCACGGGTTCGGCCTCCAAGCCAATCACCGAAGGCGCGGCGCCAATCGGGGAAAGCTCCGCGACGCTGCATGCGATGGTGAACCCGGAAGGCGCGTCGACTGAATGCAAGTTCGAATACGGCACGACGAACGCCTATGGCTCGCACGTGCCGTGCGCATCATCCCCCGGGTCTGGCACAGGCCCAGTCCCGGTATCCGCGTCACCGACGGGTCTCAGCGCAAGCACCACCTATCACTACCGGATCGTCGCGGAAAGCGGGGGCGTGCCCAGCTATGGCGAAGACAAGACGTTCACAACGGAAAGATCCAAGCAGAGAATAGAAGAAGAAGAAGCCGAAGCCAAAAAGCATCAGGAAGAAGAAGCAGCCGTGGCTGCAGCCGCAAAGAAGCATCAGGAAGAAGAAGCAGCCACAGCCGCAAAAAAGCATCAGGAAGAAGAAGCGGCGGCCGCAGCCGCGAAGAAGCATCAGGAAGAAGAAGTGGCGAAGAAGAAGGAAGAAGAAGGGAAAGCCAAATCCAAGCCACCTACCCGTGCCCAGCTGCTGACGAAAGCGCTCAAGTCCTGCAAGAAGGGGCCGAAGGGCAAGCGCGCGAAGTGCGAAGCGACGGCGCGTAAAAGATATGGGAGCAAGGCAAAGAGCAGGAAAAAGAAGAAGTAGAGCCCATGAGCTGGACACGATGGCTTCTCACGGTGCCGGGAGAAGCCATCGTGTGGCATGTGTCCATGCGTGCATCATCGGGCCGCCGTCGGGCGTCATACGCCACGGGTATGGTGCGGCGCCGCGAGGTCTTGGTACAGCGCTACGAGGTCGTGGTGGCGACCATGTTATGGCGGTTTGCAACCAAGATATTCAGGCACTGCAACCGGGATACTCGAGCACTAAGACGTGAACAAGTAGTAAATAGATGTGACTATTGTGTGAACTTGGCTTTACGCGTCACAAACCGGGACGGAAAACCAGCTTGATAACACGCAGCACCCCAGATGCGTGGGAGGGTGCATGTAGCGGGAGTGATCCCGCGCTAGGCATCGGAACCTGCTAATGCAACCAGGAGGTAGTCGAGTCATGAAGTTCCTCTCTGCACGCGGCATATTGCCGGCGTGCATCGTCTCAGCGGCGACGGTAGCCGCCCTCGTAGCGCCGGGGGCCGCCAACGCTGCTCTGCTGACAAAATGCGAAGGTGGAAACATTGGAGCGGCGGGCTCGTCGCTCCAGGCGGAAGCCCAGATCAAAGTGTGGAACATCAAGTTCAACACTGCGCCTTCGACCGTCTTGACCGCGTGCAGTGGTAGTCAGGGAAGCGGCGCAAAACCGGTGGTGACCTACACCTCGACCAGCAGCGGCAAAGGCTTTGAAGCCTGGAACGTGAAAGAAGAATTCGGCAACGACGCCTTCATCGGCACGGACAACACCGTGAACTCTGTCGAAAAAGGCGAACTCGAAGCAAAGGGCACCAAAGCGGCCGGCGGGAAAGTTCTCACCGTCCCGGTCCTGCAGGGGGCGGTTGCCGTGATCATCAACCTGCCGGAAGGCTGCGAAGGTGCATCCACGGCAGCGCTGCACCGTCTGACGCTGAACCAGTCGACCCTGGAGGGCATCTTTGCCGGAACGGTCACCGAATGGAGCAGCATCACCGACGATGGCGACAAAATCGTCCAGAAGGCCCCCGTGAAAGTGGCGAAAGTTGCGACGACCGAAGGTTCGGCAGTCGTCACGGTGGTCTCAAAAGGCTTCCCGGGAGTCAGGAAGGGAACGACAGTCACCGGTACCGGGATTCCTGCGGGGACGACCGTGCTCTCCATCAGCGGGAACTCGCTGACGTTGTCGCAGGCAGCGACCAAAACCGTTGCCAGCGACACGCTGACGTTCACGTTCCCCGTGTGCAACCCGAACACGCCGATCACGACCGTCGTACGGGAAGATGGTTCGGGCACGACGCACATCTTCAAGCGCTTCCTGCATTGGAGCAACGAAGGTGAACTGACAACCGCGTCGGGCAACTTCACGTGGAACCAGCTGTCTGAAGGGACCAAATGCGGCGGCGTATCGTGCAGCACGCTGTGGCCTACGGGTGTCGGAGCCACCAAAGGCGCCAAAGGCGAAGGTCTGGTCAAGAAGGTGGCGGAAACCCCGGGAAGCATCGGGTACGCAAACCTGGCCGACGCGCGTAACGTGGAATATGGTGGCTACTTCGCACCGCCCTTGGGCGGCGAAAAAACTCAGTCATTCTGGGCTGAGCTCGAAAACGGGCCGGGCACCTACGCTGACCCTTCGTCGAACAAAGACACCGAAAAAAGGGCGTCGGCCAACTGCAAAAGCACTGAATACTCCAACGGGCTCGCGTCATTCCCGCCGCCGTCCGTGGAAAGCACGTGGAACGAAGTGACGACCAAGCAGTTCTCGAAAACCTACGCGATCTGCGGGCTCACCTATGATCTCGTGCTTTCGAACTACAAAGCGTACCCGGGCACGACCCAGGGCGAGGCCACGACGGTGGAGAACTACCTGGCCTACATGATTGACACGAAAGGTGGACAGAAAGAAGTCGTCAACAATGATTACCTGGCACTGACCAGCGTCATTCTGGCGAAGTCCAAAGAAGCTCTGCCTTTGATCAACTGGCTGTAGGTTCGGCGAGCGCCGCTGCGGCGGCGGAGCCAGAGAGAACCTGAGAGCCATGTAGTACCCAACCGGGCCGCCCAAGGATGGGCGGCCCGGTTGTCGTTGTGGCTGGCCCAGGACGGGCGCGTGGTGGAGGTCCCCGCTAACGTTCGGTCGAAGCACGTCAGGAGGAGGGTCCCAGTGTGGGGCCGCGGGAGCGAGGTCCGTGGGCTGGCCCAGGACGGGCGCGTGGTGAGGGTCCCCGCTAACGTTCGGTCGAAGCACGTCAGGAGGAGGGTCCCAGTGTGGGGCCGCGGGAGCGAGGTC
>Ga0210408_10006592_pt1 | contig 10021 bp, 13 predicted proteins | sample IncBWH4MmetaG_FD_155471 | JGI IMG/M metagenome (GOLD analysis project Ga0210408, IMG submission 155471) | Forest soil microbial communities from Barre Woods Harvard Forest LTER site, Petersham, Massachusetts, United States - Inc-BW-H-4-M | ecosystem: Environmental > Terrestrial > Soil >...
CTGCTCTCTGTATGTCGTGAACGATCGGTCTGCGTAGATGAGCCGCTGCGCGTTGGCGATCCGGACGTGTGCTTCCCTTATCCTGTGCATGAATTCCATACGCTGGTCCATGCGCTGGTGACGGAGTTCCTGCTCCCTGTGCCGCCGTGTGGTAATGTGCTGGATCAGTGGTGTCAAGATCAAGCCCGCGACTATGAGGCCCGCGCCCTGCAACAGAAGGTTGGCACAGCTTCTAAATGCCTTGTCCTCCTTCGTGTGGGCATAGAGCCACTCGGCGATCGCGACCAGCACCGGAATAATGGCGATGGCGGTGGCGATAGCCAACCAGTATGGTCTGCGAAATCGGCGCAACCATGGAAAGAAGGTTTTGCTTGCCTCGGAAGGTTTTTCTCCCAGATTGACGGCCATAGCAGCTCCTGGCGTCATAGTCAATCCCTATCGGGTTTGACTCGTACGATCCACACTCGCGCAAATATTCCTTTAAAGCAAGGCATCACAGCGCTGGAGTCCTTCCTCAACCACCACGCGGGCGCAGTGTCGGAGGATGCTGGCGTTGGTTACGGTGTCAGCGCCAGTGGTCAGGCCGGTAATGACCAAGAATCCGTGGCAAGCTGACGAGCACATGTCTGGGCCTCCACCTAACCTCCGAGAGCACCGGCAGCCGCAGAAGGCTTGATCGACGAAGTCACTGGAGGGGGGCCATGTGTTCTGGTGGGGCGTGCCGCGAGGGTAATCACGTTGACCGACGAGCGGCTAGGACCCTCTTCGACGCTCACGCCACGTCGGACAGGAGCTGATATACCAGGTTGGCGTGGACCAAGGATCATGGACTGACCCCCTCGGTGTGAACTAGTGGCAGGAAGGGTCAATAAAGGTCATCCAAGCAGGTCAGGACGTTGATGTCGGGCGATCGTGGCCACATGAGGACAATCAGGTTGCTGCCGGTTGCTGCTGCCGCCAGGTCAGGCAAAGGGAGGGATTCTAGCCTCGATTCGTCAGGATCTTGACGCAAAGCGTGGCTGACGTGCGGAAACGCCTCCTGAGGCCTGCACCCAAAGGGTCCGGGCCAAACCGGGGCAAACCGAGCATCTTGAGGATGTTTACGCAGTTCAGACGCATGATCGAGACACTCGTCGATCATGCGCTGAATAGCGGAGGTCAGGTGGCGCGAACTCATCGTTTTGAGGCTGGTGGGGCGAAATGCGGAAACGCCTCACACCGAATCTCCACACGATCTCCATAGCTTCTGCAACCGAGTTACACGGACCCTGTGTGCGGTGGTGGCAGGCGAATGTGGAGCCGGGCGGTGCCGTAGCGTTCAAGTGAGCCCTGACCGTTGCGTCCCGGCTGGGTCGACTAACAAGGGGGGATCGCGATGACTGAGGCACGCGTCCAATCACCGGTACGGCTTGATGGCAGCAACGCCACCATCATGTCTGACGGAGGCATGGTGGCGTTCTCGTTCCCTCGGGAAGGCGGTTATCTCCAGCCCGCTCGCTGGCAGTTTGACGACCGTAGCGACCTCATGAGCTTCCTCGCCGACAGACTGAACATAATCGCAAAGAATGGCGGCCTGCACAGCACCGTCCGACGGCACGGCAAATATGTGCGCCGCAATGCGGACGGCGCGACGATCACCACCTTCGGCGACCCGATTCTGGACCTCATTACGAACGAGCAGGGCGAACTGGCGATCGGCAGAGAGCGATTGGCGATCGACAAAGCAGAACTGAGCCAGCCCCGGGATCGATTGGGAGGGATCAGCAGTATCGATCTCACCTTGTACGGGCAGAAGATGACACCATACGACACGGTTCGAGCTGCGATGGGTGGGGACGACTTCGTTCTCACGGAGGCATCCGAACGTGCTCTTGTGTGGTCCTCAATCATTGCCCGCACGTTTAAACGGGATGGCGACACGATGCGGTTTAGGGCGTTCAAGAATACTGGGCTCGTCCATTGGAAGATGGGCGCGGAAATCGAAACCTGGGGCGAGCACTTCCAGGAGGCCCGGATCGAGAGTCGCTATCTTGACACAGTGGTGGGGCAGACATGCGCGGTAGTAAAGACCGATAGTGACCACGACACCAACGACGATTATCTATCCGAGTACGAGTGGGGCATCAAAGCGCCTCAGCCATTGCGCGTCAAGTCCGTTTGCACTGCGCGGTGGAAGGGGGAGGACTTCGGCCCAATGCAAGTAGAGAGGGGCGGCGAATGCTTCGAGGTGGAACTTTGATCTAGCCGGATCTCTCGTGCCTTGGGGTTGATAGCTGCTGTCACCGGCGATCTTGCGTAGTGGCTGATCGAGCTCCTAACGTCTACGACCTCTTCACGCCGAAAGGGATCCCTGATGGTGGTGTTTCACGCAACATGGTCCATCAACGCGATGGCTGCCATACCTACGCCCCTGACTCTTCGCCAGAACCTAATTGAGGCACAGGCCGGAAGGGTTCTATTCAGAGACGGAGCAGTCGGAACCGCCAATCTAATTTGTCCGGTACCTGCCGATTTGAAGTGGAATCCTCCTCTGGGTCAAGGCTCACCAATTGCTTCCCTATTCCTTACTTACCAGGATAGCGGTGGGCACGGTGGTCAGGCTGGCGTGTCAGCTGCACTCAGATTCATACGAATGGTTGACGGTAAACCGGATGGACTTTCGGCTGGACAAGTGCAAACTGTTCCGAAATCTGACGTGAGCTCAAACTCACCCGGCGCGCCGCTTAGCGGCGGGTCTGGGGGGTGGGCGACTCACAGATCTTGCTCACCTCCCGTATCCATGAATTCCACTCACAACTTCGATCCTACGATTAACTACTATTATGTACAAATCACGCTGACGCGCAATCAACCTATCTTTTCCTGTGCGGCAATGGGAGTAATATTGGACTGACTACTCGTACTATTCGGAAGTGCCGTGATTCCTGACTCGATACTCAGATGCTGACCTGGGCAGAGGCTCCAGACGATCTCCGAATACTTACGACTACTCAGCGAGTCACCGTGTGCTGCTATTACGGCTGCGCATATTCATCACCCTGTCAACCTGAATGGGACAAAGGTCGTTATTAACTTAGAGGTCTCAGCCATAAGCAAAGATGGGAAGCCGTCCCTGCGACCCAGGAAGGAAACCCGGGGCCCGGTGGAACCTCCAGCCACCGGCCTGATAGCCGGGCCACCGGCATACCCGAACGCTATAATCCACGCAAGAAACGCGGCCCCGGGGCTGTCCGCGTCAGTCATCAAACCCGGTGAAAGATCAGGGCTAGCGTCAGCAGCGAGAGAAGTACGCATATCGCCGCAATAGCGGTAAATCGGAAAATATCAACGATATTCTGCAACGCCTCCACACCAAACACACATGATCTCCATGCCATCTACACACAGCGCTTCTCTTATAACAAGATCGTCTCTTGGGGGGACTTCATGCCAGGGATACGCACGTTTCCGCAGGATCAGGAAATGCTGGCCGGAGTGATTCAGGTTCTGAGGGCAGCCGCTGAAGGTGAAGTCAAGACCGAGTTTCAAGACGAGGCTCTCAGGTCTTATCTGGCCGCTGGCGGAAATCCGACCATCGCCGGTAGCCTAGTCTCGAACTTCGATCGCCTTACTCCATCGCGCCGGCGGCAAGCACTCGGCGATTTCGCGACCGTACCCGTTTTTGAGACTGGCTACGACAGGCGCGCGGCACGCACGGCAATAGCACCGCGAAACCGCGGTGCCCTTTCTCGCTCTACCATTCGGTTTCCTCGGGAACGTCGGCATCCTATCGATCTATCCGAAGGCCAAGTCGTGGTGGGCGACCACACTGGAAGAGCCTTGAGGTTCTATGCGATCGATTATCGTGGATTCCACTGCAACAAGCCTGCCGGCGATTCCGTGGGTTCCGATGAGGTCTATGCGATAAGTAGCGCGGTCAGTATACGAGCAGACGGCACGAATCAGGTTCGCACGCAAAAGCATCCGATCGACCAGGTCGAATATGGCGACGTTGACCTTGCCGAAACCCGCCTGGGGCCTGTCGCTAGATGCTTCCAGGGGCGCGAGACGCCGATATCGCTAACAGTCGTGGCGTTCGAGCGCGACTTCGGGGATCCGAATCATTACCGCGACGCGGTAGACGACCTTGTAAAGGCGGGGATTGCTGCCGCGGGTGTCGCTTATGGACCCGATGTGGCGGCGGTTTTGGGCGAATTCTCGGATACGATAGGTGATGTCGTCAACTGGGCCATCGATACCGATGATGATCAGGTTGACATTGCCCGCACGACCATCTTCGACGCCGCTACCATCGAGGAACTTGGGCGGCGCGGCCGACGGCGCTACATCTCTCATATCCATTATGATTTTCCGGAGATAGATGTTACAGTGGAGACGCCCCTAGTGTGCCACTTCTTCTCCGAACATACTGGGCTCGGCGGAAGGTATGTCTTCGGATTTGATTTTGTCAGGGACCCAGCCTTCGTCGAAGACGAAATTATAGTCGAGTGAGCTAAAGCTACCGCGATAGCGTCCTCGCGTAGGAGTCTAAATCGTCTCGGCCACTTGCGCGTCGGCGCTTCGTGCCTCGACAGATTGGCTAGACAACGGAGCCTCCCGATGGACATCCGCCGCACTCATGCTTCGCTGGCCGCCTCTGCCCTCGGCGCCGCCGTGGTGCCCATCGACTGGACGATGTTCACCGCGACGCCGCCCGCTGACGCCGATTCGCAGCGCGCGCGGACCATCTTGCTCAACTCGAACCGCTACTCGCTGACCCACTGGTACCAGGCGCGCGACTACGACAAGCAGTCCGGCAACTACCTCGACTTCGAGTCCACCGGCGAGGACCGCATCCGCTCGGCGGGCAGCGTGGCGATGGCCCTGGCCGTCTCGCTGCGGCTCGGCATCTACGATTTCGATGTGGTCCACGTGTCGCGCGCGGCGGCCGAGGATCGCGCGCTCAAGCTGACCCGCTCGCTGGCCTTCCGTCACCGGGTGAACATCGGCGATTTTTTCGGCTGGGGCCACGAGTGGCAGTCGGCGTTGTGGACCCTCTACGCCGGCACCGCCGGCTGGCTGATGTGGGATCGGCTCCCGCCCGGTGACGCCGAGCTGGTGCGCCGGATGGTCGAGGACGAGGCCATCCGGCTGGTCGGCTTCGACGTCGAGTACTACCGCGACGCCAACGATCAGCTGACCGGCCGCGAGCAGGAGAGCGCGCAGGAGGAGAACGCGTGGAACGCGCAATTCCTCTACCTCGCGGTCAACATGATGCCCAACCACCCGCAACGCCCGGCCTGGGAGTACAAGGCCGCCGAGCTGGCCATCAGCGCCAACGCGCGTATCATCGACCGGCAGAGCAACACCACGCTGGCCGGCGGGCGGCAGGTGCGCCACTGGCTGCACGGCTCCAACGTCGAGTCCGACGGCACGGTGATAAACCACGAGAGGATCCACCCCGACTACATGGCCACCGCCGCCTACTCGGCCTCGGCCCCGCTGTGGTACGGCCTGCGCCGCGCGGCCACGCCGGACGCCATGCTGTGGGGCGCCGACGTGATCTACGAGGCGCTGGTCGAGCGCGCGTGGAACGGCCAGACCATCTACATCGACGGCTCGCGCAAAATCCACTACCCGCAGGGCACCGACTGGGGCGAGCTCCGGCGCATCAACTTCGCCTTCTTCGACGCTGTGGCCCGCCACTTCGGCATCGACGGGCGGGTCCCGTTCGCTGAACGCGCCGAGATCTGGGAAAAGCTGCACGCCGACGCCGCGCTGTGGCTGCAGAACCACTCCGGCCACAGCGACGGGCGCACCTACGCCAGCGACAGCCAGGACACCTACCCGAGCCGTGAGGAGTGGGTCACCTCGCACGCCGCGCTCATGTACCTGACCAAGTGGATCGCCGCGCAAAACGCCTTCGTGAAGACCTCGGCGTTCATCCCGGTGGTCATCGACAACCAAGACGACCGCGAGATCACCTATTCGGGCACCTGGAAGTGGGACGCGCCGGCGGCGAAGGACTGCCTGGGCGACGACAACCGGTACGCGGCCAAGGGCGACGGCAGCCGCAAGGCGCGCTTCCGCCCGCGTCTGCCCGCCGGCACCTACCGTGTGTCGGCCTGGTGGAGCGCCTTCGCCAACCACGCCACCGACGCGCCCTACACCATCGCGCACACCAGCGGGCACACGACCGTGACGCGGAACCAAAAGGTGAACGGCGGCCGCTGGAACCCGCTCGGCACCTTCACCTTCGACGGCAGCACGAACACCGGCTGGGTCGAGGTGTCGAACAAGGCCAACCGTTACGTAGTCGCCGACGGCGTGATGTTCGAGCGGATCTAGAGGAGGCCACCGGTGGTGAGGACGGTCTGCCCGAGCGACCTGACCTTCCGTTCCGAGGCGGGGAGTCGGATCAGGGCTGGCGACACCAATGAGATCGGCAGGAATTCCAGCTGGGCTGACAAGTGCGGCGACTGCGGCTTGGGCATCCGCGCCTGTCCGAAGTGGGCGATCCTACGGCAAATCAGCCCGCGTTTTTCGATACGGCTCGTCACGAGAATAGCATCTCCATTCTTGTTTCGTGAGGTTCCTCGTTAGCCTATTTCTGCTTATTCGATCAACTGGTTGTGGTCCACGCACCAGAGCCGCGCGCTGCGATCGCTATTGCCGGTGGCGGCCGGATTAAGGTTAAGGACGTGACGTTGCGCTGACAGTCTGCATCCGGCGTATCCTTGAATGAGGGCGCAGATCGACCGAGGACACATTAGTAATGAATCTGCCCAGAAGAGCTCACAGTACGTCCCGCGCATTTTCCAGTCCGTGTCATGTCGTCGTGTCCATCCTAATCATGAGCTTCATGATCGTGGCAGGTGGGTGCGCGGGGCCGCCGCCCGCTGCCGCGCAGTGTACTCGTGAACAGATCCGCGACGTGCTGGAGCCCGCGAGCAGTGGTGACGCACAAGTCATGGTGTACTGCAGTCTGACGATACCGATTAACTACCGAAAACCGATCACCAAACGACTCATCGTGCTAGGTAGCCCCGGTTCAGGCGTGACGATTAATTGTAACGGGGCGACCATCGACGGGTCCGCGGTGCCCGAGCTTTCGCAGGAGAATTCGCGAAAGGACATGATCCTCATCACGTCGAGGATTACGGGCGACGCTGCCAGCCCGACATGGAGTCGGCCTACGGACGTCACCGTAAAGAATTGCAAGATCATCGGCTCCGTTCGCGCGGGCAGGGCCATTACGGATGACCTTCGCGACTCTTCGTATGCGCCCGGATACACGACACGGATGCGCCGAATCGCCCCCACGCGGATCACGTTCGATAACCTCACTATTACCGCCCGCGCTCATACACCGGTGTTCATTGGAGCCGGCGTTACCTACACCAAGCTGATCCGCTCCGAGCTCAAAGGCGAGGCCGAAAGCGTAGCTGTCTACCTCGAAGCCGAGTCGTCTAGGAATCTCATCGAGGGCAATTACATCCACACTGTAACCCCCCGTGAAGTGCTCGCAGTTGACGCATCGGATGGCAACGAGATCATCGATAACCGGTTTTCCGCGCTCTCCCGGGGCGGCATCTACCTGTACCGGAACTGTGGCGAGCATGGTGTCGTGCGCTACACTACGCCCAGCTATAATACCATCGTTAACAACGTATTTTACTATAACAAATATAATCCTGGTCTCGGCTCCGAGAAGCCTTCGGTGTACATGGGATCGCGGAACGGAAACCGTGATTACTGCGGTAAGGACTCGGGGCATCCGGCCGGCAGTGGCGCGTCCGACTTGGACTACGCCCAGCACAACGTTGTCATGCAGAATCAGATATACAAGTTGCCTGTCGGCTTGATGATAAAAGAAGGTCGAGCCACCGATTCACCCAACTATATCGAATACAACACGACAGTGACAACGCCGATACCTAGACTCGCGGGTTGCTATGTCGGGACCGGCTACCTAAAGGACTTCATCCTTAATGGTGAATCAATTGAGATCTCCGGACGCCGTTACACCTGTCATGACGGAGAACTCGCCGTATAGCTCGCTACTCCGTCCGATCAACCGGGCCAACTGTGTTCCTCGGCCACGAGTGCCACCCGGCTAGATGAGTGATTCCTGGAGATCCCAGGGTTTCCAGGCATGGAGAAGCGAGGGTCTCCATGATCAGGTTGTGGACAAGAACATCGAGACCCTCGCGACTGCACTGTATGTCAAGATCGACGACCTGCTCCTGACCGAGCGGGCCTGGCGCCGTGGCGGCCGGAAGGCAGCATGATGCCTGCTGTCGGTGATGCCGAACTACTGGCCATGGCGGTCATGTCCGCCCTGCTCGGCTTCCGGTCGGAGCGGCGCTGGCTGCGGTACGCGGGCGCGCACCTCACGGGCCTGTTCCCCCGGCAGATCGGCCAGTCCGGGTATAACAAGCGGCTGCGGAAGATGATCTTCCTGCTCATGACCGTCATCCGCCGGCTGGGCATGGACACGAGCCTGTGGAGCGACGACGTGTGGATCGTGGACTCCACCCCGGTCCAGTGCGGCTGCTCCCGCGAGACCGTGAAGCGGAGTGACGTCACGGGCTGGGCCCAGTACGGCTACTGCGCCAGTCACTCCCGGTACTTCTGGGGCCTTCGGCTCCACCTGGTCTGCACCCTGCACGGCCTGCCCGTCATGTTCGCCGTCGCCGGGGCGAAGGCCGACGAGCGCGAGACCCTGCTCGCCATGCTGGAGATCGACGCCGCTCTGGTGAACGCCCGCCCCCGGGCAGACCCTGATCGGGGACAAGAACTACTTCGGCCGGGACTTCGAGCAGGCAGTCGCGGACGGCGGCCTGGTGCTGCTCCGGCCGGTCCGCAAGGGCGAGGCTCCCCGGGCGGGAAAGGAACTATTCAAGCCGCTGCGCCAGGTCATCGAGTCCGTCAACCAGACCCTCAAGGCCCAGCTTGACCTGGAAGGACACGGCGGACGTACCGAAGACGGCATCCTCGCCCGGCTCCTGTACCGGATCCTCGCCCTCACCGCGGCCATCTGGCACAACGACCACACCGGCCAGGACGTCAAGCGATCCCTCATCGCTTATGACCACTGACAGCAACCGCACCACCAGGAATCACTCATCTAGGAGTGAGCAAGCAGCCGGTTCTTGAGATGACGTGTCGGAGTCGGCAGTCGAGCAACTGGAACGCTCCGGTGCCAGCCCCAGCATCCGCGAGGCTATCGCTGGCTTGCGTGACATGGGATACGAACTGAAGCTTCCCAAGACAAGACCAGATCCGCGACGCGATCCAGGTCCGGGCCAGCGGCGGCCAGGTCGACCGGACGTGCCCTCGCCCGCCACGCCGAGGCGATCCAGGCCGCCATCAGCGTCACCAGGCTCACGGCGAAGCCGGCGTAGGCGATCAGCTCGTTGCGGTTTGGCGCCTGCCACACCGCATACAGTACCCAGAACCCGGTCGGCAGGAGCAGGACGATCGCGACTAACGGCCACGAGCCACGGGTCCTACCTCTCATGATCAGAAGTGTGTCACAACCGCCAAACCGCTCGGCTCACCGCAGAACGCCAGCTCACGCCAAGGGACTGGCACTCATGGAATGCAAAAGCGAATTGTTGACATCACCGGGCATAATGCTTGCCGTATGCTCTGACGCTTAGTACTGCAACGGCACTTAGCTGATCCATGAGGGATCATTGAGTGCATGATGGTGGATCTGGTCGCGGCCGAGCTGGACCGGGTGCACGAGCGGATCGCGGGCCGGTTCGCGCGTGCCGAGCCGCGGGCCCGGGTGCGGGAGTATGTATCCGGGCTGGTCGCGGGCCTGGAGCGGAAGAACGGGTGGACGCCGGCGGAATGGGCCGGGGAGGTGAGCCCGGATGGGATGCAGCGGCTGCTGCGCCGCGCGGACTGGGACGTGGACGGGGTCCGCGACGACGTCCGCGAGTACGTGGTCGAGCAGCTCGGCGACCGTGACGGGTGCTGATCGCCGACGACACCGGATTCCTCAAGAAGGGCACAGGGTCGGCCGGCGTGC
>Ga0210408_10006594_pt1 | contig 10019 bp, 12 predicted proteins | sample IncBWH4MmetaG_FD_155471 | JGI IMG/M metagenome (GOLD analysis project Ga0210408, IMG submission 155471) | Forest soil microbial communities from Barre Woods Harvard Forest LTER site, Petersham, Massachusetts, United States - Inc-BW-H-4-M | ecosystem: Environmental > Terrestrial > Soil >...
AACGTACTCGTCGGGGGATCGAATCAGAGCGTAGCACTGCAACCGTTGTCGGTGCAGGGACAGCTTGGCTTCGACATTGCTGGTGGGATTGGGGCACTGGAACTGCATCCAGCGCGATGAACGAATCCCGGCGTGATCCTTCAACTCCTACTGGTGGCTTTCGAGTACGCCGGCACTGAGCCTAAGATTGCAAAGCTAAACTAATCGCAGGCACGCTAAAACGGGCGCGTAGATGCAAATTGGTTGTCGTTCAACGCAGACTGAACTGCCTTGCCAATACCTCAAGGACACTCCTCAACTGCGCCGGTTCCTTGCCAAGCTGCCGTCGAGGGAAGAAACGGTCCTCAGTCCCCATCAGCCATCAGCCGTGACCAGACTGATCCAACAGGAAGAGGCCCGGCGCATCGCCGGCAGATCGCCGACCTGCCAGCATCAATGACGTTAAGCACAAAATCGATCTGCACTTGTGACATTCGGTGCGCTATTTTAATCACGCTCAGTAAAGAGCCGCGAACATGCCACGATTTTACTTTCACCTGTGCGCCCCCGATCAGGATTTTCCAGATAACATTGGCAGCGACGTCGGCGATCTTGCCGCCGCACATTCCATAGCGGTGCGCCTAATGAAGCGGGTCATGATGATTTCCGCTTTTGCGGACTGCGCGCCTGATTTGCGGCGATGGACCGTGAAGGTCACGGATGAAAGACGACGGCCAGCCTTCACCGTGTTATTCCCGGCATATTTTGCCCCGAGAGGATGGAAGCCTGTTCTAGTCAGCGGCGCTCGGACACTGCTCATGCGTCTGGACGCGATGAATGCGGTTGACGACAAGTCTCAGGGTCGCATTGCAGCACCGCCTCCGGGAGCTTTCGAGGCGAGTACCAACTCCGGTCGCCAGCTCTTCTACTGCGACCGCCTCCGGGAGGCGGCGAAGGAAAAATGGAAATGGTCTCCCCCTCCCACCGTCAGCAGTGGCAAATCCCGCTTAGATCGCTGATCACTTTTTGCCGATCGTATCCAAACGAATGTGACGTTTTGGTTTCGCCAGCAAGTGGGGGTCGAAAGGTTCAGTCAATGGCTTCGGTCAGCCGTCGCACTTGCCAACGTGGTGATTAGGGCGTGTACTCATTGGCGGCGCGCGGTCCCCCACGAAGCCGTTGAATTGATCCAAAATCAAAGGAACCGGGCGCATACCTAGTCTGTTAATTTGTTTGGCATCCCATCGGTGAGACACCATGAAAAAGCTGAGCCTATTCGCTTCCGTTAGTGCCGCTCTTGCCTGCGCGGCGGTGCCGGTCTCATTTAGCAATTGGTCGCCAGCAAACGTGACACTATTCTCTCTGGATACGGCTGAGGCCAGGGTAGGACGGCCACTTACGGCAACGAGCGTCGCTGGGGTTAGCCGGAGAGTCCATCGGCGCGAATACCGCCGCGCGGTTGGAGCTGCCGCGGTTGGAGACGCTGCTGCTGGGGCGTATTACGGGCGACCTGCCGGGGCCTACGAGCCCGAACCTGCGGTCGAGCCCGAGCTTTCGGGCGAGCCCGGACCTGCGGCTTACGGCGAACCAGCTCCTTATGGCGTCGCCGACCCTTATGGCGCAGCAACCCCCTATGGCCTCGCCGAACCAGCCCCTTATGGCGCACCGGCTCCTTATGGCGCACCACGAGCCCCGTATGGCGCACCACCCCCTTATGGCGTCGTCGCACCAGCCCCTTACGGCGCACCCGCCCCTTACGGTGCACCACGAGCCCCTTATGGCGCGCCAGCCCCTTACGGTGCACCAGCAGCTCCTTATGGCGCACCAGCCCCCTACGGCGTCGCCGCGCCTGCACCAGCCCCTTATGGCGGGCCGGGCTACGGCTACGGCCCAGAGCCCTACGCGGACATTGTGATCGTGAACCCTTTCACAGGAAGGTGGTGCAGGACCGAACCGACCGGTTATCGATGGTGCTGGACGCCATAGCGGCGGCAGAGACGAAGTGACTGAAAAAACGTAGTGGTGTTTCTTTGTTAGCCAAGAGCTAAGCGGGAATCTGGGTGGCGACGATTGATTGGGGGCGGCGTATCGGGGCGGGTGTCAAGCCTGCCAGGATCTTGGCACGGCGGGCCGGCGCACGCCCGAGGGGTCAGTGCGGCGCCAAGGGTGTTCGAGCGGGAGCGGTCGGGACAGATACAGAGGCTGAGTGCGCAACAACATCGGAGCGCGCAATACTTGGCGCGTATTTGCGTGACGAGACGGGGACGGGAGCGTGGGGGGGCACCGACGCTTTTTGGCTAACATTCTGGTCAGACTTCTGCAGCGTCGCGATGTCTAAGGCCATTTGCTCTTGTACCGCAGCGATCCGCTCCACGATCTGCCGCACCACGGCGACATCGCTCACCAGGGTCTCACGTTGGTGTTGCATCTCAGGAGTCGATCCTGGGGCGACCGTCACTTGTGCGGGCGGAAGAGGTGCCGCTTGCAAAACGGCTGTATCCTGAGTGGGTACGCGATCTGAGATTTTGGCAGCCATCTCAACGGGTACCACGTCCGAGCGGGAGGACTTCGTACCAATGACGACGCGGTGAAGTTTCCCAGCGTCAACCATGTGGCTCTTGTGAACGTCGCCGTAGAACTGCCAGGCAAACGCGGCGCAAACCAACACGCCGGTGATGACGCCAAAAGCAACGGTGCGGAGCAAGCGCCTTCCCGCCGCGGGCCTGTCATCTAAAACGTCGTCACCTTGAACAGCTTGGAGGGTAGTGGCGTCAATCACCGGTTCCACTGTCGTGTCACCAGGCGGGAAATGAGATCCTTCGTCATCATGTAAATGGACGCGGATCTTTAGACGGGTAAATTCTTCATCAATGTGTCCATCTAAAGGTTCGCAGCTGTTCGTATGGCACGCTTCCCCGCTGCTCCGATCGTCTAGGCCTAGCGACTTCGCAAGCGCAATGAGGCCATCATTACCTTGCTCACTCTGGGCGTTCAGATCATGACTTTGCGAGGAAATCATTGGCGCCCCCTGCCAAATAATGTGGTCCCCTCCGTGATCCTAACCCCTCAAACATCACTGCGTAACTGATTGGTCGCCGGATGGTTAACCTTGTCCAAATGGCAGACACCCACTCACTTTGAGGATTGCGGATGCGCTGTGCAGGTTGCGCGCCAGCCTCTCATACCGTGTGGCGATCCGCCTGAAGTCCTTCAGCCTGTTGAAGGCGCTCTAGGTCCTGGCCTGGGCCAGGAAGGAGCGTGGCTTGACAAAGGCCCGCATCTACCGGTGAGTAGCATTTTATTCCTTCGATCTGTTGCTTGAGAGCAACAGATTTTACCCCCAGAAAATGCAACCATATTACTACGTTAAGGCCAATTCCACGTTGAGGTGTCATGCGCACCTTTGCGACTGCAGCCCTCGCAGGACCTTTATATTTGTTGGTGGCGGCTTGCGCTATTATGCCCGATCTTCCTCCGGATTGGGCAATGCCTCAGCAAGAAATCCTGCATCACTCTGCGTGCGAAATCCAAACTGCTCTTGTATTTCTGCACGCGTACCCACCGCCAAAATCCGTTTTCGTTGCGACTGATTGGACTGTTAGAATTAGTCTGAATCCCAAGATTGACGCCGACATCGCACCCAGTGCAGGCTTGACGCGAAAATCCACAAGCAAACCAAATCCTGCGCGCCTCACCAGTTTAGTTTTGGGCGGCACGAACGGGGCCACAGCAGAGACGAAGGGAGAGCATACGGGCAATCTTGATTATGTTTTTGACGCTGCCAAACTGATCAACGACAAATTTTTAGACTGCGAACATGAGCCATTTGCCCTTCACTCCCTCAGCAAGAAGATCGGTATTGAAGATTGGCTCATTCGTTCCGTTGAGGCGGCCGTGGAAACACATTCAAAAATCGATAAACCAAGTTTTTCGGCCGATGTCTTTATGAAATTCAGCGGCGGTGCCGGGTATACTTATACCTCCCCGTGGGCACTGATCTCGCCGGCCTCAGTGGCTTCTACCAGCTCCAAGAAACGTTTAACGTCAATATGACGGCAAAGACACCAAAGACGAAAATCACGGCGACAACTCTTCCGGGCGGTGGCAAGGGCTTTGTTGAGAATACCGGACGCGTAACCTCGAGCGTGACCGTGCTTGAACAGACGAGAAGCGATCTGCAACAGATCGAACAAGCAATCCGAAATAACCGCTTCAATACCCAGTAGCACTGGGAGGAAATGCGATGCCGGACCCGGGCTCAACTGCAGCAGCGGCCGCAATCGGAGCGAAGCTGTTCCCGACGACGCTACTCGTCCTTTTCTTCACGACCCAGGCCACGAACATTCCCAAAGGGTATTTCGACCAAAAGCCGAAACCGAATCCAAAGCCGCCACCTGAGCTTATCAGTCCAAAATCACAATATGAGGCTACCAAAATCTGGACGCTACAGTCGACTAGCCAAATTCAAGTTGAAGATCCAGACATGTGCGTCGCTTTGGGAACGGAATTGATACATCAGTTCGATCACATCGGCACCATAACCGTCAGGGCCTATTGCATGTGTCCGCGCGCGGAGAGCAGCAGAGACGTCTGCCATGACAAGCAGGAGGAGATCAGAGCACTGCAGGCTAACGAGCCACGCCCCGCCGCGATCGGCACAATTATTCAGTTGGGGCCCGATCCAAACAACCCCGTTTCGTCTTCCACTTCACTCCGCCATCAGCCGCCCAGCCGCTAGGATCATCCGCTCCGCGGCGGCAGATCGTGATCGCGCCGTCGCCCGTCATGGGAAATGGCAGCGGCTGCGGGCTAATATGCCAGTGGTCGACAGTAGGTCGTCGCTGCGGTCCGGTGTCGGAGCCTTTCCTAAAAACGCTAATGTCGACCAGGACAAGGGCGACAAGTGGTGGTCGGCGTTTGCCGCCGTTTCAAGGCAGACTGAACCACCTTGCCAACACCTCAAGGGCACTTCTCACCAATTGCACCGGTTCCTTGACAAGCTGCCGCCGAGGGAGGAAACGGTCCTCCCTCCCCCATCAAATCTTTTCCTTGGTTTCCAGTGCCTCATTTCGCTCGCCCCCGGTAACTCCAAATACAAAAACGTCCGCCCCAGAAAATGACGTAGGATATTTTTTTGCCAAAAAGTCAACGATTTGCGTCTCAGTTGCGCCAGCCTCAAAATCATCCGCCACACTTCCGTTCGTATAGATAATCAGCCGATACACAGCATTGGGATCTCTAAAACGATTTTTATCGACTGCGATCGCACCCAACATGTCGCGTCGTTTACCGCGAACAAAATTCTTCGAAGCAGCTAGTAGCCTGTCTAACGAATTGCGTAACCGCGTCTCAAATAGCTGCAGATTGTCACGCTGTTGAGATTCCGGGTCGGAAGTAATTAGTTTCTCCCACAATGTACGCTCATTCCGAATTCGAGTTATCTCAGATGAGGTGAATGTGGGATAGCATAAATCAAAAACCTCAATGACTTCAAAGTTGTTCGGATTGACGCCTAGGACTGTTATCCGCTCGCGTGGCGCCAACTCCAATTTTTTAGGATAGTGTAGCCCCACTCATTCTCGCCGGGCGTAAGTGATGATAGATCGACATATACGATCGTATTTCTGTGCGTGGTTGCCGGCTCCGACCGACATAGAGCGTCCGCAGTGTCAGCCCCATAGAGTACCCTAAACCGGGTGTTCGCTCCCACCGAAACTATCTTATTGATCCGAGGAAACAGTGAGGTTTTTGCAACGTGCTCATCCGCGCAGAAATTCTGAACCGCGTCGGCGGTAACTCGGTATAGCGCACGGTGTATTGGGGCTCGCGCACATTACGCGAGGGTTTGATGGAGCAGCACGGCGAGTCCGGCTGGTAATCGTAGCTCCCCGCGCACTACGGTAAGGTGACGGCGGCCATACTCCCTGTTTCCCGCTAGAGGGCGCACAATGGCTATGATTGCCACGGGAAAGGGAAATGGATTTACTCAGGTACTACGTTCGTGTCATGCGGGTCGCGTTGACGCATTCGCTCCACGCAGCGCACAGCGTCCTGCTCATCCTCGTCATCGTCATCGGTGTCATCCCGTACATCAACCCGCGAATCGAAATACTGGTCGATCCGCATGGATGGGCACCGGCCGCCCTCATCCTCGCGGGCATCGTCACGGTTCGTCTATTGCTCGCACCGTTTTGGATTTGGAGAGAGGACCAAGCCCAACTCCTGGATCTACGCACGCAGCTTGAGAGCAAAAGCCGCGACGAACAGCGACGAGCGGCAAAAACCGCAGCAATCGACGAGATCGCCCAGGAAATCTCCTGGGCGGTAAACAACCTCGTAAATCCGAAACCGCATCCGGGAAACGCGAGCGACCCCGAGACTGCAATTGCAGCATTCGACGCCAAGTTCAACACATGGTGCGCTCGGGTCAGCAAACAACTGGAAAGCCGCGACGCATTCACGCAAGGCGACCGAATACACTTTGATGATCTCGGTTTCGTGCCTGTCATTAACATGTGGCCATACCCGAAGCTGAACAACCTGTTCAGCCAACTAAACCTGAAAATCGAACGCTCGCGCCAAATAGAGCAGCGGGCAAGAGAGCGAGATTAATAACGAACGGCTCGCTGGATACGTTCGATCGGTAAAAGCCCTGCGGTTCTCGACGCTTGCGCGCACGGCGCGGTTCATTGCAATCCTGCTGGGGCGCGTTGCTCGAACGCGCCAAACCGTGCTGGGGGAGTCGGCCTCACGGCGGTTAGGTGAGCCGGTCCAATCGAAGCGCGAACGTCCGGGCTCTTGCGTGAGTGTTCCGAAAACCCTCCGCAATTCCGTCAGCGCGAGAGCAGCATTTACGCGGCTTTCCGCAATGCCGCTTCTGTGTGAGGCGGCCTGCTACACTGCGGTCGAAGGGGGGATGACATGACCAAAACGCAGGGCAAAAGGGTCGCCAAGCGGGTCGCCATCTATCTGCGCGTTTCGACAACCGAGCAGACGACGACCAATCAGTGCCGCGAGCTGCAAGCCGTCGCCAAGCGCCACGGCTGGTCTATGGTGCAGGTGTTCGAGGACGCGGGCATTTCGGGAGCCAAGGGTCGCAAAGACCGGCCGGCGCTAGACGCATTGCTCAAATCGGTGGCGCGCCGTGAAGTGGATATGGTGGCGGCTTGGTCTGTCGATCGTTTCGGCCGCTCGTTGACGGACCTGTTGGATTTCCTGCGGGAACTGCACGCCAAAGGCGTCGATCTTTTCCTGCATCAACAGGGCCTCGATACCTCCACACCGTCTGGTCGGGCAATGTTTCAGATGATGGGTGTTTTTGCCGAGTTCGAACGGGCCATGATCCGAGAGCGGGTGCTCGCTGGGCTCGCGCGAGCGAAAGAGCAGGGGATCAGTCTCGGCCGTCTGGGGCTGGAGGATAGCGATGCGGCCAAGGCTACCGCCATCAAGAGGGCTTTGGCGGCCAAACAAGGGGTGGGGCGGATCGCTAGGCATCTAGAAACTGGTGTTGGTACGGTTTTGCGTATAAAGAATGAATTAGCCTGCGCGTAGGTGCCGGATCGTTTCTTGGCCGGCGCAGTCATTATCGGCGGAGGATTGATCTGATGAATCCTTCGGGCGTCATGGCATCATTGTTGCCGCTGCGCGTATTGAAGATCGCTACGTTATCTCTGTCGTTGCTGTTGTCGGCAGCCGTGTCAGTTCATGCGCAGGCGCAACAACCGCCCCGACCAGCATCGCGCGACGCTGCCCGACCTGGAAGTACGCAAGATTTTGTCGGGTGGTTGCGCCAATTCGCGCCTACTCCGCGTCGCCAGTCCCGCGGAGTGTCACTGCCACCGCTGCCCCGCCCACGACCAACCGAACTTACGTCTCCACCTACGCAACCAATTTCGGAAGAGCTTGCGCCCGCCTCGGTTCAATCAGACCAGACGCAGATGCCGACTGACCCTGCCGCCACACCTGAGGGGCCCAACGAGGGTCCCCTGAACGATTGAGCCACGCGGCAATCGTCCTGGGCATTGTCTGACGCGGTGCATTGGCAGCGGGCTCGTCGGAACGCATTCCGAAAGAACATCGCCGTGTTTGAGGTAGAGTCTTTCTTGTGCTCTTCGTCATCATTGTTGAGAGCACGACTTGGCGGTAAAATTTGATGACAGACGATCTTCACGTCAATAACAGCTATAATCGAGAGACGCTTTGGCACGCAAGGCGAACGACGCGAAAACTTAAGACGTATCAGACTTCCCTTTGCTTCTACGACTTGGCGATAGCTGCGCCCTCGATGAAGGCGGCCTTGGAAGCGTGGGGCGCGGGAAGCAATCTGTTCCATCAGGGTGTCGCCAAGGAGAGCAGCGACCCTGAGGTCATTGCTGCGACTATGTCAAAACCCGGAGTCGTTCTTAGGCGTCCGGTGGGTTCAGACGCGCCCTTCAGCGAGCATCCCGACCTGCCGACGCAGTTGGCCGATGATGAGCCTAGACACAGACCAAAGAAGACCGCTGCGAGACCGAAGGAGCGAGTGCCGCCTAACACCGATGAGGCCGCCAGCAAAGCCATCATTGCGTTCGAGAAGGAGCAACGGCGGCGTGAAGACCAGCGTAGGAAGGAAGAGGCCGTCACGAAGAAGCAGCGGGAACGGCGCGACCACGCAATTGCGAAGGCGCAAGCCGCGCTTGAAAAGGCTGGGAGGGAGCATGATGAGCGGGTGGCGAAAATCGAGGCCGAGCGCGATACTCTCGAAAGGAAAATGCAAGCGGAGAACGCCCGTTGGGCGAAGCAGAAGGAGAACCTGGAGAGGGCTCTTGGCCGGGCGAGCGAGTAGCGTCGGTCAGGCTAAACAACGAGAGCAATGAAGTGGCGTAACCAGTTCTGTAGCAACTCTTCTCCGGCAGCCGGAAAGGGGCTCCGCCCGAAACCGCGCCTGGGGCCACTTGCCAGCTGTACGTGGTGCCGGGCGATTACTTTTGGTGAAGCCGTATTACCTTTGCCGTTGGAGGCTGGGGAGCGCGGCCCCATTGTTGGCTCATCAGCAAGTTCACTATAACGCTGGCGAGCGCCGCCGTGCCGAGAACACGACTTAGCAATGGCACATTCTACAACATTCCCCACTGCTCCACTCGATCACCAATCAGCCGAATTCAAACATTCGTTTTAATGTGGGGCAAGCAGGGAAATGCAAAAGACCGGGAATATTCGCCCCCTGCGCTTTTTGGGCCACAGGTGGAGCAGGCCGGTTGCGCGCGGCCTACCTGTCAGGCGGCGCGGCGTCGCCGGCCCGGACGCCTTGCTAATTTAGTCTGGGAGCGAAGTCCGCAACGATTTCGGGAACTGCCGACGAGGGTCACCGTTTGCGTGGCGGAGGGGCGCGAAAAGGAACTCATACCATGGCCTTTGAAAGACACCGCGACAAGAACGGCGAATTTGAACCTCCCTAATCTGCGCGCTTTCCCCCCGGGGTCGCGATTTCCGGTCGCTAGGGATCTAGAACCTATCTCAAAATTGTTGAACGCGGCAGCCTTCTGCACAGCAAGACCGGCCGCATCCGCAAGTCCACGATGTGTAAGGTGTCAGGCCAGTCAATGGCTGGGCGACATGAGGCTGGATATAATGTTCACGGTCAATGCAAGCACGGTCACGTTAAAGAAGAATGAGACAACACCGTGGAGGGCAGTCAGCCGACGAATTGTTTTGCTTGTAATTTGAACATCAGATACCTGCGCGGTCATCGCCACGACCAGTGAGTAATACACGAAGTCCCAATAGTCCGGCTCTTGATCACCCGGAAAAACGAGACCGCCTGTCCGGTGGTCGCCACCCTCGCCATAGAACTCGTGCGCGTAGTGCAGAGCGAAAATAGAGTGCATAAACACCCAGGATAGCAAAATTGTGCCCATACCGAGTGCGATTTGGCTCAGGTCAGGCGCATGGCCGAGCTCGGCTAGGACTGCAACGAGGCTGGCGAGGGCTGCCGCCGTGGTCAGCACCAGAACCGCGAGCGCTCCTTCATCAACGATGGCTGCTCTTTGCCGGATCTTCGC
>Ga0210408_10006598_pt1 | contig 10018 bp, 9 predicted proteins | sample IncBWH4MmetaG_FD_155471 | JGI IMG/M metagenome (GOLD analysis project Ga0210408, IMG submission 155471) | Forest soil microbial communities from Barre Woods Harvard Forest LTER site, Petersham, Massachusetts, United States - Inc-BW-H-4-M | ecosystem: Environmental > Terrestrial > Soil >...
TTGACGATAAAGCTGGAGCGCCCGAAGAAGCGGCCCTGAACGATGTCCTCTTCGTAAGCGCGCTGCCCCCAGGTCGAGATCGCGCTCTCGCGCATCGCCGCGATCCGGCCAAACGCCGTCATGTTGTCGGGCGCCCGCGGCGGGCTCGGCGGCACCAGCGGCGGCCGCGTGGCCGGCATATCATAGGTTTCGGCTATGCTCACTGCTCGACCTCGTGGTTTGCCATTTCGATCCTATCAGGTCCGCGATATGGCGGCCCTTCAATATTCCGCGCAAGTTTAGCTGTGCTTTGGTCCCATTGACGACCGCCTAAGTGCTGGACAGAACAGGACTTTCGCGGGCATCACTGGAGCGTCGGACCTGGGCCTGACAGGAGATTCGGAACCGAACATGACCGACCTGCCGAAACACTCGATGTTCGCCGCCCACGGCGTGGCTGCACCGCTGCGGCATGCCGTGTTCCGACGCATCTGGCTCGCCAGCCTGCTCTCCAATTTCGGGCTGTTGATCCAGGCGGTCGGCGCCGCCTGGGCGATGACCCAGATGACGACGGATGCCGACAAGGTCGCGCTGGTGCAGACCGCCTTAATGCTGCCGATCATGCTGATCTCGATGCCAGCCGGTGCCATCGCCGACATGTATGACCGGCGCATCGTAGCGCTGGTCTCGCTGTCGATCTCGCTTTCCGGCGCAACCGCGCTGACCGTGCTGGCGTGGCTCGGTCACCTCAACCCGCAAATATTGCTGACGTTTTGCTTTATCGTCGGCAGCGGCATGGCGCTGTTCGGACCGGCCTGGCAATCGTCGGTCTCGGAGCAGGTGCCGGCCGAGACGCTGCCGTCGGCGGTCGCGCTGAACGGCATCAGCTACAACATCGCCCGCAGTTTCGGACCCGCGATCGGCGGCATCGTGGTTGCAACCGCCGGCGCGGTTGCGGCGTTCGCGACGAACGCGCTCCTCTATATTCCGCTCTTGGTGGTGCTGTTCCTCTGGAACAGGACTAGCGAGCCGTCGCGGCTGCCGCGCGAACGACTCAACCGCGCCATCGTTTCCGGCATACGCTACATCGCCAACTCGCCGTCGATCCGGATCGTGCTGGCCCGCACCCTTGTCACCGGGCTGATCGGCGGCTCGGTCTCGGCGCTGATGCCGCTGGTGGCGCGCGACCTGCTGCATGGCGGCGCGCAAACCTACGGCATCATGCTGGGCGCGTTCGGCATGGGCGCGGTGATCGGCGCCTTGAACATCGGTGCAATCCGCCAGCGGCTCTCCGGCGAGTCGGCGGTCCGCGCCTGTACGCTGTCGATGGGCGGCGCCATCGCAGCTGTAGCGCTGAGCCGCCAGCCGGTGCTGACCGCCGCCGCTTTGGTGGTCGCGGGGGCGGTATGGATGCTGGCGGTCGCGCTGTTCAATATCGGTGTGCAGCTTTCGGCGCCGCGCTGGGTCGCGGGCCGCGCGCTAGCCGCATTCCAGGCCTCGATCGCCGGCGGCATCGCGATCGGAAGCTGGGGCTGGGGACATTTGACCGACATCGCCGGCGTGGAAACAGCCCTTCTGGTTTCCGCCGGCTTGATGGTGGCCTCGCCGCTGCTCGGGCTGTGGCTCGGCATGCCGCGGGTCGGCGCGCGCAACGAAGACGCCGAAATGCTCGAAGATCCCGAGGTGCGGCTGTCGCTGACCGGGCGCAGCGGGCCGTTGGTGGTCGAGATCGAATATCGCGTCGCGCAGGACAACGCCCGCGCCTTCCACAATGTGATGCAGGACGTTCAGCTTTCCCGCCAGCGCAACGGCGCCTATGGCTGGTCGATCGCGCGCGACATCGCCGATCCCGAACTATGGACCGAACGTTATCATTGCCCGACCTGGTTCGACTACTTGCGCCAGCGCAGCCGCTCGACCCAATCCGAGCGCGCGCTGTATCAAGGCGCGATCGCCTTCCATATCGGGCCTGATCCGGTGCGGATCCGCCGCATGCTGGAGCGGCCGTTCGGATCAGTGCGCTGGAAGGAAGACACGCCCGACCGCGCCTCAACCGAGGTGCTGCCGGTGGTTGCGACCGCCGCGGGCAGCAGTACGTGACGCGATGGCGTTACTGCCCGTGCTCGGTCAAGACCTTTTCGCAGGCCTTTGAGAGCCGGGCGCGGTTCTGCTTCAGGCAAGCCAGCACGACCTGATCGCCCTCATTCATACGAGCCCGGCAAAAGCGCGAGACATCGCGCGCACAGGCATCATGTCCCGGCTGCTGCTGCGCCGAAGCCGCCGAAGTCATCACGACCAACGGAATGACGAAGAAAAATCTGGACATCAGTTACGTCTTCATCTGCCACTGCACCTACGGCAATCAACGCGGCCAGCGTCTTCTAGTTCGCCGTTATGCGTGTAGTTCGCCGTTATGCGTGCCGCAAGCAGGGACAAGGTGTGAGCGGTTGCAGCAAAGCGACGCCGACGGCATGCCGCCTAGCGTCGCATTCGGGAGCAAAATCTCGGGTCAGCAAAATCTCGGGTCAGTTGGTGTCGGCGGTCGCGACCTTCTTTTTCTGGGCGGCGAGGTCGCGGTCCATCACGGTGCGGCAGCCGCTGCTCAGCTCGGCGCGATGCTTGAACATGCAGGCGGTGATCTTCGGGATGTTCGGGATCTCGGCGCTGCACAGGCGGAAGGCGTCGCCGGTGCACATCTGCTGCGCCTCGGGGCTGAAGGCAAAGCTCTGACTCGACGACAGCGCGGACAGCGAGGCGGCGAGAGCCAGGACCAAGCCGGCCTGGCGGACAGTGCTGGTGAAGGATGCGGTCATTTTAGGCTCCCATTGGCGCCGCTCAGGCGGGCCGTTTCTGATGGGAGATACGATGCGCCCAAACGCCGGTTGCGACTGTGACGACCCTCACTAACGGAACCCCAACTGTGACATTCATCACAAAGGCATCCTGCCTGAGATTCCTCCACAATCCGGAGCCGCGTTGGTGGGGCGTTAACACTTCCTTCGCATTAATGGCCCGGCGCGACGTGGCGCAGTCAGTGAATTGCGTTCTTGCAGTTGCGTTGTTGCAGTTGCGTTTTTGGAAAGACTAACGATGCGTGATGCGTTGGGCCTGATGCTGGCCAGTGTTGTGACGGCGGTTGTCATCGCCGGAGTATGGTTCTGGGCCTTTGCGCCGCGGGCCGACGCGGCACCGCCTCAAACCGTCGCCGCCAGACCGGCCGAGCCGTTGCCGGCAGCCACGGCGAAGCTCGCCGCCAGGGACGACGTCGCGGTCACCGCTGCGCTCCCGGCCATGCTTCCGGTTGCCGCTATGCCCGCACCGGTCCAGCCAAAATCCACCTGCGCCAATCCGGACGCGCTCGGGGTCAGCCGCGTCGTCGTCATCGACACCACAGGCGGGCCGGGTTTCGGCTTCGAACATTTCAAGCAACTCGATTTCCTGACCGATAAGGAAGTGGTGCTGACCTTCGACGACGGCCCCTGGCCGGGCAATACGCCTGCCGTGCTGAAGGCGCTCGATGACGAATGCACCAAGGCGCTGTTTTTCTCGATCGGCAAGCACGCGACCTATCATCCGGAAATCCTGCGGCAGGTTGCAGCCGCCGGCCACACCATCGGCGCGCACACCTGGTCGCACGCCAATTTGAACTCCAAGAAGGTGACGGAGAGCCAGGCCAGGGACGAGGTCGAGAAGGGTTTTAGCGCCGTCAAGCTCGCGCTCGGCACCAGCCCTGCGCCGTTTTTCCGATTTCCCCAATTGGAGCATAACCCGTCGACCATGGCCTATCTCGGCACGCGCAACATCGCGATGTTCTCGTGCGATCTCGACAGCTTCGATTTCAGGAAGGGCAGCAATCCCGACAAGATCGTGCAGACGGTGATGGGAAAACTCGACAAGGCGGGCAAGGGCATCATCCTGATGCATGATTTCCAGAAGAACACCGCGGAAGCCTTGCCGACGTTGCTGCGCCGCCTCAAAGCCGGCGGCTACAAAGTGGTGCAGATGAAGGCCAAGGCGCCGGTGCAGACCTTGAGCGAATATGACGAGGCGCTGCTCAAGGAGATGAAGCTGCCGACCATCAGTTCGCGCCCGGTCTCAAGCGTCGTCCAGACGGTTTCGCAGTAGCGCTTTCGAGTCCTCGTCATGGCCGGGCATAGCCATCCGAAGGACGGCGTCGCTTCCGCTCGCCTAAGTCCCGGCCATCCACGTCCTTCACTACTAGCAATCAAGAACATGGATGCCCGGGACAAGCCCGGGCATGACGCTGAGTGTTCGGTTTAGCCCTTGCGCGTGGCTTACCAGTAGATGCCGTGGCGATGCAGCTCGCCGATGATGCGCGCTTCGGTCCAATACTTCCTGTGCTTCGGCCTGTCGGCCTTGGCCGTCCGGGAAGACTCTTTGCCGGCATCGGCCTTCGGCGGCGCCGCGGTCGTCGTGGTGTCGACGGCGGCGGGACGCTCGACGAATTTCGGAGTTTCCGCGGGCGCCGCGGGGCTCGCCGCGTCGGCGGTCCTGGCAGGCTGCGTCGAGGTGGCCGGCTGGTCGGTCGACGCCATGGTCAGGCTGCGCGACTGTCCGGCCTGAGCGGTTGCGGACACCAGAACCATCGCTGCGATCAAAACGAATTTGGGCATATGAAATCTCCCCCTTGGCTCTCTGGATCGATTGGCCTCACGCGGGATATCTAATGGAATCCCGTGGGCACTTATGTGAGGCGGATCACGCAAAGCCGGTGACGTCTGCAGCTTTGAGCAAAGTCGGGGATGATGGGTTTCCACAAAACCGTGAAAGCCGCGCATTGCAGGACAGCTGCGATGGAAACCGACGGCTCGACTATCTCAGCGGGATTTCCTGACGACCGCGCGAGAGCGAGCACCCGATAAACAAAGAGACCGCCCGAAGGCGGTCTCTCTGTAGCGCTGATCGAGGCTGAAAACCAGGCTACGCGAACGCCCCCGCCCGCCGATCTTGTCACCCAGCCTCTCATGTCACTCTACGCGGTGATGGTTCGTGCTGTGGAGTCAAAAGGCTGGTTCCGTCGGAGAAACCAAACGAGCGTTGCCCAGACGACACAAAAGTTTCACTCCAGCGCGCTCGCAGATAACGGAAGGCATGCTGACACCGCTCATTAAGGGAGAATTTACCATAATTTGTCAGGCTGAACTCGGGGCAACGAGTAGCGAGTTGATCGGTCAACTCTCCATGCGTCGAGGAATAATCGTGGGCAAAGCGCTTTGGACGGGTGTGCTCAGGCACGCCAGAAGATTTCTGGTGTTATCGGTCTCGACGGTCATTCTATCGTGCAATGCAAGCGCCGCGGATCTGCGCCTTCGCATTGATCCCGCGGTCGCGCGACCCGCGCCGTCACCCAAGAGTCGCTGGCAACTGTTTCAAGAGTTCTTGCAGTGGAAAAAGGCAGCAGTCTCGCTAGGGCATGATCCGGAATTGGGAATTAGGCGGCCTATTTAGGGGGCGCTGGAGGCGGGGGACAGGCTTACCTGCTGCCTGCTATATGGACTGCTGCGACATCAGCAACATCGTAGCTAACTCTGGGTCAGCGGGAGGATTTCGGACTCGGACCGTTAGTTCCTTCTTGAGGAGTATGTCTCGTTGCTGTTCGCTGAAGGGGCGGCCTGAGCTTTTTTCGATTATTTCAATTGCCCATGCCCGCACTGTTTGCGCGTCCTCCTTGGGAGGCTCGCGGAGAATTCCAAGGCCGATCTCGAGCATCTTTACGTCGACTTGCCGTTCATTCGTAAGATAATTGACGAGTGGCGACACCGTTGCGCCGAGGAGAGTGCCAAGCACGCCGGCGACTGCAACCGGAGTAGCAGCACGCCTACTTTGAATTCGAGCGCAACCTATACCGCCAACCAACGAGAGGGGGCTTCTCCACCGTTGGCACGATCGTGACAATCCATCGTTGCGGGCTGCGGGATCGGTCTTCCTGGACGGACCGGACCATGCCGAAAAATCTTGACCCGTTCAAACTCAGCTCTGCTGTCCGTCCGATATATTGGGCGCGGCGACACCGTTGGGCTTCGACGGAACTGCTTGTTTCGATTGTTTGCATAATGACCTCGTCTGGTCATCCGCAGACAGTATCAGTCAAATGTTAACTAAACTTTAACTTTTCATTGATCCCTCTTCAGCTTGCGCCGTCCCCAATGCGGCTCTTTGTGCTTAGGGTTGAACTCGCGAATGTGGTGACGGTTCAATGCCTGCATGACGCCGATCCGCGCTCAAGCGATGCCAGTCGCCCCGGTGCTCAACCAGATTTCTCACCAACCGATCGGCGAAGATGCGCACCGATAATTGGGACCGGACGATCAGCAGATCAAACAGCGTGACGACCTGATCTCGGCGCTACGCCATGCGATCCTGATGCGCCGCCAGGGCAAGCCGCTGTCAGACTGCGAGGGCGTAGGCTACGGCAACATGCCTTACGCGAAGCAGCGTCCGGAGCGCAGTCGCGGACCCAATTTGCCCGCGGCAGCGCCGGGCATCCTGACGGCGAGTTCGGCGTGTTCACTAGCACCTAGTTTTGCGACCCCGGCGTAACAGCCCCCGCGATTCACTGCACAATGAATTGTTCCCCGGTTAAAGGGTTTGTAAGGGTCACACTTTTTGCCGCACTAGCATTTGCAACTGCTGAACCCGCGGTGCCGCCGCTTACGAGCGTGGTGGCAGACAGTACGGCAATAGAGAAGTCGACAAACCTTTGTGCTTGGTCAGATGCAACGAAGAACGAATAATTGCCGTAAGTTCCTAAGGGGATGTCTCCGTCTTGGACAGTCCGCGCCAATGGTGCCGGACCTCCACGATTGTCTTGCCAATGAAGCCACGCCCCTGCAATCTTTCGGTTAATGTGCAGTCGCCTTGGTGATCCGCACACGACGCAAGTTGGTCCCCGCAGATAGTGCTCGTCGATTGCCTGCGTCGAATAGCTCTTTGAAGTCTGGGCTCGAGAAGGCCCCTCGCGCATAGCATTTGTGTTTGTGGCGCAAACGGTCCCCCCCGGAACTGGAACTGTAACTTCGGTATTGCTGTTATCTGCGGTTTTCTTACCAACAAGACACAATGGCTCGTTAAAGTTCACCTGTTTGTAAATGGGGGGATAGTTATGGACGAATTGTTGATTGCCGGCCTCACCTTGTGCAGACCATTCGATTGCATAGCGATAGAGCGAATCCAGGCGTTTCATTCTGTCTGGGTCTGTGACGGGTGAAAACGCGTAGGATTGAGTCCAACCATCGCTGCCCGTACCGCCAATTGTGGGGGAAGCAACCGCGGATATTCTGGTCCTGGTTGTGCTGCCTCCAGCGACTGTCTCTGTGGCGCTCAACGCTCGATCGAAGGGCGAACTTATAGTTGAAGACAACGAGGCCGACGTACTCGCAGTCCCACTTGTTACGACAATCTGAGCGGGTACGGCCACAGCATTGTCTAGGAAAGTACTGAAGTTGTACAAAATCTGCTTGGTCAGAAGACTGTCTGAATTGTTTGCAATATCCACAGTGTTGTAGTTCAGTTGAGTGCTTGCGCAGCCGCACAAAACGATCCCAACCGATCCGCACAAAGCTTTCCCAACTGCGGAAGTGACCAAACTACGCATGTCACCGATCCCCCCAAAATCCGCCGGTTTATCCAAGCGCAAGCAGAGATCGTCAGCAAGGTGAATAGCGATTGAGTTTGCGATTCTCGATTCGTGAGTGGCTTTTTGGCATCAACGCCAGCAGCGTGACCAGCTTGCGGCCATCGGGCAGCGGAATTGGATCATCGAACCGTCGTTTTCCAGCCCCGATCAGCCACCAGGCCGCCAATCGTGCGGCATGCGCTCACCGCGGTCAAAGCGGCGGTATTTCTCAGCCGTCCAGTCCCCCTGATCGCGCCACGCCTGATAGTCGGCCTCGGTCCGCCTCGCCGAAAACACCTGCCATGCTTTCGCGAAGTCGGCGCGGGCCTGGTCGAAGGTCGTCGCTGTGCCGCTGAGATATTCGCCCGGCTCCGATCCCGGATAGAATCCGCAGCGCCAGCCCCATGGGGCATGGTCGTGCGGGATACCGGATCGAGCCGCGATCGTGCCGACATGGATGTCGCCGTAATAGATCAGCCAGCATTCTTCGCGGCGGTCGTGGTCGCGGCGGCGGGTAAGGGCGGGCATGCGCCATTGAAGCGCGGCTGGTATGACATCGGCAAGCAGCTACAGATTGCGGCTTGCTGTTCGATCGGCCCTAACGCTGCGCCTGTCGCGCGCCGCACATGCGTTCGGCACATTGCCGGAGCAATAAAGCGCTACTTTGCGGGCTGCGGCTTATTTGTGAAAATGGGATCGATCTTGCCCGCGATGACAACCCGCAATGTCCCAGTCGGGACGGGCAGAGCTTGGCTGCCTCCGCTTCCGTATGTGGCGAATTCCGTATTACTTTTTGCAAGCGCGTCATATAGAGCCTTAAAGGCCGGGTCGTTCATTTCATAATCGGTCCCGACCACGGTCACGCCACTTGGCTGTCCTCCAGCCGCCATTGCGCGCGGCGTGTCGCGCCACAAACTCGCTTGCGGAACTTCAGGGATCGGCTTCGGTGGTGCAACCTCCCACTCTGCAGACATCAGAGCCACTTGCAGTTGGAAAGCAAACTGCCAGCCATCGGACGAATCTGGCATATACCAAATCACGACGGGAGCTTTAGGCTTTCCCTTTATCTCAGCTTCAAAAATGGGATGGTTGATTCCTCGCGGGGATGCAAGCTTACGCAACTGTTCTAGTTTTAATTCGGCCTCTTTAGTTTGCGCATTAGCTTCTGCTATTTGCGCGTTGGCCTTCGCAATGTCAGCCTGTGCCGTTCCCAATTCCGCCTTGGCCTTGGCGGTATCAGCCTCCACAACCGAAGTGCGCCAATCGGATTGTTCTTCCCTGATGGTCGTCGTGCGCCACTGCAACAATAGGAATGCTATGGTTGCACATGCGCCGACGGCAGTGATGATGCCGCCCGTCAGAACACCCTTCCAAGAGATTGGGTACCAGTACTCAGCCCATTCCAATAGCGAAGGATCGACAGCCACCCGTGTTGATTCCTTCTTCTTTTGTACCGTCATGACGATAGTGATATCCCCGCCGATGGCTAGGCTTGATCAAGGGGTGATGGTTCATTGGATGGCGAACGCGTGAGAAGAGCAACCGCGACGATGTACGAGAACGTTCCGAGCAAAATTGCAATAACAGCGACAGGCCATTCGGAGGGCCTTGTTTGCAAGAACGGGACCGATGACTTAATTACCAGTAACACCCAAACGATTGATGTCGCATCGCTGAGCGCAATCATTAGCCGTGTTGTTGAGTAACGCTCTCCATCCCACAACCGGTCTAAACATTTTCGATGTTCGGTCATCGCGGGCGTCGGTTTTAGAATCTTAGTTCCGAGTGCAGCTAACTCGAGGGCGTCGACTTTAGTTACCCACGAATTTTGACTCCATCTGCTTGCGCGATTGATCAGCGTCCAACAGACGCTGCAGATCAGGCCGAAGGAGGCGATGACAAGCGCGAGCACGCTGTGTTTGTCTATAAATACGCCGTATGCGACAAATGCCGCTGCCACAAAGCCCCAAAACGCCAGCGACCTTTGCCAAACTCGCCCCACCTCGTTCTGCAATAGCTGAACTGCATAATTGAGGCGCTTAAAAGCTAAATCCGCTTCTTTCGCTTTTTGGTCCACGTCGGGCTCTGTCACGATTCGGCTCCCACAATGCAGTGTGCGGCGATAGCGCCACGATTCCCAAAGTGCGCATTTTTTTGAATCGCTAGACTGCTGTCATCCAAGCGCAACCTGCGGTCGACGGCAAGGGAGAACGCTCCAAAACCCTTCCGCCGCGCTGCACCCGTGCCGGTGACTAGCGGGGACAGCAGGAACAACGGTTCGGAAGCAGCGATAAAAACTCAGTGGGGAAACGTCGGACTGCAATCTTTTTCGAGTGTCGGCCCGACCTCTTGGAGCGCGCCGGTCCCATCACCAGGGTTTGGTAGCTTCGTAGCGACGAAACT
>Ga0210408_10006599_pt1 | contig 10015 bp, 8 predicted proteins | sample IncBWH4MmetaG_FD_155471 | JGI IMG/M metagenome (GOLD analysis project Ga0210408, IMG submission 155471) | Forest soil microbial communities from Barre Woods Harvard Forest LTER site, Petersham, Massachusetts, United States - Inc-BW-H-4-M | ecosystem: Environmental > Terrestrial > Soil >...
CTTCACCGGCAGCCACCGGTACGTCCTTGACTACCTGACCGAGGAGGTTCTCGGCCGCCAGCGACAGGACCTCAGGAACTTCCTGCTCGAGACGTCGGTCCTGGACCGTCTCAGCGGGTCGTTGTGCAACGTGTGGTGGCGCCGGGAGGGCCAGGTCACCACCACCGCGTGGGGTACTACTGCCTGGCCCGGCTGCACCGCGGCCAGGGCCGCCTCGATGCCGCCGCTGCCACGTGCGAGCGGGCCCTGGAAGCGGCCGGCCAGCCGGGGCCGCGACTGCGGCCAGCCGCCGGCCCGGCGCTGGTCGGCCTGGGTGAGGTCGCCTATCAGCGGGACGATCTCGACCAGGCCCTGGAGTACGTGACCCAGGGGATCACGCTGTGCCGTCAGTTCGTGCACACTCCGCCTCTGGCTGCCGGGCTGGTGACCCTGGCCTGGATCCGCCAGGCGGCCGGCGACCGGAGCGAGGCCGACGAGGCCATGGCCGAGGCGGAGTCGTTCTCCGCGGGCCCCGCGGGACTGCTCAACCCGGTTCCGGCCCAGCGGGCCCGGCTACGGCTGGCCCAGGGCGACCCGGCCGGGGCGGCGCGGTGGGCCGGCGACTGCGGGCTCGGTCCCGGTGACGCACCGGATTACCCGAACGAGCCCGGTCATCTCGTCCTGGCCCGGCTGCTGCTGGCCCAGGGCGACGCGGCCGAGGCCGACGCGCTGCTCGATCGCCTGGACGTGGCCGCGGCCGGCCAGCAGCGCGCCGGAAGCCTCATCGAGATACGCGCCATCCGCGCGATGGCCCTCGCCGCCCTGGGTGACGAGCCGGGTGCCATCGCCGCCCTGACCTCGGCGCTCGACCTCGGCTGCCCGCAGGGATACGTCCGGGTCTTCGCCGACGAGGGCCCGGCGATGGCCGCCGTCCTGGGCCGGCTCATCGCGGCCCAGCGCAGCGATCAGCGCGCGGCCAGGATTCGGCTGGCCTGCCAGGCCCGGCTCCAGCGCGCGTTCGGCGACGGCCACCCGGCCGGCGGCCCGGCTGGCGGCCGGGCTACCGCGGATGCGCGGGCCCCTCGCCTGATGGACCAGTTGACCAGCCGGGAGCTCGAGGTATTGGCGATGCTGGCCGCGGGCCGGTCGAACCAGGGCATCGCCAGTCAGCTGGTTATCTCGCTGGACACGGTCAAGAAGCACGTCAGCCACCTGATGGGCAAGCTGGGCGCGGCGAACCGGACCGAGGCGGTGGCCCGGGGCCGCGAGCTCGGGCTGATCGACTAGGCCTGCTTACGGCCAAAGCCGGCCGCGATGAGGCGCTGGTAGGTGCAGTTGCACCGAGCAGGATCCGCCGGCAGCGCTTTACCCGGGGTGAAAGAAGCCGCGATCAGGACATATGGGTCAGCCCGGAGATTCCGTTGCGGAGGAGCGATGCGGCGAGCAGCACCATGATCACCGCCGCGATCAGCCTCGCGTTGCGGAGCAGCCAGTCCCGGACGTGCAGCAGGAGCCGCGTAGCCCGGTCCGGTGACACCGCCAGCATGACGAGCGCGGCGGCGAGCGGCAGCAGCGACACGACCGAGAAGAACACCCAGTCGACGACGTACCCGGTTGTGCTCGGGTTGGTCTCGGAGATGTCCTTCATCGCGAGCGGGATGAAACCGCCCGGGTTCGCCAGTGTCGCGCCCGCCGCGACGATCGCGATCCACGGTGACGACGCGATCTTGCTCATCTGGTCGACCATGCTCTGGGCGCGCTTCGGATCGCGCGGCCGACGCAGGAACCGCACGCTGAAGAACACCAGGAGAAGAGCGGCGATGATGTCGATCACCGCGACCCAGGGTTTGGGGTATGACGTGGTCGAGGCGGCCTTGTTGCCGAGCACGAAGGCAGCGAGGACCCCGACCGCGAGCGTGGCGCTAAGCGCCCCGAGGTAGAACCATACGCCCGTGCGCAAAGGCCGGTCGCCGAGCACGAGTGCGAGTACTGAGAACGAGAGCGTCGTCGGAGACAGCATCGCGGCAACTGCAGTCAGCGCCAGCTCGGCGTCGATCCATCCCATTCCGGTTACCTGGGCTCGCCGACGCTCACCGGCAGACGGCTGGCCAGCCTGTCCGCGAACTTCCGTGCCTCCTCCAGGTGGTGTTCCTGCAGGTTGGCCGGTGGGATCTTGATCCCGAGGTAGCGTTCGCGGTCCTCACCGGACCCGAGGTAGCTAAGCAGCGACAGCAGCGAGCGCACTTGGCCTCCCTAGTAGCGGAAGTGGATGCCGTCGGCAGCAGCGGTCCGGTGAGTCGCCACTCAGCTGCCCGTTTCGGTGACCGGATGGGCAGGGGCCGAGGACTTCTCGGTAACAGGTGGCGGTGCCGAAGCGGGGGGTGGTGCAAGCCTTGCCGAGGCCACGTATGCCACGACGACTGCGACGATGGCCAGCGGCGCGACTTGCAGGCCGTCCGATGACAGCAGCACGGTGGCCAGCAAGACGGAGGTCAGCGGGAGCCTGAGCATCACCACGGTCATCGCGCCGATGCCCATGGCGACGCCGTAGACAAGCGGCAGCCCCGGCAGGTGCGACAGCGCCACGCCGCCCACCGCCCCGAGAAACATGGCCGGGAAGGTGGGACCGCCGCGGAAACCGCTCAGCGACACGCCGTAGGCCAGGCCCTTGCACACCATGAGAAGCAGCAGCGCTCCGACGGTGTAGCTGGCGCTGTTGGTGATGAACGGGCCCAGCGCCGATTGCCCGGAGAACAGCACCTCGGAGGAGCCCTTGCCGGTACCCGCGGCGAACGCGATCGCCAGGCCCGCGACGGCCAGGCCGGCCACCGGCGTGACCAGCAGCATCCGCCGCTCGACATGGGGCCGCAGGAACAGCCCGAGCCACCGGATCCCGGACCCGAGCGGCGCAGCCATCACCCCGATCGCCACCGCCCACAAGAATTCAACGCCGGTGGGCGACCCGACATGAGGCAGGCCGGGAATCGCCAGCGAGAACGTGCCGAGCCCGGTCCAGGCGTCCAGGCCGATGAACACCAGCGAACCGACGCCCGCGGCCAGCAGCCCGGGCACCAGCACCAGCTCCAGCATGGCGCCGCCCAGCCCGGAGGCCTCCATCAGCAGGAACGCCCCGAGCAGGGGCGAGCCCAGCAGCGTGCTGATGGCGGCGAAACTCCCCGCCGCGGCCACCACCGTGGCGGTTCTGGGCGGGGCGTCCCGCTTGACCAGGCGGACCGCCAGGACGCCGAGCCCGCCGCCGAGGGCGATCATGGGCGCCTCGGGCCCGAGCACCACGCCCAGGCTCAGGGTCGCGAAAGCTGCGAGCAGGATGCCGGGAAGCTCGGCCGGCGCGGGCGGGCCCTCGCCTACCTTGAACCCGTCGGCGGGCGAGTGGCCGCCCTTACCCGGCAGGTACCGGATGGTGAGAGCGACCAGCAGCCCGGCCAGCACCAGCGGCGGGATCGGCCACCACAGCGGTTCGGAGTGGAAGCCCACGTCCTTGGGCAGGTCGGTGAAGATCCACGTCTGCAGCTTGGAGACTAGCGCGAGAAAGAAGTAGGCCGCCGCCGAGACGGGCACGCCGATGATCGCGGCCAGCACCAGCAGCGCCAGGTAGCTCTTGGACCGCAGCAGCGCCAGCGGATCAGATGGCGTCGTCATCACAGCCCCCTGAACCTCGGCCGGATAGCTCACACGGAAAGCACGCGTATTGACTCACAGTCCTCCTGCCCCTCCTTCCCGGCCGGGCAACGCTCCTTCCTCAGCGAGCCTGTCAGCCAATCCTTGCGCGAACGCGGCCGTGGATGCCTCGCCCGGGCCGGGTGATACTGCCCAGGCAGTCATCGTGTCCCGCTGGCGAACGACGATCGCAGCCGCCCGCACCCGCAGCCGGGGCAAATCACCCCCTGGGAGGGATGCCCGGCAGCCGCGTTCCGGCGAGAGTGTTGAACATCCGCACACCCGCGAAATCGAGGATGGAGCCATGGCCGAGCAAGGCGCGCGGGAGGCACAGGGTGATTACGGGGCAGGGATGGGAACCGGAGATAGCCGATGACGAACGTGGATCTGGCGCGGGTGGAGTTCGCGTTCGTGACGATCAATCATTTCTTCTTCGTCCCGATCACGATCGGGCTGGCGTTCCTGACCGCGCTGCTGCAGACGGCGTGGGTTCGCAGCGGGCGCGATGATTACCTGAGGCTGACCCGGTTCTTCGGCGTTCTGCTGGTCATCAACGTGGCGATCGGCGTGGTGACCGGGATCGTCCAGGAGTTCCAGTTCGGGATGAACTGGGGCGCGTACTCGCGGCTGGTCGGGAACATCTTCGGCGCCCCGCTGGCGATGGAGGGGCTGGCCGCGTTCTTCCTGGAATCGACGTTCCTGGGGCTGTGGCTGTTCGGCTGGGACAAGCTGCCGAAGCGGTTGCATCTGCTGACCATCTGGGCGGTCTTCTCCGGCAGCGTGCTGTCGGGGGCGTTCATCATGGCGGCCAACTCCTGGATGCAGCACCCGGTCGGCTACCAGATGGTCAACGGCAAGCCGCAGCTGAACGACATCTGGGCGCTGTTCACCAACCCGGTGTTCGTGTGGGGGTACGCCAAGGTCCTGTTCGTCGCGCTGGTCACCGGCGCCATGATCATGCTGGCCGTCTCCGCGTGGCAGCTGCGGCACGGCGGGGACCGGGCGGTGTTCACCCGGTCGGCGCGGCTCGCGCTGATCGTGCTGGTCCCGGCGATTCTGTTCACGCTGCTGGTGGGCGACGAGCTCGGCGTGATCGAGGGCCGGTACCAGCCGATGAAGATCGCGGCGGCCGAAGCGCAGTGGACGACCTGCCAGCCGTGCTCGTTCTCGCTGTTCCAGATCGGCGGCGGCAACAACGACGAGACGCCGACCCAGATCATCGAGATCCCGCACCTGCTATCCCTGCTGGCCACCAACCACTGGAACGGCCAGGTGGTCGGGATGACCCCACTGAATCAGCAGTACAACAAGCAGTACGGCCCGGGCAATTACGTGCCGGACGTGTTCATCCAGTACTGGTCGATGCGGGTCATGGCCTACCTGGGAGCCCTGGTCCTGCTCATCGCGGTGTGGGGACTGTGGCTGACCCGCCGCGGGAAACTCGCGACATCCCGGGTGTTCTTGTGGGTGGCGGTGTGGGGGGCGGTGCTGCCATTCGTGATGAACACCGCGGGCTGGTTCCTGACCGAGAGCGGCCGGCAGCCGTGGATCGTGCAGGGCATCATGCTGACCAAGAACGGGATCTCCCCGACGGTCAGCACGACCACGCTGTGGATCAGCCTGGTGGCATTCATCCTGCTGTACGGCACGCTCGCCACCATCGACCTGCTGCTGATGCTGCGGTACTCCCGCGAACAGCTACCGCCCCCGCGCACCGGGGCCGACACGGACGCGCCGATGCCGGCCGTCCAGTACTGAGGTCACGATGAGTCTCATCCCGTTCTGGTACATCATCATCGCGATCTTGTGGACCGGGTTCTTCATCCTGGAGGGGTTCGACTTCGGCGTCGGCATGCTGCACAGCGTGGTCGGCACCGACGAGGCCGGCCGCCGGGCGGCCATCAACACGATCGGGCCGCTGTGGGACGGCAACGAGGTCTGGCTGATCGTGGCCGGGGCCGGCATGTTCGCCGCGTTCCCGGGCTGGTACGCCACGATGTTCTCGGCCTACAACCTCGCGCTGGTCCTGCTGCTGGCCGCCCTGATCGTGCGCGGGGTGGCCTTTGAGTACCGAGGCAAGCGCGACGCGGCCCGCTGGCGCCGCACCTGGGACGTGCTGCTCACCACAGGCAGCCTGCTGGCCCCGCTGCTGATCGGCGTGGCCCTGGCCGGGCTGCTGCACGGGCTGCCGATCAACTCGGCCCAGGACTACACCGGGTCGTTCTGGGACCTGCTCCAGCCCTACGCCCTGTTCACCGGCGTCACCCTGGTCCTGGTCTGCCTGCTGCACGGCGCCACGTTCTTGTGCCTGAAGACCACCGGCGACATGCGCGAGCGGTCCTGGCAGGCGGCCCGCCGCGTCGCCCCGTTCACCGGCGCGTTCGTCCTCGGCTTCATCATCTGGACCCATGTCACCGCCGGCACCACGTTCTTCCTCAACGTGATCGAACTGCTCGCCATCCTCGCCGTCCTCGCCGCCGTCTGGCTCGTCTACGACCACCACGAGGGCTTCGCCTTCGCCGCCACCGCGGTCACCATCGCGTCCTGCATCCTGGCGATCTTCGCCGACCTGTACCCGAACGTGATGGTCTCCTCCACCAACCCGGCGTACAACCTCACCGTGCACAACACGGCGTCCGGAGGGTACTCGCTCAAGGTGATGACCGTGGTCGTGATCATCTTCCTGCCGGTGGTCCTCGCCTACCAGACCTGGACCTACTACGTCTTCCGGCGGCGCATCAGCGCAGCCGATTTCCGGCCGGCCCAGCCGGCCGCCGGACCCAAGCGAGAGCCGGTACAACAACCCGCCTCTCCCCAGTCCACTCCAAGCCGTCCGGATGGCTGAGGCCGCATCATCCCGCGCGGGTGAACCGATGGCCGGTATATGAGAGCCGAACGCGATCTGATCGGACACGATCAGTCAGGAGGAAATGGTATGTCTAACGACATCGACGCGCTGGTGATCTTTGGGGCGACCGGGGACCTGGCGAAGATCGAGACGTTCCCGGCGCTGGTCGGGCTGGTCGAGCGGGGCGTGCTGGACGTGCCCGTGGTCGGGGTGGCGAAGAGCGGGTGGGGGCTGGGGCAGTTCCGCGACTACGCGGCCGCCTCGCTGCGGCTTAACCACATGGACCCGGATACTGCCGCCGCACGGAAGATGCTCGGATTGCTGCGGTATGTCGACGGGGACCTCGATGACGATGCCACCTATAAGGCGATGTCGGACGCCATCGGCGCCGGCAGCCGGGTCCTGTTCTACCTGGAGGTGCCGCCCCCGCTGTTCGGGCGCATCGCCCGGGGAATCGCGACGGCCGGGCGCTCTAAGGATGCCCGGGTGATGGTGGAGAAGCCTTTCGGCCACGATCTGGCCAGTTCGCGGCAGCTCAACGACACCATGCACCAGTACTTCGGTGAAGAGGCTATCTTCCGGGTCGATGACTGGCTGGCGTTTGATCCCGTGGAGAACGTGCTGTTCGTCCGGTTCGCCAACTCGATCATCGAGCCGCTGCTCAACCGGACCTACGTGGAGAGCATCCAGATCACGATGGCGGAGGCGTTCGACGTCGCCGACCGCGGCAGGTTCTACGACCGGACCGGGGCCATCAACGACGTCGTCCAGAACCACATGCTCCAGGTGCTGGCCACCGTGCTGGCCGACCCGCCCAACCGGGCCGGCCTGGCCGACTGGCGCGATGCCAAGTCACGGGTGATATCCGCGCTGCGGCCGCTGAGTCGCGAGGACACCGTGCGCGGCCAGTACGAGGGCTACCACGACGTCGAGGGGGTCGACCCGAAATCGACCACGGAGACTTTCGTCGCGGTCCGGCTCGCCGCCGACACCTGGCGCTGGGAGGGCGTGCCGATCCTGATCCGGGCCGGCAAGTGCATGCCGGTCACCGCCACCGAGGTCAGCATCCGCTTCAAGCGACCGCCGCATGACGTGTTCGGCATCGATCCGTTCACCGTCCGCGACTCACTGCGCTTCCGGATCTGGCCAGAAACCGCGGTCGGCCTCACGCTGGCGGGCAAGAAGCCCGGCGCCGGAATGGAGCCATTGCTGGAGGACCTGACGTTCGCGGGGCAGACGGGATCGGACATGCGTCCCTACGACCGCCTCATCGGCGCGGCCCTGGACGGGGACCGCTGGCTGTTCGCCCGCCAGGACACCGTCGAGGCCGCGTGGCGGGTCGTCGACCCGGTACTTGGCGACGTCACGCCCGTGCACCCCTACGCCCGGGGCAGCTGGGGCCCGGCCGAAGCCGACCGGCTACTGCCCGGCGGGGAGAAGTGGCACGACCCGGCCGGCTGACCGGATCCAGCCGTCAAAGGATCCAGCCGTCAACGACAGCATGATCGGAATGCGCCATGAATGAGCAGGGTAGCCAGCGCCGCGTGGTGATCGTGGGCGGCGGATTCGCCGGGCTGTTCGCCGCCCGGGTGCTGCGCCGGGCCCCGGTCCGGGTGACCCTCATCGACAGACGCCCGCACCACCTGTTCCAGCCCCTGCTGTATCAGTGCTCGACCGGGATCTTGTCCGAGGGGAAGATCGCCGTCCCGCTGCGGGATCTGCTCCGCAAGCACAAGAACGCGGACTTCGTGCTGGCCGAGGTGACCGGCATCGACACCGATGGGCGCCGGGTACTCGCGACGCGGCCGCTCGGGGACCAGCTGGAATTCGGCTACGACTACCTGATCGTGGCGGCCGGGGTGCAGCAATCGTATTTCGGGCACGACGAGTTCGCCCAGTGGGCGCCCGGCATGAAGACCATCGAGCATGCCCTGGTCATCCGGCGCCGCGTCTTCGGCGCGTTCGAGATGGCCGATACCGCGGTCGACCCGGCCGAACGCAGCCGCTGGCTCACCTTCGCCCTGGTCGGCGCCGGACCCACTGGCGTGGAGCTGGCCGGGCAGATCCGCGAGGTGGCCACCAAGACGCTGCGCGCCGAATACCGTCACATCAAGCCCGAGGACGCCCGGGTGCTGCTGTTCGATGGCGGGGACGCCCCACTCGCCCCGTTCGGCCCGGAGCTGTCGGCCAAGGCGGCCCGCACCCTGGACAAGCTCGGCGTCGAGCAGCACATGCACTCGATCGTGACCGATATAGACGCCACCGGGCTGAGCGTCCGCGCTCAGGACGGCACGGTGACCCGCCACGAGGCGGGCACCGTGCTGTGGACCGCCGGGGTGGCAGCGCCGCCGGTCGCGGCGGCCATCGCGGCGGCTACCGGCGCGAAGCAAGACCGGGCCGGCCGCATCATGGTCGGCGACGACTGCACCATTCCCGACCACCCCGAGATCTTCGTGACCGGGGACGTCATGAGCCTGAACAAGCTCCCTGGTGTGTGCGAGGTAGCCATGCAGGCCGGCATATACGCCGGGGAACGCATCAAACACGAGGTCGCCGGGAAGATGCCCGCTAAGCCGTTCCGCTACCGTGACCTGGGGTCGGCTGCCTACCTGTCCCGCGGCCGCGCGGTCGTTTCCGTGGGACGCGTGCACCTCTCCGGCTTCCTCGCCTGGGTCGTCTGGCTGTTCATCCACATCAGCTTCCTGACCGGATTGCGCAACCGCCTCGGCGCGCTGGTGAGCTGGTGGCCCGCCTTTGTCCGTGACGTGCGCCGGGAACGGACGTACACCACCGAGCAGGTGGGACTGGTACGCAGTACGTACGACGTGCTGCCTCCCTCCACCGCTGACACTGCGCCCTCCGCCACTGGCACTGGGCCCTCCGGCCGAGCGGGGTAGGTGCTGGCGAGATGAGTGACTTTGGTCTGAGCGCGGACGAACCGGGCGATCTGCTATTCGTCAGGGTCGACTCCGTGCCGCGACGTGCCCGTCAACCCGATCGCTGCAGTCGCAGTCAATCAAGACGCTGAAAGGAAATCAGCATGGGCGAGCATTACGACGTGATCGTTATCGGGACTGGGGCCGGCGGTGGCACGCTCGCCCGCCACCTCGCCCCCTCGGGCAAGCGGATCCTGCTGCTCGAGCGCGGCGACTGGCTGCCCCGCGAGCCAGCGAACTGGTCCACCGTGGACGTGTTCGTGGACGGCCGCTACATCTCGTCTGACTCCTGGTACGACCCGAAGGCCAAGTCGTTCTACCAGCCGCAGGTGCATTACTTCGTCGGCGGCGCCACCAAGCTGTACGGAGCCGCGCTGTACCGGATGCGCGCCGAGGACTTCGGCGAACTGCGCCACCATGACGGCCTGTCGCCCGCCTGGCCCATCTCCTACCAGGACATGGAGCCGTACTACAGCGCAGCCGAGACGATGTACCAGGTGCACGGCGCGCGGGGCGAGGATCCGACCGATCCGCCGGCGAGCGCGCCCTACCCGTACCCCGCGGTCTCCCACGA
>Ga0210408_10006600_pt1 | contig 10015 bp, 6 predicted proteins | sample IncBWH4MmetaG_FD_155471 | JGI IMG/M metagenome (GOLD analysis project Ga0210408, IMG submission 155471) | Forest soil microbial communities from Barre Woods Harvard Forest LTER site, Petersham, Massachusetts, United States - Inc-BW-H-4-M | ecosystem: Environmental > Terrestrial > Soil >...
GTAGGCCAATCGGCCGGCTTTGCCGAACTCCCCGAAGAACGGGTTTGCGGGCGGTAGTCCAAGCCGGGTTATGGCGTCGATGATCGCGACCTTGGCGTGGTCGTAAATGGGCGACGCGACGACCACGCTTTCTACCAGATGCTCGGGAGCAACTGCCGCCGCAGGAGCAAGGGCGAGAATCGCCGCGGCCACGTATGCCCATGTTGGAACGGTACCTTCGGGGTCTGGTCCATCGATCTTCTGGAACAGGCTCGCAAAGCTCGCGACGCCCGCGACAATCGCAATGCCTGCTGCTGCAGCCACGGAAAATCCGAATAGGAGGAAGGACGCCAGGGTCGCTGCGCTGTGTATCGCCCATCCCAACGAAGGTGCGAGCGGCAATGCGAGCGCACGGGGAAGGATGCGGCGGCTGATCGATAATCCCAACACTGTCCAGAAGAGCAGCGCGACAACAGCGCCAGCCGCCGCGCTAAGCGTCGAGGGCATCGGATGTTGACCAGCAATCCTGCAGGGAAGGAACTCGGTGGCGCGTCATTGGCCGTGCCGCCGTCCCGGTATTCATCAGGTTGGCAGCTCGTTGCGCAGGAGGCGGCCGTAGCCCGGAATGCTGTCGGGCCTCTTGAGGAGGCGCAGCGCCGCCCAAAGGCTTACCGCGTTGTTCGCCAGCACCGGCTTGCCGAGCTCGCGCTCCAGTCGCTCGACCACGTTCATCGCAGGCCAGTTGCCGCCTGGCATGACAATCACATCCGCGTCCGGCCGGTCTGTGCGGCGGCCGAGCTCGTAGGCTTGTTCCGGACCCACCCTGCCGAGCTCGATGGACGCGACGAACCCCGCCACCTCACTGTGAACGACCTTGAAACCGCTCGTCTGCATGAATTCCACCATTGGCTGGTCCATGGTCTTGCTCCACGGTGCACCGATGGCGATGGCGTTGGCGCCGAGGCGCGTGAGGGCGTCCACGAAGGCCGTAGCCGCAGTCGTCGCGGGCCTTCCGGAAGCATCTTCCATTCGCTTGATCAACTCGCGGTCATAACCCCTGCCCTTGGCGAGAGTCGGAGCGGTCGCCGCGAACACGATGGCGTCTACCTCGGCATCGGCGAGCTTGCGGCTCTCCGCCTCGAGCTCGAGCACGCAGCGCACCTGCTCTTGCGGTGTGATGTCGCGGTAGGCCACGCGCCCGGTGTGCAGCGAGATGCTCGCAGGCAACGCCGCGGAAAACTCGGGCTCTTGCGTCGTGTTGGAGGAGGGCGTTAACAAGCCCAGCCGATGCGTCTTTTCGACCCGGGTCACGTCGGGTACCAGGTCACTGCGAGCCTTCAAGCCCCGCCGCCTTGATCACGGCGTGGAATTTTTCCGATTCGGCCTTGATGTAGCGCGCGAACTCCTCCGGGCTGGCGCTGCTTACGGCCTTGGAGCCCTGGCGTGAGATCGCGTCTTTGACGTCGGGCATGGCCAGCGCGCGCACCATGCCGCTGTGTAATTTGGCGATGATGGGCGGCGCCACGCCAGCCTGGGCGAGCAATCCACTCCAGCCGACCACGACCACACTGGGGTAGCCGAATTCGACCACGGTGGGGGTCTTGGGAAACTGCTCGTCGCGCTCCTCGCCGAACGTGGCGAGCAGATCGAGCTTTCCCGTCTCGACGAGATCTGTCACGCCGGCCGTGGTCGTGAATGCAAGCGCAATCTGTCCGGCGAGCAGGTCCGTGATCGACGGCGTCTGTCCCTTATAGGGAACGTGCGTCATCCGAATGTCGGCCGCGCTCTGCAACAGCTCGCCCATGAGGTGGGTCAGATTGCCGATGCCGAACGAGCCGTAATTGAGTTCGCCGGGACCCGCCTTCGCGCGGTCGACGAGATCCCTGATCGACTTGATCCCGGAAGCGGGATTGACCACCGCTCCCAGCGGATTGGCAGTAGTCTGCGTGATCGGGGCGAAGTCGCGGAAGGTGTCGTACGGCAGCTTTTTGTAGATGAACGCGTTCGTAGTGACCGCGCTCACCGGAGCATAGACCAGCGTATAGCCGTCGGGCTGCGCCTTGGCAGCGGCTTCCATTCCGACAATGGCGTTGGCGCCGGGGCGGTTCTCCACGATGCCCTGCTGGCCCCAGAGCTGGCCCATCTTCTGGGCGAGAACGCGCGCCTGCAGATCCACGCCGGAGCCTGCCGCTTGCGGCACGATGATGCGAATGGGACGGTTGGGGTAATCGCCTGGCGCCTGTGCCATGGCGCCGCCGGCGAGCGCGAGCACCGCCAGCGCGGCGAGCGCAGCAACGAAAGTGTGCCTCTGCATCAGGGCTTCTCTCGGGAGATCTCAGCCGCGGACCGCGGCGAGCGGGACGCGGTCGGCCTGACCGCGCGGCGCGGATGCGCGGAGCATGTCCATCAGCTTTCGGACCGAGGGAAGGTTTTCCAGATGGGCAACCGCCTCGATCGTCCCCGCGATCGCGGAGGGGCTCAGCACGCCCTCCGCATAGGTGCGGAATTTGCTCTCGATCTGCCCGTAGGAGAGGGGGTTCTCGGCGGAACCACGGGGATGTTCGCAGCGCGCGGTAAGCCTTGAACCCTCGCTCTCGATCTCAACCACCGCCTGCACCCCGGTCAGCGCCGGATCGGGACGTATCTCGATCTGCTCGGCCGCGGCGCGCCGCATTTTCGCATCGTCGTAGCGGGCGGGCTCGAACTGCGCGAGCGTGAGCTCCTGGTCGTGGAGGATGATGGCCGCGGTGTAATGGCCGGAAATCAATGCGTCGAACTTGCCCTTGTACTGCGGGAGCTTGCCGTGCAGATCGAATGCCGGCTGGCTCAATGCGACGCGCACTCTTTTCACCTTGGCGGGGTCGATCCGATGTTGCTCGATGAGATCGAACATCGCGGTATTCATGCCCTGAATCGACGACGCGGACGGCCACAGGCGCAACGCGATCTGCTCGAGCTCCCAGCGTTTTCCGAGATCGGCGATGGCGGCCTCGGGGTGCCCGCCATCGGTATAGACGTTGAAAGGCCCCCCATCCCGTGCGGTCAAAAACTCGCGCGTGGCGAGAAACTTCTGTTCGGCCAGCAACGCCGCCATCAAGCCCGAGAGAGCGCCGCGGCACTGATGAAACTTCACCGTCGGTGTTCCCCACGCTGCAAAGGTCCCGGCCGACTGGCTGCCGGCGAGCCCAAACGCCTTGGCCATGGTCTCGGTGTCGAAGCGCCGAAGCCGCCCTACCGCGGCGGCGGCGCCGAATGGACCCAGGACTCCCGGGCCGTGCCAGCCCTTGGCGCGGAACGCCGGATAGTCCACGCCGAGCCCAATTCGCGTCGTCACCTCGCACCCCCCCGCGATCGCGACCAGCAGGTCGCGTCCCGACAAGCCGTCGCGCTCGGCGATGGCCAAAGCAGGCGGGATCACTTCCGGCGTGACATGCGTCAGTGACGGCCGGTGCACGTCGCACATGGTCACCGCGGTGATGAGATAGCCATTGAGAAGGGTCGCCCCGGCAAGCGACAGCCGGTCGCCGCCAATCACGCTGCTCTCGTCGGATTGCGCCAGCGCCGACGCCAGTGCAGCAAGCTGCTGTGTTTCCTCGCCCCGGTGCCCCGCGACCGCACATGCCAAGGCATCGAGCAGGATCTTCTTGCAGTGATCCCGAACCTCTCCGGGAAGGTCCTCGTATGCGAGCGAGGCCGCGAAGCCGGCGAGCAGTTCAGTGACGTTTGCCGACATAAGAATTCTCCGTTGCGAGATCGCTTCTGGAGGCAGCCCGAGATCATGGCTCCCGCGATCCACCTCCATTCATCGTAGCCTGAATGCAGCCAACAGACGAGCAGCTACTCTGCTAATCCAGTTGTTCGAAGCGCATCACCCAAAGCTGCCGCGAGGTCTGATGCTACCGCTAATCCGGCGAAGTGTCGGCCGTACCGAAAACCAGGCTGCAGCTCCAGAAGCTTCGCCGCTGTTGCTTTCGCTTCTTCGATGCGCCCGAGTTTGGCAAGCGGAGCGGCCAGCGTCATGTATGCAATACTGAAACCTGGACTGGCCTGCACAGCTTTCCGTCCGGCAGCAACCGCATCCTGATAGCGACCGCGATGAAAGTGCCCCAACGCAAGTGCCATATGAGCTGAGGCACGCCATGGATCAAATGGACTGAGGCGTAGGGCGCGCTCAGCCCATTCAATAGCGCGTTCGCCCTGTCCGCCAAACGCAAGAACGATACTCCCGCAAATATATGTATGCGCCGAAGAAGGACTAACGGATAGCGCCTGTTCAAATAATGACAGTGCTGTGGCGCGGTCCCGCCCCTCCATGCCGATGGTAAAGCCGGCAAACGTCAGCGCAGTCGCATCATCCTGACCGCAAGTGATGGCAGCCTCGGCGTGCCGCATCGAGGCAACGCGATGCCTCTCGCGCATTCCATCGCGCAGAAAAATGGAATGGTGACATTCTGCTGCGAAAGCATGCGCAAGTCCATAGGTCGGGTCGAGCGCCAACGCGCGTTCTAGCAGAACCAGTGCTCTCTTCGACTGGGCCGGCATTCTGGAATAGGTATCGGTATGTGCCTGCAGCACGAGATCATAGGCGCTCAAATTCTCCGGTCGTTTACGCTTTGCACGATCTATTTCGGCTAAGCGCAGGCTCGGTTCGATCGTTCCGACTACCGAGAGCGTAATGTCGTCTTGCAGCGTGAAAATGTCGTCATATTTACGATCGTAACGCTCCGCCCATACATGGGCTCCCGTTACCGAATCGATCAGCTGTGTGGTGATGCGCACGCGATCGGCGCTCTTGCGCACGCTCCCTTCGAGCACATAGCGGACGCCTAATTCACGTCCAACCTGCTTTACGTCGATCGCGCGACCCTTGTAGGCGAAGCTTGAATTGCGAGCGATTACGAAGAGCCATTTGATGCGCGACAGGCCAGTGACGATGTCCTCGACCATGCCGTCGGCAAAATATTCCTGCTCGGGATCGCCGCTCATGTTCTGGAAGGGCAAGACGGCGATGGATGGTTTGTCGGGGAGCGCAAGCGCAGGGGTCGCTGTCGGCGCGATGCTATCCAGGCTCACCCGATAGGCTCGCACCGGCCGCGTGATGTTCTTGAGCTGCTGCTCGCCGATGTCCTGGTAGGGAAGGTCGATGCGTCCACCGACCTCTTCGTAGACTTTGCTTGAGATGCAGATACCGCCAGCCTCCGCGATGCCCTCCAGCCGGGCAGCCACGTTGATGCCATCGCCGTAGATGCGGGCCTCGTCGTAGACCACGTCGCCGATATTGATGCCGATGCGGAATTGCATGCGCCGCTCTGGCTCGATTGTGGCATTGCGCTCAGCCATTTTTGCTTGGATGGCGACGGCGGATTCGACTGCATTCACGATGCTGGGGAACTCGGCAAGGATACCGTCGCCGGCGGTGTCTATGATGCGCCCGCCGAATTCGCCGATCATCGGCAGCACGACTGCCTGATGCTCCTTGAGATCGCGCACCGTGCGCGCCTCGTCCGCGCCCATCAGCGCGCTGTAGCCGGCGATGTCGGCCGCGAGGATGGCGGCCAGCCGCCGTTCGACTCGCGTCTCGGCCATGAAGATCGCCTGCCTCTACCCGCTGCATCTCCGGGACCAAGTTTACGGTCGGGAGTTGGGTGTGTCTATCGAGGCAAGCATGTCCGAGTTGGATCAAACTCGAACGTTTTTATCAGCGTCCGCACGTCGGCTTCGACCAGCTGCGGACATGCCCGCGCTTTGGCCCGGGCAGCTGAGCACGATGACGGGTCGGATGTCCGCCAGGTAGACGAGAACAAGCTGCCGAGTGGGGGGCGGCCCAGGGGAGGTCCGACTGAGCCGGGATGCATTAACCGCGTCCCAAAACGCATGTGGTGGCCCTGTTTAGATACCTTTAGGTACGTTCTTTCGGGGGATCGCGCACGTCTCTTGGGCTGGCCGCCATGGTGGCGCTTTTCCGCCTAAATTTTGGGGCAGAGCTTTGTGAATTCGGAGTGGGTGGATACCTCGCCTGGGCGAATCGAGTGGCGGGATGGCGGGGAATGGGGGGATTTCAGAGTTGAAACGGGGCGGCCTCTCAGCACTTGCCGGTGCACTCACGTGTGCCGGCATGTTCGCGGCAATCCATTGCGCTGCGGCTCAGACCGCGACAACTCAGGACGGAGCAGCCACACTGCGGGTTGCGGCCGTGGACGCGACTGAGAAGACGGGCAAGAAGGCGCCATCCCACAAATCCCGCGATAGAAAGTCCAGGGAAACCAAGACCAGGGAAAAGCGATCGAATTCCCACAAGAACGCCAAGACCACGGCGTCTGACCGACACAAGGCCCGCAAAGAGGAGCCTAACCAGCCCCCGCCGGAGGCGGTGGAGCAAGCGTCATCCCAGGAAAGCTCCGATCCCGATATCGCGATGGTCCGGAAAGCAATCGACAGCTTGCGCAGAAGCGGCGCCAGCAAGGCAACCGAGATCGAGGCCAGCATCTCCGATCCCGCTGCGCGCAAGCTGGTCGAATGGATGATCTTGCGCAGCTACAACAGCGGCGCCGGAAGCAGCCGCTACCTTTCCTTCATTGCCGCCAACCCGACCTGGCCGAGCCTCGCAATCTTCCACCGCTACGCGGAGGAGATGCTTTGGCACGAGGACGTGAAACCCGCGCAGATCCTGCGCTTTTTCAAGGATGCCCCGCCGCAATCAGCCAAAGGCCGGCTTGTCCTCGCACGCGCGCTCATCGCGCAGGGAGACACCGAAGCAGCGGGCGCGCAGGTGCGCGAAGCCTGGCGCCACGACGCGATGTCCGCCGACGTGGAGAGCCAGGTGCTCAAGAGCTATTCCGAGTTCCTGAGCCGCGCCGACCACAAGGCCCGCATGGAAAAAAGACTGTTCGTCGCCGACCACGAAGCTGCAATGCGCGCAGCACATCGGCTCGGGGGCGCCGATCTCGCCATAGCTCGCGCGCACATAGCGGTGAATGGAAAGGGCGGCAACCTCGCCAAGCTGCTCGATGCCGTGCCGGCCGAAGCCCGCCAGGATCCCGGCTACATTTTCGCGCGCGTGCATCTTCTCCGGCATCAAGACAAGATCGCTGAAGCGGCGCAAGCGATGCTCTCCGCGCCGCACGACGCTGCGCACGTGTACGATCCGGAGGAATGGTGGGTCGAGCGTCGCATACTGTCGCGCAAGCTCCTCGATAGCGGCGATAACCGATCCGCATACTTGGTGGTCCGCGATGCTGCCGAGCCGACAAAAGAGAACTCGCGAGTCGAGCGCCATTTCATGGCGGGATGGATCGCGCTGCGTTTTCTCAACGACCCCGGCGCGGCGGCCACGCACTTCGCCCGTATCCAGGAGGTGAGCGCCCATCCGACCTCGCTCGCCCGCTCCCATTACTGGCTCGGGCGGACGATGGAAGCTGCGCACCGGTCGCATGAGGCACACGCCGAGTACCAGGCCGCCGCCCGCGGTTCGGCGTCCTATTACGGACAGTTGGCGCGCGCCCGCCTCGGGTTGGGAGCACTCGCGCTGGCGCCACCGCCCACTGCGCATGTCAGCGGGCAACGCAGGGAGCTCGTGCGCGCGGCAGAGATTCTCTACGCTCTCAACGAGCGCTCGCTGATCATCCCGCTCATGGCCGATATCGGAGATAAGGTCGACGACATCGGTGTGCTCTCGGCAGTTGGTGAATTGGCCGAGCGTTACCATGACGCGCGCGGGATGCTGCAGCTCGGCAAGGCTGCCCTGGCCCGCGGTCTGCCGCTTGACCATTACGCATTTCCGACGGTTGGGGTACCTCAGTATTCACCCATCGGGCCTGGCATCGATCGCGCGCTCGTGTTTGCGATCATTCGCCAGGAGAGCGCATTCAACCCGGCCGATTTGTCGGCTGCCCAAGCGATGGGCCTGATGCAGGTCACGCCGTCTGCCGGTCGGGACACTTGCAAACGCTTCGGCTGCAAATACGACGTCAAGCGCTTGAAGAACGACAGCCCTTATAATCTGCAAGTTGGCGCTGCCGAGCTTGGCGGCGTCATCCGGGAGTATGGCGGGAACTACATCCTGGCGTTTGCTGCCTACAATGCCGGACGCGGGCGCGTGCAGGAGTGGATCGCAAGCCACGGCGATCCGCGCGACTCCAAGGTCGATCCCGTGGATTGGGTCGAGCGCATCCCATTCATGGAAACGCGCAACTACGTGCAGCGGGTGATGGAAAACGTGCAGGTCTATCGCACACGTTTCGGCGCGAACGCGCCGCTGACCATCCAGACCGACCTGCGGGGCTACGCTGCCGCCAACTGAATATCGATAACCACAGAACGTCCGGTTTGGGACGCCTTCGCCTCAACCTGCCGCGGCGTGATTCTGGATGCCCCGCCTGAAGCGGGGCATGACAGCCGCATTCAATTTTGCTGGCCTACAGTAGCCTTTGCGAGCGGAATCCAGCGTGCCGCTTCCGACAGGATGAATGCCTTGAAATCTTCGGTTTTCATGCCGCCCGGTATGGCTGTCTGTTTCGCGTAGAACGCCTGCACTTCCGGGTCAGCGAGAGCGGCCCGCACAAGCGCATTCAGCTTTTCGATGGTTACGCGCGGCGTCTTTCCCGGCGCGAACAGAGAGTACGTGTTGTCGGCGATCACGCCAGGGTACCCCAGCTCGACCGTGGTCGGGACATTCGGAAGTTGAGGAATTCGCTCTGCTGTCGCAATTGCGAGCGGAACCAGCTTTCCCGCTTTGATGTGCTCAACGAAAAAAGACGCATCGGAGAACATCAGATCGACATGCCCGGCAACGAGGTCATTTATGGCTGGGGGGGCGCCCTTGTACGGAACGTGAAAAATGTCGATCCCGGCCTCGCGCTTTAAGAGCTCGGCAGCCAAATGGGCGAGCGTACCGGTGCCGGAGGAGCCGATATTCACCTTCCCCGGGTTCGCGGTTGCGTAGGCAATCAGCTCGGCAAGCGTGTGCACGCGAAGATTTGGATTCGCCACCAGAAGTGCGGGCACCTTCGCAATCGAGGTGATCGGCGACACGTCTTTTAGCGGATCGAACGGCCGCGGCTCTGCAAGGCTGGGCGGAACCAGCAACGAGACGACGCTTGTCGAGAGGAGCGTGTAACCGTCGGGGACTGCGTCGATGACGCTGCGCGTCCCGATGATACCGCTGGCCCCAGGCTTGGGCTCGATAATTACGGGCTGGCCGATGGCATTGCTGATCTGATGTGCGACTACGCGCGCGAACAGATCAGCTGATCCTCCGGCGGGGAACGGAGCAACTATCTCGATGCGCCGGGACGGGAATTCTTGCGCATTTGCGCGGAGAAAGAGCGGCTCGCCCACCCATGCGCTGCATGCGGCGGCCAGGATAAGCGCCTTGAGCCAGTGTCGCTTTCCGTGGTCGTGCAAGCGAGCCGGTCGCACCGCAATATTTATGTTCATTCGGCGGCGGTTTGCGCGGGCCGCTGGTAGTCCTTCACCTGCTGCTCGAGATGGAACAGTCGAATGGCATTGTCCGCGAGGATGTTTCTTCGATCGGCTTCGGAGAGCTTTGCATCGTCGACGACTTTCATGCGCAGCTTGTGCAGGCTCATGGGGACACTGATCCATCGCCATGTCGCCGACCAATCGGTGCCGAACAGGATACGTTCGGAACCGATCTTGTCGACTGCAAATCGCAGATGCTCCGGGCTCGTGCCGACCACGTCGAGATAGATGTTCACGTTGCGCATGGCCACGGTCATCGCACTGTCGAAATACCGGCCGATGCTCCGCCCCATCTTTGTGAGGATTATCGGAACGGTGGGGTGTCGCAATGCGACCTCATCCGCCCACAACGGATCTCCGTAAAACAACCCGCCCGGAAACTGCGACCAGGCCGTCGGGAATTGAATCGGCACACTATATTTCGCCACGGCATTCATCAGCCCGTCGAGATGCTTTGCTATCTTCTCGGGGTGGATCTCGTCAGTCAGCGAGCGGATGAATATCTCGCCGACCCCCTTCATTTCGAGCTTGCTCAAGCAACGTTCGATCTCCTCGG
>Ga0210408_10006601_pt1 | contig 10014 bp, 8 predicted proteins | sample IncBWH4MmetaG_FD_155471 | JGI IMG/M metagenome (GOLD analysis project Ga0210408, IMG submission 155471) | Forest soil microbial communities from Barre Woods Harvard Forest LTER site, Petersham, Massachusetts, United States - Inc-BW-H-4-M | ecosystem: Environmental > Terrestrial > Soil >...
TGAATCGCGCTCGCCTTTCCGCCGGCGCGTTCAATCTCCTTGACGACCGACGCGGCCGCGTCGGCACCTTTCGTGTAGGTGATGGCTACGTTCGCTCCGTCCGCGGCCAGACGCTTAGCGATGGCGGCACCGATGCCGCGCGAGCCGCCCGTAATGAGTGCAATCTTTCCTTCGAGTTTTCCTTGCATAGTATTTCTCCGATACTGCTAATTGTTATTTTAAAGTGAAGAAAGTGAGATCTACCAACAGATGAGTTAACCAGTCGAGGCGCTTAGCGGATATTTATTTGGTTAGTCGATTTTCTACGTGACGATATCTGCTAAGTTTTATCGCGCATGACGGTTACTATAAGGCTATTTCATAAATTGAGGCGGTCATGCTTTGCCGCCGAAGCTAACAAAGTCGTCCAGATCGAGGGCATCAAACCATGTTTTGATGTCTTCCCGAGTCTTACTGTGTTGACCTATGTATTCGGCAAAACCTGACAGAGTTTCTGCATCGCTATCCGGTCCGCGCTTTTCCATATAGGCCGACCAGGCTTCGATTTCCCACGGCCCGCGCGGGGTCTTGGCGTTCGCCTTAACCCATTCGAGGATTTCGCCGTCGGCTTTCCCTTTGGCTAGTTCCTCTAGGAGCGCTTCAAGATCGAGGCCGAGGAACCTGACGAGGTGTTGGTCGGTAGGCGAGTTGTAGCTATATTCGCCGTTTTTCCCGGCGAGGGTGGCGCGGCCTTTGTCGAGAATGCGAGGCAAGAGGACGAAGCCGCCAAGGCGGGAACGCATGCTCCGAGGCGGGCGTTGGGTTAGGTCAGTGTTTGCGATCGGGGTACTCATGGCGTTTTTTTATGGCGCAAAGTTCATCCAGATCCCGGGAGATAAACCCGTGGGTTCGATGTTGGTGCTCTTCGTGCTGGGCGCTTTTTCCGTTTAATTATCGGGCCAATTTGCCGCCGTCGACGGCGATGGAAGCACCCGTGACGTAAGACGCCTTGTCGGATGCAACAAACACGATGGTCTGGGCGATCTCTTCAGGTCTCCCTACGCGTTTGAGCGGCACCCCCGCGATGAGCCCGGCCTTCCTTTCGTCCGTACCGGTGAACCGGTTCAGCATCCCGGTCTCGATCGGACCAGGGGCGACCACGTTGACGCGGACGCCGGACCCAGCTGCCTCGAGCGCAGCCGACTTGGTCAGCCCTTCGACTGCGTGCTTGCTGGCCACGTAAACTGAGGCGCCGGGTGCACCTGCTCTGCCGTAGGTAGACGACACGTTGACGATGCTACCGCTGCCCTGCGGAAGCATCACTCGTAGTTCATGCTTCATGCTCAGCAGCGTGCCGAGCACGTTAGTGTCAAACGTAGCCGCGTAGCTTTCGGCGGTTTGGTCCGTTAACGGACCCGGCTTGCCCTCTGTGCCCGCGTTGTTGACGGCCACATCCAAACGACCGAATTGCTTCACCGTTTCATCAACCAAAGCGCGCACTTCATCATCATGGCGAACGTCGGATTTGATGAATGTGGCTTCAGCGCCGATTTCTTGGAGTTCAGAGACTAAAGCGTTGCCTTTATCTTCGTGTCTGCCTGAGACGACGACGCGCGCTCCTTCACGCGCGAAAGCCAGAGCCGTGGCTCGACCGATGCCGGTCAGCGCGCCGGTGATGAGGACTGCGGGACCGGTCACTTGATCTTTAGTTGGCTGCACTGTTGACTCACGCCTTTTCGTTGTCGTCATGGCAAAAGACTACGTGCTGCTCACAGTATCCGCATCGGCGCGTGAGAGAGGTTTTCTAGTGCCACCTTCGGATGCGACCAAGGGGCGAATTCCGTTGTCACCAAGAGGGGAATTCCTTCTCCCTCCTTTGGGGGACTGGAAAATCTCCCCGCCTCTCCTTCGCCAGGAACTCAGGCGGGGCCTAACCTTGAATCGCTACATGGAACCAGATGCTGCGGACATCACTCCCGCCGGCCGCCAGCCGAACAGATCTGAAAAAAAGGCCGAGTCCGCACCGCTCGATGCGCACTCCAAGGTCGATTCGATCGTCCTGAACGCTCCGGTGGCCGACGTTTATGCCTACTGCTCTCGATTCGAAGAGTTGCCGCGATTCGTCACGTCTCTGCGAGGTGTACAGCAAATCGACGAAACGCACTTCTCGTTCACTTCTCTGCTGGACGGCAAAGAATATAGGACCATTGTGCAAATCGTACTCCGTATTCCGGAACGGCGAATTGCCTGGCAAGCAATGCCGGACAATTTTCCGCGTGGCGTCGTTTTGTTCGAGCCCCTCTCCAATCGGACGACCGAGATTACCGTAAGATTGCGATCGAGCATCGATTCAGCAACGCTCGCCAAAGTGACGCGGGACTATCTCACGAATTTCAAACGCGTCCTGGAACGGACATCAACGACGTCTTAAGCAGCGAAGCTGCGTTACAATCTAATCAGGCCGCGACGGGTCGCTTCTGCAACAGCTTCTGTACGGCTGAAGACGTTCATCTTGGCGAAGATGGCTTTCCCGTGCGACTTGACGGTACCTTCACTAATAAAGAGGGCTGAAGCGATCTCCTTGTTACTTTTTCCTTTGGCCATGAGCTTCAGGACTTCAATCTCGCGTTTGCTTAGGGTGTCACCGCTGAGGCGGTCGGCCAGCTTTGCCACGAGATGCACGGGAACTGTGGTTTCGCCCGCGTGCACGCGGCGAATGCAATCCATCAAAGCCTCGCGCGGTACATCTTTCAGCAGATAGCCTTTCGCGCCGGCTTGTATAGCGCGGTAAATGTCTTCGTCACCATCGAAAGTTGTGAGAACGATGATCCTGGCTTTCTCGTGGTCAGCGCGAATGGCTTTGATCGCGTCGACACCATCGAGCTCGGGCATCCGTAGATCGAGCAGCGTCACATCTGGTCGATGCTCCTTCCAGAGTTCGACGGCTTCGCGACCGTTGCTCGCTTCGCCGACAACAGTCATGTCCGCTTTGTTGCGCTGGATCATTGAGACCAAACCCTCGCGCACGACGCCATGGTCATCGGCGATAAGGACCCGTATGCGAGTCTTTGGCGCGCGCGTGCTCGAGGCGTCTCGCCCGGCAGTTCTCGCGGTGGCGGCATGGCGCCGTTTCGTGCTCGGATTCATAACACCAGCTCCGAATTCAAAGGCAATATTGCCGTGACCGTCGTTCCTTTGCCAAGGGAGCTCACTATTTTCAATTCGCCGCCCATTTCTTCGGCTCGTTCATGCATACCAGTCAGACCGATACCGTCGTGCCGCTCTTTGACTTGGAATCCATTGCCGTCGTCACGGAGTTCCAGAAGAAGTTCTTTCGAATTGGAAATCAAGCGCGTCCGGAAATTCCTGGCGTGGGCATACTTCAGAGTATTGCTTAAAGCTTCCTGGCCGATACGCAATAAGTTCTCCTGCCACGCTGGCGGAAGAACCGGCACTTTGCCCTGTGTTTCGAATGTTGTATGAAGGGTCGTTCCTACCGTTGTGCTCTTAACGATGCCTTTGAGTGCTTGCCAAAAGTCGTCTTTTTCCAATGCTTGGGGCCGCAACGCATGCACTGACCTGCGCGCTTCGCTTAAACTCCTTCGAGCCAGGTCGCCAGCGCGGTCCAAGTGGCTGTCAGCGTCTCGGCGGTCTCCCTCGGAAATGGCATATTTGGCAGCTTCCAACTGCACAATCACTCCAGTGAAGCCTTGGGCAAGCGTATCGTGGACGTCTCGAGCCATCCTGTTTCGTTCTGCTAAAACGGCGGCCTGCCGGCTCTGATCGCCAACTTCGGTGAGCCGGATGGCCAGCATCACTTGATGGGCCAGCGCTTGCATGAGTCCGATCTCTTCAGCCCGATAGGGTGGCCGCTCGCTATGACGCACCGTGATCATTCCCCGGACCTTTCCACCTACCAGGATTGGAACTGCCAGAAACTTCTTAGTTCCCTTGGGCATAAAGTATTCTCGAAACTGGTCGTTCACGCGCGGGTCCGATTCGAGGTCTTCGCAGACTATCGGTCCAGCCGCGAAAAAGAGTTCCTGAATCACTGGATTCTCTTTCCATGAGCGCGGATTCTGAATGAGCGGGTGTTCTGGATCGAAGCCGACGGGACTCACCGAGTCCACCACCAGTCGCAAAATGAGTGAGTCGGTCGGTTCGTCGAACAACCAAAGAGTCGCGCTTTGCCCAGTTAATAGTCGACAGATCGTACTGAGCATTTTCCCCAGAAACTTTTCCGGCTCAGATGCGGTCGCCAAAACGTCCAAACTGTAGGTCAGGGCTTCTACCTGGCCGCGAACCACCTGCTCCGAAGCTCTGAGCGCCTCCTCGGATCGTTTGCGCTCGCTGATGTCTCGGAGCACGGCCTGGAGATACCGGCCGCGGACCGTCGTCAGGGAAACTTCTACTGGAACGATATCTCCGTTTCTCCGGACGAACTTCCTCTCAAAACGCAGATAGGGCTCTGTCTTCATCATCTCCATCCGCGCCGCCAACAAGGGACGTTCTTCCGTCACGAAGGTCTCGGCAATCGGCGTGCCAATCAGTTCCTCCGGTGTGCATCCCGCTAACTCCGCGCCTGCCGGATTTGCTAGAACATAGGTGAGGTCAGTATCGATGATATAGATCGCATCTGGCGAGACGTCGATGAGATCTCGATATTTCGCTTCGCTTCGCCGCAAGCTTTCTTGAGCCCGCGTGTGTTCAATAGCAACGCTGGCGAGATGCGCAAACTGCTCGATTAGCTTGCGCTCTTGCGGCTTTGGGCTGCGCGGCTCGCGGGAATAGATTGCGAAGGTCCCCAACACATTATGTTGTGCGGATAGTATCGGCGTGGACCAACCCGCTTGCAGCCCATAGGCCAAGGCTAGTTCACGATAATCGGCCCAGAGTGGGTCCGTGTTGATATCGGACACGATCACTGTCTCTTTCCTGTAAGCGGCCGTTCCACACGAGCCCACACGAGGACCGATGTTGACGCCATCGACCGCCGCCATGAAACCCTCCGGGAAGCTGGGCGCTATACCTCTTCTCAGCCGCTCCCCATCGGCATCCAAAAACAGGATCGTACATAAAGAACCGCTAATCATTTCTTCAACCAGCCGGCACAACGCGTCCAGGTTTGTCGCGAGCGATTTGTCCCCAGTGATCAATTCGAGAATTTTCTTCTCTGCGCCAAGAACCGCTTCGGCCCACTTGCGGTCGTCGATGTCGGTGTTCGTGCCATACCACTTGACGATATTTCCGGTCTCGTCGAAAAGCGGCTCGGCACGGAACAAGAACCAACGATACGCCCCGTCGAAACGTCGCAGCCGAGCTTCCAATTCTCCCGGCTCCCCTGAAGCCAGCAGCTTGTGCCACACATCCAATAGTCGCGGGAGATCTTCAGGGTGAATGGCAACCTTCCACCCCCAATCCCGCGCCGCCTCAATCGAAAGACCTGTGTAATCAAGCCAGCGCTGGTTTAGGAATTCATTCGAGCCATCAGGTCGGCTGCACCAGGCGAGGATTGGAATTGTATCAATTGTGAGTCGAAGGTACTCCTCGCTCCGCCGCCATGCCTCTTCGATTCTTGTCCCCTCCGTGACATCCAGTGCCGTGCTCTCGGCGTTCGGGAACTGCTGGCTTTCGGTCAACGATCTGTCATTCTGACGCGGCCGCGGTTCAAGGGCTTTCTGTTCGGTGACTTCCCGGCTAAACACGACGATCAGATCCCGACCTGCGTGATTTTCTCGAGTCAGTCTCACGTCTACGATCTTCTGTTCACCGCCTTTGCGTCGGTACGCGCGTTGGACCGTGACGGGATCTCCCAACTCCATCGTGCCTATCAAGGCAAGAATTCCTTCCCACGAGGCGTTTGTAGCAAAATCCCACGGGCGCATTTCGAGCAACTCCTGCCTTTGATAGCCCAACAGCGAGCAGGCAGCCGGATTCACGTCGACAATCCGTCCGTCGAGGTCGGCCACAAAAACGGCATCGGCCACATGCTCGAGCAGCTTTTCCGTCAGTTGCAACCGAGTAGTACACCGATCGAGTTCGCTCCGGAGCCGCTCCAGTTCAAGCTGCAGCTGCTCGGTCGCTGTCTCAGCGCCTCTGACCGCTCTGGTGTTCATGGCCCATTTTCAATCGCCATCCGCCGCGTGGTCAAACTTCTGCCATATTTTCGGATACTGCTAGCCCGTGTTTAACCTAAATTCCGAATTTGAGGAATTTGGGTTTAACACTTTTGGCGCGGAAGCGTCACTTTCTCGAGGGAAGAGCGGGCGATCGCCGAAAGTCCAAGGAGTACCTTTCCTTGCCTGCCCGTTGATTCTGCTTGGGTGACGCCTGGGTCGGAAGACGTTCTGGAATATTGCGAAAAGCAGAAGATCGGTTTCATGGTTCTCGCTGGCTCACAGGCTGTAATCTCCCCAGTAATGCTCGATCGTTAGGCCTAAGGCTTGATTGCGGCAGATCTCCAAATCGTCGGCGATGACGTCCAGCCGGTGCGCAAGGGAGAGCAAACTTCGAACCGTCTCCAGGCTTTGGCCTGCCAGCAGGTCCTGCCTTCGCACCTCTTGCAAGATGTTTCGGAAACTCTCGCGGACCGCTTTCGTCGAAGGCACCGCCAATCGGGTTGAACCTTCCCGAAAAACTTTAGCTAAGGCATCTGATGTCGTCCGAAAATCCTCCTTTGCTTTCTGCACACTCGGATCGACGAGACGCGTGATACTTTCCGGCAACGGAGGCCACTGGCGACGTGCCCGATTGCTCAAATCTAGAGCCAGACGCCGCATCGTCGCCGTTAAGGCGACCACTTTCTCGACTTCGGTTCCCGGACAATGACGCCCTCTCAAGCCTCTCACCCAACTCACAGCTTCTATCGGGATCAAAGTCAGACGTTCAGAGAACATCTCGTCGCCATGACCAGGCGCTTTAGCCAGAAAGTTCGAGCAGATTGAGAAAAACTCGATGAAACGCTTCCGCAATTCGGCCTCAGGAAGGATAGGCCAGAACAAACGACCAACGATCGCAGCGATGAAGATGGCCAGCGCCACGGCAAAGTATGAGCCGAAGACCGTTTGAACCGCGACCGGCTTCTCCGCGTCCAGGTTCACTGTCGCAACGATAAAAAAAAGCGCTGCACTTTGGTGGAGGTTTTGTCCTCCCACGGAAGCCGAATAGTATCCGAAAGCAAAAAGCTCAGCGAACAGAAACAAGTTCATCACGCTGTAGTTGGATAGCGCCGGCGAGATCAGAAATACCAGAAGCACAAAGAGCAGTCCGGCGAAAGAGACATTGAAAGCGCCTTGCAACGACCCGCGGTCCCCCTTACCACCGACAAAGTTTTTATTAAGATTGGTCAAAATCATGGCCCCCAAGGGTATCCCAACCGCACCTGGAGGATTGAACCAGTCGCAGATAAGGAGCGCTGCGGTCGCTGCGATCGCCGGCTTCACTCCGTCGCGAACTCGGCTCATGTCTATCCCGGGCAAGCGAAATTTGCGTTGCCTATCGCGACTTGGCGCGTCTCCCGGCAGCGGTAAATCGGCCAAGAGCGCACGTAGCTTCAAAAGTTCATCGTGGATGACCCAAAGTGCTGCGTGATGGTTCGCCAGGTCCAGCACATCTTCGAGAGAGTAATCTCGCGCTATCCTTGTCGCGAGAACTTCCTGCAGTCGCACTTCGAGAGCGCTAAATGTCGTTTCCAGGCGGTCGTCTTTGACCACTCTCCCCGATTCCTGCACCTCGGCCAGCGTTTGCAGTTCGCGTCCGATCGCCTCGTAAATCGCGGAGAACTCCGTATCAACATTTTCCAGATAGCGCGGCGCTCCTTTTTGACGCCGGAACAAGTCTAAGGAAGCCTGGAGAAGATTGGTCAGAGAGACCACCGCCATGGTGTAGCTCGGCAAACGGCGTCGGAAATATAGGCTCTCATTCGCCCCATTCTGCAGCAGCGTCCGCAATTTCAAGCTTTGCTCGCGAAGGGCAATTGCGGTCGAGCCGGCTTCGTCCCAAAGGTCGGCTCCGGTGGCCAGACTTCGGTGTTGCAAATCAACAAGTTTCCCGACATTGCCGAGCGCCGCCCGGGCCAAGTGAATGAAGTCCTGCCGGGCGAAGCGCGGCCAGAGCAGGTTGGCCACGATTATCATCGAAACCACCCCAGTCAGAATCTCCAATGTGCGGGCCAGTCCGATGTGCCACGCGTTCGTTGGATCGAAGATCCCGCTTGAGCTGACCGTCACGAGCGCGTTGGCACACAGGGAAAAGGCGTAAGGGAAAATCGAGCCCCCGAACATATACATGCAGAAGAAAATGTAAACGAAGGCGAACAGGAGAAAGAACAAACGATCTTGTTCGAAATTTCCGACGAGCCATACGCCGGCAAATCCTCCAATAATGGTGCCCATCACCCGGGCGATGGCCCGTGGCCCGATCGCCCCGACGTACTGGGCCGGTGCCAGGACCAGCACCGTAAATAAAGCCCAGTTCGCATGACCAAGCCGGATCAATTGCGAGAGGTAAACTGCCAACATACCGGCTAGAGCGAGCTTAATGCCAAAGACCGTCTTTGGGTCCGCAACGACCGCAGTCAAGTTCCTGGCAACGTCCCCAAGGGCTGGCAATTGGCGTCGATGAATGGTGACCTCAGCACTCACAATTGAATCCTCAGGTCAGGGTTGCTTCGGGATTTCTGTCGATGTCGGCGGAGATTTGTGTAACACCGCAGCGGTAACTGTCTGGCCGATCCTGAGGGGAATCGGAGGTTTTCCTGTGATTTGAATGCGGACAGGGAAACGCTCGGGGAGTCGGACCCAATCGACGGTTTGGTTGACCGCGGCCAGCAGCCCGGTCGAAGATCCGCCGGAACCGTCCTGGACAAAGATGCCCCACGCCACGCTGTCTATCTTTCCCTCAAAGGGCTCGTCATGGTACCCCATCAGCGTCATCTTCACTGTTCTGCCGGGTTTAATAGCAAGAAGCTGGGTTTCCTTAAAATACGCAGCGATCCAAAATGAACTTGAATCAACCAAGGCTAGGAGTTGATCACCGGTATGGACGTACGCGCCTCGACTGGTGTTGACATTGGTCAGGTAGCCATCCACCGGGGCATAAACTTTCGTGTAACCCAGATTGAGTTCTGACTGTTGCAGGTTCGCCTGGGCAGCGCCCAATTGCGCCTCTGCCGAGGCGAAAGCATTCTGAGCATTTTGAAATTCTTGCTTGGAACTAACCCTTCTTTGAAATAGATCGGTTTCTCGATCTAGATCTTGTTGTTTTTGGACGAAATTCGCATCCGCGTTGGCAACGGACGCCTTGGCAGATTCCAGGGCCGTCTTGTAATCGGCCGGATCGATTTCGAACAAAAGATCACCGGCCTTTACCTCCTGATTGTCGTGAACCGGAATGTTGATAATCGGGCCGGCGACGCGCGGCGCAATACCAACGATATTTGCTCTGACCTGGCAATCGCGAGTCCAGGGGTCCGTCACGTACTTCCGGTACAGGAACCAAGCGGCCCCAGCGGCGATGGCAACAACGATGAGCGTCACCAGATACCGGTAAACCGCGATTTTCACGGAGCGAAGAAGAGCCCGATCAGGCTTCCGAAGAGAACAGCCAAGGCGGCAAAGAACAGAGGCAGGTGCCAGACATGGCGCGTCAAGCCCAGACGTTCAAGTAAGTCGTTTACCGCCCACGCACATAAGAAGCCAAGGACAATGATCGCCATCGACCAAGGCGTATTAAAATCGTAAATTTGCTGTTCTGCATTCCGCAGAAATTCGGCGATGTTCGTCATTGGACCGATTGAAGCATTCTCGTTTCGGCGCCGTGTGGTTTCACCTGAGGATAGGTTAGGTCCACCCGAAATACTTGACGACTAATGGATGGTAGGATTTTCTAGTCTCACCTTTGGATACGGCGAGGAGGCAAATTTCGGTCTCACCAAAGGGCGAATTCCTTGTACCTCCTTTGAGGGATCGGAATATCCCCCAACGCTTATTCGCCATGAGTTCGGGAGGGCCTAAGATTCGGCGAGCGAGGATTAAA
>Ga0210408_10006603_pt1 | contig 10012 bp, 7 predicted proteins | sample IncBWH4MmetaG_FD_155471 | JGI IMG/M metagenome (GOLD analysis project Ga0210408, IMG submission 155471) | Forest soil microbial communities from Barre Woods Harvard Forest LTER site, Petersham, Massachusetts, United States - Inc-BW-H-4-M | ecosystem: Environmental > Terrestrial > Soil >...
ACCGCTCGGCCACCTCTCCGACGCCGCGAACAACCCAACCAATTTAGCAGAAACCTTGGCGCCACGCACATCGCGGCGCGGCGTGAAATAGCCCACTCACATCGTATCCCCCTTACGCTTGCGGAGTCGAAGTGTGCGAGTCCGAAGAAGCGCGAGAAGATGGCTGCCCGGCTGCGGGAAGCCCTGCGGGCGCGGCGAACGGCGCGGCTGCGCAAAGATAATTCAAGCAGGCTGGCGAGGCGGAGGATGGGTGCGGGAGGGCGCGGTAGCGGGATGTCATTGAGTTGGGTATGCTAGGCGCAACGTGACGAAGAAAAAGTTCCATGGCTGAAATCCCCGAGCGCATCGGTCCTTACCGAGTTCTCTCCGTGGTAGGCGAAGGCGGCATGGGCGTGGTGTACAAGGCCGAGGACCAGCGGCTGGAGCGCGTGGTGGCGCTCAAGGTGATTCGTGAATTCGACGGGGACGACACGCGCCGCCGGCGATTCTGGCAAGAAGCGCGGGCGGCCGCGCAAGTGGCGCATCCGAACGCCTGCCGGATTTACGACATCGCGGAGGTGCAGGACCACCTGGTCCTGGTGATGGAGTTCATCGAGGGGGAATCGCTGGCGCGGCGCCTCGAGCGCGGTTCCCTGCCCGCTCGGGAGGCCGGGCAGATCGCGCTGGCGCTGCTTTCCGCGCTGGAGGCGTTTCATAAAATAGGAATCGTTCACCGGGACGTGAAGCCCAGCAACATCGTGCTTTCGAACGGCGGAACGAAGCTGCTGGACTTCGGGATCGCCAAGCACGTTCGTTCGAACGCGAATGAGGAAACGGCCGCGACTCTTGGCAACGCGACAGCTCCGGGAATTTTTCTTGGGACTCCCAGGTACGCCTCACCGGAACAGTTCCGTGACCGGCCGGTGGATGCGCGATCGGATATCTTTTCCCTCGGCGTGGTCTTATTCGAAATGCTGACCGGCCAGCCGCCATTCTCAGGCGAAACTTTCGGTGAATTGGCGCATGCCGTTCTCGAGGGTTCGCCACCCGCGCTGAGTGGGTCACCCGCCATAGCGGCGATGGGCCGGATCGTTCACCGCGCGCTGTCGCGCGAGCCGCAGGACCGGTACGCAAGCGCGGAAGCCATGGCCGCGGAGCTGCGCGCCACGCTGCAGATGGATGGAATCGAAACGAATGCGCGGGCGCAGCCATTACGGCGGATCATCGTGCTGCCGTTCCGGATGTTGCGGCCAAGCGAGGACATCCAGTTCCTGGCATACAGCTTGCCGGAGGCGATAACTGTTTCGCTGGCCGGCCTGGAAAACCTGGTGGTGCGTTCCTCGGTGGCGGCTTCGCGGTATTCGACGGAGGCGCCGGACCTGCGGAAAATCGCCAAGGAGGCGGAAGTCGACGTAGTGCTGACGGGAGCGCTGCTCAGCGTGGGGGATCGGCTGCGGATTACGACGCAGCTCGTTGAAGTGCCGAGCGGAACGCTCCTTTGGTCACACTCTTCGCAAGCGACCAATCGCGAACTCCTCGATCTGCACGACGACTTGGTGAAGCGCGTTGTGGAATCCATTTTGCCGTCGTTGACGGCGCAGGAGCATCAGTCGCTGCAACAAGACCGTCCGGCAAGCGCCACGGTCTATCAACTGTACTTGCAAGCCAACGAGTTCAGCCGGCAATGGGAAAACCTTCCAGGATCCATCGAGATGTACGAACGCTGTGTCAGCCTGGACTCCTCGTACGCAGCGGCTTGGGCGAGGCTGGGCCGCGCTCGCTGGCTCTGCGATAAGTACAAAGCAGGTTCGCTCGAGGGATTGGGATCAGCCGACGAGGCGTTTCAGACGGCGCTGCGGCTGAATCCCAATTTGACCCTGGCTCACAACTTATATACCCACGTTCAGATAGACCAGGGCCGCTCGCTGGAGGCGATGAAGCGGCTCCTCAGCCGAGCCCAACAACGAAGAAGCGACGCGGAACTTTTCGCCGGGTTGGGACACGTGTGCCGCTATTGCGGGCTGTTGCGGCCGGCGCTGATCGCGCATCAGGAAGCGCGGCGCCTGGACCCCTTGATTCCGACGAGCATCATGCACACCTGCTTCATGCTGGGAGATTATGAACGCGCGCTCGAAAATTCCGGAGGCGACTACGGGTATGGAACTGCACTGGTTCTGGGCATGACCGGACGCGTTGAGGAAGCCGTGTCCATGCTGCGGCAACGTGAACTGGACAAGCCCTGGCGCCTCGGAAAACTGTACCTGACTTCCTTGCGCACGCTGCTGGAAGGCAAACGCGAGGAAAGCCTGGAACTGGGCCAGGAACTGATGCACGCCACGTTCCGCGATCCGGAGGGAATGTACTACTTGGGCCGGCAATTTGCTTACTTGCGCCAGGAAGCCGAAGCATTGGAGATGCTGTCCCGCGCCGTCGACAACGGATTTTTCTGCCATCAGGCCATGTTGCGCGACCCGTGGCTCGATTCGCTGCGAACTCGGACCGAATTTACGGCCCTCTTAAGCAAAGCTCACCAACTGCACCGCGAAGCGTTGACCGCGTTTGTAGCCGGAGGAGGCGCTTCCCTTCTAGGCATCCATTCAGAGGGCTACTGACGCAACTGGATTATTCGTAGCGCAGGGCCTCGACGGGATCGAGGCGGGCGGCTTTGATGGCGGGGTACATGCCGAAGAAGAGGCCGACGCTCATGGAGACACCCACGGCGAGGACCACGGCCCAGAGCGGAATTGCGGACGGCAGGCTGGGCACCGCCAGATTGATCAGCAGGCTGATACCACCGCCGAGCAGCACACCGATGATGCCTCCCGCGCCGGTGAGCACAACAGCTTCCGTAAGAAATTGCCAGATCACGTCGCGGCGGCGCGCCCCGATGGCTTTGCGCACTCCGATCTCGCGGGTGCGCTGGGTGACGGACATCAACATGATGTTCATCACCCCGACACCGCCAACGAGAAGACCGATGGAGCTGATGACGGAGATCAGTAGGGCCACCGACGCGGTGATCTGGCGAAACTGGTCGGCGATCTGCTGTGCGCTGGAAATTCCAAAGTTATCGGGCTTGCTGTAGGGCACGTTTCTGCGGCGGCGCAATACGCCGCGTATCTGGTCCTCGGCTTCCGGCATGCGACCGGGGTAAGCCACGGCGCCAATAAAATTTTCGTCGTCCTGAGGGATATGTTTGTGATAGCTGCGATAAGGAACCATCACGGCCCTGTCCGCGGATTGATCCTTGACGAGCTGACCCTTGCGGGGCTGCAGCACGCCGATGACTTCGTAAGTGACACCATCAATTTGGATAGGTTTTCCGAGCGGATCCATATCGGGGTAGAGCGTCTTAGCGATATCGGAGCCGATGACAGCGACATCGGCGCGATGCATGTTTTCCGCATCGCTGAAAAATCGCCCGCGCGTTGGCCTGGAATTGAATACTTCCTCTGTGGAAGGAAGCGTTCCGTTGTAGTCAATCCCCGAGACTTCCTTGCCGAGATAACGGGCCGTGACTGGCCCGCGGCTGGGGCCATCCTCCACGAAGCGGGGATAGAGGCTGGTCGTAACAGCCTTTACCGCAGGACACAATTGCCCAATGGCTTCGGCATCCTCAAGAGAGAGAGGTTTGCGGGCGCGTTCGTCGGGAGTGAGTCTCCCGGTGTGGATGCCCGGATCGAAGCGGAAGATGAAGAGAGTTTCGGAGCCGTAGTCGGACAAATACGCGTTCACGTCGCCGTAGACGCCCACGAGGATGGAGACGACGGAAAGAAGGGCGGTGATGCCGATGACCACGCCGAGAACGGTGAGGAAGGAGCGCATCTTGTTCTCACGCAGAGTGGTGAGAGCCATCTGAGCGTTTTCGCCGAGGTTCATGCGCATGGTGATTGGCAGGGCCTTCATAATTCCTGCCGCAAAGCTTCAATAGGCTGCAGTCCGGCGGCGCGCTTCGCGGGATAAACACCAAAGAAAACGCCGACAGCCGCGGAGATCAGCTCGGCGAGAACAACAGCTGGGACGGGAACGTTCATGGGAACTGACGTAAATGCGGTAGCGAGGCCCGTGATGGCGTACGCCGCACCGACGCCGATTGCTCCTCCGATGGCCGCCATCACCGTCGCTTCGACCAGGAATTGCAGAAGAATGTCGTTGTGGCGGGCGCCAAGCGCTTTGCGGATGCCAATTTCGCGGGTGCGCTCCGTGACCGTGGCGAGCATCACGTTCATGATGACGACGCCGCCAATCACCAGGAAGACGGAAACGACGCCGATCATGGCTGTGGCGATTACACCCGTCAAGTTCTTCCATAACTCCATCAGCGTGGCCTGGTCGAAAATGCCAAAGTTGTCTTTTTCGTTGGGAGCGAGGTGGCGCCGCGCGCGCATCATGGCCCGCGCTTCGTCCTGTGTTTGCTCCATCCACTCCGCGCCACGCGCTTGAATGTTGAGCCAGACGGTGTCGTTGGTGCCGTACATCTTGAAATACGTCTGGATCGGGACATAGGCAAAGTTGTCTTGCGATTGGCCCAAGGCCGTACCGATGGTTTTTGCGACGCCGACAATCAGGAAGGGCCGGCCCTCGATCATGAGTTCGTGGCCAATGGGGTCAACGCCGGGAAAGAGCTGCGTGGCCAGGTCGTTGCCAATCATGGTTACCTGAGCGCGGCTTCGGTCGTCGCCCTCGGAGATATAGCGTCCGTCCTGGGGTGTGATGATGTCGATATCCACCATGTTGGCGGTGACGCCGCGGATGCTGGTGTCGTTGAGGGCGTGCGACCCGGCGCGCACCTTACTATCCGCGCGCAATTCCACGCCGACGCGCAGTGGCAGCTTCATGTTATCGCGCAACGCCTCAAAGTCGTCCCAGGTGACCTTTTTGTTGCGGCGGTTGGCCTTCACGAACTCGTCAACGTCGGTGATGATGGGAAAGCGCGTTAACAGAAAAACGTTGGAGCCCATGTTGGCGACGCGGTCGGCGATGTAGCGATTTACGCCGGAGATGAGCGCGACGACCACAATGAGGGTGGAAACCGACAGAATGATGCCCAGGAGCATCAGGAAAGAGCGCATTTTGTGGGCGCGCAAAGTCTCCAGAGCCACCCCGATCGGTTCCCGGAGCAATAGCGGGCGTTTCATGCGCGAGGTACCCCTGTCTCTTCTACGTCCAGCGTGTGGAAAAGGTTTCCCGCCGCGCCGCCGGATATCGGCTTGGCGCAGTGCTGCCTGAAACGTTATCACTATCCGTGGCTGCCTAGAAAGGGGCGCGAAACTCGGGATTAGAAATGCGGCGCAGGGGCGGCGCTTGGGCACGTTTGCGGGCGTCTGCTACACTATTTGGGCCGGTTCCGGGATCGTCTAATCGGTAGGACATCAGCCTTTGGAGCTGAGTATCGTGGTTCGAGTCCACGTCCCGGAACCAGAATCGCCCTCCGCGCCGATTCCCTGCCCCAGTTTGAGATTCTCAAATCACATTTCGCGGTAGTTGAGCAGGACTACGCCGATGAGCGCAATGCACAGCGGCCAGAGGCGGGCCATTACGTTGCGCGTTTGGTTTTCGGAAGGAAGGCGCAGCTCCAGCCAGCGCGACCATCCAGCGGTTACCGCCAGAATCGCGAGCGGGATGTGGCTCAGCTCGGCGAGGAGTTCTTCCTTGAGGTTTCCGAGGCTGTGGGAATGGGTGAGGAGCAAAGCGCCCGAAACTGCGATGAGGATGGGAAAGGCCAGCCGCGCACGGCTGGAGGCGACGCGTCCGGTCTGCACGCGCCATTCGAAAATCGCCAGCACGATTACCAGCACCGCGAAAAAACGATGCAGGAGGATCTCGGGATCCGCTAGCGTCGCCCAGAAGCCGACGGGTCCGAGAGGCCACGTTTCCGGATCGCTGCGCAAAAATAGAAATGCCGAAAGGCCGAAGAACGCGAGCGGCCAATTCCGCGCCCAGGAGACTCGACCCGCCTGCGCGAGGAGGGCCAGCAATCCCATCGAAAGGACAATGATGCCTGCCCAGTGATGGTTGTACTCGGACCAAGCCTTTTCGGCCGGAGTGTTCAAGCGCGTTCCGGTTTGTCCGGGAACGTAGGATTCGGTCGAGATCGGGCCGACCTCAAAGGCCTTTTTCTCCGCGGCGTAAACGTCCTCGGGCAGCTCTTGCATCGGTGGGCTGCTGAACCGCGGGGTGCGGGGAAACATGCGGGCGATGATTTCCGAACCGGTGACGCGGTCGTGCGCGAGATCCGCGGCTGGGGGGAGTGAAGTGAGGGAAGCGGCAGTGAGGATCACGGTGATGCCGATGCCGATTTCCGCTTCGCCGAAGCGCTTCAGGCTGGCGAGAATGGAGCTGGCCTCGCCGCGGCGTACAAGTTGAAAATTGAGCGCGCCGAGAAATAAAAGCAGGCCGAAGAGCAGCGCTTTGGTGGCGACCATCGCACCGTAGGAAGTCCCGTAGATCGCCTGAACTGAGCCCACATAGGCAAAACTTAGCAGTAAACCGGCGGAAGCGAGCACAGCAACACTGACCAGCGCGATTTGCGAAAACCGGGCGCCAAGCTGGCGCGCGGCGTCAGGAGAAGACGCACGCCGGATGGCAATCAGAAGATACGGCAAGCCGCCAAGCCAGGCGGCCGTCGCCGCTTGGTGCAAGGCGGTGAACGCCACCAGCGGCGCGCGATAATCCAGGCGCGCCATCGCGTGACTGGTCATGACGGAGGAAGCAATGATGGCGGCTGCGGGAAGAAGAAGCAGGTCAGCGTAGCCCGTGGAGCGCGCCGGAAGTGTGAGAGCAATTACCGTGAATGCCGCCAAGATGCCAAGGAAACCGGCAAGAACAAAATTTGCGCCGAGGACCTCGCGAAGAGGCATCTCGGCGGATTCCCTGAGGATTAAGGAGTTCGCGAGGACATAGGAAATTTGCATTACGGCCAGCGCAAGAGCCGAGCGGCGAATCCAGCGCAGGCAAGCTTGCTGAAGCGGCGCCGAATCTTCTTGCGGGCGGCGGACAACGAAAATCAGAAAAATGATGCCGCCAACCGCCAGGGACTGAAACGTCAGCGTGGCGCCGCGGAACAGGACGGAGAGGAAGCCGAAGACTTGAAGTAAGCGAGCCATGAATGCCGGTCAGGACGGCGTAACGGTGAAGGGAATTTCGCCGCGGGTGATGTGGCCGTCGGAGGCCAGCACTTGCCAGCGGAGGCGGTAGGCTCCCGCGGGCAAGCCGGTGGCTTCGGCGGAGAGTGTGTCCGCGGGAGCCTGCTTGCTGATTTCGAGGGCTTGGGCGGAGCCGTCCGGACGGAGGAGCGTCAAGCGGGAGCGGATGGCATCAATGCGGACGTTGAAGCGCAGCTTGACAGGAACGTTTGGCCCCGAAACGGAACTATTGAGCGGCGGCGTTGACTCCAGAAGGACCGCATGCGCGGCGGCTGGAGCAACGATGAAAAATGCCGCGGCTGCGGCAAACAGAATGAGCGCACAAAAATTGCGACGACCTGGCCGCATAACTTTCCTCTTCGCCAAGAGCGGCGAAAGGCTCCGTAAAAAAATAGGCTTCAACTGCTGAAAGAAAATTATACAGAAGCCACAGTAGAATGCGAATTCATTCGGGGGCGGCGTTTAAACAGGGATGTTCCCGCGGCCCGCGAAATAGCACGGGAAATTTGCCAGCGCGAACGAAAGCGACGCCGGACGAAACTATTCCTGCGTGCTGATCTCGTTGCTGTGGTTCCAATCAATGGTTGGATCGGAAGCGGGATCGTAGGTAATAACTTCGCTGGCCGGCGGCTTGTCTTGCTTGCGCTGCGCGCGCTTTTCTTCCTTCATCTTGCGCTTCTCGATGCGCTTCATTTCTTTTTGGCGTTTCTGGAATGTCGTGGTCATAAGCCTCTCCTCACAGCAGAGTGCGGCAAGGGCCCTGGTCCCAGCCGTACAGCCCATCCATGGAAAAGGAAAACTACCAGCGCGGTTCGCGCGGCTGCCGCGCCGACTCACGGTAATCTTCGTTGGAGAAACGGTCGCGCCCGCCGCCGCCCTTGCCGCGTCCGCCACCGCCTCCCGAACCTCCGAAGTTCTTGGGGCCGCCGAAACTCTTCGGACCGCGCGGGGGGCCGCCTTCGCCCTTGGGGCGCGCTTCATTCACTTTCAAATTCCGCCCGCCCACTTCTTTTCCATCGAGAGCGGTCATGGCCGCCGCCGCTTCCGCGTCATTGGGCATTTCGACGAATGCAAAGCCGCGCGCGCGTCCGGTCTCCCGGTCCATCGCCATGTGGACGCGCGTTACCTGGCCGAACGGGGCAAACAGCTCCCGCAATTCGCCCTCCGTGGTCTGGAAGCTCATGTTGCCCACAAATAAACTCTTCATCTTGATTCTCCCTGTACTCTTCGAAGCACCACGAGCGCAGGATCTTGGTGAAATGCCGCTTCCCAGACGCTACGAGACGTTAGCCTGAAATTGGCTGAAATCAGAGGAGGGAAAATGGCAAACCACACCCTTCACGGAATTCAGACAATTCTACTTCGGGAGTCTACTTCACGACATTAGCACATTTCTACGCGAATGGCCGCATGTTCCTTTCGGGCTGGGTTGGGGAGCCGCGCGGCCGCCGCGCACTGCGATGACCGAGGGGCAAAGCGCTAGCCGCGCAAGAGTTCGCCTACGGCGCGCCAGGCTTGATCGATAGCCACGTCGGTGTAGGCGCTCGCCCCGGCATCGGAGTTGGCGATGGCGATTCTGCCGAACGGCTTCCGGCCAATGACCCAGGGCCGCTCTTCCTCTTTCCAGTCGGGATCGAACAGCGGGTTGGGCGCAAACGCGTAGCCGTGCGCCCAGCGATTGACGGTGATGCCTTCGATGTCCTTCGCCGGGTCGAACCCCGCTCTGCCGAGCATACGGCCCAACTGGTCACGGATGTTCTTCTCGAATTTCGCAAAGGGCGTCTGCAGCAGCTCCGCGCGCCCGGCGCGATTTTGGTCGCGCTGCGGGAGTCCGGGCTTGCAGGGAGTCCGTAGCATGAACAGGACCGCCGGGTCCGCAGGGTTGTCCGGAAAACGGTACTGGCCGAGGCTTACAGGAAAATCCAGAGCCGCGTAGGTGTGATATCCGCCGGGGGCCACGATGTGGTGCGTATTCAATTTTGCAAACGAAGTCCAGTTGCGCAGCGCCACGTGGGTGTACACCAGAGGCATTTTGACCAGGTACGACAGCGCCTCTTTTTGTTTCTCCGGGAGTTCAGGACAAAGGTAAGGGATCATGCCGTTGTAGCAGGCCAGGACGCAATTTTTCGCCGCAACGGTCTCTGACTTTCCCCCGCGCACATAGGCAACTTGCACTTCCTTCGCCGCGTTGGCGTGCTGCACATGCACGACCGTGCTGTTCAGCCGGATGCGCACCGCGCCTCCTGCTTCGTCCAGCTTGCTGTAATCCGCCTTGGTGGTGACCACGTCCTCCATCGTCGATCCCGGAATGGCTTCCGGGATCAAGGAGCGCACCAGCAGTCTGGCCACCGAGGCGTTCCCGTCCGGGAAATGAAAAATGTACGGCTCTTCCTTGCCGCCCTCCGGCAATCCTAGCCCTTGAAAACCAGCGTAGGTGAACGAGCCGTAGTCGTCTCCAGCCACATAGCAGGCCATCGCCGGAACGGCTTCAATGCCGATGCAAAAGAGATCGTGCGTGAACGTCTGAAAGAACGGCAGCGCCTCCGGAATCAGCTTGCAATGTTTCGTCAAGTATTCCGCGTAACTCATCTTGGTCAGCCGCTTGACCTTCTCCTCCGCGGACATTCCCGCCAGATAGTCTCTCTTTTCAGTGTAGACGCGCGCGATGTCTTTTCGCACCGCGTCGGAGAGCGGCGCTTTGGCCAGAAATTCCGGCCAGGGCGTGGCGTTCATGCCGGTGACCAGGCGGTCATCGCCAAACGTTTCCTTGTCGAAGAACGCCGCCGTCCCCATCTTCGAATAGAGATTCCGATCGTACGCTTTGTAAAACTTTTCCCTCCTGACGCCGATCTCCCCCATCAGCGCTTTGGCAACGTCGCTGTATTTTC
>Ga0210408_10006605_pt1 | contig 10012 bp, 8 predicted proteins | sample IncBWH4MmetaG_FD_155471 | JGI IMG/M metagenome (GOLD analysis project Ga0210408, IMG submission 155471) | Forest soil microbial communities from Barre Woods Harvard Forest LTER site, Petersham, Massachusetts, United States - Inc-BW-H-4-M | ecosystem: Environmental > Terrestrial > Soil >...
GTCTTCATGCACTGTCTTCCCGCCCATCGCGGTTTGGAAGTCACGCCCGAAATTCTCGACGGCCCCCGCTCCGTCGTCCTCGACCAATCCGAAAATCGCATGTACGTGCAGAAAGCCATCCTGCACACTCTGTTTTAGCGGGTCGACGCATGCGCCAACAGCGGTAACGCCAGCATCTTGCTGGCGGACTTTTGTAGGGGCGCAGCACTGCTGCGCCACAACTTGGCAACCATCTAAATGAAGAGAGGAATTGTGAAAACAGCATCGAACAAGCCAAAGCCCAAAAAAGTAGTCCTAGCTTATTCCGGTGGCTTGGACACCTCCATCATCATCCCCTGGCTAAAAGAAAACTATCAGTGCGAAGTAATCGCCATGATCGGCGACGTCGGTCAACAAGAGGATCTGGAAGCCGCCCGCAAAAAAGCGCTCGCCACCGGCGCCTCCAGCGCCTACGTCGAAGATCTCCGCGAAGAATTTGTGCGCGACTACATCTGGCCGACGCTGCGCGCCGGCGCCGTTTACGAGCACACCTACCTGCTCGGCACTTCCATGGCGCGGCCTATCCTCGGCAAGCGCCAAGCGGAAATCGCGCTGAAACTCGGCGCTGACGGCCTGTCCCATGGCTGCACCGGCAAAGGCAACGATCAGGTCCGTTTTGAGCTGGCGTACAAAGCTATCGCTCCAAATCTCCAAATCATCGCGCCCTGGCGCGAATGGGACATCGACTCCCGCGAAGATGCCATCGCCTACGCGCAAAAACACAACGTTCCGGTAGAGCAAAGCAAAAAGAACATCTACAGCCGCGACCGCAATATCTGGCACCTCAGCCACGAAGGCGGCGAGCTGGAAGATCCCGCCAATTCACCCAATGAAGCCATGTGGCAATGGATTAGCTCGCCAGAAAAAGCGCCCGACAAGGCCGCCGAAGTTGAAATCGGTTTTGAATCTGGCCTTCCGGTTTCCGTGAACGGCACCAAGGCGAGTCCCATCGACTTGTTGAACACGCTCAACGATGTCGCCGCGAAACATGGCATCGGCCGAACAGACATCGTCGAAAATCGCTTGGTTGGCATGAAGTCGCGCGGCGCGTACGAAACTCCGGGCGGCACGCTGCTGGTCACCGCGCACCGCGAACTCGAAGCGCTCACCGTCGATCGCGAGACTGCGCATTTTCAGCAAGCGCTCTCGCTGCGGTATGCCGAACTCGTGTATTACGGCTTGTGGTTTTCCCCGCTGCGCGCCGCACTCGACGGATTTTTCAGTGTTGCGCAGCAGCGCGTCACCGGCGCCGTCGGACTCAAATTGTGGAAGGGGACGCTGACCGTCACCAAGCGCGTCTCGCCCTTCTCTCTCTATCGCACTGACCTCGCCAGCTTCACCATGGGCCGCTACAATCCCAAAGACGCCGAGGGCTTCATCAATCTTTTCGCGTTGCCCGTCACTGTCCGGCCCAAAGCCAAAGCGGAAGGCAACTCGTGAACTCACTTAGCCATCAACACTGCATCCGCTGCGAACAACGCGTGTGCTGATGACCGAACGCAAAGACGATCGCCTGTGGGGCGGCCGCTTCGAGCGCGATCCGGACAAAAAGTTCGACGCGTTCCAGCGCTCGTTCTCGTTCGACCGTCGCTTGCTGACGTATGAAATTGCAGTCGATCGCGCCTGGGCAAAGGCTTTGCAGGCCGTAGGCATTTTCAGCGCAGCGGAAGTGCGCGACACGCTGCTGGCGCTCGATAATCTCGAACGACAAATCAACAGCGACGGCGCGTTTCTGGAAGGCTCCACGGCGGAAGACGTGCACCATTTCGTGGAAAGCGCGCTGGTGCACGAACTCGGCGCGCTGGGGTGGAAGCTGCACACTGGGCGCAGCCGCAATGAATTGGTGGCCACGGATTTTCGTCTCTTCGTGATGGATGCGGCGGAGCGCATCCAATTCGCCATCTCTGAGCTGCTGAGTGCTCTTCTGGAGCAAGCCAAAGCAAATATTGATGTGCCAATGGCGGGTATGACGCACATGCAGCACGCGCAGCCCATCCTGCTTTCGCATTTTCTGGTCGCGCACGCCGAGGCCTTTTCCCGCGATCTCACTCGCTTGCGGGCCGCAACCGCGAGCGCCGACGCTTGCCCAATGGGTTCCGGCGCGCTTGCGGGCAATAGTTTCGGCATCGACCGCGAGGCCGTCGCGCGCGAGCTCGGCTTTTCCCGCATCACGGCGAATAGCCTCGATGCGGTGAGTGACCGCGACTTCGCGCTAGATTATTTGTTCGCTCTCGCTGGAATCGCCACGCATCTCTCGCGCCTCGCGGAAGATTTTGTGATCTTCGCGTCGCAAGAATTCGCATACGTGATTCTTTCCGATGAATATTCCACCGGTAGCAGCCTTATGCCGCAGAAGAAAAATCCCGATGCCTGGGAACTGATTCGTGGCAAAACGGGCCGCATCACCGGTGCGCTGCTCTCGCTGCTGACCACGCTAAAGGGCTTGCCCAGCGGCTATCAGCGGGACTTGCAGGAAGACAAGGAAGCGCTGTTTTCGGCGCACGATCAGGTCGCGGACATGGTGGCTGTCGCAACTGGCGCGCTGGCGACCACAAAATTTAACGCCGAGCGTTTGCGAGCGGCGGCTTCCAATCCCGTGCTGCTGGCCACCGAAGCGGCGGATTACCTGGTGCACAAGGGCATTCCGTTTCGACAAGCACACGACATCGTCGGCAAAGTCTTGCGAGAAGCCGAGAAGCAAAATGTTCCATGGACCTCGCTGTCGCTGGAAACGCTCAAGAACATTTCGCCGGCATTCGACGCCGATTTTGCGGGCAGCCTCAGTGTCGAAGCGGCTCTGGCCGCCAAGAAAGTTCCCGGCGGCACGGCGCCGGAATCGGTGCGCGCGGCCATTTCCGATTTGCAGGATCGCATCAGCAAACTGAGCAGCAGTCAACCTGTCACCAAGCGAGGAGCAACGCCATGAGCACGCAGTCGATTCGACTTCAACAAACCCTCTCGGAGATACGCACGCTTTTGCGCGACGCAACATTCGCAAAGAGCGCGGAGGGCCGGAGGTCCCTTCCGTGAGCATCGCGCTCACGTCATGACCCCGCCGACTATGCAGCACGCTCTTTCGGAAGCGTCGCTCCCGCGTGGCTTCCGCTTCGCCGCGACCGCCTGCGGCCTGAAGAAAACCGGCGCACTCGATTTCGCGATTCTTTCCAGTGAAGTTCCCGCTTCCGCGGCGGGAGTATTCACACAAAACCTGGTGGTGGCCGCGCCGGTACTGATTTCCAAAGAGCATCTGCGAGCGTCCAACGGCCACATGCGAGCGATCGTGGTGAACGCGGGCAATGCCAATTGCGCGACCGGAGCCGCGGGTCACGCCGCCGCGGTGCGTACCGTGGCGGAAACCGCCAAGCGCCTGGGCTGCGCGCCGGAAGAAGTGTTTGTGTGCTCGACCGGCGTCATCGGGGTGCCGCTGGCGCTGGACAAACTTTTGCGCGCGGTGCCGCTGCTGGCTCGCCATCGGCGAGCTTCCGCGCGCTCGTTCGCGGAAGTTTCGCTGGCGATTTGCACGACCGACACGCGACCGAAGACGGCGGCGGCTTCGTTCAAAATGGGTGGCAAGCGAATCCACATGGTGGGCTGCGCGAAGGGCGCGGGCATGATCCATCCGAACATGGCGACGACGCTGGCATTTGTCACCACCGATGCGGCCATTGCGCCTGCGCTACTGCAAAGGACACTGAAGGAAGTGACGGCGCGGACCTTTAATGCAATCAGCATCGATGGCGACACCTCGACCAATGATGCGCTGCTGGTTCTCGCCAATGGTGAAGCGGGGGCGCCCGCGATCAAAAGTGGAAGTAAAGCGCACCGCGATTTCACGGCCGCGCTGGAGCAAGTTTGCCATTCGCTGGCGCTGCAAATTGTCGCCGATGGCGAGGGCGCGCAACGCGTGATCGAAATCGAGGTGCGTGGGGCGAAAACGGAAGGTGCTGCGCGGCGCATCGCGGAAACCGTGGCGACCTCGCCGCTGGTGAAGACCGCGTTCGCCGGGGCCGATCCGAATTGGGGGCGGATATTCGCTGCCGCCGGCCGCGCCGGCGTTCCTTTTGATCCAGCGCGCGTGGACATCACCATGGCGGGAATTCCGGTTTTGCGGCGCGGCCAGCCGCTCGATTTCAACGAGCGCGCCGCCAGCAACCGGCTCTTAGCGGACCATGTTCCCATTGTGATGCACCTGCACGCCGGCACTGCCAGCGCGCGGTATTGGACTTGCGACTTCACTGCGGAGTACGTGCGCATCAATGCTTCCTACCGCACCTAACCAGCGCGGGCTTGGTATCGCACGTAGCGATACGGCCCCGGCCCCTTGATCGGACGAGGGAAGGGGTATACAGCGCCTCGGATTGAGCTGATCAGCCCGAGTAGTCGACACCAGCTTCATCCGCGAACGTGCCGGCTTTAGTCTTGTTAACAATAACCACCCCCCTTCCCCCTGTTCTTCACAAGTGTTCATTCTAAACGTAGTTAAAGTCCTTTGTTTTGATACACTTTTGCAAGTGTTGATTCTAAATGGTTTACTGGTGTGGCGTTTTGCATCCGTTGATGAATATCTGGAAGATGACCCCTCCCCCACCCCGGTGTTTTTGCGAAAGAGTGTGGATTTGCTTGATTGCAAAGGACTTGAGTTTTTTGGAAACGACAAAGAGTCCGCAAGAGTATGACAGGACGGGACTTGCGTTTGCTGGGGTGTGGAAGCTGATGGAAGCGTAATGGAGGCACACTGCACACAGGTCGAAACGTTGGGATAAGCGGACTCCGTGAGAAGGTTGCGGCGAGCCGGCTGGGACGCCAATTTCATGACTTACAATAGCGCAAAAACGGTTTGTTGTCAAGAGAAATATATAGTGAATGAGTTACTCGTTCGAACGGGTTGGGAAGTTGTTGGAAGAGCGAGAGTTATCGAAGATAAGTATGCGCGGAACGCGATTACATCATGCTTGTCGCTGATGCACGAGACACTTAGAATATCCGACAGCGCTCGCATACAGTGTTCAGAGCTCACCCGCGGAATTCTTGCCGGTTTCAATAGCTTGGAAGGTCGTGAAGGCCGGCCGATTTGGGAGGTCCGCTATGAAACACACGATTCTATTCCTAATCCTCGCGGTGTTTTGGTCCGAACCCATGCTGACGGCTCAGGAGAAACCAGGAAATCCGGAAAAATTGGGCACGGTCCATTTCCCCGTGTCTTGCACTGTCGCGGCGCAGCAGCAGTTCGATCGGGCCGTGGCCATGCTGCACGCGTTTTGGGTTTCGCCGGCGGCCAAAGCCTTCGCGGAGGTGGCGAAGAGCGACCCAGAATGCGCGATGGCCTATTGGGGAATCGCGGTCAACCGGCGGGCGAATCCCCTCGCCGGCGCGCCCGATGCGGCGGCTCTCAAAGATGGCTGGGAAGCGGTGGAAAAGGCCAAGTCCATCGGCCCCAAGACGGAACGCGAACGGGACTATGTCGCGGCGATAGGGAATTATTACAAAGATTGGGAGAAGCTCGACCACCAGACGCGGGTCCTGGCCTACGAAAAGTCCATGGAACAGGTTTACGTTCATTACCCTGAAGACTCTGAGGCTGCGGTCTTCTATGCCCTCGCTCTCGATGAAGCCGTCACCGTCGTTCCTGCCGACAAGAATTTCACCCGGCAATTGAAAGCTGCCGCGATTCTCGAGAAGGTGCTCGCGGCGCAGCCGGAACATCCTGGCGCTCTCCACTATGTGCTTCACACTTATGACTTTCCGCCGCTGGCCGACCGTGGGCTTTCTGCTGCGGGGCGGTATGGAGAAGTTGCCCCCGCAGTACCCCATCCGCTTCATATGCCGTCGCACATTTACTCCATGCTGGGCATGTGGCAGGACTCCATCAAGTCGAACCAAGCCGCTTTATCCGTTGCCCCGGGTTACGTGCATGCGCTGGACTTTATGGTCTATGCGTATCTGCAAGGGGCGCAAGACGGCGAAGCGAAACGCGGAGTAGAGCGGAGCCTGGAGCTCCAAAAAAAGCAGGGCGCCGCGGGCGTAGCAAATCCGACGGGAGCAGTCCTCGCTCCCTACACAGCCCTAGCGGCGATCCCGGCGCGCTACGCAATCGAGCGTGGAGCGTGGGCGGAGGCAGCCGCGCTGCAACCGGCGCCCACCACTCCTGCGGCCGACGCCATAACTTACTTTGCCCGGGCGATGGGTTCGGCCCGAAGCGGCGATCTGGACAGCGCTGGAAAAGACATTGAGCAATTGCGGCGAATCAGTGACGAATTGGTTCGATCCAAGCAAGATTATTGGGCGCAACAAGTGGAGATTCAACGAAGCGCCGCTGCCGCCTGGGTGACGTATGGGGAGGGCAAGAAGGACGCAGCCCTGAGATTGATGCGCGCTGCGGCAGACCAGGAGGACGCCAGCCAAAAGGACGTGGCCATGGAGAACCGGCTCTGGCCGATGCGTGAACTTCTAGGAGAAATGCTTCTCGGGATGAATGAACCCGCGAAGGCGCTCAAGGAGTTCGAGGTTTCCCTGCAGTCGGCACGAAATAGGTACCGCGGACTTTACGGTGCCGCGAAGGCCGCCGAGCGGTCGGGGGATCGGGAAAGGGCCAGAAGCTTCTACGAGAGGCTTGTGGCGCTCTGTAGCTATGCCGATACTGATCGGCCGGAGCTGGCGGAAGCAAAGACCCATCTTGCCCGAAAATAAGTATGGATTGAACACCTCTCATACGGGGAGCAAAACGTATTAGAATTTCGTAATGACGGACTTTCATCATTTTTTATTGTTTCTGGGCGCGGCGATGGTGCTGGCGATCGCTCCGGGGCCGGGGATTTTTTATGTGCTGGCGCGGACCTTGGGTGGCGGGCGGCGGCAGGGCATAGAATCTGCGTTGGGCACATTTTTTGGTGGGTTGTTTCATGTGTTCGCGGCGGCTCTGGGCGTATCGGCAATCCTGGCGGCTTCGGCGGTGGCGTTTCATACCGTGAAGTATGCGGGCGCGGCTTACTTGGTCTGGCTGGGGATTCGCATGATCCGCACGCGGAACGCGGAGATACCTGCGGAAGCGGCGGCTCCAGCGCAGGGATCGTTTCGGCAAGGAATTCTGACGGAGGCGCTGAATCCCAAGACGGCGCTGTTCTTCTTGTCCTTCATTCCGCAATTTGTCGTGCTAGGCCGCGGGCATGTGTTCCTACAATTCATCGTGCTGGGCGCGATTTCGGTGTCGCTAAACACGATCGCTGATCTGGTAGTGGTGTTTATGGCCGCACCGCTGGAGCGGAAACTAAGAGGGAGCGCCACCTTTCGGCGGCGTCAACGCGTCGCTTCGGGCGTAGGCATGATCGGGTTAGGTGCTTTCGTGGCGTTCGCGGATTCGAAGTAGGGAGCAAGAAGCACAATCAAGATTAGCTGTGCCACAGATGGTGTGTACGACTAAGTGCGGCTCGCACTTTTCTTCTTGTGGGATCGCTTTCTGATTTCTGCTGGCTTGCGGCTCGAAGCGTTCTTGATGTTTTTCCAGTCAGCGGTGAGTTCGTTGCCTGCCACCGGTGGGTTATCCTGGCCTGCGCGCGCCAGAATGCGCAACGCTTCCGCAGGATTCCCGCGGCTGGCACGTTCCTTGAAATATTGGCGGATTTCCGTTTGTTGGCGATTTTTCATGGCGGCTTGTGGTTATTGTAGCAGCTAACTGGGGTGCACAGGCCCAAGCCCATGCTACTTACTCCCAATTCCAGTTGGCGAATTGCTCGCGTAGGGCTATTTTTTTGAATTTGCCTACGCTGGTGCGGGGGATTTCGGAGAGGAAGACGAAAGCGTCGGGGAGTTGCCATTTGGCGAAGGACTTGGCGAGGAATTCGCGGAGTTCCTGGGGAGTGGCGGTGGCGCCTTCTTTCAGGACTACAGCTGCTAGCGGGCGCTCTTGCCATTTGGGATGGGGGATGCCTACTACCGCGGCTTCTTTTACGGCGGGATGGCCCATCAGAGTGTTTTCGAGGTCGACGGAGCTGATCCATTCGCCGCCGGACTTTACGAGATCTTTGGCGCGGTCGACGATTTTGATGAAGCCTTCGTCGTCCATTGTGGAGACGTCGCCGGTTTTGAACCAGCCGTCTTCGGTCCAGCGATGGGCCTGGTCGGGGGCGTTGTAGTAGCTGGCGGCGACCCAGGGGCCGCGCACTTCGAGCTCGCCGGGCGTTTCGCCGTCGCGCGGAGCTTCGATGTCTTTTCCGTCGGGGCCGGGACGGGTTACGCGGAGCTCGACAAACGGAGCGGGCCAGCCTTGCTTGGCGCGGACTTCGTAGCATTGATCTTCGGTCCATTCGCGCATGTGGCGCTTGAGACGGCCTACGGTGGCGACGGGGGTGGTTTCGGTCATGCCCCAAAGATGCATGATGTGGAGATTGTGTTTATCGAGAGCGCGCATGAGGCGTACGGGTGGGGCAGTGCCGCCTATAACGATGCGTACGGGCGACGGGAATTTCCAGCGGCCCGGATTTTTCTCGAGGGCGTAGAGAACGCCGAGCCACACGGTAGGGACGCCGCAGGCGATGGTGACCTGCTCCTGCTCGAGGAGATCGAGGACGCTTTCGGCGTCGACATTGGGACCGGGCAAAATCAGGCGCGCGCCGGTCATTACGCAGGTGTACGGGAGGCCCCAGGCGTTGGCGTGAAACATGGGGGCGACGGGAAGAACGGTGTCGTGGTGGCTGATGGCGAAGCAGTCGGCCATGGCTTCGGCAAAGGAATGCAAGACGATGGCGCGATGCGAGTAGATGACGCCTTTGGAGAAGCCGGTGGTGCCGGAAGTGAAACACATGGCGGCGCCGTCGTTTTCGTCGATCTGGGAGTATTGGAAATCGTCGCCAGCTTCCGCGAGAAGCTGCTCGTAATTCAAGAAGCCTTGAGGGATCTCGCAGCCGCCGTAGGGCACGACGATGACGCGCTCAAAGGGCGAGCCGTCGCAAAATTTTTGGTAGGCGGGAAGCAGCACGTCGTCGATGAGCAGGAAGCGATCATCCGCATGACGTGCGATAGCGGCAATTTCGTGAGGGTGCAGGCGCAAGTTCAAGGTATGAAGAATGCCGCCGGCGCACGGCACACCGAAGAAGGCTTCGAGGTGCCCGCTGTGATTCCACATCATGGAGGCGACGCGATCGCCGGAGTGCAAGCCAAGTTTGGTGAGGGCGGAAGCGAGGCGGCGGGCGCGATGATAGAAGACGCCATAGCAGGTGCGGACAAGGGAGCGGTCGGGGCGGCGCGAGACGATTTCGACGCGAGAGAAAAGTTTGTCGGCCCGCTCGAGGAGCGTGGGCAGAGTGAGCGGAAAGTCCATCATCGTGCCGCGCATGATGTCCTAATCGAGAGAAACCCTTTAGAAAGAGCAGGGCGGGAACGAGGGCATCCTATCACTGAAAGGAAGGTAAGGGGTTGGGGATAGCCCGCATGCCAAATGACGGGGCACACGGTGACGCTGACCTACAGGCTCTTTCCCGTTGCAAATAGGGTAAATTTTGGAGAGGATGCTGGTGACCGCTGGAGTGTCCAGTCTCGCGCCCGTGGTGGCCCTGCTACCCGGACTGCCCGTGTACGACTCTCGTCTCTTCGGCGCGCTCCGCGACTCAAATTCGGGTTCGGGCAGAAGGAGTAGGCAGGTGAAGAAGCTCTATATAGGGAATCTTCCGTTTTCCGCTACGGAAGATCAACTCCACGAGTGGTTCTCGCAGATCGGTGTAACACCCTCGGGCGTCAATCTAATACGTGATCGTTTTACGGGGCAGTCGCGCGGTTTCGCGTTCGTCGAAGTGAATAGCGACGAGGATGCGGATCGTGCGGTGAATTCGTTGAACGGTCAAAATTTCGGCGGGCGCAACCTCGTGGTGAACGAAGCACGGCCGCAGGCAGAACGAGCTGGTGGTGGCGGCGGCGGTGGACGTGGCGGGGGCGGCGGATACGGCGGCGGTCGTGGTGGCGGTGGCGGCGGTCGAGGTGGCCA
>Ga0210408_10006606_pt1 | contig 10010 bp, 8 predicted proteins | sample IncBWH4MmetaG_FD_155471 | JGI IMG/M metagenome (GOLD analysis project Ga0210408, IMG submission 155471) | Forest soil microbial communities from Barre Woods Harvard Forest LTER site, Petersham, Massachusetts, United States - Inc-BW-H-4-M | ecosystem: Environmental > Terrestrial > Soil >...
GAAATCATCACCTACTCGGGCAACTATGATTTCTACGAGCGCGAGCGGGCGGTGCGAGAGAGCAATCAGCAGGCAGCATTTGCCCGGCAGCAGTCCATGCTTGCCAAGGAGCAGCGCTTCATTGATCGTTTCAGGACGCACGCCGCCAAAGCGGCCCAGGTGCAAAGCCGGATTAAGGCGCTGGACAAGATCGAAAAGATCGAGCTGCCAAAGAAACGCCTGGTGGTGAAGTTTGAGTTTCGTGTCCCCCCGCGATCCGGCGAACAGGTGGCCGTCCTTGAGAATTTGCACAAGAGTTACGGCCCGCGTGTGATTTACGAAGGGTTCAATCTCACCATCCGCCGCGGAGAACGCTGGGCCGTCATGGGGAGAAACGGCGCGGGCAAGACCACGCTGCTCAAGATGATTGCTGGAGCCAGTGCTCCAGATGCGGGAAGCGTGCGGCTCGGTGCCAGCCTGTATATGGGCTACTTCGCGCAACAATCCCTGGACGTGCTCAATTCCGATCTCACCGTCATCGAACAATTGCAACAAGATTTTCCCCAAGACGGTCTCGGGTCATTGCGGAACCTGGCAGGAGCATTCCAGTTCTCCGGCGAAGACGTGGACAAGAAGATCCGCGCACTCTCCGGCGGAGAAAAGTCGCGGCTGGCCATAGCCCGCATGCTCCATAACCCGCCGAACTTCCTGGTGCTCGACGAACCGACTAATCACCTGGATCTTGCGACCAAGGAGATGCTGGTGGACGCCCTGAAGGATTTTGAAGGCACCATGATCTTCGTATCGCATGACCGCATGTTCCTTCGCGGTCTCGGCTCACGTGTGCTGGAACTGGGGGGCGAGAGCGGTACGGACCGCCATCCCACCGTCTATCCTGGGTCGTACCTTGAGTACGTGCAGAAGCTTGGACATGAGGCGCCTGGGATCTATTCGTAGGCCTTGTAGGGCTTTGGCTCGACGACGCGCCAATGTGACGCGAAGGATTCGTCTCGGCAAAACCGGCAGACGCAGGGACAGAAAGGGACTTGGTGAGAGTCGCCACCTTCAACATTAACAACATCAATAAGCGGCTCGACAACCTCCTGGCTTGGTTAGCGAAAACTGAACCGGACGTGGTTAGCCTCCAAGAGCTCAAGGCAGAGCAGGAAGCCTTTCCCGTGAATGCCCTTCGAACTCTCGGGTACGAAGCAGTCTGGCAGGGGGAGCGCTCCTGGAACGGTGTGGCCATTCTCGCGCGACACCACGCTCCCGTGGTGACCTGCACAAGTTTGCCGGGAAATCCTGAAGATCATCAAGCTCGCTACATTGAAGCGGCCGTTCAGGGAGTCCTGATCACTTCCATCTACCTCCCCAATGGGAATCCGCAGCCTGGACCGAAATTCAATTACAAGTTGGCCTGGTTTGAGCGCCTCATTGCCCACGCCGCCGAACTCATGGCGAGCGGCGCACCGGTGGTCCTCGCCGGTGACTACAATGTCGTGCCGACACCACAAGACATCTATTCGACTCGATCGTTGGATAACAACGCGTTAATCCAACCCGAGAGCCGACAGGCCTTTGCGCGTTTGCTGGCTCAAGGCTGGACTGACGCCATGCGGAAGCTGCATCCGGACGGGCCGCTCTGGACATTCTGGGATTACAAATTTGAACGGTGGCAGAAGGACAAAGGCATGCGACTCGATCACTTTCTGCTCTCACCGAGTTTGTCAGTCCGGCTCGTGGACGGTGGTGTTGACCGATGGGCGCGTGGGCAGGAAAACGCGAGCGACCATGTGCCAACATGGATCATGCTCGATCTCTAGACCAGAGTCGAGGTTCCAGCGTTGTTTTGTCTGACCGCTCCCAGCGGCGTTAAGGAACTGCCTTTTCCCGCCCACCTATGCATTCGTCAATGCGCGTTCGCAATTTGACACAGCGAACCTGCCAGCAGATCTTTCCTCGCCTCTGCCAAGCGTTACGAAACCACTTGGAGTGCTTTCACTCGTGCAAATAGCGAACCCCACCATGTTCGATTGTCATCGATTATGAAAATAGCAACAGAACGGTATTTTCGGCGCTAAGAAGGCGGATGTGCACAAGGCTACCAACATTCCCGGCCGGAAGGTATCGCAGGGCAGCTGTTCAGCATTTGTGCCAGGTAATTCCCGGTTGGCCGACTAGTCCGAGCCTAAGATCTGGCCGTCAGATTTTGGATCTGTGTGAATTCCAAACCAAAGCGACCGAGGTATTTGCGGAGTCGATCCGCATCGTTTGAGAAGCTCTTGCGTGCTCGCGAAGCCCCGAACAACGTACGACCGGCGTCCGACAGAAAGCGACTCCGTCTGCACACATCCACGACGAAGGCCAGTTGGGCGCGATCGAACAGGTCCAGCTCTTTCAACTGCCTGTCATCAAGTAATTCCCAGAGATCGGCTGGAGAAGGCGACTCGCTAGGGGCGGTCCAGGATGCCAGCAGGCATTTAACCTCTTCTTCGACGATGTCAGTAGAAATTCGACCGCCTGGTGCTAGTGTTGCCATCCGAGCGACCGCCGCGTTCAGGTCGCGGAAATTTCCCGACCAATTGGCGCTGGGAGAAAGCGCAAAAGCAAGGAATGTGTCCCGAGCTTCTTTGCTGAAAGTGACTCGTCGTCCAGCTTTCTCGGCGAAACGATCCAGTTCGAAATCGAGGTTTGGCTCTATGTCTTCGGAACGATTCTTCAGCCCTGGGAGCGAGAATGTCCAGAGGTTGATGCGTGCCAGCAGATCCTCGCGAAATCTGCCTTGACGCACAGCCGCAAGTAGATCCCGATTGGTTCCTGCAATTAGCTGAAAATCGCTGTGCGCTTCATCATCCGAACCGAGAGGAAGAAATGTTCTTTCCTCCAGGGCCCGAAGCAGCATTGCCTGTTCATCAAGACCCAGTTCTCCAACCTCGTCCAGAAACAAGACTCCCTTATCGGCAGCGCGAAGCAAGCCGGGGCGATCCTTCTGAGCTCCCGTGAACGCACCTTTCACATGACCAAACAATGCAGACATGGCGGCGTCCCCACGTACCGTCGCGCAATTCACTTCGACAAAAGCTCCCTCTACGGCTCGGCGGCTCTTTTTCAATTCGTAAATTCGTTTTGCCAAGAGCGATTTGCCAGCACCCGTCGGCCCCATGAGGAGCAGAGGATCGCGAGTCGCGATGGCAACCTGCTCAATTCGATCGATTAGGCGGTTGAATGCGCTATTGCGGGTATCAATCCCTCCTTTGAGATAGGAAACAGCCTCTCGTTGCTCTTGTCGAAATCGAGAGGCGATCCGGTCGTACTTGGACAGATCGAGATCGATGATCTTGATCGTTCCTGGCGAACTACGGTCCCGCTCTGGGGAACACTGCACCAGTCGGCCCGGCATGTACCGCGACTCGGTCAAGAGAAACAGGCAGATCTGCGCGACGTGAGTGCCCGTCGTGATGTGGATTAGATAGTCTTCCAATTCCGTATCGAACGGGTACTGTCGAGAGAACTTAAAAAGGGTTTCGTAGACTTCCTCAAAATCCCAGGGGTCCGTGAACTCCATGTCGTGTTGACGGACTTCCGTTTCCGGCGAAACAGTTCCTATGTCAGCACGCACCGTTTTTGCTAAGGACCAGTCACGCTTGCCATGCAGCAGTTCAAAGCGACGGACGATAAGATCTGGCTGTCGGCAGAGAGAAACGGAAGGGCGCCAGTTCTGCCAACGATCGGGGTGTTTGCCCAGGTCGAGGGTAGTGCCCAGCAAGCCGATCACGACAACACTGCGTTGAGTCTTATCCATTGGAATATAATCTTATCGCACAATATAAACAGGCGGATATCGGATCACGAGCCATTTCGTGCAACACTCGACAGTTCAGCGACTTGCAGACAAGTCCTATATGGCCCAGCACTTGCTTTTCTCTAGAGCGGAAGGAGAACTCAAATGTCAGGCGAAACCTACAACGTTATCCACGGTGGGCAGGGTGTTCCGATTAAGGCGTGGACTAAAGGTGTGCAGTTGGAGGAGCAGGCGAAAGGGCAGTTGCTGAATGTCGCCCAGTTGCCGTTCGTGTTTCGGTGGATCGCCGCGATGCCTGACGTGCACTGGGGAATCGGCGCCACGGTTGGAAGCGTGATTCCAACCAAAGGCGCAATCATTCCGGCAGCAGTGGGTGTGGATATCGGTTGCGGAATGATGGCGGTCCAGACTTCACTGAATGCTCGTGATCTGCCGGATAACCTGCATGACATCCGCGAGGCGATCGAGCAGGCGGTTCCGCATGGCCGTACCCATCATGGCGGCGCCGGAGATCGCGGTGCGTGGCACGAGATTCCCGCCGACAACCAGGAGGCATGGGGAGGTCTGAAGCCCCGATACGACGCCATCCTGGCGAAGCACCCTAAGCTGGATCGTGGAAATCATGCGAACCACCTGGGAACGCTGGGGACAGGAAACCACTTCATCGAAGTCTGTCTGGACGAAAGCGAGATAGTCTGGTTCATGCTTCACAGCGGTTCGCGAGGTGTGGGAAACCGCATGGGATCGTACTTTATCGAACTGGCAAAGAGGGACATGGAGAGATTCTTTGTCACTTTGCCGGATCGTGATCTCGCGTACTTTCCCGAGCACACGGAACACTTCGACGACTACGTCGAAGCAGTCGAGTGGGCACAGGACTTTGCTCGCGCGAACCGCGATCTGATGATGCATCAGATCGTGGATGCGGTTCGCGGTAGCGGACACGTGCCGGAGTTCACAGCCGAACTGAAGAGCATCAACTGCCACCACAACTATGTGGCACGCGAGTCGCACTTCGGTCAGAACGTACTTGTCACTCGTAAGGGCGCGGTTCGTGCGCGCGAGGGGGATATGGGAATCATCCCTGGCAGCATGGGGGCGCGTTCTTACATCGTGCGCGGGAAGGGTAACGCGGAGAGCTTCCACAGCTGCAGTCACGGCGCGGGTCGTGCCATGTCTCGTCATGAAGCGAAGAAGCGCTTCACGATCGAGGACCACATCCGTATGACTGAGGGCGTGGAATGTCGTAAGGATGCAGACGTGATCGATGAGACGCCAGCGGCTTACAAGCCGATCGATGCAGTGATGGCGGCCCAGGCTGATCTGGTGGAAATCGTGCACACTCTGCGTCAGGTGGTTTGCGTGAAAGGATGAGTATGCCTAAAACGGAAGTTGTGAAGGCAGAAACGACGGTTCGGATCGAAGGGTCTTTCGGTGAAGGCGGCGGGCAGATTCTACGCAGTTCACTCAGCCTGTCACTCGTAACTGGAAAACCCTTCCGAATCGAGAACATTCGCGCAAATCGGCAGAAACCTGGACTGCTGCGGCAGCACCTGACAGCAGTCCAGGCGGCGGCAGAAGTTGGTTCCGCTGACGTGGACGGGGCCTCGCTGGGTTCCAAAGCGCTCACATTCGTACCGGGCAAGGTTCGTGCAGGCGAGTTTCGCTTTGCCGTTGGCACTGCGGGCAGCGGCACTCTTGTGCTTCAGACGATATTGCCGGCGCTGATCACTGCTGCAGGACCCAGCCGGATCGAAATCGAAGGTGGAACGCATAATCCAGCGGCTCCACCGTTCGACTTCCTTCAGCGGAGTTTCATTCCGCTCATTGAGCGTATGGGGCCAAAGATGAAGCTTGAGTTGCAGCGGTTTGGTTTTTATCCCGCGGGTGGAGGGCGCTTTGTGGTTGAGATTACTCCGACAGATGTCTTGAATCCGATGAATCTGGACGATCGGGGCGAGATCACGACGAAACGAGCCACGGCCCTTGTGGCAAATTTGCCGTATCACATTGCCCGACGCGAGCTAGATACGGTCGCAAAGCTATTAAACTGGGATTCCGATTCGCTGCGTTGTGAGGATACGAAGAATTCAGTCAGTCCTGGCAACCTGGTGATGATCGAGGTGCAGAGCTCGAATGTAACGGAAATCTTCACTTCGTTTGGGAAGCTTGGTCTCAGCGCTGAAGATGTTGCAAGAGAGGCAGCTGAACAGGCAAGTGCGTATCTGCACTCGCCCGCAACTGTGGACGAGCATCTTGCGGATCAACTTCTGCTGCCCCTTGCTTTGGCCGGAGGCGGATCCTTTTCCGCTGTGAGTCTCAACACGCACGCGAAGACCAATATGGAAGTAATCCGTAAGTTCTTGCCGGTGCGATTCGAGGTGACTGACAAAGACCAATGCAGTTACGTTTCAGTGAAACGAGAGTGATGCGCGATTAGCGGCCGGATGCTCAAAGGAGCAGCCGCGCTTTTCCGCAGAATAAGAGTTCAACAAGACTGGCGAGTCGCAGCTTGCGGGAAATCTCCCGTCAGCTTTGCATTGGGCGAGCCAGTTCGTCCTGTCACGACGCTGACAAAGGCGCGACCTGGAGAATCGGGTGCTCAGCACCAAACACGCTGAAGGCTTTGTGGGTTTAGACCCCCGCCTGAGGCTCGTGATTCTCCGGGTCGGGTCGAAAGATAAGGTGCGAAATGTTCTGGTACGTTTTATCCGTAATTGCGGTCTTCGTTTTCTACGCTGCGATGCGAATCGCTAGGCTTCGTCGTGTGACGGTGTACGAGTTCCAGCGTGCGCTGAGATATCGAAAAGGACGTTTCCTGAGTGTGCTCGGGCCGGGACAGTATTGGATACTGGAACCAGGGACAACCATTACGCCGGTTGACGTACGGCCTAATTTCGTAACGTTGATGGGCCAAGAAGTCCTGACTGCAGATGGAGTGCCGCTGAAGGTGAGCATTGCGGCGAACTATGAGATGAGTGACCCGCAATTAGCTATCAATGGTCAGGCCAACTACGCTCAAGCGCTGTATTTGCTTTTGCAGTTGGCAGTTCGTGAGGTGATCTCGACCTCTAAGGCGGACGAGTTGATGGAGAATCGCGCTGGCTTCGCCGAAAAGATTCGGGCCCTTGCCGAACCACAGGTACAGCGTCTGGGATTAAAACTGCTCGCTGCCGACCTGAAGGATTTGATGATTTCAGGCGATTTGAAAAAGTCATTTGCCCAGGTTGTTAGAGCCCGCAAAGATGGCGAAGCTGCCTTGGAACGTGCTCGCGGAGAGACGGCAGCTTTGCGGAGTTTGGCAAACGCGGCCCGGATGCTGCAGGACAACCCACAGCTCATGCAGCTTCGCATGCTTCAGGCCATGGGAGAGTCAGCCGGCAATACGCTTGTTGTCGGATTGCCAGCCGCGTTGCCGCACCGGAACGCGAAAGGAGTTTCTGACGGTCGCGACCAAGCCGAGTGAGTGACTTTATGGGCGTTCAGATCTCGTACGACATTGTTGGCGCGGGTTGGGCTAAGTGCACAATTCGCGTCGCTGATGCCTGTGCGACGGTAACGGCCTCTTATCTTTCGGGCGCATTGGATGATCTCGCGTCAGCAGTCGCAGGTTCGCTGCCGGGGGCATCCGCACGCGACGGCTCGTTTACGGAAGAGCCAGGTGAGTACCGCTGGATATTCGAACCGGTCTCAGAAGGGAAAGTCAGCGTTCGCATTTTCGAGCTTAAGGGGCGGCCGTCCAGACGAGGAAGGAACAGTCATTTTTCACGCGCAGTGTCGGCTACGTACTCTTGCGGGTGCGCTGCTGTCTGAGCTACAGAGACTGGAACGCACCTACGGGCTTGTAGGATATCGAGAGCAGTGGGAACATGACTTCCCGGTACTGCGGTTGGCCGAGTTACGGGAGCTACTTAACTAATTCGACAAATTGGGTATCACCTAGCTTCACGACTTGCGGCAAGATCCGCGCTGTTCTGTCGAAAAGTCGTGCTATACTCGGTTCCGAAGATGACTATAAAGACCAAATTCATGATGAGACGGCGCGTCAATCGCGCTGGGCCCTCGGGATTGGTCTGACCGTTTTCAGTTTCTAAATGCAGACATTCTCGAAGGCCCCGACCAAAAATCGGGGCCTTCGGCTTTTTGGCCGGTAGCCAAGCTGGAAAGGCACGTGACTGTTAATCACGCCATGCGCAGGTTCGAATCCTGCCCGGCCAGCCAATGTTGAAAAAACACAAGGCTCGCTAGTTCAGTAGGAAGAACGCGGCTCTCATAAAGCCGTCGCGGATGGTTCGAATCCATCGCGAGCCACCATGGAGGGGCCTCCGGGAGGAGCAGTGGTTTATACCCACTTCGGCGCCAGATTAGCGCGGCTAGACAGGTTCGACTCCTGTACCCTCTTCCAATTTTTCGCGCCGGTAGTTCAACGGATCAGAACAGTTGGCCTACACCCAACAGATGCGGGTTCAACTCCCGAACGGCGCACCATGCAGGATTAGCTCGAAGGTCGAGCCCGCGGTCGATAACCGCGAGGCGTTGGTTCGATTCCAACATCCTGCACCATTCTGAAGAAGAACATGGGTGACTGGCAGAGATGGCAGATGCACTCGCCTCTTAAGCGAGACCAGGCTGGTTCGATTCCAGCGTCACCCACCAGAATTGCGGGATTGGCAGATAGGGATATGCACTCGCCTTTTAAGCGAGACGAAGTGGGTTCGATTCCCACATCCCGCACCAGATTTAGTGAGCAAAGAGGCGGCATAGCATAACGGAACAATGCGCCGAGCTTCTACCTCGGATGATGAGAGTTCAAATCTCTCTGCCGCTTCCAATGTGGGGATGTGGTCCAACGGATGAGGGCGCAAGGCTACGAACCTTGAGATCAGAGTTCAATTCTCTGCATCCCCTCCACATTAGTCAGGCTCGCGTGGTCTAAAGCATGATGACGCTTCGGTCCTAACGAAGAGATCCGGGTTGGATTCCCGGCGCGAGTTCCAGAGGGTGGGTAGTGTAACCGAACAACACGGCAGCGTCCGAAGCTGCAAATCCGGGTTTGACTCCCGGCCCGCCCACCATAGTTTAGTTTCAGCGCGGTCCGGCTCGTTTGTGTCAGGACTTAGTACGCTCAAGACGGACAGAACGTAAGCAACGGCAGTAGCAGTCACTTTTGGGTATTGACGAATCTCTAAAATCATGTGAGAGTGAAAAGTGAGACACACGCAATGATGCGCAAGCCCCATACCGATTGCTTCCCGACACCGGCCACGTTTATGTGGCAAGGAGCGGGGGAAGGTACGTTCATGTAGCGGGGGCGATCCAAAGCGCGTAGTTTTTCTGAGCCTCCGAGACAAATCGGGGGCTTTTGCTTTTTGCCGCGCATTTCACCGGTGCGCAGATAGGAGGCAGCGTCGTCTAACGGCGAGAATACGGCTCTTTCTAGGCTGAGATGGGAGTTCGATTCTCCTCGCTGCTACCAAAGTTATGAGTACACAAACGATTGAACTCGAAGGCTTTGAGATCGAGCTTGCATCGGAGCTCTATTGCGAGCGCGGCGGAGATCACTGTGACTTGGTGGATGGTGCGCGCGCTGATCGCGGGAGGCTTGGCCACAACGTGAATGATTCAGCGGTTTTGTGTGTCCGGTGCATGAAAGCAATTCCGCTGAAGGTGTGATGCCGGGTCGTCTAGCGGCAGGACTCTGGACTTTGAATCCGGATACGGGCGTTCGAATCGCTCCCCGGCAGCCAGTTTAGAAACTTTAGCAAAGGAGGAAGTTCACCCAAGAGAAATTCGAGGAGTGGTGAAGGTTACGGTTACTTCTCTTGTCCAGAAAACACACCGTATTCCGACGGTTCCCTCCTCAAAGGTGCGAGGTCATCCAATTGGCCAGGATAACCGGCTCTGACCCGGTTCATGCACGTTCGAATCGTGCCCTCGCAGCCAAGTTTGACAAGTGGTCGCAGAGTCCAGCGGCAGGATGCCTGACTGTCTATCAGGAGGGACGGGTTCAACTCCCGTTGCGACCGCCATAGGGGTGATGACCCGACGGGAAGGGCGCTCGTCTCCAAAACGAGTTCAAGCAGGTTCGAATCCTGTCACCCCTGCCAGTTTGAAGAGCGAGCATGGTATAGCGGCTGGTGCCTCGGGCCTCCAACCCGATGACGCGAGTTCAACTCTCGCTGCTCGCTCCAAGATTTTGTGAGGGCGGAAGTCGTCTAGTGGCCAAGAC
>Ga0210408_10006607_pt1 | contig 10009 bp, 7 predicted proteins | sample IncBWH4MmetaG_FD_155471 | JGI IMG/M metagenome (GOLD analysis project Ga0210408, IMG submission 155471) | Forest soil microbial communities from Barre Woods Harvard Forest LTER site, Petersham, Massachusetts, United States - Inc-BW-H-4-M | ecosystem: Environmental > Terrestrial > Soil >...
CGGAGCCCATGAAATAAAGCGCTCGAACTGCGACGTTCCCTGCGGCGAGACGAACCGATGTGGCGCACGTTCTCGTTTGACGGGCGCACGGCTATCGTTGTCATTCCACCGCTTCACTCAACCCGTTGTGACGATCGAGGGCACGCCGACGGTCCGCCGGCTGAGAACCAGATACACGGCTCCAGCGACGACGATCCCGAACAGCCAGCTGAAGTCGGCCCCGCCCAAAAGCCCGGAGATCGGTCCCTGCAGCGCAGGAACGAGCCCGTCCTCCATCGACCAGCCGGCGATCAACCCTGCGAAAAACGCGATTATGCCGCCCCAGTTGATGTCGCCATAGGCGCTACTTTCCGGAGAGCGGTAGAGTTCGGCGACGTTGATCTGGCCCTGCCGCTTGACGAAGAAATCGGCCATCACGACGCCGGCCCACGGGCTCATCCACAGCAAGAGACTGATCATCCAGTTATCGAATGCCTTGGCGAACGAAGGCGCGAAGATGAAATAGATCGTGACCAGGTAGCCGGCGATACCGACGATCAGCGCCAGTGCTGTCCGCGACAGGCGCACACCCATACTGAGCGCCGCCAGCGCCGCCGAATACACGTTCAGGATATTGGTCGCGATCGGACCGTGCAGAACCAAGAGCAGCACCAGCACACTCGACACGCCGCCGAACACGGCGCTGACCATCTTGGCCGGATCGGTGTCCAGCGTAACGCTGGCGATCGTCGCGCCGAGGATGGCGAGCCACACCGTCGGCACGAACATTCCAATGTAGCTATACCAGAACACGGACTTCGAAGAGACGCTGCGGGGCACGAAGCGCGAATAGTCCGAGGCCCACGTGACCCAGGAAATACCCCAGCCGACGCCGATCGCCGACATCAAAAGCGTCAACATCGCGAGATGAGCGCCGGGCGGAAGGGAACTGGTGAGGCTCCAATTGACGACCCCCGGCCGGCTCCAGGCCAGCACGCTCATCAGCACCATGATCGCAACCGTCACTGGCACCGTGTACTTCTCGAAGGTGCGGATCGCGTAGAAGCCATAAATGCCGATCACGACCTGCAGCACCATGATGACGGTGATGACGATGAAGGTCGCGATCAAATTGTCGGGAATTCCAAACTGGCCCAGAATGGCCATCGCGATCTTGACAGGGAAGTAGGTGTTCACGCCGATCCAACCCAGCGTCATCAGGAACATCAGCGCGCTCGGCAGATAGGCTCCGCGGCGTCCGAACGCGGAGCGGCTTAGCACCATCTGATTAACGCCGGTCTTGTGGCCCATCACCGTGAACGTGGCAAAAATCGCGCAACCGAACAGGTTGCCCACGACGATGACTGCGATGGTCTCCCACAGGCCGAGCTTGAGAATAATACCGAGCGCGCCGAGTGCCCAGTTGACGGGCGCGATGTTGGCCCCGGCCCAAATCCACATCTGCTGTAGCCCGGTGGAGTCACGGTCCTCGTCAGGGATCGGTTCGATGCTGTGAATGTCAGCCCGCAGCTCGGAATTCGCCATGACGTCCCTCGCTCTTTGAAGAATGCTCTCGGATGAAGAAAAGGGGAGCAAAAATCGTACCAAAGCGCGCCACCGCTATCGCCCCAGCACGCGCCGAATCGCCTTCCGCGCCCGCGCTCGCAAAAGATTGATCAGGAGCGACACGCCATTCAGATCTTGCGGTCCCTCCGCCGATCCGTCCTGCCGGATGCCCGAAAGGCGCCGATCGAGGTTACGCGCAAAATCGGCGGTCAATTGGGCAGCAAGATCGCGTACCAATCCCTCGCGGGCGATCTGCGCCAGCATCCCTCTCAAGCTGTAGCCGATCGAAAGCTCGACACGGGTCGCAGCGCCTTGTTCGATCGGTATGAGCTGATAGCGGATTTCGCCTTGCGTGGAAGAGCGGGTGCGTTGGTCGCTGCCCGTCCCGACAATCCGGCCGGACAAATTCGCAAGGTCTCGCTCAATACGCGCGACGCCGCGGAAGCTCGCCGAAATCGGACCAAGTGCTACCCGGATCACGCCTTCCACCCGCTCAGGTGTCGTCACCTCGGTGACCGACGCGCCTGGAAGGCAGGCGGCGACCTGGGTGACATCGCCGAACATGTCGAAGACCATTTCGGGCGGATGGGCGAGGGTGAAATGATCCTTCAAAACGGTCTCGGGCGTGAAGTCAGGGATCGTCACCGTGCCGCCGTCTTGATGTCGCGCCTCGCTTTTTTTCGCCGGAACCCTTGCCATATCCGAGACGGAAGGACTGGCGCCGTTGCTGGATCCCACCGGGCCGAGCGTCTTCCGACCCCCGCCCGGAACAGGCAATATGCCGCGCTCGCGCCTTTGCTCGATCACGGAACGCACCGCACGTACGATGCCGACATATCCGGTGCAGCGGCAGAGATTGCCGCTCAACCCGACGCGGATGCTGCGTTCGTCCGCTTCGGCCAAGCGAAGCACGATGTCGCGCGCCGAGATCAGCATCCCCGGCGTGCAATACCCGCATTGCAGCGCATGCTCGCGCCTGAAGGCCGCACGAAGTTCAATGGCAATTTCATCATCATCGAGCCCTTCGATCGTGGTGATCCGGGCTCCGTCGCAGGCGACGGCATAGGTAATGCAGGAACGTGCCGGCATGCCGTCGAGCAGCAGCGTGCACGCCCCGCATACACCGTGCTCGCAACCGAGATGAGTGCCGGTCAGGTTAAGACCGTCGCGCAAGAAATCGGCGAGGTGGGTGCGCGGTTCTACCGTCGCCGTGACGGCGTGCGAGTTGACGGTGAGTGCGATCGTGGTCACACGGACGCCTCGTTGACCGCGCGGCGCAATACCGCGACGTGGACGTGCCGGTCGGCCGCGTTCATTATGCCAGCCTTTATCAGCATTGCATCGGCCGCGTGTGCATCGAACTGCTGCTTGAAGTCGCCGGTAACCCGACCGCCGAACAGCGACGCTGCGTCGCCAAGCATGATCGGAGCCGCTTCGAGGGCGCCGATGACGGCGCGTGCTGTTGCCAGCTCCGGATCAATCAGCACCGCAGCGATGGCGTGGGCAAACTCGCCCGGCTTGCGGCAAGCCTTGACATATCCCCAGCATGCCGATGACGTCATGGCTGGTACGCTGACGGCCTCGACGATTTCGCCGGGCCGTAACGCGGATTTGAGCGCTCCGGTCACGAATTCCTCGATCACGAGTTCACGAACCCCTGCGAGGCTTCGCAGCCTGACTTTTGCCCCCAGCGCCGGCAGCGCCGAAACCCAGTCCGCGGCGGGATCGGCGTGACTGAGCGATCCACCGATGGTGCCACGATTTCGAACGGCCCGATAGGCGATGGCGCCGGCAACCCGCCGCATGGCGCCGCGAGTTACGTCGGGTATTCGGCCATCTTCGATATCGCCATGCGTGATACAGGCGCCGATGACGAGTTCGTCGCCGCTGCGTTCGGCCTGTTTCAGCTCGGAAAGCCCGGCGATGTCGATAATCAGATCCGGCTCGACCAGCCGCAGATTGAGCATCGGGCCAAGTGATTGGCCTCCTGCGATGACCTTGGTTATCCCGTCCGTCCTGGTCATTAGGCCAAGCGCAGCGTTCAAATCGGATGGACGTTCGTATGCGAACGCTGCCGCCTTCATGCGGCTGATCTTTCCGATTCCCTTGCCGCCAGAACAGCCTCGACGATCCGGCGCGGCGAAATCGGCGAATGCAAGAGTTCAACGCCAAGCGGACGCAGCGCGTCGTTGACGGCGTTGGCAATCGCGGCCGGCGGAGCGATGGCTCCTCCCTCGCCAATACCCTTGACGCCGAACATTGTGTAAGGCGAGGGCGTTTCCATGTGATCGAGCCGAGCTGCAGGAACCTCGGTCGGACCAGGGAGCAAATAATCGGCGAGCGTCGTGGCGAGCGGTTGTCCGGCGGAATCGAACGGCATTTCCTCGTAGAGCGCGGTGCCGATCCCTTGCGCAAGACCGCCGTAAATCTGGCCGTCAACGATCATCGGATTGACCAGCACGCCTCCGTCCTCGACGATGACGTAGTCGAGAAGCTCAACATCGCCGAGATCCGGATCGACCGCGACGGTGACGGCGTGAGCTGCGTAACTGAAGGTGCCGCTGTCGCGCCGTGGTTTGTAGCCGCTGGTTGTCTCCAGCCCTCCCGGATCGACATCGGGCGGCAGGTCCTGCGGGCGCCGATACCAGGTGTGAGCGATTTCCGAAAGGTGGATGCTGCTGTTTGGTCCGCACACCCGTCCGTCGCGCAAGGTAACCGTCGCTGGATCGAGTTGCAGGAGCTTGGCGCCGATACGCTTCGCGCGCTCGCCGATCTCGAGGCAAGCGGTCGCAACCGCGCCGCCGGCCATCACCATCGAGCGCGAACCCCAGGTGCCGGTCGAATACGGCGTGATGGCGGTATCGCCATGCACGACACGCACATTCGCGGTGTCGATGCCGAGAATCTCGTGCGCGACCTGGGCCAACGTCGTCTCGAGACCCTGGCCATGCGAATGCACGCCGACCCGAATTTCGAGGCCGCCGTCGGGTGTCATGCGCGCGTTGGCTTGTTCGTGTCCGGGCACCATTGGAATGCCCCAGCCGGCATACACCGATGTGCCGTGCGCGGCCTGCTCGCAATAGATTGACAGGCCGACGCCGATCAGCCGCCCATCCGGTTCTTTGCTGCGCTGACGATCCCTTACGGCGGAGACATCGATCGCTGCAAGCGCACGCCGCAATGCTTGCGGATAGTCGCCGCTGTCGAAATGCTTTTTGGTGATGTTGTCGAACGGCATTTCACCGGCCGCCACCAGGTTACGCAGCCGGACCTCACCCGGTTCGATCCCGCATTCGGTGGCCACGGCATCCAGCATGATTTCCAGCGCGAAGCACACGCCAGTGCGGGCGACGCCGCGATAGGGCAGGATCGGACATTTGTTGGTCGCGACCGAAAAAGTTCGGCAGCGATAGGCCGGCATCCGGTAGGGACCCGGCAGGATGCTCGCCACTTGGGCTGCCTCGAGACAGGCGGAGAACGGATAGGACGAGTAAGCGCCGGAATCGACGGTGGCCTCGCAATCGATTCCGCGCAGCCGGCCGTCACGATCGGCATAAACGGTGATGTCGTAATGGTGCTCGCGGCAATTGGCGCCCGCCGTCAGATGCTCGCGCCGATCTTCGATCCAGCGCACGGCGTGGCCTTTGCGCATCGCGAGCCAGGCGAGGCAGACTTCTTCCGGCAGCAGTATTCCTTTGTAGCCGAACCCTCCGCCGATATCCGGCGATACAATGCGGATCCGGCCCTGTTCCACGCCCAGACAATCGGACAAGCCGTTGCGAACGATGTGCGGCATCTGGGCGCCGGTGTAGAGCGTGAGCTGGTCGAGCCGGTGATCAAAGGTTGCGACCACACCGCGCCCCTCGAGCGGGGACATGCATTGGCGTGCGGTCGATATTTTGCGGCTCACCTTGATGGGCGCATCGAAGGCCGGCCTGATGTCGACCTCGAACGCGCTTTCGAGAAAAATGTTGTCGCCCCAATGCTCGTGAACGAGCGTCGTCCCGCTTTCGCGCGCCTTGAGCATATCGTAGACGGCCGGAAGCTCCTCGAGGTCCAGCGTGACCGAGGCCGCGATATCTTCGGCCTCCGCCCTGGTCGGCGCCACGCACATGGCGATGAGCTCGCCGACGTGGCGCACCTTGCCGATTGCGAGGACGGGCTGTTCCGATATCTTGAAGCCGGGCAAGCCGGACACGGCCCTGATCGGCTTGACCCCGGTCAGATCCGCGGCCGCGAATACGACATCGCGATAACGCTCCGGGACATGTATGGCCTTTATGCGGGCGTGTGCCAGCGGGCTGCGCACGAAGGCGACGTCTTGCAGCCCAGCGAGGCGGATATCGGCAACATACTGGCCGCGTCCACGCATGAAGCGATCATCTTCCTTGCGCGGCAACCGTGCTCCGACCCCTTGCTCGCTGTCGGTAGAAAGTTCGCCCTCCGCGTGAGACATCTATTGTCTCCACTTGAACCGGCTTGGCGGGGCTACGCCGCGACCGCTTGTGGCAGTATAGGAGCGATGGCATCATGGCGCGTGCCGGCACGCAAGCAAAACATCGGCTGCAACAGGCTGTCCGCGACCACTTCGGTCTTCTCGTTGTCACGCAGGATGTAGCGGCCGGGTCTCTCATTGAGCACGGTAACGTCGGCATCGACGCCCGGACGGAGCGTGCCGATGGTGCCAGAAAGGCCCAGCATGTCGGCCGCATGCGAGGTCACCATCGGCACCACCTGCTCCAGCGTGAGACCCAGCGCCATCATCGAACTCATCGCCTGCACCAGGCTGAATTTCGCCTGACCTGCGAAGGGGTGGTTTTCGTCATCGGCATGCTCGTCCGGAGTGCCCGCCGGCGCCGGCACATGGGTGTTATAGCCGTGGATATCGGCTCCGAGCGTGGTCGGAACGATGCCGGCGGCAATGGCCTTGCGGGCGAGACGATACGAGAAATGGCTGCCATGGCCGACGTCGACCCGCAGACCCCGATCAAGGGCCGCCTGGATCACGGGATGCACTTCGCCTTCGCGATTGACAAAGCCGCCGGGGTGCCGCGTGAACGGATGGGCCAGGACGTCGCCAGCCCGAAGCAGCGGGATCACCCGCGTCAGGATGGTGTCGACATCTTCACCGTTGGTGCCGCTCTCCGGCAGGCCCCACAATTGTCCGAAGTGCACATAGACCGGAAGGTCGGCGCGACGGCCGATCTCAGCCGCCATCTCGATCACGCGGATGCCCCAGCGCGCAAAGCCCCCGATCTCGGCATGGGCCTTGATGCCGCGGACCAAGTCACGATTGGCGGTCGCCGCTTTCACGGTTGCATCGATATCGACGCCGGCGGGACTGTAAAGATTGGGGTAATAATGACCTTCCAAGCCGCCGACGAGATACGCCGACAGAAAAGCATAGGTTCGCGACAGCGCCCTCTCGGCGACGAAATGCCGGAAACCAGGCAAAGTCATGCAGGACGGACCGCCCTGATCGACCAGCGTTGTGACCCCGGATTGGACACCCACGATGTCGGCGTTCACGCCGAAGCGTCCGGTCACATACTGGTAGACATGCGCATGGGTATCGATCAGTCCGGGCAGCACGAGCTGGCCCGTGACATCGACAACCTCTTTGGCGCTGGTCGGCAAGATGTCGGCCTGAACCGCGGCAACCTTGCCGTTGCGAACGGCGACGTCCTTTGGGCCATCGATGCCTGAGGCCGGATCGATGACGCGCCCCCCGCGCAGAAGCAGGTCGAATGTGGTGCTTACAGACATCACCGATCTCCTCTCCCGATCGCCGGCGCGTTTCAGCCGCCAGTTAATTGCGAAGCATGCTTCGTATTTTTCATCATATTTTCATACAGCAACATTCGTGCCATAGACAGCATCAAATTCATGCAAACGGCGGCGCAATCGCCCACGCCCCGGAGTGATTGATGGCCAGAAAACGCCCGCAGAGAACCGAAGCTTCCTGGCCGCTCGATCAGCGCCCCGGATTCCTGATACGGCGGTTGCATCAAATCCATGTCGCGCTATTCCAGAAGAGATGCGCAGCGTTTGAGATCACCCCGCTTCAATATAGCCTTCTCTCCGCGCTGGCAAAGCGCGGAACCGCTGATCAGACGACCTTGGCGGCGGATGTCGCGCTCGACCGCACCACGACAACCGGTGCGCTTAAGCGATTGCAATTACGCAAGTTTGTCGAGCGTTCAATTCACCATCGGGATCGCCGCGCGCAGGTTTGCCGGCTCACCAAGGCCGGCGCGGCACTGCTCCGGCGAATGGAAGGGTCGGCGCGCGCCGCTCACCGTGAAACCCTGGCCGATCTGAGCAAGGCAGATCAAAAACGATTCATTGCCATGATGCACCGGATTGTGGCTGCGAGTTCCGATCAGGGCGAAGCGAGGGCGGCTCCCGATTAAACCGCGAGGATCAGGACGGCGGTCAAGCGACTACAAACTGTGCAACATGCCTCAAAAACGGCAACTCCGAAACGCCGACAGCTGCGCGGGTCGCGAAGTCTAGTGCCATTGCGAAGTATACTTCGCATTTTTTGATCGGCGATGATCGGGTGGAGAGGGCGATTTTTGCCCGCATTCCCTAGGCGCTGGCCAAATACGCGCGATCGAGCGGCCGCCGAAGCTGCGAGAGACAAACCGTCGATGCAGCTCTTGGCACGGTCTGGCATGTCCTTTGCTCCGCTCTGGACATTGAGTTGGTGGCTAGGGTTCCGCATCCAGTTTGATGGCTGGTCCAAGAGCCGCCGCCTGAGCGGGAGAAATCCGCACAGGGCACGGCGGGATAAAATCCCGGGAGACCTCAGTGGCCAGGAATTGGCATCGCTCGGGTCTATGCCAATTCCAACGTTGTGAACCTTCGATGGAGTTGGCGGTGAGTGTCACATATATCCGAATGCCGGTGCTGAAGCCCGATGCGCCGCCGCCAATCAGACGCCTTCGCTGTACAATCGGCCGGAGTTCGAGTTGATGTCGGCCTATACGGAGGCGATCGAACGGCGCTTCGGCGACGGTGGTCCGTCGGGCCATGACGTCGAGGACGACGCCTTCATACGGCGTGTTCTGTCGCGAAAGACGGTGCGCCACTTCAGCGATGTCGCGCCGGATGAAGCCTTGCTTGATCTGCTTGTCGCAGCCGCACTGAGTGCCTCGGCGAAATCCGATTTCCAGCAAGCATCGATCTTGCGCGTCGTCGATCCCGCGAAGCGTGCCGCGATCGGCGCGCTGTTTCCGAGCATGCCATGGATCGGCGTTTCGCCCGTCTTCTTTGTCTTTCTCGGCGACGCGCGGCGATTGCAAAGGATCGGCGAATTGCGGGCCAAGCCCGTGCAAAACGGCACGCTTGAAGGTTTCTTCAACGCGACGGTCGACGCAGCGCTGGCGATGCAGACCATGATCCTGTGCGCGGAGTCCGCTGGACTTGGTGTCTGCCCGATCAGCGTCATTCGCAACGAGATCGACAAGGTTGCAGGCCTTCTCGGATTGCCGGACCAGGTGTTTCCGGTTGCCGGATTATGTCTCGGCTACCCGCGGTCCGAGGGGCACGTCAGCTTGCGTCTGCCGCGTCGCACAACGACGCATCTCGATCGCTATGACGACAGCGCGCTTCCGCACGCGATCGATGACTACGATCGGCGCCGCAACGCGCGACACGCCGTCCCGAGGGAACAGCAGCGTTCGAACGCCGAATATGGCGAAGTGCCGTTCTATGGCTGGTCGGAAGACAAGGCGCGCCAGGCGGCCAAGGCCGAAGGCGCTGCGTTCCCGCCCTATCTGCGCTCACATGGATTCAGCTTCGACTGAAAGGACCACGCGACACGCCGCTTATTTGCTTGCAGGCCACGACATGCCATCGGACCAACGGAAAGGAATTACCCATGATAGATCATTCGTTCGCTCGCTCCAGTTCGCTGTCGAGACGCCTCGTGTTCGGCATGCTGACGGCACTGTTCGCCGCGCCGATGCTGATCGGAAATGCCAAGGCCGCAGGCCTTGATGAGATCAAGAAGCGCGGTCTCATCGTCGCGACGGAAGACGATTTCCGCCCCTTTGAATTCGTCAAGGATGGCAAACCCACCGGCTTCGACAATGAGTTGATCGAAGATTTGCGCAAATACGCACCGTTCGAGATCAAGCAGGAGATCCTGCCCTGGACCGGCATCCTGGCCGGCGTCAGCACCGGCAAATATGACGTGGCGATTACCGCGGCGATCATCACAAAGGAACGCAAGAAGTCGCTTGATTTCACAAGCCCGATTGCGGATGCCACGCACTATTATGTCAAACGAAAGGACGACACGTCGATTTCCTCGATCAAGGACCTGAACGGAAAGACCGTCGGCGTTCAGGCAGGCAGTGCGCTGCTTGCCCGGCTTCCCGAACTCGGCGCCATGCTGGAGAAGGAAGGTGGAAAGCTCGGCAAGATCGTCGAGTACACGTCTTATCCGGAGGCCTAC
>Ga0210408_10006608_pt1 | contig 10009 bp, 10 predicted proteins | sample IncBWH4MmetaG_FD_155471 | JGI IMG/M metagenome (GOLD analysis project Ga0210408, IMG submission 155471) | Forest soil microbial communities from Barre Woods Harvard Forest LTER site, Petersham, Massachusetts, United States - Inc-BW-H-4-M | ecosystem: Environmental > Terrestrial > Soil >...
AGTGTTGACGGTACAATGAACGCCGAGCTCATTCAATGATTCGACCTGGAGCTATGGCTACTCGAGAGTTTATTTTCGTGACGACCATGTCTCCACCTGGTCGGACTCGACGGTCAATCCGCTGCGGGCAAAGCTGCTCCCCACAGGACCGGTGACCACTTCGAGGGGCTATTTCACCGTTGGCTCAACAAAAGATGAAGTGCTGACGGTACAAGGAACGCCGAGCTCATTCAATGATTCGACCTGGAGCTATGGGTATTCAAATGTTTACTTTCGTGACGATCGCGTATCCACCTGGTCGGACTCGACGGTCAATCCGCTGCGGGCAAGAATGCTCCCCACAGGACCGGTGACCATTTCGCGAGGCTATTTCACGGTTGGCTCAACAAAAGATGAAGTGCTGACGGTACAAGGAACGCCGAGCTCATTCAACGATTCGACCTGGAGCTATGGGTATTCGAATGTCTATTTTCGGGACGGCCGCGTGTTTTCTTGGTCGAATTCGACGATTAACCCCCTAAAAGTGAAGAAGTAGATCGACCTGACGTCGACTGGATGTGGAGGGGAAAATGGGATGGAACTGGAGGCGCAGAGTAAACATTGGCCCTGCGAGAATCAACTTATCCAAAAAGGGGATCGGCTTTTCGCTAGGTACCACCGGATTCCGAATCGGTACTGACGCGGAGGGCAAGCAATACACACAGGCTTCGATCCCTGGCACTGGAATTTACAACCGGTCCTACTGGGCATTGGGGCCGCGAAAGCGCTTGGTGGGGGTTATTCTCCTAATTGTGACTCTCGTGGGGATTGGTTTAACTATTCTCCTTAAGCCGTGACGTCCTTCGGCTGCGCTCAGGATGACGATGCTCATCGCATCGTCAGAACTCGTCCTCTTCGACCTTCTTCAATTTTGTGATTTTCAGCGAGATGCGAATGTCCTTCGCGCGCGCTTCGGACACGATGGCGCGCCGCGATTCCGCCGGCAGCGTTCCCGGCCCCATCACGCCGGCCGACTCGCGCGGAAAATGCTTCACGAACAGCGCGGCGAGTTGCGCCGTGGCGTAGGAAATGGGCGTGCCCGCCAATCCGTGGCGGCGGATCTGGTAGAGCGTGGGGAAGCTGGCATCCCAGCGGACCAGCAGCGGCTGGTCATCTTTTTCCCCGCGCACCAGCACGGCGGCCGCGAAGCGCGCGTTTTCCAGCACGCCCCTGCGAATCAGCGCGGCCACTTGCTGCGGGGTCGGAGGTTTGGGGAATCGTTTGCGCACCAGGCCCTGCGAGCGGCGCAGCCGTCCCTGGCGGTACCAACGGCGCAATCGCTCGAAATCGTTGCCGCCGATTTTGGCGTCCACGTCGCGCACTGCGATGGTGTAGGGCGCCATGCACACTTCGTCCTGCGCCGCCAGGTACACGGTGACTTCGCCGAGCGGGGGCGGGAAGCGGAATTTTTCCGGGTCGCCGAAGCGCCTGGCCATGTGGAAGCGGCCGCCCCGGTAAATGCGCGGGCGGGAACTGGCGGCGTCGAACGCCACGTCCGGCGACCAGGTGGAAATGGGGTCTTTACTTTCGGTGCTTTCGTAGAGGCGAAACTGGATGGACTCAACCTTGTCGAGCAATTCGGCGCCGCGTTTGGCCAGCAGGTTGGTCAGGCCCGGCGCCGCGCCGGTGCAGATGAGCGCGGCGCGATTTTTGGCTAGAAATCTTTTGTGAAAGCGGAACTGCTCGGGCTTGAAGGGATTGCGATGCAGGTGCGCGTTCAAATCCATGTAGTGCACGCGCAGGCGCAGCGCGGCACGCAGGATGATTTCGTTGTACACCGCGGGCGAGGCGTTGATGATCAGGTTGCAGCCGCGCGCCGCGCGCACGATGGACCACAGGTTGCGCGCGTTGGCCACGCGCACTTCGATTCCGCTTTTCTTGTCCAGGAAGCGCTGCGCCCTGGCCGGGTCGCGGTCGCCGCACCACACCGTGTGGCCTTGGCGCTGGAGCAATTCAGCCAGCAGGGAGCCGGTGCTGCCCGCGCCGAGAATGAAGATGCGCATCGGGGCAAAACTCTACCATATTCATTGCGGATGGGTGGCACAGCCACTCCTGGCTGTGCCGCCGGGGACACCATTTGCTACTGCTGGGCTCCGGGCGTAGAATCCTTTTGAAATCTCCGATCCCCGGAGCCTACCGGAGAGACATCCCAGGGCCCGGGGGCGAAGCCGCCGAGAAGATCGGGGGCTGAGGGTTCGGGCGGAAACGCCCGCTCCTCCCGTGCTTGGAAAGGAGAAGGTTCGGCTCTCGATACTTTTGAGCTGGGCCGTCGCCCAAGGCCAATCGCGGACTTGGGCGTTTTCGTTTTTGTGGTACTGCAATGAGAGCCGAACAAGGGTTCGAGACATCTAAAGCATAGAATGCCGCTTTTCGACAAATTCGAGCGCCAGATCACCGACCTGCGAGTGTCCGTGACGGACCGCTGCAATTTCCGCTGTGTGTACTGCCGCTCGGCTGACCCGGAAAACCACATGGCGCACCACGAGCTGCTTGAATGGGATGAATTTGAGCGGCTGGCGCGCATCCTTGTGGGCATGGGCATCCGCAAGGTGCGCGTCACGGGCGGCGAGCCGCTGGTCCGGCCCGGCGTGGAAAAATTTGTCGCGCGTCTGAAAGCTGTTGGCGTGCAGGACCTTTCCATGACCACCAACGGCTATCTGCTTGCGGAGCGCGTGGATGATCTGATTGCCGCGGGACTCGACCGCATTAATATCAGCCTCGATTCGCTTGACCGCGAAAAATTCGAGCGCGTGACGCGCACGAAAACTTTTGACGACGTGATGGCGGGAATTGACGCGGCGCAGAATTCGCGGCTGCGGCCGGTGAAGGTGAACGCCGTGCTGGTCCGCGGGCTGAATGACGACGAAGTGGAAGCGTTTGCCGAATTCGCGCGCGAGCGCGACCTGATCATGCGTTTCATCGAGTTCATGCCGCTCGACGCCGACCGCGCCTGGACGCGCGAGTCCATGGTGCCGGCCGCGGAAGTGTACCGCAGGATTTCCGCGCGCTGGCCGCTGGTTCCCGTGGCCCACGAGCGCAGCGAAACGGCGCGGAAATACAAATTCGCGGACGGCCGCGGAGAGATCGGTTTAATCGCGCCGGTGACGCAACCGTTCTGCGGCTTCTGTTCGCGCATCCGGCTGACGGCCGACGGCAAGCTGCGCACGTGCCTGTTCAGCAAGGACGACCACGACTTGAAATTCCTGCTGCGCAACGGCGCGACGGACGAAGATATCGCCGCGGAAATTCAGGCCATCGTGGCGGAGAAAGAAAAAGGGCATCGCATCAACGAGCCGGGATTTGTGCCGCCTTCGCGTACAATGGTTTATATTGGCGGCTAAACGGCTTGGGAGTTTCAAGATATGGCGGATGAGGAAGCAAAATATTTCTCGCTCACGGAAGCCGAACGCCTGCGCACGGAACTGGAACCCGTGCTGATCGAAGCCATGGAAAAGCGCCGCAAGATGGGTGAGGCTGAGACGCACATCCGCAAACAGGCCGAGCGCATCCAGCGCTCCGGCGGATTGCAAATCTCCTACGACACGGCCGCGAAAATCCGCAACGAGCATGACCGCCTGGCGGGAGAGCTGCGCGAGACCCTCGAGCGCATTCATTCGACCGGCTGCGTGGTGAAAGATCTGGATGTGGGGCTGCTCGATTTTCCGGCGCGCATCAATGATGAAGACGTGTACCTCTGCTGGCGGCTGGGCGAAGACCGCATCCGGTTTTATCATCGCCAGGACGAAGGCTTCGCCGGGCGCAAGCCCCTCGATCCCCGGGACGCCGGCTACCGCAACCCGATTCAGTAGCATCGCGCACTATTTTCAAAAACTTTCCTGAGGTAAATGTGTGAGCCAGTCTCCCGAAAACCGGCTAAAGAATTCCGCGAGCCCCTATTTGCGCTCGGCAGCGCACCAGCCCGTGGATTGGCACGAGTGGGGCGATGAAGCTTTCCAGAAAGCCGGCGCGGAGGGAAAGCCCATCCTGCTGGACATCGGCGCGGTGTGGTGCCACTGGTGCCATGTGATTGACCGCGAAAGCTACGAAAATCCCGACATCGCGGCGATGATCAATCAGCTTTACATCCCCGTGAAAGTGGATCGCGACGAGCGCCCGGACGTGGACTCGCGCTACCAGGCGGCCGTCAGCGCCATTTCCGGACAGGGCGGCTGGCCGCTTACCGCGTTTCTGACGCCGGACGGCAAGCCGTTTTTCGGCGGCACTTATTTTCCGCCGGAAGACGCCATGGGCCGGCCGGGATTCAAGCGCATCCTGCTGGGAGTCGCCGAGGCGTTCCGAAATCGCCGCCCGGAAGTGGACGATTCGGCGCGCGCGCTGGAGCAAGCCGTGGCCAAGGCGGAAATTCATCACGGCGCTCGCGGCTCGTTCGATGCCGGCGTGGTGGACGCCGTAGTCGCGTCCTCCTTGCAACTGTTCGATGAGCAGCACGGCGGGTTTGGCACGGCGCCGAAATTTCCGCACGCCAGCGCCGTGGACCTGCTGCTGGAGCGTTACCAGGCCACGCACAACCAGAAACTGCTGCATGTCGCGCAGCGCACTCTCGACGGCATGGCCCTCGGTGGTGTGTACGATCAGCTCGCCGGCGGCTTTCACCGCTATTCCGTGGACGAGCGCTGGTGCGTGCCGCACTTCGAGAAAATGACGTACGACAATTCCGAGCTGCTCAAGAATTTTCTCCACGGCTACCAGGTGACCGGCAAGCCGCTCTACCGCGAGACCGCCGAAGGCATCATCGCCTGGGTCGGAGAAGTGCTTTCCGATCCCGAACGCGGCGGATTTTTTGCCAGCCAGGACGCGGACCAGACGCTCGACGACGACGGAGACTATTTCACCTGGACGCTGGCGGAGGTGCGCGCCGTGCTCTCGCCTGAGGAATCGCGCGCCGTGGAAATTTACTACGACGTGCAGCCGCGCGGCGAAATGCACCACAACCCGGAGAAAAACGTCCTGTGGGTGACCGGCGACACCGAGTCGCTGGCGAAGGCAATGAAAATGGATGAGACCGGCGCGCGGCTGCTGCTCGCCCGCGCCAAGGGAAAATTGCTGGCCGCGCGGCGGGGCCGCCGCCCGACTCCAGCAATTGACGACACCCTGTACGTCGCCTGGAATGCCATGTTCGTTTCGGCGTATCTCGAAGCCGCGCGCGTGCTGGGCCGCGATGATTGCCGGGCTTTCGGATTAATGACGCTCGAACGCATCCTCGCCGAAGCCTGGGATCCGGCCAAAGGATTTCTGCATCGCGTCGGCGGGCCGCGCCTGGAAGGCTCGCTCGACGACCAGGTCTTCACCGTGGCGGCTCTGCTTGACGCCTACGAGGCCACGCTCGATCATCGATATTTTGAAATTGCCGAGCGCGCCATGAAGCTGGCCATCGAACGCTTCGGCGATGGGGAAGGCGGCGGCTTCTTCGATCGCGCGAAAGACGCCGCGCCAATGGGAGGCCTGGAGGTTCGCCGCAAGCCGCTGCAGGATTCGCCCACGCCTGGTGCAAATTCGATGGCCGCGATGGTTCTGGACCGGCTGCACGCTTTCACAGGTGACAAAATGTACCGCGAGTGGGCGGAAAAGACGCTCGAAGCATTTGTAGGACTGGTGCCGCAATTCGGATTGTTCGCCGCCACCTACGGACTGGCGGCGCTGCTGCACTCGCGCCATCCGCTGCAAGTGGTGGTGACCGGCGCGGCGGGCAATTCGAAAGCAGCCGAGCTTGAAAAAGCGGCCAACGAAACTTACCGGTTCGGGAAAGCGGTGCTTCGCCTCACGCCGGAGAAAATCTCGCAAAACTCACTGGCGCCTGCTCTGCGCGAAACCCTGCCAAATCTGAATGCGGCCCTGCCGCAAGCGCTGGTCTGCCTCGAGACTACGTGTCAACCCCCGGTCAGCGATCCTGAGAAACTGAAGGATCTATTGACGGAGATCGCCGCGGACGCCGCAGGCGCCAGGCCCTGAAGTCCGCGATGCAAACTCTGGTAGTGGGTCAGTTTCCGGTAAGCGCGTTAATCGGGACTTAAGGTTTGGCCGGGTCTTGGAGACCTGGAAGTTGCGGCTTAGATTGGCGCAGCGCGTCCCGTTGTTTGATGAGGGAGTCCAGTTCCGACTGCACTGTGCTGTGCCGTACTTGGAGATTGCTATCGAAGTCTGCCGTGGCCTTGATTGTGGCTCTGAACATGTGAGAGAGGGATGAAACAGATTTTGACTCGTGGTCGAGTGCTGTGAGGTACGCCTCTCTTCTCCAATCTTCCTGAAGTCCCTTCCGCAATACAGAAATAACTTGGTCAAGCGTCTGTGCCCTATCGCGACGCGTGAGGAGGATGCGCTCCAATGTGTCAGGGTTACCGAACGTGGTGCCATCAGCCCAAATAGCTGCCTTCACTACGGCTTTGTTGGGGTGGAGCGAGGCGACGATATATTGGAGCGGGAAGGTTAAACTAGCGTCCTTCACGAGCGGGGATAACCCCATATAAACGCTGTCCCACCATATGCCATAAGCTGATAAGTCCGCTGTCGAGGAACCCACACTCAAAGCACACGCGGTAAGTGGCACGTCGGAGACGTTCGTCGCAATGACCTGCGTCTGGCCTTCGGTGGAGGAATCAACTTCGACACGAAGATTCGGTTCGGCGGCAGATTGAGGCGACACGGAGGACGCTGGCGGCGGTTCTTGAGCTACGAGGATGCGGGACGGGAGGAGCAGCAAGAGGAAAGCTATTGGCAGGGACCTGGCAATGAATCCAAGAGTGAAGACCCTCATCAGGACACCCAACACGGAAGAAACATACCACGATTGCAGCCGAGTGCGGTATCTGTTGAAAAATCGCCATATCACAAGTAACCCGGACCATTCGCAGAAAACAGTCTGCAGACTTCCTCAGGGCTAAGTCCCGATAAGTCAGATAATCGGAGACTGACCCGACGCTCAAGCTTTGCGGGGGGTTGTTAGATTGAAATCCGGGTGGGAATTACGCGCGGGTATTCGGCGGGCCTCAGTTCGCGTGGCGGGAGGCGCAATCGGCGGACGAAGTTCCGAAGTCTTCCTGAATGCTGTTCGAGCGGTACACCAACTCGCCCGCTTCGCCGCCGTAGACCACCCACAGCGCAAAGCGCAGCGCCATATCCGAAAGCCGCATTCCGGGTGCCGCCTCCGTGACTTGTTCGACCCCGTTTCTGTGCATCTCCATACTTCCTCGCTTTATGAACTGGAAACCGCTATTAAGTTGTGTGCCGCCCCATCATTACGATTACAAACTATTGGATGGCCGGCGGCACGAAAAGGTTCACATCGCGCGCGAATTTCTCTCCTGAAATTGCCATTTCTTGCGCTGCGGCCGACGGAATCAACGCGAGGGCGGCAAATTCGGAGCTCAGCAGGAGCCGACTTCCCTCCGAGATTCCTTCCACTGTCATAGTGTCCCGCGCGCCCGATTCGTTTCACGATTTTCTCCGGCGCAGCCAAGGTAATCGGGTCTTCGAAAGCCCGCAAGCGACAAGGAGCGGTCGCCGGCTTAAAATCGCTCATGTCGCACTTTGTCGCGGGGGTGTTTTGCATTGCATTTGAAGCACTTAGCGAATTGGCGTAGAATCCACCCGCTCGGCTCCCGAATAACTTCATCATGAGCAAGACCTCTCCTACTCCTGCTCCGGGGTCGCCCGACTCAGAACGAGCCGGGCGCCTCGATTCTTGGAAGGAAATCGCCTCCTACCTGAAACGCGAGGTTCGCACTGCGCAGCGCTGGGAGAAGAGCGAAGGCCTGCCCGTCCGCCGCCACCAGCACGACAAATTGAGCTCCGTCTTCGCCTACAAATCCGAGCTCGATGCGTGGTGGCACGACCGGCGACCGCGGCTGGAAAAGGAAGTCGAGCCGCCAGGCGGCGTTGAACCGGATGACGTCCCGCCAGCAGCCGACACAATCGTCCCCGGCGTTTCTCCGCCTTCCCCCCTCAACCGACAAGCGGCTTTGGCTCTGTGGACCATCATCGCGCTCGCGCTGGTGATCGGCATCGGGTACGCCATCAAAATAATGAGCGGCTCCGGTGCGCCGGTGGCGTCGAAGACGCGGCTGGTCGTGCTGCCTTTCCGGAACCTCAGCGGCGACCCGGCCCAGGACATCTTTTGCCAGGGCCTGACGCAAGCGATGACCACGCAGCTCGGCCGCCTGGATCCCGAGCACCTCGGCATTATTTCCGCCACCACGGCTTCGATGATTAAGGATAAGCCGGTGGACGAAATCGGCAGCCAGTTGGGCGTGAACTACGTTCTCGAAGGCAGCGTCTCGCGCTCCGCCAACCAGGTCCGCGTGGACGCGCAATTAATTCAGGTGAGCGACCAGACCCTCCGCCGCGCCATCACCTTCAGCCGCGACGTGGGCGACATGCTCTCGCTGCAGAATGAAGTGGCCCAGGCTATTGCTACGGATATTCAGCTCACGCTCACGCCCGTCGAGCGCGCCCGCCTGAAAGGCGAGGGCAAAGTAGCGCCGGAAGCCTACGAAGCTTACCTGCAGGGACTGGTGGCCTGGAGCAGCCGCACGCCGCAGGGGCTGGCGAAGAGCGTCGATTTTTTCAGGACCGCCATTGATAAAAGCCCGCAGTATTCGCTGGCCTATGCCGGGCTCGCCAATGCCTATTCGATTTTGAGCGCCGTGCCCACCGCCGCCGTGTCTCCGCTGGTGGCCATGCCGCAAGCCAAAAAAGCCGCGGAGGAAGCCATCCGTCTCGATCCCGCTTCCGCCGAAGCGCACGCCGCGCTGGCGCTGGTGCGCCAGAGCTACGATTGGGATTTCCCGGGAGCCGAGCAGGAATACGAGAAGGCTTTCGCCATCAATCCTTCTTATGGCAGCGCGCGCCAGTGGCACTCGCTGCTGCTGATGGCCCGCGGCCGCCACCAGGAGGCGCTCGATGAAATTGAACGCGCCCGCACGCTCGACCCGCTCTCACCGGTCATACCCGCCAGCCGCATTCAGGCTTTTTATTTCGCGCGGCAGTACGATCGCGCCATCGAAGAATGCCGCAAGGCGCTCGAGGTCGCGCCGGACTTCCTGACGGTGCACTATCATCTGGGGCAGTCGCTGCTGGAAAAGAAGCAGTTTCCGGAGGCCATCGCGCAACTGAAGAAGGCGGAGGCTCTCGCCGGCGGCAAGGCTCCCGTGTTCACCATGGCGCTCGGCCACGCCTACGGCGTTGCCGGCGACCGCGCCGCAGCCATGCGGTCGCTCGCCGAATTGAACGCCATGGCCGCGCACGGCCATGTCCCGGCGCTCTTTTTCTCCGCCATTTACACCGGCATGGGCGACCGCGACCACGCCATGGAGTGGCTTCAGAAAGCCCTCGACGAGCGTACCGAGTACTTGATCTTCATCAATGTCGAGCCGCTCGCCGACCCGTTGCGCTCCGACCCGCGCTTCCAGGCGCTGCTCCACAAGGTCGGCCTGCTCTGAATTGGAAGTTCCTGGTTCTCACCGCGAATTCGCGCACTCGGGTGTATCCACCGGCAGGTCTGTGACGCGCAACGCTCGCACTCTCTTCAGTTCGTGGTCAACGCCCTGCGCGTCTCGGAAGCGGACATAGAAACTCTCCGGCTCATTGTCATTCGGCGCTTCTGATTTGTGCGAAAGCCACAGCGCTCCTTCGCAGGCCACGTACGTAACGCCATCGGCCTCGATGCGCTTCGGGCCGCCAGCGCGGTGCGTCCCGCGCGAACTCAGTAGCACAGCGACCATCATCACGGTCACAAGGGCGACTAAAATCGCCACCTGCACCTTCTGTTTCCCGTGATCGGCCTGCTTCACACCACTCTTGCGCATGCCGTCCTCATCCATATCCTATTTGTGTTCATCTGTGGTTAAACAGCTTTTCGAATTCTCTCGCTACCGCTGCTTCAGCTCCGCCGGCCAGTTTTGCACCAGGGTGAGCAACTGTGAGGTTCCTTCCCGGGGGACGATGGCGAGAAACC
>Ga0210408_10006609_pt1 | contig 10008 bp, 7 predicted proteins | sample IncBWH4MmetaG_FD_155471 | JGI IMG/M metagenome (GOLD analysis project Ga0210408, IMG submission 155471) | Forest soil microbial communities from Barre Woods Harvard Forest LTER site, Petersham, Massachusetts, United States - Inc-BW-H-4-M | ecosystem: Environmental > Terrestrial > Soil >...
CCAGAAGCTTGAAGCGCATTGCCCTACTGCTGCTCGTTGCTGCTGTAGCTACCGCCGCTCATGCTCAGTTCTCCGTGCTCTACGATTTCGGAACCAAGGGCGGAGATCCCAATCAACCTATCAGCTCAGGAACTCTGGCACAGGGTCAGGACGGCAACCTGTACAGCACGTCGCCTTCAGGAGGGACGAACAACCAGGGGACAGTGTTTAGGATCGCACCCAACGGAACCCTTACCGTGCTGCACAGCTTCGATTGCTGTTTCGTCCCCAGGGGTGGGCTTACATTAGGCACGGATGGCAACTTCTATGGCACGACCCAGGGTGGTGGTACTTCCGACGATGGAACCGTATTCAAGGTAACGCCGAGCGGCACTGTAACTGTGCTGTATAGCTTCACTGGATCTGGCGACGGCTACACGCCCTACGCGCCGCCCGTTCAGGGGACGGATGGGAACTTTTATGGAACAACAAGCAGGGGTGGCAACGACACTGCTTGCGGCAATGGCTGCGGCACGGTGTATAAGATCACACCCTCGGGTCATTTGACGACGATATACCGGTTCGACCTCACCCACGGCTTCCAACCGCATAACCTGATGGTTCAGGGCACTGACGGCAACTTCTACGGCACCACAGCACTTGGAGGCACCAGCGGCGGAGAAGGTGCCGGAGTGGTATTCAGAATTACGCCTACTGGCAAGCTCACCGTGCTGCACAACTTCTGTTCTCAGCCCGGCTGCACAGACGGGCAATCTCCTACCAGCCCTCTTGTCCCGGGGAGTGACGGCAATTTCTACGGGACAGCCGAAGGCGGTGGCGGTAACGGTGACGGTGTGATATTCAAGATCACTCCAAGCGGAAAGTTCACGGTTCTGCACAACCTGAACAGGGCCACCGATGGGTACAATCCCTTCGCTGGTAACGCTGGTTTAGTGCAAGCAACTGATGGCAACTTCTACGGAGCGAACTCTTTTGGAGGAAGCCATGGCTTCGGTGCCTTCTTCAAGATCACTTCGACCGGCATGTTCTCCGTCCTCCATAACTTCGACGGCAGCACTGGCTTAAACCCCTACGTCACTCCGTTTCAGCATACGAATGGCCTCATCTACGGAGACACTCAGTTAGGCGGAACTGGCGACGTTAGCCCGTGTGTTGCAGGTACTGGCAATGCTAGTTGCGGTGTTTTCTATCGCTGGAATGCAGGTTTGAAGGCCTTCGTTAGCCTGCTGTTTTACGCGGGCAAAGTTGGAAACTCTATCGAATTCTTGGGCCAAGGCTTCACTTCGACCAGCACCATTTCCTTCAATGGAACTGTTGTGAAACCCACGTCGGTATCGCCATCTGGCACTTACCTCACTGCTGCCGTTCCCAATGGTGCAACCACCGGCCTTGTGACCGTTACGACGTCTGGCGGCACGCTGAAGAGCAACAAGATATTCCGTGTGATTCCGCAGATCAGGGGTTTCTCGCCCACCAGTGGCTCGGCGGGAACTCCGGTGACCATTACGGGCATCAGTCTCAAGCAGACAACCAAGGTGACCATCGCGGGCGTGAAAGCAACCTTCACTGTGAATTCGGATAAACAAGTGACCGCAATCGTGCCCACGGGCGCAGTGATGGGTCACATCCTTATTACGACTCTGGGCGGGACTGCCGTCAGCTCAGGGACCTTCACGGTTCCTAACGTGCTGGACGGCTATTGCGTCCAACCTGGACTGTCGTGTACGGCTGACTACGATCCCAAAGAATGTCCGCCCGGTGCCACGGCAATCGATCCGGGTTGTGTTCAGTGCGGGTTTCCGATCGAGAGAACTGCGGTTGACCTGGGTAGGAGCTGCCCCTCAAGACCTTGCAGTGCGAGAAAAGAAGGCGTGAGACGAACACAATAAGAAATCTCCCGGCAACTTCGTGAATGGTCGGCCGTCTAGACGCTGTGAACTCTTCCGGCAATTTGTGCAGAAATCACGGGCACGAAATGCTGCAACCGTGAGAAATCCACCCTATGCAGATCCTGCCTCGGAGAAAAGTTCGATCTCGTGACTGCCCGCAAGCCGCGCAGTCATCGCGAACCAATGAGCCTACCTAGAGGGCTTAGAAAGTGACCACTTTCAGCCACACCATCGCTAGGGATTCGCCCTTTGAATTCATGTCCAGACCGCACTTGCTGACATGACTGCGCGGGTAGGGCGCAGTCGCGGAGAATGGTTTGAGCGGCTGGTCCCCTGCAACCTGCGCACACGTCGGGCTTTACAGCTCAGCGACTTGTACCGAGGGTTCGAATTCCTCTCCCTCCGCCATGCAGTCTGGGTTGCAGAGAAACCCGGCTGCATTCCCCTAAAATCGCTGAAAATCGGCGCAATTCTGCGATTCTCTTCCTGAAACCGGACCGGAGAAAGTGTCCTGCTTAACCCCGCAGCCGAGCTTTGCCGTGTTTTTCTCTGCAGGGCAGACGCGTAGTCCGGTTTCACCGACTCCATCCGGCGAATGCAATGCGATCACCAACCGATGATGTGGCGAAAGCGCCTTGACTTTGTCAGCCCTGGAAGCATGGCGATGAAACCGACGAACGGCGAAATCTCCTATACCCAACGTTTGACAGCTTGACCGGTCTGCACTACGAAACGCCCATCCCCGGAGTGAGCCAGCAAATGTGTTTCGAGATGCAATGACTCCTAGCTGAGCGCTCTAGTGCTTCCAAATATCCACGCGAATCGAGCGACTGAGGCGAAGGCTGCGCAGTTATCTGTCAATGCCCCAAAGCAGGGGCACGTCCCAGCGAGAGCCAACTCGACTGAAATAGATAGGAGAGTGTGTGGAAAGATTTTATATGCCGGGCTTGTCACTTTCTTCCGGGTGGGACATCCCACTCGTAGGCCCAAGTACGTTCTTCCCAATCCATACAGTAAAAGGAGACCGATCATGAAGCAAATGCTCTGCAGGATGATGATGTTGTTGTGTCTGTCAGTAGCCCCGCTCGCAACCTTCGCTCAGTCCAGCGACAACATGAAGCAGGACCAATCGCAGGATCAAATGAAGCAGGACCAGATGAAGCACGACGACATGAAGAAAGATGAGATGAAGAAAGACAAGAAGGAGAGCAAGAAGAAAGATAAGATGAAGAAAGACAGCATGAAGAAAGACGACAACATGAAGCACGACGACAGCATGAAACAAAACTAGCTGGGCTGCTGCGGTCGAGTTTCGGGTAGCCGTTGACTTCTCGGGAAAATCGCGGCTCACGGGTTCGCCTGCCACCTTGCTCGATGAGAACCGCGATGAGGCAGTTTTGTCTTACGAGTGCGGCGCGTTTTTGCTCCAGCGTCTTCTTGTTTTTTCGCCTGTGCCTTTGTGCGCATCCAGTTCTGGCCAAAAACAGGAGGTGACGCTGTCGCTGGGCTACCGTCGGGAATACGTGTTTGAAATCGATCTCGTGAAGAAGCGGGTGTGCCGCAGTTGGAGCGCTGGGGCGGAGTTTCCCATCCACTTGAATTCGGATGTAGGAGCTACGCAGATAAGCTCTACATCGGATGCGGCGGCAGCCACACCGTTGTCGAGTTGGGATGCCAGCGCTGTTTTTCGGACACGGCAATCCGATGAATGCGCTGCTGGTAAGCCCTTATACGCAGCAGTGGGCAGCTATCAGTGCGACCCTAAGATTCGTTGCAGGGTACGTTGGGAAACCGATCTTGGATAAAATTCTTCCGGACGACGTTAGCCTCCCGTAGTTCTTGACCTTCTTCTTCCCCTTTTTCAAAGCGTTTCAGAATGCCATCAATGACCTCTTGATCGAGCTGCCCGATAGCTGGGTCCTGCGCTTCTGATGTGTTTTGCTTAGCTTCCGCATCACGCGCCGACTCGAGCAGTTGTCGCAAAGCACGAATGTCGCCGGACGCCGCCTTGTTGACAAGTTGCTTGAGTGCAGCTTCGAGTTTCGTCACAGTTTTCCGCCGGCCGTTTTCGTTGATCACCACCTTCTCGCGCAAGGTCTTAATGAACACAGTCGCAACATTGAGAGTGCCCTCCGGACGACCCTTCGGATTTCCAGACACTCCCTTCTTGAAGCGAGTGATTTCAGGCGGCTTACCGTAGCCCACCTCGTGCGGAAGTTCAGGAATTAGGTTCAGCTTGGTCACCGTTCGAGTTCATTCGCAGCCTCCCGTTCCAAGTCGGCAAAACTACGCCCTGAGATCCCATGCGTGGCAGATAGCCCGGTGAATGCCTCCCAGCGGTGAACGGTCGTGTCGACATATGCCGGGTCCAGTTCCATTCCGTAGCAGATCCGGCCTGTCCGCTCGGCGGCGATGACGGTTGTGCCGCTTCCAAGAAAGGGGTCGAGAACAATATCACCCCGGGCTGAGCAATCCATGATTGCGTCGGCAACAAGCGCGACTGGTTTTACTGTGGGATGGAGCTCGAGCAGGTTGCCTTCTTCCGTTGTCCGCGAGAAGGAATTCACGCCTGGGTAAGTCCACAGATTTGTTCTGTAACGACCGTACTGCCCAAGTTGAACATTGTTGCGGTGTGGACCCTTGCCGCGCTTGAAGACGAAAATCAACTCGTGCTGACTGCGGTAGAAAGACCCCATGCCTGCGTTCTTCTTCGCCCAGACGCATAGGTTCTTGACCTCGTCATACGCAATTCGCCCCGCGGCGAGTAACTCATCCAGATGACGACTTGGGCGGAATGAAGTACGAGTGGAAGAAGTTTTATCGCGCAGCATTCCGCAGGCTCGCCGCGCCTTTATCCGTGCGTGAAAGCGCACATCACCAGTAAACGGGTTTCAATGAACCAGAAGCAAGTCAACGCGAAGACGCGGGCAGCACTCAACCAGCACGTCAAGGAGCTGACCCCGCACACGCTCGACGCGAGCGACTAGAACGGCCACGGCCACGCGCAGGGCAGGCAGGGATCGGCCGGTTCGCTGAGCAAAGCATCTACTTTTCTTGAACTTCGCGTTCTCATCTTGTAGAGGACTCGCGCTGCGCTGCCTTGGCTTCCCAGAGAATGATGTTGTCCTTGGCAGCCCGAACGTCCGGTGCATCGGGCACAAGGATCACGTAATGCTTCATGCACCTCGCGGCATCGAAATAATCCTGCAGCTCAGCATAGACAAGAGCGACGTTGTACCAACCCTGTTCCCAGGTCGGATCCGAAGTAACGCCTGCCTCGTAATAAGTAACAGCACCGGGCAGATCTCTTTTCTTCAATGCATCCTCAGCCAGCAGACGGTCCTTGTAAACTTCTTCGGAGATCTCCGGCTTGGTGCTTAGCGCGCGCCACGCGGAGGTCTTCTGCTGGAAATCAACCAAGGCGTTGTCAAGATCCCGCGGATCGTTACTGCATATAAATGGCTTGCCCTGTTGTGCGTCTTGCATCAACGTATTCAGGGCACTTTGCAATGTCCGTAACTTCGCAAGATCTGCATCGGACGGAAATGTGAAGGTGTAAACATTCTTCTCGTTGCGCATATGCAGCGAAATAGTCTCAGGGGACCACTGCCAAATACCCAAGGAGAAATCAACCTTCGACATGTTGGTATAGGCAAGGGTCACTTGTTTCTGCTTGGGCAAATCTACAAGGAGACCTTCTTTGACGAAATGCACTTCATGGGTGGACTGCAACGGAAATGTTTCCATCTCAACCTTGCATGCCTGACGATCTGTCATGGCTTGTCCATAGCAAGGAGCAATACTGAAACCGAGCACAATTCCCAACAAGGCCACCCTAATCGTTCGAATCTGTATTTGCGGAATCATCGTTCGCTTTCTCCTAAGATGTTTAATCGCAGGACGCGTTCCTACTCCTGAACAACATCGCTACCCTGCTGCTCATTCCTCAGCCTTGGCCTACACAACAGAAGTTTCTCTTGGCTGTTGCGACTTTGGGTACATCCTGCAGAGGATCAGAGAGTGCTTCATACAGAAGGCAGCGGGGGGAATTGCCATAATCCCAATCTCCGCAATCCAACTCACCTCAACAATCCTCATCTGCCAGCCTCCGCTGTCGTTAAATTTGTCTTCTGGTAGCAACCAATCTCGGCGTTCAGGCGGTCGATGCGTGCGGCAAGGATCCCCTGTGCCTGTTTGTACGTCACATCATTCTGCTTCATCTGCTTCAGTTGCTCGTAGCCGAAGTATCCAACCGCCAGGTCATAACTCAAATCGATCATCGTACTGGCCGTACCAATAGCTGCTCCCATTGGAGTCCCGTGCCATGCCAGATCCACGCCTATCTTTAGAACCTGTTTGACACCCTCCAGGCCGGGGTTAATGTCGCCCTTCTCCGACTTGGCAATGGGGTTGGATTCCTCAATCTTGCCAGGTCCATCCATGTCAGTAATCCAGTTAATGAAGTCGCGGGTCTCTTTGAACTCGCCGAGGGTCCGCTCGGCTCCTTTCAGGTTGGCTTCCTCGGTTATCAAAGCCCTGCTACGCGCGATCAGCGGCTGCGCCTGAGCTTTCAGTTCTGCCGTTCTTGCTCGTAGGTTCGCCAACATTTCCGGGTCGCCCCCGACTACCTCCAGCACCTGACCGTCCTTGACCACTTCGGCCCGAAACTCCCGGACTTCCTTTTTTGTCGCATCGAGCTTGGGCAATAAGTCCTTGGCTTCTTCTGCAGTGGCTTCCTTGCTGGATGTCAGCATTTCGTCGGCTCCATGGTCGACGACTCCCCATGCAACATCCTGCACCGCCTTGCGCATTTCGCTCATCCACTCTGCCTTCAGCTCATGCTGTTCTTCGGCAGTCTTATAAAGCCGCTCATAGGCTGTTTCATCCATATCGAGCTGATGCTTCAACCCCTCCAGCGTCGGAACAGCGCCTGTGGGCGAATAACTTGCCACGCACTCGTTCACGCTCATGCGATAGGGTTTGCCACCGGTTGGCGGCGTAACGAGAACCTGCGGATTTGACGACGGGCTGAGCGGCGAAAGCGCGGACGAGGCAACCACCGCAGGAAATTGTGCAGCGTGGCTTCCCGGTGCCGACCGGTTGGCGAGCGGGGCTTTTTTAGTGGATGCTCCGGGTTCCGCGGGCGGAGGAGCCAACCCGGCGAGCGCGCCAGAGGCGCGCTCACGCGCGATAGAAAGATGTATATCTGTCTGTTCAAACATCTCGCGCGCAGCGACGGCAGCGGCTTCATCCGAATGAGCGGCGGACTGCATCTGCTGGAAGGCCTGCTTCTGCGCCTCGGTTGCATCGGGGGACTGTACTACCTTGCTCGCGTAATCGAGGGCCGCCTTGTCTGCCTGAACATGACCCTCCGCTTCGCTGGCCTTCTGCAAGGCTTGCTGCTGCGGCTGCACAGCGGCATCGTAGCCCTGGGCCTCTTTCTGATAGTCCGTAACAAATGGGTCATCGCTCGGTGCGGTAAGCGCCGGATTCTTCTGGGCCGCTTGCAAGGCTGCGTCTTCCGCCATGCTGCGCTCTGGCCCCGTCAGAGTCGTCGCTGCATCTGCCAGTTGTGCGGCCTGCGAAGGCTCGACATTACTTAGGTTCAATCCGGGCAGCCCGGGAATTCCCATCGGAGGGACGGGCTGGGTTGTCGCCGTCGCAGGCGTAGAAGAGTCGCCCAACTTGAGTTCCAGTCCTCCGCTGTTCTCTGCCGGACCGCCAACATAAATTCCAGGAAGCCCCTGTATGCCATAGCCAGCGGTGGCAGTGTCCCCCAGCTTCAACTTCAACCCGCTATCCGGGCCGGAACTCAGTTTCATGGGCAAGTCCCCGACCGGGCCACCCGTCTTGAGGGCTAATTGAGATGTGTTCCCACTCAACTTCAGCTGACGGTTCAAGCGCGCGTAGATGGCATCGATCCGCTGCTGCTCCGCGATCCTTGCTCTCTCTGCCTCTTCCCGCTGCTGGCGCTGGAAGGCTTCATAGGCCAACTGCTGCTGGCGCTGGGCTTCGGGATTGGAATTATTATTGCTGAACAGTCCGGTCAGAAAACCCTGAGTGAAGTTCTGTGCGAAGACGGCTGTGTAGGGGTTCTTGACGTTCTGGATAATCCAGAGATTCGCACCGAGGTTCAATGCATCGCCAAGAGTACTGCCGGTGGTAGCGGCGCCGCTCGCACCGGCAGATCCGCCCTGGCAACTGCAGCTGATGCTCTGGCCCTTTGGATTAGCGTTGATGACGTACGTAGTGCAAGCTGCTTCTGAGGCAAATGTGCCGGGGACGGGTCTTGTTGACACCTGGCCACCGCCGTTTAGCCTATAGCATTCATTCACACCAGAAGGACATGTGTAGGTGGCCGTGCAGGAGGACACTTGCGCCAAAGACTGCGTTCCATACGACACACTGAATAGCAAGAGCATCGCAAGCCAGCGAGGTACTGGCAACCAGCTCAAGCCGACGTCTCTCCAGACTGACCGTGGCAGTTCCTTGGCTAAACTAGAGTGCAGTCGCGGGGAATTTCCCCGTGTTTCTAGCTGACCATCGTAATACGTCATCTAGGTTGCTCAATCAAACAGCCCATAAAATATCCATCGTTGGCGTGTTTTCGGGGGCTAGCCCGGTGGCCTTGCCTTTTTGTATCGCGCAGCCGAGATCGACAAATCCATGCCGGTGGAAACGGCGATCAAAAACCGCCGGGCGATTTTCTCTCCGCCGCACCGGTCTGAAGGAAGCCTCGGCTTGCCTTGTCTTCCCAAATCGTGAGCTGTTCGCGTGCGTTCTTCGCGTCAGGAGCGTCGGGCGCCAGTTCTAGGTAGTGCCGTATATGATCGGCGGCATCGCCATAATCTTTCATCTCCGCATAGATGAGCGCCGCGTTGAACCAACCCTGAGGCCACATGGGATTGGCCTCCAAGCCTTTTTCATAATGCACAATGGCCGCATAGGCATCCCTTTCCTTAAGCGCGTTCTCCGCGAGTATTCTTTCTTTTTCGAGTTCAGGAGGAAGGTCGCTGTTGGCGGTGCTGGAGTGCCGCCATGCAGTTGCCGCACTCTTGAATCCCAAAAAATCTTCACCGGGTAGGCTGGACGATTCGCCGCGATGGGCCGCGTAGATCAGACGATTAACACCTTCCAGAAACGCCTGCGTATCACTCAAATGTTGGAAGTAGGCCGGTATCCGTGAAACGCTGTAGACAGTTCCCCCCGGTATCGAGGAGTTGATCGGATCTTGTACCTCGAGGTAGTCCGATTTTGCAAAAACCAATGATTCGCGCCGTCCTGTAAAAGCTGACTTGTACTCGATGCCATCAGATTTGAAAGTAAAGCTCGATATGCCGACTTTGTAAGTGGTCGGATGCGCAGTGTCGTACGAGAATATACCGGCATATTGACTAGCAAGCGCCGCCTGAATTTGTAAGTGCGCCACTCGGATCGGCAGCGCGGCTGCGTTGTCAGGCGGAGGATCACGGTGTTTTGCGGAAGGTTTCTGCGCCGCTGCCTGGATGGCTAAGACCCCCATGAGTATGAATGTGCCGAATCTTAGTTGACAAAGCCAATTCATTGGCTTCCCTCCCGAATTGGATTGACCTCATACCGGGTCTGCCGGAGCCTAAGCATCGTTGCCATCATGCTTCACCTCCGAGAGCCCAAAAAGACTTGTTCCAACTTATTGCACCACGCAGTCGGGGAAAGCACGTAATTACCTCGGTAATGACAGTCAGTGCTCTAGTACTGGGCGAGAAAATCTCCTCTGAAGGCGTTCGAGATCGTGAAAGTCGGCAGGCGAGCCTTCAGGAGCCAGGACGCGGCCTGCGACATCGCGTCCGGCATGTCGTCAGCCGGCACTACAACCGGACGGGCCACCACGCGACAGTGTCCACCGGCTTGTGTCGCAGGTAGTTCAAGGCCTGCGTGACGGTGTCCACACAGTCGTCGTGCGCTCCCTTCGGGAATGCAGCCATTTCATCAACGATAGGACGCAAAGGACAATGAAGTTTTCGAGCGGGTGAAGCTGACGATGCCCGTACTGGCTGTCGGCGGAGAGAAGTCGTTTGGTCCGCTACAAGCGGTGATCATGCGACACGTTGCAACCAATGTTCAAGAGGCGGTCGTCGCG
>Ga0210408_10006610_pt1 | contig 10008 bp, 8 predicted proteins | sample IncBWH4MmetaG_FD_155471 | JGI IMG/M metagenome (GOLD analysis project Ga0210408, IMG submission 155471) | Forest soil microbial communities from Barre Woods Harvard Forest LTER site, Petersham, Massachusetts, United States - Inc-BW-H-4-M | ecosystem: Environmental > Terrestrial > Soil >...
ATGCTTTTGAGCACCGCCGACTTCGACCCTGCTGCCTACAAACCCTCGAAAACCACGGCCCCAACCGTGGAATCAATCATCTAGATCCTTCTTGCTCGACGCAACTGACGCTAGCCCGATTCGTCGTCGCCCAGCGTTCAACCAGACCTGAGCGCGATAAGGACCGATAGCGAGCAACCCGAAGAACAGGACAAGAAGCGCGCCAAGTACAGGACCAAGAAAGCTCGCACTCTTTACTCCAAGACTCGTAAGGGCATCGACTGCATGGGGGTGCTCCCATGATCGTCTCCACCAAATTCAAGACCGCCAGCAAAGCAGCACATGCCCTAAGGAGAACGCGGAGCGGCCAGGGAAAACGAGCCATTCGCAGAGTCTAACGTCCTCCCTGTGTGAAGGGGATAATCTCCGGACATCGACGCGTTTGTGTCCGGGGCGAAGTGAGTATGTTCTTTTAAAGTTGCGCAATACCATCGTCATACCGAGAAAAAAATTGAATACACACTTCTCGGTCTTTATCTTCGGCCCAATCCCAATTCCGGCTCCGCTCTCCCCAACCCCGCCTGGTTTTCCCGGCCCTGCCTGGCTTTCCCGGCCCTGCCTGGCTTTCCCGGCCCTGCCTGGCTTTCCCGGCCCTGCCCGGCTTCCTGTCTGCCTCAATACGGCGGCTGCGCCGCCCACCAATCGCCCAGCGCGCGAAACGCCGCCCAGAACGCGCGCTTGGCGTCGGTCTCGTCGAGGGAGTCGTCGATGTTGGGCACGTACAGCGCGTCGATCGTCGGCGTGAGCTGTTGGATCTCGCCGAGGCGCGACTGAAGCTCGCGCGCGAGCGGGATCTCCAGCTCGCCCAGCGCGGTGAGCGCGCCTGAGCCCATCACGACGACGATCCGCGGCTGCACGATCGCGATCTCCTCGACGACCCGTGCGATGCAGGCAAAGTCAGCGAGCGAGGCGTCGCTGAGGGGGCACTTGACGCACAGTGTGCCGTAGACGGCGAGAGGGTCGATCGAGAGGCGCTTGAGCGACTTCATCAGCGCGCCGCCGGCGCGGCCGTAGAAGGCGACGCCCTCCTCGATCTCCGAGGGCTGGGGGGCGTACTTGAGCAGCATCACGTCGGCCTGGGGATGCCCGGAGCCGAGCACCGGCATCAGGTTGCCGCGCGGGCAGTGCGGGCAGGCCTGCAGCTCGCGCGTGAGCGTGTTCAGCTCGCGGATGGCGCGCTCCAGGTACTTCTCGCGGATCTCGTCGTCGGTTACGGGCATCGACCCCGAGGGTTTTGACGGCGGGGGTGCTTGTCCTTGGCGCTGCATCGCCGCTTGCGCACCGGCGGGCGATTCGGAGCGGCCGATTGTGCCACGCGAGGTTGCGCGAGCCGGCTTGCCCATCACGACCGCCGGGTGCCGCCCAGCGCACGCTTGACCCGTCGCGCGCGGCTGGCGCGGCGCGCGGACGGCGGGGTGGCGCGGGTCTGCAGGAACTTCAGCGCTTGCACGTACAGCAGGCTGGTGGGGCGCGTGAGGATCTCGGCGTCGCGCAGGGACTGCAGGAACTCGGTCGGGCCGTCGAACTCGCGCATCCTGTTGCGGACCGAGCCGAGCCCCTGGGCGACGTGCGAGTCCGAGCCCGCCGCCGCGACGATCCGGTACTTGGCGGCGAAGCGGGCGGCCTCGTCGTTGAACGCGCCGATCGCCACGCGCGGGTTGAACACCTCGATCGCGTCGACGTCGGCGACGATTGACAGCAGGTGCTCGTAGTCGGGGACCGAGTGCAGGCGGTCGAACGGGTGCGGCACGTACACCAGACCGCCCTGGCGGCGGATCTCCGTGACGGTCTCTCGCAGGGTCATCCCGCGCGGGATCAGCTCCTCGATGAACAGCCCGATGACCTCGCCCTGGTCGGCGGTCTTGACCTCCTCGCCGACGATCACCTGCACGCCCACGCCCGCCTCGCGCGCGTGTTCGCGTGCGGCGATCGCGCCGGAGATCTCGTTGTGGTCGGTCACCGCGATCGCCCCCAGGCCGCGCTCGCGCGCGGTCGCGAGCAGCACCTCGACCGGGGTGGCACAGTCGTGGGAGTGGTCGGTGTGCATGTGCAGGTCCGCGTCGATCCACCGTCGTCCGGCCAGGCGCTCGCGCAGCGCGGGATCGCCGTCGGGGTCGTGCCGGCGGGCCGCCAGTGCGCGGTAGATCGACTCCAGCTCGGCGGCGGCGCCGTCGGCGCCGGTCACGAGGCGGTAGTCGCCGGGGAACTGGCGCGCCATCAACTCCGCGGTCGCGGGCGCGCTCGCGGTGCGCGCGTCGAGACGGCCGAACAAGCTCTCCACGAACCGGCGGGCCACGAGCGTGGTCAGCAGACGCTCGGAGGCGGAGTGAAACGAGCCGACGTTCAGCGCGCGCGAGTGGCGCAGCGCGGCGTTGGACGTGCTCGGGGCGAACGGCTCGTGCACGTGCACGACGTCCAGGGGCACGGTGCTCAGCAGTTCCTCGATCGTGCGCGCGACGTCGATCGGCAGCGCGGGAATGCGCCGTCGTGAGAAGGGGCCGGGAGACCCATCGTTGTCGTTGTGGGCGACGACGGGCAGGTCGAGCACCTCGCCCACCGCGATGACCCTGGGGGTCCCGCCGTCGGTTCCCGCGAGCAGAGACCCGGGCCCGCCCACCCGCGCGCGCGCGGCCCGCAACTCCCGCCGCGAGGCCCGCACCCGCTCCTGCGAGCGCGACGGGGCGAGGATCAGCACGCGGTGTCCGCGCCGCGAGAGCTCCTCGGAGACCGCGCGGACGTGGGCGTTGACCTCGTTGTCCTGCGCCTCCCACGGATAGGGAGTCACATGGGCGATCGAGAACCGTGCGGATGCCATCGGCTCCGCCATTATGCCGCTGCTATCTGACCTTGACCTTGGCCTTTGTGGCCCTTGCCGGGGCCCGCTTGGCCGTCCCGGGCACGCCCGTGTACTTGGCGATGAACTTCTCCGTCGCCGCGCGCGCCTGGTCGTCGGGGCGCTGGTTGTGCGGCGACTTCATCAGGTACGACGAGGGCCCGTCGAGCTGGCCGCCGACGCCGTGGTTGAGCGCGAGCTTGCAGCAGCGCACGGCGTCGATCACGATGCCGGCCGAGTTGGGCGAGTCCCATACCTCGAGCTTCAGCTCGACGTTCAGCGGCACGTCGCCGAACGCCTGGCCCTCGACACGGATGTGCGCCCACTTGCGGTCGGTCAGCCAGGGGACGTAGTCGGAGGGACCGATGTAGACGTCTCCGGGCGGCAGCTCGTGGTCCATGATCGAGGTGACGGCGTTGGTCTTGGAGATCTTCTTGGACTCCAGCCGCTCGCGCTCGAGCATGTTGTAGAAGTCCATGTTGCCGCCGACGTTCAGCTGGGAGGTGCGCAGCATCTTCACGCCGCGGTCGGCGAACAGGCGTGCCAGTGTGCGGTGCACGATCGTGGCGCCGACCTGGGACTTGATGTCGTCGCCGACGATCGGCAGCCCGGCCTTTTTGAAGCGCTTATCCCAGTAGTCCTCGCGGGCGATGAACACGGGGATGCAGTTGACGAACCCGCAGCCGGCCTCCAGGACCTGCTCGACATACCACTTGGTCGCCTGCTCGGAGCCGACCGGCAGGTAGGAGACGACGACGTCGGTGTGGGTGTCCTTCAGGATCTTGACGATGTCGGCGGTCTCGCCGGGGGCCTTGACGATCTTCTCTTTCAGATACCTGCCGAGGCCGTCGTGGGTCATGCCGCGATACACGGGAACGCCGAGCTTCTTGGGCACCTTGGCGAACTTCAGCGTGTTGTTCTGGCCCGCCCAGATCGCTTCGCCCAGGTCACGCCCGACCTTCGTGCGGTCGATGTCGAACGCGGCCGTGAACTCGATATCGCGCACGTGATAGCCGCCGAGGTCCACGTGCATCAGGCCGGGCACGTCCTTCAAGGGGTCGGCGTCGCGATAGTGCCGGACGCCCTGGACGAACGCCGAGGCGCAGTTGCCGACACCGACGATCGCGACCCGGACCTTGTCGCGCTGGTAGCGCGCCACGCCGTTGGAGGACGCTCCGTTGCGGGCGATCGAAGATCGGCCGGCAGTGCCGTTGCCGTTGCTGTGATGGGTGGGAGTCAAGTGCGTTTCCTTCCTGAAGGGCCGAGGCCCGGTCGGGGGAGTCCGGATGACTCCCCTCCGTGCAAGGCGGGACGGCGGATGCCGGACCGAGCGGGACTGCGGGAGATTACCCCGCCGGGCGCATCAGGTCACACGGACGATGCCGCGGGCGCCGACAGCTCCCGGCGTACGTGGGCGATGCGCTGGGCGACCGTGATCAGGCTGAGCCCCGCCAGCACGTACACAGCCGGGGCCAGCAGCTCGAACTGTCCGAGCGAGGCGCCGCGCGCGAAGATCAGGCCGATCGAGAGGATCACGACACGGACGGGGCGGGTGGCGATGCCGACCTTGCACTCGACGCCGAGCGCCTCGGCGCGCGCGCGTGTGTAGGAGACCATCAGCGAGGCGAGCACCGCGACGACGACCGCGGCCGCCGCGACGCGATCGCCATGCAGCGCGAAGTAGCCGGCGACGGCGGTCAGCACGATCCCCTCCTCGATGCGGTCGAGCGTCGAGTCCAGGAACGCGCCGAACGGGGTGCCCTTGCCCGACATGCGCGAGTAGCGCCCGTCGAGCGTGTCCATGATCGAGCCGACGACGAACGCCACGCCGCCGAGGAAGAACAGCTGTTCCCACACGAGGACTGCCGCGACCAGGTTCAGCGCCAGGCCGGTGAGCGAGATCGCGTTGGGGGTCAACCGCGACTCGATCAGCGCGTTGCGCACGAGCTCGCGCCGTTCGCCCGCGCCGATCGGGGCTCGTGTGCGCCGCCGGCGGGGGCGATGGGCGTTGCCGCGGCGCGGGCCGCGCGGGGATGCTTCGTGGCGACGGGGAGCCATCGGCGTCGAACCGTCGGCGGGGCGGTCGTCCGGCACGCTCACCCGCGGCTCGCCTCGCGGGCGGTGGCGGCAAACGCGGGCACGGCGCTGCCGGGCGCGCTCCATCCGGCTCCCGCGGGGGCGGGCGACACCGCGCCGGAGAAGCGCCACACGGCCGGCCGTGCGCGGGCGAGCCACATCGCGCCGTACGCCGAGGCCCCGGCGGTGAGCGCGCCGAGGAGGGCGTCGACGATGAAGTGGTTGGCGGTGATGACGATCACGAATGCCATCAGGAACGGGTACAGCAGCCACAGGATGCGCACTATCGACCGGCGCGACAGGCGCGCGAGCGGCCAGCCGATCATCAGCGCGAACGCCACGTGCATGGAGGGAACGGCGGCGTAGGGGTTGAACAGCGCGGTCATCGAGGCGCTGGCGTGGTTGACGCGCACGCCGGTGAAGTCAGAGACCGAGTCGATGAAGCCCCACTCGGGCATGAACCGCGGCGGCGCCGTCGGGAACACGGTGTAGCCGACGAGCGCGATGAACATCGCGATCATGAACATGTTGCGCACGAAGTAGAAGTTGCGGTTGTGGCGCAGGTACAGGTACACGAGCGCCGAGACGGTGACCGTCGTCTGGGCGTTGACGTACAGCCAGCTGGAGAAGCCCATCAGCACGCGACTGCCGGACGCCCACGCCTGCACGGAGGGCTCGACGAACAGGTGGGTCGTGCGCTCGAGCGAGATCAGGTCGCGGGCGTGGGCGAACGCCGCGCTCGCGTCGCCCTCGACCAGCCCGCGCACGAGCCGGTAGGCGAGATAGGCGGCGGCGAACAGGGCGACTTGGCGCAGCACGTCCAGCCATCCCTGAGGCAACAGGCGCGACTGCATGAGACGAGCGCGGGCGAGGACGGACCCTGACATCTGCTGCAGAAGCCTAGCGTGAGGGCGAGTCGAAGGCGTACAACCGCCAGTGGGCGGAGCTCCAAAGCTCGTGCAAATACGGCAGTCCGCGGGCGATCAGCGCGCCCTCCTCACGGCCGGCGTCGTCCAGGCGCACGTCGGGCAGCGCCACGTAGGCGACGCGGTTGGCGCGCAGCCACGCCGCATACGCGCCGGCGGTCAGGACCGGGGCGTAGAACAGGCGGGCGTAGCGCGTGTCGAGCTGGCGCTCCCAGCCGCGGGCCAGGGCGATGCCGTCGTGGCCGGCGAGGTGGACGGCCTCCCAGTGCGCGCCGGTCAGCGGCACCTCGACGATCGTGCGCCGCCCGTGCGTGAGCGTGTGCAGCTCCGCGCGCAGGGGAGCGTAGTAGGCGGCGTGCACGGAGGGGTCGCCGGCGAGCGCGGTCTCGTCGTTGATCGGCGTCTCGATCTGCCAGTACAGGAGCACCGGGACGAGCAAGCACAGGATCAGGCGGTGGCGATCCCACAGCGCCCCTGCCAGCAGCGGACCGGCGAGCAGCGCGCCCAAGCGCGCGGAGTTGCCGCCGACGGGGGTGTGCAGCGCGAACGAGCCGATCAGGGCCAGGGCGTACAGAGCTGCCCCCACGCGCACCACCGAGCGCGCGCGTGGGGTGAGCGAGCCCTGGGGGAGGAGCAGGGCGATCAGCAGGACGCCGGCCAGCGCCGGCCAGAAAGCCGACGGCGCGAACGGCTCCCAGCCGCCTTCGGGAAACGCGATGGCGAGGACCGCGATCGGGGTGAGCGCGGCGGCCGCGAGCGCGAGCCCTCGCCCGGGCCCTGCTCGTATGCGACGCCGGTCGTCCTCGCCGGGGCGGGGGCCCGCTCGCCGGGTGCGCCGGCCGCCGTCACCGGGCTGGGCTCGCGTCTCCCGCTCGTCGGTGTGGGCTGCGCGCGGGATCGCGGCCAGCGCGTCGGCCACGCCCGCGAGCGCGAGGAACGCGCCGGCGACGGGGCTGGCGAGGCTCGTCAGCACGGCGAGCGCGAGCGCGAGAACGATGCGATCGCTCAGCAGCGCGAGCACCGAGCCCAGGCCGATCGCGAAGCCCAGGTTGTAGGGGACGCGCCCGGACAGCAGCCCCACGCCGAAGCCCAGCGCGAACCAGCCGGCGGCCACGCGCGCGCCGGCGGGGGAGAACACGCGCTGGGCGATCAGCCCGAACAGCGCGGCGGCCGCCACGGCGGAGAGCGAGAGCACCGTGTAGACGCCGAGCCACGCCCCCAGCTCGGGTGAGAGGAGCGAGTATCCCGGCAGGTAGTGGCCGTGCACTGCATACCAGCCGTTGTCGCGCAGCTGAAAGCCGACGCGCGCGAACAGGTCGCCGCGGTAGGTGGCGGCCGCGAGGTCGCCCGCGGGGGGCTGGACGATCAGGTAGGCCAGCGCGAGCGGGAGCGCGACGGCCAGGGCCACGGCCCAGGGCGAGACATCGAGGCGCGCGCGCGCCACCGAGGGTGCGGGCGGGTGCGCGGCCACGGCCGGCGAGGCCACCGGATCACCCCGCGGCGGCGCCCGGGACGGCGGCGCCCAGGAAGTCGGCCACGCGGTCGATGACGTCGGGCCGGTCGAACCACGGCCAGTGGCCGGCGTCGGGCAGCTCGAGGAGCTCGGCGTCCGGAAGGGCGTCGGCGAAGGCGCGGCCGAAGCGGGCGGGGATGTAGGGGTCGGCCTGCCCCCACACGACGAGTGCGGGCATCGTCAGCGTCTGAAGGCGCGCGCCGGCGGCCGCGAGCACATCGGAGGACCCACTGCGGTAGAGACGCAGGATCGCGCGCTGGGTGCCCTGGTCGAAGTGGTCGAAGACGGTGTCCAGCCACGCGTCGGGCAGCGGCCGGCGCCCGGGGCGCGCCTCGCGCGTGGAGAAGCGCATGACGGTGCGCGTGGTGGCGCCCATCGCCAGCTCGCCGAGCACGGGGGCGCGCCAGATGCGCGCGGTGCGATGCCAGCGGTAGCCGGGCAGCAGCGGGACGGCGTTGATGACGATCAGCCGCGCGACGCGCTCGGGGTGGCGCTGGGCGAACGCGAGCCCGACGACGCCCCAGTCGTGCACGATCAGGCTGACGCGATCGACCGAGACGAGGTCGAGGTAGCGCTCGATGAAGTCGGCGTAGCCGTCGATCGTGTAGTCGAGGTTGGCGGCCTTGCCGCTGCGCCCGAACCCGGGCAGGTCGGGCGCGAGCCCACCGGTGCGCGCAAGGAACGGCAGCCAGTCGTCGGAGTTGGTCGGCACCCCGTGCAGGTACAGGGGTGTGGGTGCGCCCCTGTCCGCGCCGGGCGCCTCGCGCCAGAACACGGGCAGCGTGTCGATCGTGGCGGTGCGGTCGCTGACGGCGGGCATGCGGCGAACGATCATAGGGCGGGCGCGGAACGTTTCGGGCTTTGGGTGGTAGGCAACTTTGGTCGTGACCGAGGGCCTATCCCAAAAGGGACGTGCGGCTGGGGCGTTTCAGGGTCGAGCGAGGCGCGGACGCAAGGGCGAAGGCATGGTGGTGCCATGTCGAGCCCGAGGACAAAGCCTCGCGAAGGCCATCGGACGCGTCCAGACGTGCGGGCCTTGCAGGGATAGGCCCTAGTCGTAGTGTCCCCGGCCACATACGGACGGCCCGGACAGGCGGTCCGGCGGTTAGGGTCAAGGTGATGGGGGCGGTCAAGACCAAGCGCAATGGTGGCGACAGGGCCTGGAAGCCCCCGGCGCGCGCGCGGGTGCTGCGGGTGCGGGAGCGGCTGCGCGAGGTGTACGGGATACCGCGCATGCAGCCGCACGGGCACCCGATCGCGGAGCTGGTGCTGACGGTGCTCTCGCAGAGCACGAACGACCGCAACCGCGACGTGGCCTACCTGCGCCTGCGCGAAAGGCTGCCGAGCTGGGGGGCGGTGATGAATGCACCGGTCGCGGAGGTCGAGGAGGCGATCCGCCCGGGCGGCATCTCGAAGGTGAAGTCGGCGCGCATCCAGGCGATCCTGCGGGCGATCGCGGCCGACCCGCGCGACCCGGCCCACGAGCTGTCACTCGACTGGCTGGCGGACGCGCCGATCGATGAAGGGCGCGACTACCTCACGGCGCTGCCGGGTGTGGGCCGCAAGACGGCCGCCTGCGTGCTGTTGTTCGCATACGGAAGAAGGGATGTCCCGGTGGACACCCACGTCTCAAGAGTGGGCATGCGCCTGGAACTGTTGAAGCCGGGAGCCCCATTCGAGCAGCTGCACGACCAGATGCTGGCCCTGACCCCGCCGGGAGAGGAGCTGGAGCTGCACGTGAATCTCCTGCGCCACGGTCGCCGCACGTGCCACGCACAACGCCCGGCATGCGGCGAGTGCGCGCTGAGGCGAATGTGCCCGAGCGCCGACCGAATCGGCTGAAGCTGGCAGGACTTTTCATCCGGGCCGTCCGCGAAGCGGGCTTTCGGCCGGGGTGCCACGGCCACGTTGCCGACCCTGTGTGATCGCCATCTGGTCGGTGTGCTCGAGCGTTGGGCTGGGTTGGGTGTTTTGGCTTTTGTGGAGCGGGGTGCAGTGTACTGTCGGTGTGTCTTGTGGGTCGTTTGTGGTTCCGCTCTTGACAAGTCGTGTGGTTGGCGCTATGTTCTTGCGTGTTCATGACTTCCCGTTGTGGGGGGTCGGGCACGATAGGTCGGGTTTGGGTCGGTTCTCTGGATCGGTTTCAAGCGCTTTCGCAGGGATGTTTGTCGGGAGAGGGTTTACCGGATCGTATGAAGAGGGGCAGTGTTTTTCGCATGAGTTCGTCGGGGACAGATGTGATGGGGATCGATGCACGCACAGGCGTGCCCGTAGGTAGATGCGTCAGCAGCGCTGACACATCTCTCTCTCTCTCTCTCTCTCTCTTGTCCCAGTAGCACCCCTGGTCTAGCCGCCCAAGCGCCCCGGAACGCCTTCCCTTTCGTGGGGAGGGTCGCTTGATCACCAAGCGTCCCAATCCGGCGCGTTCCTCGCGTCTCTCGCGTTCTGAGCGTTCTGTGCGTGCGTCGCGTCCGGTGCGCCCGGCGGGTGCGCCTGCTGTTGTCTCTGCGCGTGTGGAGGTGTTGGAGATGCAGCGTGCGCGGTTGTTGGACGGGGCTGTCGCGGCGATCAGCGAGCTGGGGTGGTCGCGTGTCACGGTCGCGAGCATAACTTCGCGTGCG
>Ga0210408_10006611_pt1 | contig 10008 bp, 10 predicted proteins | sample IncBWH4MmetaG_FD_155471 | JGI IMG/M metagenome (GOLD analysis project Ga0210408, IMG submission 155471) | Forest soil microbial communities from Barre Woods Harvard Forest LTER site, Petersham, Massachusetts, United States - Inc-BW-H-4-M | ecosystem: Environmental > Terrestrial > Soil >...
CGTGTAAATGCAAATCTCGCTGGCGATGCGCATCGCCTCCATCGCCAAATCCTTCGCGTTCAGCCGGGAGTGCTTCAGCAGCGCCCGCGCCGCCGCCAGCGCAAAGCTTCCTCCGGACCCAATCGCCACAATCCCGTCATCCGGCTCGATCACGTCTCCGGTACCGGAAAGCACCAGCGTGGCCTTCGTATCTGCCACGATCAGTAACGCTTCGAGATGCCGCAGCGCCCGGTCCTTACGCCATTCTTTGGCCAACTCCACTGCGGCCTTATACAGATTCCCCGAAAATTCCTGGAGCTTGCCTTCGAACCGCTCGAACAAAGAAATCGCATCCGCGGTAGAACCCGCGAACCCGGCAATCACTTTGTCGTTGTACAGCCGGCGCGTCTTCCGGGCCGAATGCTTCATAATCTGGTCGCCCATGGTCACCTGACCGTCGGCCACCAGCACCACCTTATTCTCTTTGCGCACACACAGCACCGTCGTCCCGTGCATCTGCAACGTTCCGTGCACCTGTCCACTCCCTGCCGTGTTCAGCATCCCGCCATTATACCGCCGGCTCGCAAGAAAGGCACAAAGCGCGCCGCTGCGCGTGAATTGGGGTTGGGCTGGCTATTGCGAAATCTCTCGGAAGGATAAAACTTTATACGCAAGCGAAGGTTGCGCGGCCTTGATCCAACAGCTGCTGTAATCGATGCCGATCCCGCCGGCAGTTTGGTTGAAAGTTGGGATCCCCAGTGGTGCGCCCGGCGGCAGCGGAGTGTTCCCCGAATCGAACAGTCTGGCGATCAGCATGCCGCCCTGAAATTGCCCGATGCCTCCCTGGTGCGATTCAAAATCTCCTTTGCCCACCACCAACGCAAGCCCTCGCCACGACGAATCTGGATCGTAGTGGAACGTCCCCGTCACCAGCAGCAACCCATATCCCGTTCCGTGCCAGCCATTTGTACTCAGATCGCCGTTCACCACGATCATCATCGGATTCGCGGCAGACATCGTCGCCGTCGGCAGATCGAATTGCGTTGCGTCGTGATTAATCACCGTATCGGCGTTTTCCGTTATCGTTTTCACCAACGCATTCAGTCCGTTCACCGTCATCAGGTTTGCCGCGAGCGCGGACGGTACCGGCGTGGGCGATGGCGGACCCACATAATTAATGTTTGGCGTCGCCCCTCCCGCGCCCGTGTAGTGCGACGCCTTTCCGGAAGGAACGCCGCTGGCTATGTTACCCGCGCTGGCATCTCCGCTGTTGATGTAGCCGATCGCCGCCGCTGGCGAGGGCCCTGGGCTGCACGACCCGACGGCGTGTTGGTCCGTCCCATTGATCGAGAACGACACGGAACTCGGTCCCGTGAATGCAACGTTGTTTCCGTCCAGCACCAGTGCCGCGGGCAAGTTCAGGTTCAACGTGTCAGGTGCCACCACGTATTGCAGCATTTTTTGGCTGCCATTTGGCAGCACCGCCAGCGCCGTGACTTGGAACACTTGCACCGCCGTACTCGGAGGGCTGTTCACCGAAATGATGCTTGGCGTAACGTTGCCAGACCCATCCACGTGCGCCGGATCGTAGTAGGCCAATCGCGTATTATCCAGCGATCCGGCGCTGCCATTGATATCGATCCCCAACGATTCCTCGGTCGTCGCGGTTATGCGAACCCACTTGTACAGCGGTCCCGGCAGTCCCGAGGTCCCGGACACGTACACCGAATCAATGTATTGCACCGTCTTGCCGGCCACCGTCGGAAACTCGGTGGCGTATTCGCGGTCCGCGTACGGGTTGCCCGCGCTCAAATCCGTCGGATCGATCACTTCCCCTCCAACGGGATTTCGAATGTAACTCACCAGGTTCATCGGAACCGGACCAGCTGGAATGAAGCCGGCAATCGTCTTATTGAAATAGTCCGGGCTCTTCGGCAGCAGCCGCCCACGTCCTTCTTCCAGCCCCGCCACTGCGGCATAGTACGCAGCCGTCGCCGAATGGTAGTTTCCCGTTAGCGCGGTCTCTGTTCCCGAAGCCACGATCAGCGCAATCGCCACTACCGCGATGAGCAGTAGCGCGAACAACGAAATCAGCAGCGCAGCGCCGCCTTCTCGCCGTCTCTGTCGATCCTTTCCGTTTGCGTTAGGCACGTTCATCGGGATTTCTGCTGCTTACTGTTTCGGATTCATGCGTTTGCCTGTGCCGTTGAGCTCTACCAGCAGCGGACGCCCCGTTTGTGCGTCGGGTGCTGGCGCTGCGAGAATCAGCGTCACCCCCACCGCGCGGATATTCGCAGGGGAATTGTCGCTGCTTGAGGCCGATGCACACCTCTGTGGCCCGGTCAACGTATCGCACAGATAGCTGAAAATCGGTACCGGATTTCCTCCCGGAAACATTGCCGGGTAAGCCGCCTGATACTGCGCGATCTGTGCCGCCGGAGCATTGTTCATCACGTTCTGAACGAACGGCACCAGACTTCCCAGTGTTTCTCCATCCGGATCGGCGGTGCTCGAGTCCGTTTTGCACACCACCCCTCGATACAGTGTTGTGCCCACCAGCTGGTATCGTATCCAGGACACGCCCCGGTTCGCGCAGTTCTGGTTCGTAATCTGCATTTCAATGATCAGGTCAAAGTCCGAGGGCGTCGTACAAATGCCGATCTGGCATGCGGGACTGGTCAGGTAGTTCGGCCAGGCGAACGGAGAAGTTACATACTGACTGACCTCGTGGCTTCCAGGATTGAACTGAAATTGATTCACCGGCGGATACCCGGATCCATTCACATCGCGCACGATCTGATCCAGCCCTAATCGCGCCTCTTGAAACGAGTTCAACATTTGCGAGTCGGTCTGGTAGTGCTTTTGCGATAGCCCAAGGAGGGTGAACGCCGCCGCGCTGATGATCACGAAAATCATCATCGCCGTCATCATTTCAAGCAGGCTGAATCCCTGCGATCGGTTTCTCCAGCCTCGGCTATCAGCGGCTCTCTTCATCTCAGTACCTGCGAATCCAGCGTAATCGGCGGATAAAAAGCATTGCCTCCCTGTTTCAACACCCCCACGATGAACCGCTTACCCGACGCACTGGTTCCGTTGCCCGAAATAACCACCGCCCAGCGTATGTCATAGGTCACCCCACTCGGGTCGTTGGGGTCCACGTATAAACCGGGAAAGCTATACCCATCCACTGGAGTAGCGGCAAAATTGATTACCGGCACATTGTTCAACTGCAGCACCGGGTTGCCCACCACCGCATTCGGCTGAGTAGGATCACCCAAATTGCAGGTCACCAGCAGCGGGCAGCCCAATCCCTGCGCGTCGGTAAATGACAACCCGCTGATCGGCTGCGCCACTAAGTAGTCCATCTCCCGCTGCGCGATCACCAGGGACGTCGAGTCGTAGCGGTTCGCTCCATTCAGAAAAAGCGATAGCGGCACTAGTTGCGCCACGGCCACCAACCCCACCACTATCACCACGGTGGCCAACAATACCTCGACCAGCGTGAACCCTTCTTGCACGCAACGTTGTTGCGCTCGCATGGGCCCCCGAACATTCTTGTTCGTCCGCCGCATCATTCCACCTAACTTACCTGCTGCCACGGTCCCGCCGTGCCCGCCGTCCACACATGCACCACGCCAGATGGCAGCAGCACCACCGCTCGATAACCCAATTCCGGCGCTGCGCCGTTTCCAACATACAACACGTACACCGGCGGCTGCGCTCCGCCAACCGGAACCACCGCTCCGCGCGCGTCGAATGCCACCGACCCGATGCCGCCAGTAAGTTCCGTCAAGCTCCCCACACCCAGCGATGTAGTGATCGCATCCGGCGCCGGCGGCGTTCCCGCCGGCAGCAGACTTACACTGCCGGTCATCTGATATTGCTGCTCGTTCGCATCCGCCGCTCCGTTTCCGTTCGTGTCCACCCAGATCAGCCAGTCCGTCCCGACCTGCTGGATTTGGCAGGCAATCTGTCTGTTTCTCCGGATGGCTTCAAATCGCGTCAGTTTCAGGATTCCCGCCAGTTGCGTGGCACTGTTATTGAAACGGTAGGCTTCGTAAGCGCGCAGCAGCGTGGGAATAGCCATGCCCGTCAAGATCAGCATCACCGCGATTGTTACGACCACTTCGGTCAAACTGAACCCGCGGCTCATCTTCTTCGTGGAGGATCGTTGAAGTTGCCGTCCCAAAGCGGCTCCTTCTTTCAGCCGGGCCATCTGACCGCACTCTTCCGCACGCCCGCCCAACATCACCCGGCACTTGGCCAACGATTAAGAGACTTACTTTCTTTATTTTAGTACAACCCGGTTCATGGACGGGAGGCAAACTCTTTCGACATAGCAAGTCGTCACTTTTACTCAAACACTTAAGTTGTCCATCTGGTATTTATAGCGAGAGTCCGCACCGCGCCGCCGTTTCGTGAACTCTTCGACCCTCAATCCTTCGCCGTCTTATACTTGTCCTTGTCCTTCTTCTTCCCCACCTCGGCGAATCTCTTCTCCAGCGCCGCTTTCGTAAAGAAATCCGCCGGCAATCCCGGATTGTAGTTACACGCGTTCAAAAACGCCTGGTACGTTTTCCGCCCGTTCCGTTCCCGTGAAATCTGCAGCGGCACGTACAGCCCGCCAACTCGTTGAAAGTTCGAGAAAATCGTCGCTTCGTCCGTCCGCTCGGGCTGCCCTGAAGCATCGTCGGTGATCGTCGCCACGCTCCGGATCAACAGATGCGTGGATTTCTCCACCGCCAGCCGGAACACTCGCTCCTCTTTGTCCCGGATCTCCACCCACTCCACCGGTTTCAGGTCCACGATGTCCGGACCCGCATAACGCACCCTAACTCCCTCTTCCTTCAGCCGCAACCGCAACAGATTGTCCGTATTGCGCTTCCACAATTCCTGGAAGTCCGCAATCGACGTGGCCGGCATGTCTTCCACGCCCCCCCGGTCCATCACCCAGCCTTGCTCTCCGTTGTACTGCGTAATGATCGTTCCGCCGCCGGAAATATCCAGCCCATCGATCCCCAGCACGAATTTCAAAATCGTATTGTGGCCTTTGGCTAAGTATTCCGTCCGCGTCTTATCCGGATACTGCCAGTAATCCGTGAATTCAATATACCCGCTCAGTTCCCCGGCATGTCCGAACTGTGCTCGCCGCCCGCTGCATTCCCGCTGGGTCACGCTCAAGTACGCCGGCCCGCCCATCTCTTCGATTGCATCTTTCAGGATTTGCCGCGCTTTGGCTTGGTTGGCCTCCGGCATCATCGTGTCCGGATTCTGCGCTTCCGCGCGCAGCGCCAACGCCCCCAGCGAAATCCCCAGCAAAACCGCGATTTGGCCCAATCTCATCCGCAAAGCACCGCTCCTCCATTTACATTGATGATCTCTCCGGTCATGAAGTTGGCCAGGTCTGACGCCGCAAACAGGATGGGTCCGGCAATCTCTTCCGCCTTACCCGGACGCCCCAGTGGAATCGCGCCCGCCACCATCTTCTGCCCGGCCTTGGACTCCAGCACTGCATTCGACATATCCGTAGCCACCCAACCCGGTGCCACGCAATTCACCAGAATGTTGTGCTGCGCCAGCTCCGTCGCCAGCCCTTTCGTAAGGCTGATCACCCCGCCTTTCGACGCTCCGTAATGCGTATGCAGCGACTCCCCGCGTTGCCCGGCCGTCGATGCCACCGGAATAATCTTGCCGCCTTTCTGCTTGATCATGTGCGGCACCGCGAAGTGAACGATCGAGTACACGCTCTTCAGATTCACTCGCATCATTTCGTCCCACTGTTTCTCGGTCATTTTCTCGATCGGCAAATCGTCGGTGTTCCACACTCCCGCATTCGCCACCACGATATCCAGCCGCCCCAGCCGCGCCACGCATTGATCCACCAGTTTCTTGTTGTCCGTGTGCTTCCCTACGTCCGCCTTGAACGCTTCCACCCGCGTCCCATGCTTCTTGGCTTCCTGTTCCACTTGCGCTGCGGCATCCTTGGCCTTGTTGTAATTGAAAATAACGTCGGCCCCAGCCTGGGCAAACAGCTTCACCGCCGCCGCACCAATTCCCCGCGACCCGCCTGTAATCAAAGCCGCCTTACCCGCCAGTGAAATCATCTCGCCCCCAAAAAATCGCCACCGCCGCAAACACCTGCTGTTTTTCTCACCGCGTCGTTACATCCTTATTTCACTACTTCATTTCACTACTTCCTTCTTTTTCATCTGCCCCACAAATTCCGCAAACAATCTCTCCGCAAACCCATCCCCTGCCATCCGCCCAGTAGCACAGGCACTCCTGCTTGCCCTGAGCTTCGAAGGGCCTGTGCAGCCTAAACCCTACCGAGCCTCAATCCGTTTAGCCGTCCGCGCCGCCCCAACAAACTCCGCAAACAGCCTCTCAGCAAACGCATCCCCGGCCATCCGTTCCGGATGCCACTGCACTCCTACCACCCAGTTCGGCCCCCCGGTCCACTCCACTCCCTCCACAACCCCATCTTCCCCGCCAATCGCCGTCACTTTCAGCCCGTTTCCCGGCTGGTCAATCGCCTGATGGTGGCTGCTGTTGATCTTCGCTTCGCTAGCCCCCGCCAGTTGCGCCAGGTGGCTCCCCGGCTCGAATTTCGCCTGATGCTCCAAATCGCCCGCTACTGCTCCCGCAGCCAAATCCGTAGGTCCGTGCCTCCCAGCACCCTCCAGTTCGGCCGCAATATCCTGCACCAGCGTCCCCTTCAGGTAGACGTTCAGGATCTGGCATCCGTAGCAAATCCCCAGCACCGGCTTCCCCGCAGCAAACGCATGCTGCAAAATCGCGCTGTCTGTCCGGTCTCGATTGTGGTCTAAGCTCTTCGTTTTCTCATGCTTAGCCGCCCCGTAAAGCGCCGGATCCACGTCCACGGGACTCCCCGGCAGCACAAATCCATCCAACTCCGCAATCTCCGCCTTTAGCGCCTCGTCGCCCTGCTGCAAAGACACTTCCCGCGGCTCCCCACCAGCTTTCCGCACCGCCGCAAAGTAATACTCCAGCTATTCCCGGTTCCCAGCCCCCTCCTCCCCCGTGGTCCGCCAGGGAATCCCCACCAAAGGCCTATCCGCAAGCCCGGAGCGTCCCGCCCGGGAAGACATCGCGGTGGACCCTCCAGACGACACCCCAGTCGATTTCATCTTGTCAGCACCATTAGGCAGCATAGGAAGCCCCAAATCGTAACACCCGCCCACGCCCCCGGCAACCACCCCCGAGACGTCATTCTCCCTTTGCAAGGCTAATTTCTCCGATTCTGTTATGGTCCGCGCCAAACGAGCGCCTGATCTCGGCGGTGGAGAAAGCGGGTGAGAACGGCGGATGGTGAGTATTTTTTGCGGCCTAGTACTAACGAACAAATGCAGACCACCCACAGGAAGAGTGTGGTAACTCTAACTGTTTCTTAGATTTGGCGCCGTTCTTAGGAAGTGGCGGTTGGCTGAACAAATGCCCTTCGTCCTCGCTAGTGGGTTGGGTGAAAGGGGGAACCATGTTCAATACACGCATTGAAGCCCTTCGAGATGGGACGCTGTTCCGCCTCGCAAGGTTCGTCCCCGTTGCACTTGTATTGATTCTCTTGTTCTCCGCGACAGAAAGTTACGCGGACAATCGAGTGATGGGGGAAGTGCAGTTTGAGGGCGCGAGCAAAGTCGAGAGAGACTCCGGGGTCTGGATCGACGGACAGTATGTCGGCTATCTGAAAGAGCTGAAAGGCGACAAGAAAGTGATGCTGCTGCCTGGAGAGCACCAAATCACCGTCCGCCAAGCTGGCTTTGACGACTTTGATCGCAGGATTGTAGTTGAACCTGGCCAAAAACAAACCGTGCGCGTGGCCATGGGAAAAAGCGCGGGATGGACGACACCATCGGCAATCGCGATCTTGAAGCTGACGGTGCAGCCGAATCGAGCGGCCGTGTTTCTTGACGATAAGTACGTAGGACACGTAGGCGAATTTGGCGGGAAGTTTCGTTCGATGCAAATCGCGTCCGGAAAGCATCGCATCAAGATTGAATTGCCGGGCTACCGAACGTTCGAGACCGAAGTGAACCTGCTCGCGGGACAAAAATCGGAAGTAAAGACGGACCTCGTCAAGGGCAGCATCGAACAGAACGATGGAATGATCAGGCAAGTCGCCCAGCAAGCCGCATCAAACCCGCGTTGAGCCAAACCGATCGAGCTGGTAGTGGACACCACCATCGACGTCACCTACTCAGCCAAAACTTGCATCGCGCCTACCCCGCCGGGGCAATCACCCGCCCTCGCGTCTGCTCTCCCAGGCAAAATTCCGGCCGCCGGAACGAAGCCGGAAGCTCCGCAATCCGCGCCGACAAGTTCTCAGCGTCCGCCGCATGCACCGTGACATGTCCCAGCTTCCGTCCTGGCCGCTCCGTCTTCCCATACAAATGCAAATGCGCGCCGGTAACTCGTAGCACATCCTTGGTCTCCGGCAGCTCCCCGATCAAGTTCACCATCGCCGAGCACCCGATCGGCGCCGTGGACCCCAGCGGCAGCCCCACCACCGCCCGCAGGTGGTTCTCAAACTGGCTGGTCACCGCCCCTTCGATCGTCCAATGTCCCGAGTTATGCACCCGCGGCGCCATCTCATTCGCCAGCAGCTGCCCCTCGTGCTCGAAGAATTCAATCGCCATCACGCCCACATACTTCAGTTCCTCAAGCAAGCTCCGCGCCGCTTCCTCAGCCGCCTTCTGCACCGCGGGGCTCAAGTTGGGCGCCGGCGCCAGCGACAGCCGCAAAATCCCTTCACGATGATGGTTCTCCACCAACGGATAAATCGCCACTTCGCCCGACCGCGACCGCGCCGCCAGCACCGAAAGCTCCCGCGTGAACGGCACAAATCTCTCCAGAATCAGCGGCACTTTCGGCAACTCTTCCCTCGCCGCAGCCATGCCGTCGGCATTGCGCAGAATCCACTGCCCCTTGCCGTCATACCCCAGCCGCCGCGTCTTGATCATCACCGGATAGCCCAACTTTTTCAGCAGCGGCTCCAACTCCTCGCCCACCTTGGGGGTGACGTACTCGGTGGTCGGTATCCCCAGCTTTTGAAAAAGTTGCTTCTCGGTCAGCCGGTCCTGCGCCACTTCCAGCGCTACGGTGCTTGGCCGCACCGGCACGAATTTTTCCAGAAACCGCGCGCTCTCTACCGGAACATTCTCGAACTCGTACGTCACCAGCTCCAGCCCGCCGGCAAATTTCTCCAGCGCCCTGCGGTCGTCGAACGGCACGGTCACCCGCGCCGCAATCCGCCCCACCGGCGCTTCCGGCGATGGATCGAGAAACCGGAAGTGCAGCCCCAGCGGGTACCCGGCCAGAGCCAGCATGTACCCCAGTTGCCCCCCGCCCAGGATCCCGATAATCAAGCGCGCTTCCTCTTCGCCGTTTTCGATTTCGACTCTCGTGAATTTTCTTTTGCTAGAATCACCGCGCCCGCCGCCGGATCCGGATTCGCCAGCACGCGCTCCGTCTGCGCCGCGCGGAACTTGCGCAGCGCCTCGCGAATCTCCGGATGCTTCGCTCCCAGAATCGCCGCCGCCAGCAACGCCGCGTTGATCGCGCCTGCTTTCCCGATGGCCAGTGTTCCGACGGGAATCCCGCCAGGCATCTGCGCGATCGACAGCAGCGAATCCAGCCCCTTCAGCGCTTTCGACTCCACCGGCACACCCAGCACCGGCAACACCGTCTTCGCCGCGGTCATTCCCGGCAAATGCGCGGCGCCGCCCGCCCCCGCAATAATCACCTCAATGCCCCGCGCTTCGGCGCTCGCCGCGTATTCAAACAGCAGATCGGGAGTACGGTGCGCGGAAACCACCCGCGTCTCATGCGGGACGCCCAGGTCTTGCAATGTTTTCGCGGCGTGCTGCATGGTCTCCCAATCCGAAGACGAGCCCATGATGATTCCCACCAACGGTTTTTCTGACGGCAAAGCAAACTCCTGCACGCCAATACTCATTCAGGCGACCGATGATAATACTTTATCGAACCAGATTGCTGACGCGATTCTTCCAC
>Ga0210408_10006612_pt1 | contig 10007 bp, 3 predicted proteins | sample IncBWH4MmetaG_FD_155471 | JGI IMG/M metagenome (GOLD analysis project Ga0210408, IMG submission 155471) | Forest soil microbial communities from Barre Woods Harvard Forest LTER site, Petersham, Massachusetts, United States - Inc-BW-H-4-M | ecosystem: Environmental > Terrestrial > Soil >...
TCCGCCGCCCCTTGAGCATCTTTTTACCGAAACACAATGGAGGAAGCACGCCCGCGGAGACTGTAGACATTCTGCATCTGGTCAGAGAGGGAGTGGCGAGCGCTGCATATGGCAACAAAGTCTCGCTGGCCATAGGCAGGTATGAGAACAACGGCCTGAATTCCCGCACGCAGCTTGACATCAAGCTGACGGATGGCCCGTTCACGGATCACAAGGCCGTGCTATCGCTCCGCAGCAACGGTTGTGTCGGCATCGGGACAGGGAACCCGCAGGAGGCTCTCCAGATCGGGGATTTTGCGCCCCGGGATAATTATCTCAAGATCCTTGCAGGAGAAAGCAAATTATCAGGTTTAACGGGTTGCGCAGGCATCAAGTTGGAGTGCGGGCAGCATAATAATGGGTACTCGATTGCGTTTGATAGAAATACACCCCGAGAGACGCCATTTCCGGCGATAGGCGGGCTACGATTCAGCCGACTCCCCAAACCCGGCGCCAATCCCACGGCCGATCTTTTTCTGGATTATTTGACTGGCTGTGTCGGCATCGGGACGGATGTCCCCGGCAAGAAACTGGATGTGCGCGGCGAACTCCAGGTAACGGCAAGCCACAACAATCCAACTCCCGATATTGGAACGTTCTATGACATGAGTAAGTCCCGAGGGATCGGCATCGGTTATAACCAGATTGCAGCGATTGGCGAACGCCCCAATCAAGAAATTATCATCGCGCCGAAAGGGCGCGGCTGGGTAGAGGTAACAGGAAACTTACGGGTAAACGGCTATCCAATGTTCAATTTTGGCAGGCGCTGGAAAGACGGCGATATCCTAGAATATCAAACCGAATTAAAGGGCCAACGATACCCTTCCGGCTGTTTCATATTGTTCATAAGCGACAAGATTGATGGCCTTCACTGGCTGGTGAAGCGAGACGATGGTAAAGTTGCACACTGTAAGGTGGAGGGGCGGGTGTCCGAACTGTAAGGTTGAGGCCTGGGTCCTACCGCAACGTTAATTATTAACTATGTACCATCAATTAGTCCATCTTCTGGATCTATGCACTTTATCGTACCAGTTGCATGCCCAGACACTGATCTGGCCTATGGATCCCTATTATGAGCAGTGGTTAGGAGACTCAGATAGTCTCCGGAACAGTTTCATGGCCAAGGTGCACCAGGTGGCTACTTCAGCCAACTACCCTGGAGTGCGTGGTCCTAGTAGCCTCAATAGTGCGCCGCAATCGAACCGAGACCTGGATCCAATCCTTTCCGATTATTCCCAAATCAACCCATGGCGGCCCAGTGTTACTAGACCTAACAGGGAAGTAGAAGGGTGGATATTGTACAATACGCCTCGGGAGATTACTGACCGGATTAATAAAGTCTATATGGTTCGCTATGATCCCGCGTGGAAGCCCTTACTCTACGAAATACAAGCTCTACGACCGCCATCAGTACCAGCAGGGACAGACTCGTTGTACTGCTTTGAGGGAGGAACCGGAGGTATTCCACGAAACGATAAGGCACCAGCGTGGAGCATGATGGGGTTGGTGTTAGCCAGGGAGGATGACACGGCCCCCGCCCCACTCCCGCCCGCCCGCCGCCCGTATGACCTATACATTGTATTTCGGGGAAGTCGAAGTGGTGACCCAAGGGCAACAACAGCATTGAGAACAGAACGGGGCAATCCCGACTGGGTAACGGACATGGACTTCGGATTCGGCAGTGGCACGGTCACCAATATTCCAGAAATTAGCGCGATAGGTAGTGTTAGTCCAGGGTTTGCGGCCAGCGTGCACACGATGTTGCCCACCATCATGGAATGTCTGGAGCATATCCAGGCGCTTTATACACCCTATCCACCTCAAGCGATATATGTCACCGGACATAGTCTGGGAGCGGCACTGGCGGTGCATTTTACCAGCGCAGTGCTGCTGGGCACGACGTATGGCCACAATAGCAATCCAACGAGCATGCCAGCGAATATCCAAAATTGGCCATGGAGTACCATACAGTTGGTTCCGTTTGCCTTGCCTGTCGTTGGAGGCGAGACCTTTCAGCAGGCTTTTGACGGAACGCTAGGAAGTCGCCGAGTCTATCTTCAGGGGGACCCTGTCACACAAACCAAAAGGCTGTATCCAGTGGGTAAAGCTTATGCAATTGACCCAGAAAAGCTCATCGATCCCACGGTTACATACAAAATAGGTCCATCCTGGAATCCTGTTCGTCATGAACCTTATAACATACGTTATTATTTAATCAAAGACTTACAGCAACTAGGATTTCTACCTAAGCATTTGCCCATCGGTCCTCTTACTCAGCAACCCTGGAAAATCTTTAAAAATTTCAAAGAGATGTTAGCGGAACCATGGGATGGGAATGCGAATGGCCAGGTTAGTCAGATCCTTGGAATGAACTTCAATGAACGACTTATACAATATTTAGGCGTTTTTGAGGTCATGCTGAAACCTGGTAGCCAAAGACAATACATACGCAAGCTGCATATGGCCATCTCGAACGCCAACATCAACGGGTTTGATCCGTCGATTCTTCCTTTATATGACGAACCTAAGCAACTATTCACATCTGAGCTCGTTCAATTTTTTGGTTTGTGCCTTTTTTTAACTCAAGCCACAAAGGAGACGTATGCAAGAATGGTTAGATTATTGACGATAAGGCCATATAAGGACCTTACATTGATATAATGAGAACACAGAAACTACAGTTCAAGCGTGCTATTGTTCTGCACGTATAGGTAAACATCCAGTTTGAGCACGGTGCTTGGGAGCTGGTGCATGAATAGCGCGTATAACCCTGCGGCGTACCGGACGTTCAGGTGAGAATGAAGCAAATATCCTGTCAAAAGGCTACATAATGACAGACACATTGTTGGACATTAAAAGTCGTATTGAGGCCGCCAAACCGTTGATTCTCAACGAGACGACTTTAGGTCAGAAGCAGTGCCAATTTTTCGCACAGATATTTCCTCTAGTGCCTCAGGAGCAAGCATTGAACTTGTCCAACTGCGCCGTTGTGTCTTCCACGGTCGACTCTTTGACTGTTACGGGCACCTTTGCACGGCTGTTTCCCCGGAAGAATGTGCTGGTAGACGTCTGCCTTTTTGATGATGCAAACGCAGTACGGCATGCCGTGGTAAAGATTCCTACACCCGCAGCGGACTCTGCCTCCGCCTATCTGAGTCAATACAGTGTCGATCCAGGTGAGCCCATCTCGCCGACAGCGGTGGCCCCAACGACCAGTCTGGGAGCCTATGTTCAAGCGATCACCTTCAGCCCAACAACAAGCATGATTTTTTCCACGCTTGATTACACCGCACCAAAGGCTGCGCGAAGCTCTTATCCTCCCACATGGCAGACGGATTTCCCTGTCGAGCACGTCGGTAAGGGGCTGAATTTTGGTGCGGAGATCAGCCTGGATGAGGACCTGGACGGGTTTGTGCAATCCAGGCTGCCTGGATTTGCTGGCGGTCGCTCGCCCCACTGGTGCCTCATTCATGCCGGCGAGGATGCCTGCTTGGAGGAGGGCCCCTTGTTCAAGTGTACGAGGACGATGACAGACAAACTCACCATCGAACCGTTGAGCCTCAGCCTTCAGGGAATCAGTATCGTGCTCGCGCTGGCGCGGCCGCTGGGAGGGCGCATCGGGCCACGCATGCTTGTGGAGGGCACGGTGACAGTGGGCACCACTCCTCTGCAGGTAACGGCAGCATTTAACTACTACTATTCAGAATTATCACTGTCGTTTACAGGCTTTCCTTCGTTAGGAGACCTTTTAAAGCACGTTGGCCTCAGCCTGGACTCTTTGCCGGTGCCGCTGTCGCAAATGCTCGACATCAGGTTGTCCACACTGAACATCGTATTGGACCTGAATGACGAGTCTGTTTCTGAGATCAGCTTCAGCTTGAGCACAAAGGGCGACATCAAGCTGATCAAGGATGTCATCTCGCTCGAGCCGACGTTGGCGATGCAGATTTATGCCCCCTTGGACGCAGAGTTGCGCGCTATCGAAGGCAACTTGACGGGCAAATGGACGTTTGAGGACATAATTTTCACCACAGAGCTTGCGTATCCCAGTCTGCACTTCTATGCCGGCATGGACAAGGGTCAACAGGTGAGTACGAAAAAGCTCGTACAACGCCTCTTACCGGGCATCGACCTGCCAGAGCTGACGTTCACGACGATGGAGATAGAAGGCAATGTCCTGGAGAAAAGCTTTTGGGCGGAGATCCAGGCGAAGATCGGCAAGAAGGATGACACAACGTGGGGATTTGACGCCTCTGGTCTCACAGGGATCAGGCTCGGGATGGTCTATGCCCACCAGCAGATGACCCACTGCGCCGTGGAATGCACGTTACCATTGGCGGGGGTGGCCCTTGTTCTCTCGGCGCAGTATGATGCCGGTCAGGATGGCTTGCAATTCGACGGCCGCACCACGACAGCCATCGATATCACGTCGGTGATTCGAGATTTAGGGCGATTATTTGATATCCAGGGGCCAGAAGTCCCTGCGATACTACAAAGCTTCAAGATCGAGGCCCTGCATGTCTCCTTTAACACGCAGAGTAAAGATTTCACCTGCACCTGCGATGGGAACCTCACGATCGAGAAGACAGCCATCAAGGGTACGGTCACCCTTGATCTCACCCATCGACAAGACGGTTCTGTGTCCACGCACTTCAGCGGCCAGATTACGCTTGGTGATGGAGTACAGTTCGCCCTCATTTTCGACACCGCCGGCGAGGATAGACAAGCCCTTGGAACCTACCACAATCCGTATGGAGAATCCCGGAAGATAAAGAAGCTGATCGGAGATGTTTCTGTCGATCTCGCCGCTGCAGTCCCGGAGAGCCTGGCGTTCACCTTACATGACGCCCTCCTGGGCTATGCCAAGCCTGGCAAGGACAAGGATGCCAAGTGGCTGTTTGGAGTAGACATTGAGGGGGGACTCAACCTTTCAGATGTGAAGCTGCCTGATTTTCCGCTGCTCAGTCAGTTCGCACCGTCCCCGGAGCAGACGCTCAAACTGGCGGTACAGGTGGTGGGGGCGAAAACGCCCTTTACCGCTGAAGAAGTCGTAGCGCTCAATGCCCTTAACCCTGGCGGGTTGCAATTGCCGCATAAAGCCATCGAGGGACTCGCCCTCGCCGTCTCGTTGCGCCTGGGCCAGGAGAGCAAGCAGCTCAGCTTGCCGATTGGTCTGAAAAAAGATGACTCGCTGGCTGCTGCTGGGAACAATTCCCTGACGTCCGATGCGACCGCTGCCACGCCCCATTCGGGTGCGCATGCGGTGAGCGCCGACGGGATGCAGTGGGTCATGATTCAAAAGTCTTTCGGCCCGGTCCATTTTGAACGAGTAGGCATCGCCTACCACGGCGACGTCATCACGGGACAGTTGGATGCGGCCTTGTCCGCGGGCGGGCTGACCATTGCCCTGGACGGTCTGTCGGTCACCTCACCCCTATCGCCCTTCGACCCAACTTTCTCCCTGCGCGGATTGGGAATTGATTACCGCAATGGCCCGCTGGAGATCGGGGGCTCGTTTCTCAAGCAGATCATGAAGGAGGGAGAGGAAACCTATACGTCGTTTGCGGGCCTGGCCGTATTGCGCAACAAACTATTGAGTCTGTCCGCGATCGGTTCCTATAGCCTGAAGGCCGGGCATCCCTCCCTGTTCATCTATGCCGTATTAGACTATCCGCTGGGCGGACCCTCCTTTTTCTTCGTGACCGGTCTCGCGGCCGGCTTCGGGTACAACCGTGCGCTGACCATTCCGACGATCGACCAGGTAGAGGCATTCCCCCTGATTAAGGCTGCGAGCTCAGGGCAGAAAGGGAACAACGTCCAGAGCCTGCCCGCCGGCCAGAAGGAGCAGCAAGAGCTCTTGACCACTCGGCTCGAAGAGCTGGAGGACTATATCCCCCGTTCCGTCGGCGAACACTTTTTGGCGATTGGGGTGCGGTTTAACTCGTTTAAGAGGGTCGATTCGTTTGCCCTTCTGACGGTCAAATTTGGCAAGGAGTTGGAGTTTGATCTGCTAGGCATTTCCACGCTGAGTGTGCCAAACGTGGCTGAAGCCCAACTGGTCTTGAAAGCGACCTTCAAACCGGATTCGGGATTCCTGGGAGTCCGTGCCCAATTGACCCCTACCTCCTATATTCTCTCGGGCGACTGCCACCTGACCGGCGGGTTTGCCTTCTACAGTTGGTTTAAGGATTTTAAAGATCAGACGCTGCCTGGGAACCCAACCATCAGAGGGGGCGATTTCGTCCTGACGCTTGGTGGTTACCACCCTGCCTATAACCCGCCCGCCCACTACCCGCGTGTGCCGCGTTTAGGCTTCAACTGGCAAGTGGACAAAGCCGGATTCCTCCAGCTCAAAGGCGACGCCTATTATGCGATGACCCCCCATGCGCTGATGGCAGGCTGCCACTTGGAGGCCACCTGGCACAAGGATCAGCTCAAGGCGTGGTTCACGGCATCGGCGGATTTTTTGATCTGTTGGGAACCGTACCGTTACGATGCGCGCCTCTATATCGATCTGGGGGCCTCCTATACGTTCGACCTGTTTGGCAGCAACACCATTACCGTTGATTTGGGGGCGGACCTGCATCTGTGGGGGCCAGAGTTTTCAGGTGAGGCCAGAATCCATTGGTTGTTCATTTCCTTCACTGTCAGCTTTGGAAAGGGGGCGTCCAGAGAGCTCACGCCGATTAAGTGGACAGACTTCAAGACGGCGTTTTTACCTAAGGATGACCAAATCTGCGGCATCGCGGTCCAACAGGGGTTGATTCGCCAGGTCAAAGATGGGGTTCAGGAGCGCTGGATCATGAATCCCAAGGAGTTTGTGCTGGTGACGAATTCAGTGATTCCATCGACCGAGGCGATGGAAGTCGCCAAACTCGATAAGGATGGGAAACCGGAGACTTGGAAACCGATTCCCGCAGAAGCTCGCTCGGTGGCGGTTCGGCCCGTGGGAGTGGAGTCGATGAAATCGACGCATACGATCACGATCACGAAGCAGGGAGACAAGGAAGTTGAATTGGTACCGTTTGAGTATGAGCCGGTGCTGAAAGCCATGCCGGCTGCCCTGTGGGGCGCACCGCAATTTACCGACGACGCAAAAAAGGAATTTTTACGATTACCGGACCTCCATGATGACAAGCCCTTGATCGAAAAGACCCTGTGCGGGTTTGAAATCCGGCCGCCCAAATTTCCTGAGCCTCGGCCAACGGCGCCATTCGAACCAAAACCCTACGAGACCGAACGGATCCCGGACGCTTTTAAGTGGGAAGAATGGATGCTCTTGGATAAAGATTTACAGGGGAAGAACGCCCGGGAGGCAGCAACAGGAGATAAAGGCAGCGATTTCCTCAACAAAAGAGACCTCCTGTTCAAAGCCCTGGGGTTCGCGAACACCGGCACTGGTTTCCTGGCCAAACGACAATGACTACTAAGCTGAGTTTCACCGATTGGCACAAGCCCGGTCTTGAGCCGGGAGATTACTCTATCACTGTCGAGCAATCCATAAAAGCCGACGGTAAAATTCCTCCAGAATCATTTCCGCCGGTAACGCGTCAATTTTCTGTGTTGGGCCCACGTTTTACCCTGAATCCCCAGGAGGTTCAGGATATGTTTCCGCCCCCCGGGAGTTTGGGCGAACACTCCAATGTGTTACCTCATATTATCCTGAAGCGAAGCACTTTGCCCTGGGAACGTCAGGCGGACCCTGGTGACAAAAATGTCCCCTGGTTGGCTTTGCTGCTATTTGAGGAGGAGGAAATACAGGATCCCCCCCAAAAGAGTGCGGATGCGGTGAAGGAACTCTCCTTGAAGCTCCGTGACCTCTCCAGAGCGCAATCGTCGAAGTTCCCGATGTTGCCGACGGAAAAAGGTGACCACGATGACGATCAAGTTACAGTGATTGATGTTCCCAAAGGGCTGTTGGAACAGATCATTCCGACCAGAGAGGCGCTGAAGTATCTGGCTCATGTCCGCCAAAATCAGAACAAAGAGGAAGTGGCGGTCCTTATTGGCAACCGGCTGCCGAAGCCAGGAGGACTGAGCATCGTGCACCTGGTTTCACTGGAGCGTCGATATAATGGCAATGAATTTAATTATCAAGGAGCACAGTCCTCGGATTTGATCCGTTTGATCAGCCTGAAAAGCTGGCGTTTCGCCTGCGTCAGCGCAAAGCGGAGCTTTAAGGGATTACTCACGCACCTCAACCATCACCTCCTGTTTCATTTTCCTGACAAGGTCACGCCTCTAAAGACGAACGGTAATCAGATTGACGATGATATCCGCTCAGCATTTGCACTGAGTGGGCGCCCCCTTCTCGATGCGACGGTAACGGTAAGCGAGTACAGTCAATGGCGAATCGCAGACCTGGGAAACCGTTACTACCTTGTCAGCAACAAGTTGAATGTATTCAATCAAGCAGGGAAACACGTGTTGACGTTGGACACAGCCCCGTTGGACACAGCCCCGACCCAGCAAAAGCAAAAACTCTCGGATCAGAAGAGCATTCTTGACAGGTTTAGCAATGCAAAGCATGCGCTTCATCAAAAGGCCACGATCGAAAAACAAGCACAAGCGGATCACTGGTGGATCAAGGACGGGAGCAACCAGTACTTCATTAGTCAGGAGAAGAAAAGCTTTTCGGTGTACGATCTCGACCCGGATTCGTCCAGCACGTTAAGATTGCCTCCGCTCAAGGGATCGAATGGCAACGCCAATGCTGTTGCAGAAACATATTTCAAAAGGGGGTGCGTTCCTCTCCCCCATACCCTGCGTCAGGGGAACCAGACTATTTCCTGGTACCACGGTCCATTGGCACCGGGCAGAAACAAATCAAAAGACATTGATTTGCCCATCCGCTCCGCCGATGAATTGGTGCGCTACAACACAGACGACGGCATGTTTGATGTTTCCTATGCTGCCGCCTGGGAGCTTGGTCGCTTGTTGACGCTGCAAAAGACGCGTGTCGCCGTCGATTTGTTCAACTGGAAACGAGCCCACGCCCACGAAGAACAGTTGCAGACGGCCGAAAGATTCCTGGCCCATTTGCCGTATGAGAAGTCGAAGACGGACTTGGCATTGCCGGAGACGGTGACAACGTGGTTCGCCGATTTGGCGCTGTTGCATGGGGTGCCGTTTTCCTACCTGGTCCCTGATGAGCGTATGCTCCCGCCGGAATCCATCCGTTTTTTCTGGGTCGATTGGCGATGGATTGAGTGTCTGTTGGATGGCGCATTTAGTGTGGGGCGAGCCATGCTCGTGGATCATCAACGCGATCAGAGCCATGCCACAAACAATGCAAAAAGTCTTGTCCGAAACCCACACGAAATTGTGACTGGTTTCTTGTTGCGGTCCGATGTCGTCTCCGGCTGGCCCGGTTTGTTGGTCGATGAGTACAAAGCCAAGGAAAACGAGACGAATTTGCCACTGCGGATGGAACGCTTGTCAAAAAATGTCTTGCTGTGCCTGTTTGCCGGCGAAGTCACGGCTGTCAACATTCACCAAAAGCCGGAAACCTTGCATTTCGGCTTCGACCGTCCTGATCCAGCCTCTGGGTCAGACTATTCAAAGGACCATAGAGATAAGAAGGTGCCAATAGATTGGAAGGATCCGGACAAAAGAGTGGTCGATATCAGTAAGTTCGCGGCCAAGTTAAGAGACGGAACCCAGCCAAACGCGGCAGCTAAAGATCCCGGTCATTCGGCTAAATTTGCCTTAGAAATGATCGAAGGGGTTGAGAGCGTTCGGTTTCAGCATTCATAAACCCATGGAAAATGAACAACAGGTACGGACGCTTATTCTTCGCGTGCTGAATGTAGCCGAAACTGGCCATCCAGATGGCAAACCTCACGCGGTCTACATCTACGCCGACGGTAAAGATGGTCGCAAACAGGTAACGCTAGGGGTCGGATTCACTGAAGACGGAGGAAATCTGGAAAAGGCGCTCAAACGTTACATTGCTAAGAAAGGCGCTT
>Ga0210408_10006615_pt1 | contig 10006 bp, 6 predicted proteins | sample IncBWH4MmetaG_FD_155471 | JGI IMG/M metagenome (GOLD analysis project Ga0210408, IMG submission 155471) | Forest soil microbial communities from Barre Woods Harvard Forest LTER site, Petersham, Massachusetts, United States - Inc-BW-H-4-M | ecosystem: Environmental > Terrestrial > Soil >...
CGGTATCCAGCGCCTGGTCGGTGATCTCAACCGGCTCTATGCCGGCGAACCGTCCTTGCATCAGCGGGACTGCGTGGCCTCGGGTTTCCGCTGGCTGATCGGCGACGACCGCGCCAACTCCGTCTTCGCCTTCCTGCGCTCAGGCGAGGCGGGCAGCTCGCCCGTACTGGTCGTCTGCAACATGACCCCGGTGCCGCGGCACGGCTATCGCATCGGCGTGCCGCGCGCCGGCCGCTGGCGCGAGATCGCCAATACCGATTCGCGCTTCTATGGCGGCAGCGATCTCGGCAACGATGGCGCGGTCCATGCGCTCGACCAGCCCTCGCATGGCCAGCCCCATTCCGTCCTGCTCACCTTGCCGCCGCTTGCGACCGTGATGCTGCGCGCCGAGGGCTAAGTATGGTGAGCTGGCCTGATCGACTGCTGTCCGGCGCGCCCTATCCGCTGGGCGCCACTTGGGACGGACTCGGCATCAATTTCGCCGTCTTTTCCGCCCACGCCATCAGGCTCGAGCTCTGCCTGTTCGACCCGTCGGGACGGCGCGAGATCCAGCGCTTCGAGATGCCGGAATGCACCGACGAGGTCTGGCACGGCTATCTGCCCAACGCGCGGGCCGGGCTGATCTACGGTTATCGCGCGCACGGTCCCTACGAACCGCAGCACGGCCATCGCTTCAATCATCACAAGCTCTTGCTCGATCCCTACGCGCGGCGCCTCGCCGGCGAGCTGCGCATGTCCGACGCGCTGTTCGGCTATCGCGTGAACTCGCCCCGCGCCGACCTCTCCTTCGACCGGCGCGACAGTGCTCCGGGCGTGATGAAGGCAGTGGTGACCGACGATAGTTTCAACTGGGCGGACGACCGTCCGCCCGCGGTGCCGTGGTCCGATACCGTCATCTACGAAGTTCACGTGCGTGGCCTCAGCATGCTGCGCCACGACCTGCAACCTAATGAGCGCGGCACCTTCGCCGCCCTCGGCGATCCGCACCTCATCGATCACGTGCGGCGGCTCGGCGTCACCACGGTGGAGCTCTTGCCGGTCCACGCCTTCGTGCAGGACCGCCCTTTGCTGCAGAAAGGCCTGCGCAACTACTGGGGCTACAACACCATCGGCTTCTTCGCGCCCGAACCGCGCTACCTCTCCGACAACACCCTGGACGAGATGCGCATCGCCGTCCGCCGCCTGCATGCTGCCGGCCTGGAGGTCATCCTCGACGTCGTCTACAATCACACCGGCGAGGGCAGCGAGATGGGCCCGACGCTGTCGTTCCGCGGCCTCGACAATGCGAGCTACTACCGGCTGGTGGCCGACAATCCGCGCCATTGCGTCAACGACACCGGCACCGGCAACACGCTCAATCTCTCGACGCCGCGCGTCCTGCAGATGGTGATGGATTCGCTGCGCTACTGGGTCACCGCCTTCCATATCGACGGCTTTCGCTTCGATCTCGGCGTCACCCTGGGCCGCGAGGACCACGGCTTCGACCAGCGCTCGGGCTTCTTCGACGCCATCCGCCAGGATCCGGTGCTGGCGCGCACCAAGCTGATCTCCGAGCCGTGGGACCTCGGCCCGGGCGGCTACCAGCTCGGTCAGCATCCGCCGGGCTTCGCCGAATGGAACGACCGCTTCCGCGACGGCGTGCGCCGCTACTGGCGCGGCGATCCTGGACAGCGCGCCGACTTTGCCGACCGCCTGGCGGGCTCGGCCGACCTCTTCGACAAGCAGGGGCGGCGGCCGTGGGCCTCGATCAATTACGTCGCCTCGCACGACGGCTTCACCCTGGCCGACGTCGTGAGCTTTGCCGAGCGCCACAACGAGGCCAACGGCGAGGACAACAACGACGGCACCGCGGAGAATTGGTCGGCCAACTGGGGAGCAGAAGGGTCGACCGAGGATCTCGCGATCCTCGACACCAGACGGCGCCTGCAGCGCGCGCTGCTCGCCACGCTCTTCCTGGCGCAGGGAACGCCCATGCTGCTGGGCGGCGACGAGTTCGGCCGCACCCAGCGCGGCAACAACAACGCCTACTGCCAGGACAACGAGATCGCCTGGCTCGACTGGAAGCAGGCGGCGGACGTCGAGGGCAGCGCGCTCACGGCCTTTGTCGAAAGGATCATCGCGCTTCGCCACCGCCACGTGGTGCTGCGCGCGCCACGTTTCCTGCACGGTCAGCACGAGCTGACGCCGGGCATCAGCAACATCGCCTGGTTCGAGGCCTCCGGTGAACCAGTCAGCAACGATTCGTGGAACAATCCGGAGGAGCGGCGGCTGGTGGTGCGTCGCGCCGGGCGCAACGGCGACGGCAAGGTGTCGATCCTGACGGCCTTCTTCAACGCCACCGCCGAGGACCATAACTTCCGGTTGCCGCCGCCCGGCCTGCCGGCACGGCTGCTGCTGGACAGTGCCCAGCCCGACGCCCCCGAGCGCGATCTCGACGGCGAGGAGATCGTGGTCGGCGCGCGCAGCGTCGTGCTGACGCAGAGCCTGCATAAGGAAGAGGGCCTGCACAAGGAAACGGGATCGTGAGCGGCTTTGCCCGCGACCTGCCCTTCGGCGCGACGCTGATCGCGCCCGACCTCACCCGCTTTCGCCTGTGGGCGCCGTCGCAGCAGGCGGTCGCCGTCGAGATCGAGGGCCGGCCAGCTGTTGCCATGACGCGATCGCCCGAGGGCTGGTTCGAGACCGAAGCGCCCTGTGGTGGGGGCGCGCGCTATCGCTACCGCCTGGCCGACGGCCTTGCGGTGCCCGATCCAGCGTCGCGCGCCCAGGTCGACGACGTCCACGGGCCGAGCCTCGTCGTCGATCCACGTGCCTATCGCTGGAAACATCCCGCGTGGCGCGGCCGGCCGTGGCACGAGACGGTACTCTACGAACTGCATGCCGGCGCCCTGGGCGGCTTCGCCGGCGTGCAGGCCGTCTTGCCCGGCCTGGCGGCGCTGGGCGTCACCGCCGTCGAGCTGATGCCGATCAACGATTTCCCCGGCCAGCGCAACTGGGGTTACGACGGCGTGCTGCCATTTGCCCCCGATCGCAGCTATGGCACGCCGGAGGAACTGAAGGCGCTGGTCGACGCCGCCCATGGCCACGGCCTCATGATCTTCCTCGATGTCGTCTACAATCACTTCGGGCCGGACGGGAACTACCTCGCGGCCTATGCCCCCGGCTTCTTCCGCGACGACATCGCCACGCCATGGGGCGGAGCCATCGATTTCCGGCGCCCCGAGATCCGCCGCTTCTTCGCCGAGAACGCGCTCTACTGGCTGCTGGAATATCGCTTCGACGGCCTGCGCTTCGACGCCGTCCACGCCATCTCGGAAGCGGACTGGCTCGACGAGATGGCGGCCGAGGTGTGCGCTGCCGTCGAACCCGGCCGCCATGTCCATCTCGTGCTGGAGCATGACGGCAACGCTTCTGAGCATCTGCGCCGCGACTTCGACGCGCAATGGAACGACGATGCGCATCACGTGCTGCATGTCCTGCTGAGCGGTCAGCGCGACGGTTATTATGCCGACTATGCCGTGGCGCCGGCCGACATGCTGGCGCGCTGCCTCGCCCAGGGCTTCGCCTATCAGGGCGAGCGCTCGGCCTATCGCCAGGGCAAGCCGCGCGGCTCGCCGAGCGGCGACCTCGCGCCCACCGCCTTCGTGCTCTTCCTGCAGAACCACGACCAGATCGGCAACCGTCCGTTCGGCGACCGGCTGGTGGAGCACGCCGATCCCGAGGCGCTGGAGGCGGCCATCGCCCTGCAGCTGCTGTGCCCGCAGATCCCGCTGATCTTCATGGGCGAGGAGGGTGCCAGCCGCACGCCCTTCCTTTATTTCACCGATCATCACGGCGAACTGGCGAAGGCGGTGCGCGAGGGACGGCGCCGCGAGTTCGCGGGCTTCGAGGGCTTCCAGGCCGGCGAGACCGCCGACGCGATTCCCGATCCCAATGCGCCGCAAACCTTCGAACTGAGCCGGCCGGTGGCGGACGGCGAGCAGGCCGCGCGCCGGCGGGCGCTCTACACCAAGCTGCTGGCGTTGCGCGCTGCCGCCCTGATGCCGCAGCTCGAGGGCGTCCAAGCCATGGCCGCCCATGCGGCAGGCGTTGCCGGCGCGCTGGCGCACTGGCGGTTGGCCGACGCTTCGGTGCTCACCATCGCCTGCAATCTCGGGCGCGAGCCTTGCCCGATCGAGCGGCCCCTTGGCCGCCTGCTCTTCGAATCGCGTGCCGGTGCGGGCGAGCAGGCTTTGCACGGACGGCTCGATGGCCGGGCGACGGTCGCCTTCCTGGAGCCGCCGGGATGAACGAACAGGCGGTACGCGCCCGCGCCTGCGAGGCGGGCCTCGCCATCGACTGGGTCGATGCCTTGGGCCGGCCGCAGCAGGTGAAGACCGAAGCGCTGCGCCGCATTCTCGACTCCCTGGACGTCCCGCTATACGGCTCCGACGTCCGGCCGCTGGTCACCGCGCGGGTCGGTGCGCGCATCGAGTTGCCCGGCCTTGCGACCGAAGTCGACACGCCGGCCGAGGTCGTGCTGGAAGACGGCAGCGTCCGCAGCGTGACCATCCGCGGCGGCAAGGTCGCGACCGTGCCCGCGATCGGCGAGGCGGGCTACCATCGTCTGCGTTTCGCGGACCGCGAGATCACCTTGGCCGTGGCGCCGGCGCGCTGCGTCACCCTCGAAGAGGTCGGCGCCGGCCGCCGCATGTGGGGCGTGGCGGCGCAGGTCTACGGCCTGCGCCGCGCCGGCGACGGCGGCATCGGCGATGCCGGTGCGGTGCGCGATCTTGCCGAAGCGGCGGCGCGCCGCGGCGCCGATGCCGTCGCGCTCAGCCCGGTGCACAGCCTGTTCGCCGCCGACCCGGCGCGTCATGGTCCGTATTCGCCGTCGAGCCGGCTGTTCCTCAACCCGCTTTACGGCGATCCTTCCATCGTCTTCGGTCCGGAGCGCCTTGCATCCCACGCTGCCGGGGCGGACGAGCAGATGCCGCTGATCGACTGGGCGGCGGCGGGCGCCGCGAAGTTTGCCAGGCTGCGCCGTCTGTTCGACGACTTTACCACTCGCGATCTTGCTGTCGGAACGCCGCTTGCTACCGACTTCGAACGCTTCGTGCAGGCGGGCGGCGATGCCTTGCACGAACACGCGCTGTTCGAGGCGCTGCATGCCGAGCGGCCGGGCAATTGGGTCGACTGGCCTGCTGGCTGGCGTCAGGGCGACGCTGCGTCGGTGCGCTACCATCTCTTCCTGCAGTGGGTCGCCGCGCGCTCCTTCGCCGCCGCCCAAACGGCGGCGCGCGCGGCCGGCATGCGCATTGGACTGATCGGCGATCTGGCGATCGGCATGGACCGCGCCGGCAGCCACGCTTGGGCCCGCCAGTCCGATCTGCTGCTGGGCCTTTCGATCGGCGCGCCCCCCGACGGCTTCAACCCGCGCGGCCAGGATTGGGGCCTCACCGGCTTCTCGCCGCGCGCGCTTGTCGCCCGCGGCTTCGAGCCGTTCCTGGCGACCTTGCGCGCTGCCTTGGCGCATGCCGGTGGCGTGCGCATCGATCACATCATGGGCCTCATGCGGCTGTGGCTCGTGCCGCGCGGCGCACCGGCGTCCGAGGGCGCCTACCTCGCCTATCCGCTGGAAGATCTTTTACGCCTGCTGGCGCTCGAATCGCAACGCCACGGCGCGGTCGTGATCGGCGAGGATCTCGGCACGGTGCCGCCCGGCTTCCGCGCCCGCCTGCGCCGCGCCGGCATCGCCGGCATGGACGTGATGTGGTTCGAACGCACGCGGCTCTCCTACAGGAAGCCCGCGCGCTGGCGTCGCGATGCCGTCGCCATGACCACCACGCACGATCTGCCGACCGTCGCCGGCTGGTGGAGCGGCGAGGACATTCGCACGCGCCGCGCGCTCGGCCTCGGCAACGCGAGCGAGGAGGAAGAGCGCAGGCAGGATCGCTTGCGGCTGTGGCGCGCCTTCACCGCCGCCGGCGCCGCCCAAGGCGCGTCGCCGCCCATCGACCGGCCCGCCGCCGCCGTCGACGCAGCCCTCGGCTATGTCGCGCAATCGCCCTCGCCGCTGATGCTGGCGCCGCTCGAGGACCTGCTGGGACTCGCGGCACAGCCCAACCTGCCGGGCACGATCGACGAACATCCCAATTGGCGGCGGCGCCTCGTTCCCGCGGCCAAGGACCTGTTCGACGTGCCCGAGGTCGAGGCCCGCGCCAGGATCATCGCCGGCCATCGCCCATGATCCCGCGCGCCACCGTGCGGCTGCAGTTCCATCGCGACTTCACCTTCGCCGATGCCGAGGCGCTGGTGCCCTATTTCGCGCGCCTGGGCGTCAGCCATCTCTATGCCTCGCCCATCGCCGTCGCGCGGCCGGGCTCGCTGCACGGCTACGACGTGATCGATCCTACGACGGTCAATCCCGAGCTGGGCGGCGAGGCGGCGCTGCGGTCGCTGGCGGCCGTGCTCGCCGCCGCGGGCATGGGCCTGATTGCCGACATCGTGCCCAACCACATGGCCGCCGACACGGCGAATGCCTGGTGGGCCGACGTGCTGCGCCGCGGCCGCGCCAGCCGCTATGCCCGCTTCTTCGACATCGACTGGGAGGCCGACCCCAAGGTCGTGCTGCCGATCCTCGGCAAATCCTTGGAGGAGACACTGGCGGCGGGCGAGATCGAAGTGGGGCGCGAGGAGCTGCACTATTTCTCCCATCGCCTGCCGCTTGCGCCCGGCGAGCCCACTTCGCTCCGCGACGTGCTGGCGCGGCAGCACTATCGCCTGGCGTGGTGGCGCACCGCCGGCGACTGCATCAACTGGCGGCGCTTCTTCGACATCAACGAGCTGGTCGCTCTGCGCATGGACGAGGCTGAGGCCTTCGATGCGGTCCATGCCCTGCCGCTTCGGCTCTGCGCCGAAGGCCTTTTGGACGGCCTGCGCATCGATCACGTTGACGGCCTCGCCGATCCGGCAGCCTATTGCCGGACCCTTCGCCAGAGGTTGGGCAAGGACGCCTACCTCGTGGTCGAGAAGATCCTGCTGCGCGGCGAGACGCTGCCCAGCGACTGGAACTGCGACGGCACCACGGGCTACGACTTCATGAACGACGTGAGCGCGCTGCAGCATGACGCGGCGGGCGAGGCCTGCCTGGCCGAAGCCTGGGCCTCGCTGAGCGGCCGGCCGGCTGACTTCGCGCCCGAGGAACAGGCAGCGCGCCGCGAGATCGTGGCCCGGAGCTTCTCCGCCCAGCTCGAGGCCTGTGCGACAGCCTTGCCGCGGGGCGAGATTCCGCTCTCGACTTTGCGCCGCGTGCTCACCGAGCTGCTGGCGCATTTCCCGGTCTATCGCAGCTATGGCGCCGGCGGCGCGGTGTTGGAGCGCGCCGATGGCGCGGTGCTGCAGCGGGCCGCCGAGGGCGCGCGCAAGACCTGCCTCGCCACCGATCGCTGGGCCGTCGATCTCGTCCTGCGCCTGCTGGCGACCCCGCCCGGTAACGCGCGTGCCCTCGTGCGCTTCCAGCAATTGAGCGCGCCGGTCGCGGCCAAGGCCGTCGAGGACACGGCCTTCTATCGTTACGGCCGGCTGCTGTCGCGCAATGACGTCGGCTCCGACGTCGAGACCTTCGCGGCCGATGCTGCCGCTTTCCATGCCCGCGTGGCGCTCCGTGCGGCCGGCCATCCGCAGGCGATGCTGGCGACGGCCACGCACGACCACAAGCGTGGCGAGGATGTGCGCGCGCGCCTGGCCGTGCTCGGCAGCATGGCCCGCGAATGGGCCGCGCTGTTGGCGCGCTGGATTGAGGCCAGTGCCCCGCTTTGCAACGCCGGCGCGCCGTACGCCGGCGACATCGCCCTGCTGCTGCAGACCATCGTCGGCGCCTGGCCGCTCGATCTCGATCCCGGCGATGGCGCGGCGCGCACGGCATTCGCCGAGCGCCTCGCGGCCTGGCAGCAGAAGGCGCTGCGCGAGGCCAAGCTGTTCAGCGATTGGGCGGCGATCGACGAGACCTACGAGGGCACCGCGCGCCGCTTCACCCTGGCCTTGATCGGCGAGGCGGCACTGCCCGCTCTGTTGCAGGAGATCGCAGCCCTCGTGCGCCGCATCGCGCCGGCCGGCGCGGTGAACGGCCTCGTGCAATGCCTGCTGCGGCTCACCGTCCCGGGCGTGCCCGACCTATATCAAGGCACCGAGTTCTGGGATTTCAGCCTGGTCGATCCCGACAACCGCCGGCCGGTCGACTTTTCTGCGCGCGCCGCCGCGTTGGGCGATGCTGATCTGCCCGCCCTGGCCGCGGAGTGGCGCAATGGCCGGATCAAGCAGGCCCTGATCGCCGAGCTTTTGGCGCTGCGACGCCGCGTGCCAGAACTCTTCGCCGAGGGCAGCTACGAGCCGGTGCCCGTCGAGGGCCGGGCGGCAGAATCGATGATCGCCTTCGTCCGCCGCCATGACGAACACTGGCTGCTGGTCGCGGCGCCTCGCCTGCCGCTCGACCTGCTGCAGGGCGACGACGGCATCGCGCTCGCGCCGCAGATCCTGAAGGACACGGCGCTCCGGCTGGACGGCCGCGTCACTCTCGACCGTCTTTTCCCTGCTCTGCCGTTCGCCCTGTTGACAACCCGGCCCTAGGCAAATTCTCGCACTTCGTGGGCCGTCTCACTCCGTGGGGAAGATCCCGCTCTCGCGGCAGAGCTGGGTCACCTCGGCGCGGTCGCGGACGGACGAGCCTATGCCGACCAGGACGAAATCGGCATCCACGTCCGGTCCCATCAGCACGCCGACGAACGGCGACATGCCGACTTCGCGGCCCGCCGTGTTGCGGCCGTTCACCTCGCCGCACACCGTGATCCGACCGCGACTGTTCTGGACGCCTTCGATCCCGCGGAACTGCACCGAGCCGGGATCTTTCATCCATTTCAGCACGCCCGTCACGACGGCCACCTGCTGGCCGCCGTTGAGACCGACAGGCCGGCCGGGCTCGATCGGCGTGCCGGCCGGCACGGGCGGCCACGTGTTGTAGGGCGGCGTCAAGAAGATGGGCGTGTGCGCAGTGTCGTCCGGCATGCACGCGGAAAGCGCGACGCAAGCGACAAGCAGCAGCAGATACTCACGCATAGCCTTCCCCCAAGCACAGGCGGGGGAGCCTAACCCGTCGGGCGCGCTCGGTCGACCGCGGCCGCATGCCGGCATAATAGGCATTTGCGGATCGCCCATGCCCACGCCCACAACAACCCGGTGAACTGGCCGCGCCGTCGCGAAGCGGCTAGATTCAACCACGCCGAGAGGTTGAACCGGGGGATGACATGATACGATGGATATTGGCGGGGCTCGGAGCGCTCGCCATCTTTCCGGCCAACGCACAAAACCGCGCGCCTGAAGGGCCGCCGCTGCCGCTGTCGTGGCCGGTGACGATCAATCCGGACGTCTTTCTGAAAAAGTTCTGCCTCTACGAGAGCAGGATCTACTCCACGCAATCCTCCATTTGCGTCGGCGCCAACCAGGCCCTGCAGTGCATCGCCGGCGATCCCGCCACTTGGTCGCTGAACGCCACCGCAAGCTGGTGCAAGTGATCTGAGGGCGTCCCGTCCCCGGCGTCGGGCTTCGCCAAGCGATCCCAGGACACGACGACATTTTCGGGACCGCCCTTCCGTCTGATATCGTCCGGATCGAAAAATCTCCGGAGGATCCAAGCCATGAACACGTCCAACGCCCCATCCCGCCTGCGCGCCGTGCTGGCCGAGCCCGGCCTCGTCGTCATGCCGGCGGTCTATGACGGCCTCTCCGCCAAGCTCTGCGCCGGCGCCGGCTTCAAGACCGCGTTTCTCTCCGGCTCCTGCGTCGCGGCGAGCCGGCTGGGCGGCCCTGACCTCGACCTGCTGTCCTTCGGCGAGATGTTCGACTCCTTCCAGATGGTGCATGGCGCCGCACCCGAACTGCTGGTGCTGGCCGACGGCGACCACGGCTACGGCAACGCCATGAACGTGCAGCGCACCGTGCGCGCCTATGGCCGCGCCGGCGCCGCCGCCGT
>Ga0210408_10006617_pt1 | contig 10004 bp, 9 predicted proteins | sample IncBWH4MmetaG_FD_155471 | JGI IMG/M metagenome (GOLD analysis project Ga0210408, IMG submission 155471) | Forest soil microbial communities from Barre Woods Harvard Forest LTER site, Petersham, Massachusetts, United States - Inc-BW-H-4-M | ecosystem: Environmental > Terrestrial > Soil >...
CAGGCGAGCTTCGAAATAGAGCGGATTATCAGTAACGAGGATAGTCGGATTTGGCTGGCGCTCAATTTTTACCGTGCCGTGAACGTTGATGAACGTGCCGCGGCCGGTGCCAACGTTATAGTGAGCTTCCTCGGCTTCGAGGTGCTGATTTTCGAAGTCGTATCGTACGTGGCCGCGCGCGAAAGCTTCCGTGGTCTCATCGTTGTACTCGATGTGATCAGCGCGCAGGCGCTGGCCGGCGTAGTGGATGTCGACATTGTCGTCGGCGATGAAGAGATTACCCTGGCGGCGCTGCGGGCCGTCCGCAGAGAGTTCGGCGACACCGCCCCTGGCAGCGGGCGGGCGGACTCGTTGCGCGGCGGCCGAAGCCGCACCGGCAAAAATCAGAGCGAAAGAAAGCAGCGTCACCGGCGAAAGAAGTTGGAGCGCGGAGATTTCCCGAGCATGAGAGTGGCGATTCACGCTGAAGATGCGGCCAATGGAGTAAGCCGGATAGCCTAGCATGGGCATTCCGTGTTGTGTAGCTGGCGGCGAAACCATGGCGCGGCGGCGTGCATCTGTCAACGCAGAACTGAGTCGTTTCCACAAACGAATGATGCGCGTTGGCAAGCAGCGGAGTAAGATGCCGCGCCGCGCGATGAGGGAGAGAATCATGAAGCGAGTGTCGTTTGCTTTGAAGTTGGCAGCCGCCGCAGGGTTGTTGGCGGAGCGCTGATTGCTGGGAGCGAGATGCAAGCTCCACTTTTTCTTTTCAGGATTTCGCTGGAGTCGGCAACGGCGCGGACGCAGGTGCAGGAGTAGCAGCCGCCTTCATTTGCGCAGCGCGATACCAATCGAATGTGCGCCGCAGGCCTTCTTCGAACGTAACTTGCGGCTCGTAGCCGAGGAATTCGCGGGCCTGCGAAATGTCCGCTTGTGAATCGCGAATATCACCGTCGCGCGGCGGCTCATATTTCGTCTCCAGGCTTTTGCCGGAAATCTGGTTGAGGAGCGCCACAGTCTGGTTCAGAGAGAAGCGGCCACCGACCCCGACATTGAACACTTTGCCGGAAACGTTGGGAGCTTCACAGGCGAGCAAATTGGCTTGCACGGCGTTTTCCACATAAGTGAAATCGCGCGTTTGCTCGCCGTCGCCGAAAATCACGGGTTGTGTGTCTTCCAGGAAGGCCGTGCAAAATTTGGCCAGCACGCCGGAGTACGGCGAACTGGGATCCTGGCGAGGGCCAAAAATATTGAAATAGCGCAGCGACACGTTTTCGAGCCCGTAGCACCGGCCGAAGGTTTGCGCGTACAACTCTCCGACATACTTTGTGACGCCGTACGGCGAGATGGGCTGCGGCTCCATCTTTTCGATCTTGGGAAGCGTGGGCGTTTCTCCGTACGCGGAGGACGAAGCCGCGAAGACGATGCGCTTCACTTTCGCGTCGCGCGCCGCGACTAAAACGTTCAACGTGCCGTCGATATTGGTCCGGTTCGTCTCAATGGGATCCTTGACCGATTTCGGGACCGAAGTGCGCGCCGCCAGGTGCAGCACATATTCGGCCTCGTGCATCGCCTTGCGAACCACCTCGATGTCCGTAATGCTGCCCTTAATCAACGTGATTTTGTTGCGGATTTCCGCGAGGTTCTCTTCCTTACCGGAAGAAAGATCGTCCAGCACCACCACGCCGTGCCCGCGGCGGACGAGTTCGTCCACCGTATTCGACCCGATAAAACCGGCGCCACCTGTAACAACGAAGCGCATCCAGGGAATCCTCCTCCAACAGGTTTTCGCAGCAGAGGGGTGGCTGCCGCGGGAAGCAAGCGCGCTTCGGAAAGACGAGCGCCTCGCGTTTTGATAATCTCAGAATTCGCGTTGAGCCGCCGATTGTCCGACGTTCACTTTGCGCGCAAAATGTATTGTACGACGGAAGCCGGCGAGGCAGCGCATTGTTTCAGACTAGGTTCACGCAAATAGCATGACCAAGCTCTCCGCAACGATCGCGATACTGGCCGCGCTGGCCTGCGCCGCCGGAGCGTATTACTGGGCGCATGGCCCTGGCGCTTTCGGCCGAGTGTCGAAGGCTTCGCAGCCCACCACCCTGGCTACCCACGCCTTGGCAACAGACAAAGCGGCGGAACCTTTCGCTCCACCCGCGCTCTCAAGAACAATCGAGCCCGGCGATCGTGCCGCGCCTGCGGACGCAAGCGCGCCCTTGCACTCAGGTGAAGTCCTCGAATTTGCCGCCGATGTGGCGAACCTGAGCAACGTCGCGAATCTGCGCCTGCAAATTGTCGATCGCCGCGACTTCTTCGGGAAGAGTGCCTGGCACCTGCAAGCCTTTGCACGCACGGAGAATCCTCTGCGCATGATATTCGAGCTTGACGATCAGTTTGATTCCTACAGCGATGCAACCACGCTCTCGAGCCTGCAATATGAAATGCATTTAAACGAGCGCGGAGAAAAACAGGATTCCATCCAGCGTATGACGACGACCAGCACAGAGCGCGCTGCGGCAAACGCGACGCAGACTCGTGTTGCGCCTGGCACGCGCGACCCGCTTGGGCTAATGCAGTATTTGCGCACGGTGGATTGGGCGAAGATTCACGAAGTGCGCGGCCCGGTCTACGACGGCCACAAATTGTACGACGTTAGCGCGAGACTTGACGGCCCGGCGCAAAATGTAACCGTGCCAGCGGGCAGCTTCTCCGCTTCGAAGATCGAAGTTCGCGTGTTCGACGCCGGAGCGGAATTGAAGGACGCCCATTTCGCGCTGTATCTTGCAAGCAACACTTCACGAACCCCCGTGCTGCTCGAAGCGGTAATGCCGTTTGCGACTGCGCGGGTGGCCTTGGTTAAAATAAAGTAGAAGTAAACCTGGAACCAGAGTCGCACTTACTCCTGCAACGCGAGTTGCTCGATCAGAGAGCAAGCGATGTGCCCGATGGTGATGTGCGCCTCCTGAATGCGCTGGGGATCGCGAGAAGGAACGTTTAGCAGGAGGTCCACTTTCTTCGCCAGTGCGCCGCCCGTCTCACCCGTAAGCGCCACAAGAGAAGCGCCCCCCGCGCGCCCTGCTTCGATTCCCCGCAGAATGTTTGCGCTCTCGCCACTGGTGGAGAGAGCGACCAGCACATCCTGCGCCGAAACGAGCGATTCGATCTGCCGCGCGAAAATCTGCTCGAACCCGTAATCGTTTCCCGCCGCGGTCAGCACCGATGGATTGGTGGTCAACGCCAACGCCGCCAGCCCGCGCCGGTCGTCGCGCAGTTTCACCACCAGCTCTGCCGCGAGGTGCAACGCATCAGCGGCGCTGCCGCCGTTGCCAAAAAACACGACTTTGCCCCCGCTGCGCAAAGCTGCGGCGCATTCTTGTGCAAATTGCAGAATCTTTTGAACCAAGACATCGGAGAAAGCCTGCTTGACGCGCGCGCTTTCCTCTAGCTGGCGGCGGATTTCTTCGATGGACGCAGTCATTTGCGCCTAGCAGAGCACGATTTTGTCACGATGACGCATCACGCGGCGCGTGGCGTTGCGTGCGTCCACCACCAGCTTGGCGGCATCGACAATCGCGGAGTAGTCGTAGCTGGAGTGATCCGTGGCCACAATCACGGCATCATAACTGCCAATCGTTTGCGCGTTCAGCTGCACGGATTTCATATGCTCGTAATTATAATGCCGCATTTTGTGGAGCTGCGGGAAATACGGATCGTTGTAATCAGCCTGGGCGCCTCGTTGTTGCAGCAATTGCATAATCTTGAGTGTCGGCGACTCGCGCAAATCGTCCACGTCCTTCTTGTAAGCCACGCCCAAAATCAAAATCCTCGCGCCCTTCAAACTCTTCTTGTGATTGTTGAGCGCCGCGGCAATCGCTTCAACCACGTGATATGGCATCGCGGTATTGACCTCGCCGGCAAGCTCGATGAAGCGCGTCGAAAAGTCATACTCGCGTGCCTTCCACGAAAGATAGTACGGATCCACCGGAATGCAGTGCCCGCCAAGGCCCGGCCCAGGATAAAAAGGCATGAACCCAAACGGCTTCGTCGCCGCGGCGTCAATCACTTCCCAGATATCGATACCCATGCGCAGGCTGAGCATCTTCAGCTCGTTCACCATGGCGATGTTCACACAGCGAAAAATGTTTTCCAGCAGCTTGGTCATTTCCGCGGCGCGCGTGGAGCTTACCGGAACAACGCGCGCCACAACCTGTGCGTACAGCGACACTGCCGCGCGTCCGCTCGGCGGATTCAGGCCGCCGACGACTTTCGGGATTTGCGCCAAACCAAACTGCTTATTCCCCGGATCTTCGCGCTCTGGAGAAAAGGCCAGCCAAAAATCGCATGCCACATTCTCGTTTTCCGGCCCCGCCGCAATGGGGCAGCGCAAGCCGCTCTTCTCTAGAATCGGCAACACTAACTCTTCGGTGGTCCCCGGGTACGTCGTGGATTCCAGCACCACGAGCTGCCCCTTTTGCACGTGCGGCTGAATCGAGACAGCTGTTTGCTCGACGTAACTGAGGTCCGGCTCGCGCCGCTCGTCCAACGGCGTCGGCACGCAAATGATGATGGCGTCTGCTTCCTTCAAGCGCGCGAAATCCGTCGTCGCCGCAAAATGCCGGCTATTGACGAACTGCTGGATTTTCGTCTGCGGAATATGCTCGATATACGACCTGCCCGCATTCAGCATGTTCACCTTGTTGGGATCGGTGTCGAATCCCGTAACCTTGTGCCCTGCTTCCGCGAAACGCAGCGCCAGCGGCAAGCCTACATATCCGCATCCGATGATGGCGACCCTAAGCTGGGCGCCCTTGAAGAACTCAGGTTTCCGGTCAATTGGCATGAGTCGCGATTGACTCCTAAACTATTTCGGGTTACGCAGCCTGCGAAGACCGCTGAAGAACCGAACAAATATAACAGGGTTACCCGCGCGCGCAAAAAACACCGCTCCGGACGTATTCCATTGGCGCGCCAGCATTGCGATTACCTGGCGAAACGGAGCAAGATAGTAGGCACGCGCCTTGACGTCCCCGGCCGGCAGTTGAAGGCTTAACCGGCATTCAACCAGCAGCGCATGAATGCTCGCTCAGAAGGAGTGGGCGAATCAGATATCGCGGCACTGTGGTGCTCGCGCGGCGAGGAGCTTGCAAATCCCATGGTGGATGTGCATTGCCACATTTTGCCAGGCCTTGATGACGGTCCGGAGAACATCGAAGAGTCTCTGGCCATGGCTGAATCGGCGATCTCCGACGGCATCACGCATGTCGTCGCCACGCCCCATTGCAGCGCCAATTATCCATTCGATTATGCGCAGGTCCAGCGTCTGCGGGAGCGCCTGCAAACTGAAATCGGCGACCGGCTGAACCTGGCTACCGGATGCGACTTTCATCTCAACCCGGAAAATCTCGAGGCTTTACGGGCTGACGGATCGCGCTTCTGCATCAACCAGCACGATTACCTGCTTGTTGAATTCAACGAAATCTCCATCCCGCCCTCCATGGACGACACCCTGCACACTTTGCAGCTCAAGCGCCTACGGCCAATAATCACCCACCCGGAGCGCAACGCTATCCTCCGCCGCCAGCCGGAGCGACTGGCAAAATGGGCGCGGCTGGGTTGTTTTGTGCAGGTCACAGCTGGCTCCCTGACCGGGAGCTTCGGTCCGCGTGCGCAGGAAGATTCCTTGTGCTGGATCGCGAAGGGCTTGGTGCACTTCGTCGCCAGCGATGCGCACAACACCAAGCGCAGGCCGCTACGTTTGCAGGCCGCGTATGACGCGGTAAGCAAACAATTTGGCGACGCGAAGGCACGCGCCCTATTTCTCGAAAACCCGTTGGCCGCGTTTGAGGGACGCGACCTTCCCTACGTCCCGGAAATTCCCGACGAAATGGTTTCGCCCCGGCGCAAAAGGTTTTTCTTCTTCTGATTTGCCTCTCATCGCGCAGGATGCAGCGGCAGGCCCGCCCACGCGTTCAATAGGCCTAAGACTTCCCTTAACACCTCCAGCGCGTCGCCGGTCGCGCGCCACCAATGTTCAGGTGAGAACGAGTCGGTGGCAGCCGCGCGCACGATAGCATGCCCTCGCCCGCCCGCAAGCTCTCTCCACAGCGTTCGCACCCGCCGGGTGTGCGCCTTCGTAGTGACAATAATCACCACGGCACCCTTCTCCCGTTCCAATTCGGCTGCAATAGCCCGGACTTCATCAGCCGTACTGTCTATCGGTGGCTCAAGCACCCTGATCGCATTCGCTGGCACACCTTCATGCATCAAAACTCGCGAGTTGAAAAAATCCTCGCCGAGGTAGGCGATATGCATCTCCTGGAGTGAGGCGGCAGGTTCATTGGCGCGCGTCAGCCAAACTTGCGGCGCATAAGCGGCATTGTACAAGCGTGCCGCCTCCTTCGCCCGCATAGGCATTCGGCCGCTAAGGACCACAATTGCTTGCGCTTTGTCCAGCGGATCTTCGACAACCAGCCACCGGCCCACGCCAAAAAAACTGACAGCCGTGAAGGCGATTACGCCAACAACCAAGGCGAGAAGAATCGCTCTGGCTAAGTGGCGCTTCCGAACCTGCGGTGCGTCTGCGCTGCTGTGCATGAGCAAACGCGCGCATGGTATCGCGGCCGACCAGTGTGGTCAACCGCTGCCCAGCGCGATAAAATCGACGATTGGCATTTCTTGGGAGGATGCATGCGTGCAGTGGTTACGGGCGGAGCCGGATTCCTGGGCTCGCATCTCTGCGATCGCCTGATCGCGGAGGGATGGGACGTTCTTGCCCTCGACAATCTTGTCACCGGCGCGGAATCGAATGTCGGTCATCTGCTGAGGCATCCCCGCTTCCGCATCGCGCGCGCGGACGTTTCCAACTACATCGACGTTGCCGGACCCGTTGATTACGTCCTGCACTTCGCTTCCCCAGCCAGCCCGGTCGATTATTTGAAGATGCCCATCCCAACCCTCAAGGTCGGCGCACTGGGTACTCACAACGCGCTCGGCCTCACTCTCGCCAAAAAAGCTAAATTTTTTCTGGCTTCCACCAGCGAATGCTACGGAGACCCGGAAGTTTCTCCGCAGCCGGAAACCTATTGGGGTCACGTCAACTCGATCGGACCTCGCGGCGTCTACGACGAAGCCAAGCGCTTCGCCGAAGCCATGACCATGGCGTATCACCGCTACCACGGCGTGGACACCCGTATTGTGCGCATTTTCAATACCTACGGGCCCCGCATGCGTCTCAACGACGGCCGCGCCCTTCCCAATTTTGTCCACCAGGCACTTACCGGCAAGCCCCTCACGGTCTACGGCGATGGCAAGCAGACGCGCAGTTTCTGTTACGTTTCCGATTTGATTGAGGGAATCTACCGCTTGATGTTGTCCGATGAGCATTTGCCCGTGAATATTGGCAATCCGCAGGAAATCACCATCCTTCAATTTGCGGAGCGCATTCGCACCCATTTTGAAAATGCGCCGAAGATCATTTTCGAGCCTTTGCCGCAAGATGACCCCAAGCAGCGCTGCCCGGACATCAGCAAAGCCAAGCGCATTCTAGGTTGGGAACCGAAGGTGGGGCTGGAGGAGGGCTTGCGCACCACCCTGGACTATTTCAAGGAGCGTTTTGCAAGCAAACAAAGCGCCGGCGCCGAGTAAGGCTTTTCACTTTTTCTGCCGATCGTTTGAAATTATTCGCGCCCAAACGAAAAATATTCAAATCCCAACTCGCACATCCTCGACGGTGAATAGAGGTTTCTGCCATCGACCACCAGCCGCCGCGCCATGAGTTTCCCGGCACGCTCCCAATCCAGATCCCGAAATACGTCCCATTCCGTGCAAACCAGCGCCGCTTCCGCGTCACGCAAAGCGTCGTAGGGATCTTCGTGATAACTGGCTGCGGGAAACAGCGCTTTAGCCTTCGAAATTGCTTCCGGATCCGTCGCTTGCACTTGCGCTCCCTGCCGGAGCAGTTCCTTCACCACTTCCAACGCCGGCGAGAATCGGATGTCGTCGGTATTCGCCTTGAACGCCAGGCCGAGCACCGCGACGCGTTTGCCCTTGACCACCCACAGAGCCCGGCGCACCTTTTCGAAAAACCGCTCGATGCGCTGTTTGTTGACGCGCTCGGCCGCCTTCAAAATGTCGAAATCCACCCCCACTGTGCCGGCCAGGTGCACGAACGCCTGCAAATCCTTGGGGAAGCAAAAACCGCCAAAGCCCAGCCCGGCGCGCAGGAATTGTTCGCCGATGCGCGGATCCAATCCCATTGCATGCGTCACTTCCTCCACGTCCGCTCCGATTTTCTCGCAAAGATCGGCAATCACGTTGGCGTAACTGATCTTCAACGCCAAAAACGAATTGGAAGCATGTTTGATGAGTTCCGCGCTGTTGATCGTGGTGATGAGCAGGTTCACGGGATTCCCCGGAGGACACGGGCCGTTGTGCACCGGGCACTGAAAAGATCGTTCCAAGATCGGCCGGTAAATCTCCCGCATATCGCGCGCCGAAGTCTCATCCTCCACGCCCACCACTATGCGGTCAGGATGAAGGAAATCCGAAACGGCCGTCCCCTCGCGAAGGAACTCTGGATTGGACACCACGCGAAACGCCAGGCCGCTGTTGCGAGAGTAGGCCGTGAGAGCGCGGCGCAATTCCAGTCCCGTGCGCGCCGGTACCGTGCTCTTTTCGATGACCAGCTTCGGCGTTCGCGCTTCCGTGGCAATCTGACGCGCCACGTGGTCGATTGCGGAAAGATCCGCTTCGCCGTTTTCCTTAGGCGGTGTGCCGACGCAAATGAAGATGGCATCGCCGCTGCGTATCGCTTCGCCGGCGTCCGAGGTGTACGAGATTTTGCCCACACTTCGCGCCGATTCCAGGATTTTGTTCAAGTGGTGCTCATAAATGGGCACGCCGCCCGCCTGGAGTTGCGCGATCCGCTTCTCATCGATGTCCGTGCAAATGACCTCATGACCCGCCTCGGCGAGACATGCGCCGGTCACCAGGCCGACGTAGCCGCATCCAACTACAGAGAGACGCAATCTATTCCTCCGGGCGGAGATTCTTTATACTCGCGCACATTCCCATCTACAGCACCTCTAACGTCGCGCACTGTTCCAGCCCAATAGCAGCCCTCGCAGTCCCAGCAGCACGAGTTGCGGCTGGCGCCACAGCACGTTCCACAGCAGCCGCGTTGACTCGTCGCGCGTAATCTCGCTGAGAGTGTCCCGGGTTGCCGCGTTGAGCAGATCGACCAGGCGCGAGTAATCTTCCTGCTGGAAATGATGCATTGTGCGCCGCAGCAGCCAGTGCGTGCTCAGTTCGCGCCGCAGGGCCAGCAGTTCCCCGCCGCGCCCGCCTTGCAAAATGGAGTCAGCGACGGCCACCGCGCCTCGAAACCCGGTAACGATCCCTCCCACCGTGGATACTTTCACCTGCGCCGCGGCGTCCCCGACCAGGTACACATTCCCTTTTCCCACCCGCCGCTTCACCGGCACCCACCGCTTGTACACCGGGATTCGCGCGCCCTGCCATTCGAGCGGCTCGATTCCCTTCTTTTGTAGGAATCGGGCCAGGCATCGCGCGGTGTCGCAGCCGTCCTCTCCGATGACGCCCAGCGCGCCGCGCTCCGCTGATTCCGGAATCAGCCAGTAGAAATATGGCGTGTCGTCCGGCACGAACCACACACGCGTTGTGTCCACCGGGCAATCTTTCGGCAAGCGCACGATCGCCTGCATCAGCGGCACGGTTTCAATGGGCGCCCAACCCGCCGTTCGCGCCACGCGGCTTGCCGCGCCGTCTGCTCCCACCACGCTCTCAGCATGCAGCACTTCCCGCCGTCCGCTGGATTCAACCTCAACTTGAATGCCATTCGCGGCGGGAGCCAGTCCCAGAAAGCGCGTACCGAAAGAAATTTCCGCGCCGGCCCGCTGCGCCTCACGCGCCAGCGCCGGAATCAATTTCGCGCGCTCGATGATAAGGTCCGGCTTGGCCAGCGCGACCTGCGCGGAGCGGCCATCGGTGAAGAGTTCAAACCGCCG
>Ga0210408_10006618_pt1 | contig 10004 bp, 9 predicted proteins | sample IncBWH4MmetaG_FD_155471 | JGI IMG/M metagenome (GOLD analysis project Ga0210408, IMG submission 155471) | Forest soil microbial communities from Barre Woods Harvard Forest LTER site, Petersham, Massachusetts, United States - Inc-BW-H-4-M | ecosystem: Environmental > Terrestrial > Soil >...
ACCTCACGTTCCAGCACTTCATAAGTAGCAGAGGGGAATAGTTTCAGATCACGAGCGAGCCATCTCGCCATCAGAATTCCGCCCACATCCTTCAGCGATATTGGCGCCATTGGACGACGCTGCACGCCTAATCTGCGAAGTTAAGCCATAAAGTTCCTCTCTCGGAAACCGACTGGTTAGCCGGTATACTTCGAGCGTGGTCTCGTGCGCTTTGATCCACACCTTCAGCTCCTTGACACCTTTCAATACTCCTTCTCGCTCCCCACATCCAGTTTTCGCTCTTGGCTCGAAGCTCACGACTCGCAGCTAGAAGCTCTTCACAAAATTCTTTTCCGGCAACTGCCTCACCTTCCCGTTCAGCTCCAACTCAAACAATGCGGCGCAGATTTCGGACGACGACAACTCCAGCTCCAGCCGTTCCACAATTTCAGCAATGTGCGTGGATTCGTCTGCCTTCAGCAGCGCAAAGATCTTGCGTTCGTGAGGGGACAGCTGTTCGTCGTTCGGGAATAGAGATGCAGTCGCGGGCCCCTGAGATTCATCGGGCGCAGCCGGCGCCAGGGAAAGCCTCGTGTTTTCAGGGAGTTCCTCCCAAACGTCCTCCCAGGTCGCCACCAGTATCGCACCTTGCTTGATGAGCATGTTCGGTCCCCAGGAATTCTTGTTCGCACATTGCCGGGCACTGCGAAGACCTCACGATTCTGTTCGAGCGCGCAGCGTGCCGTGATTCGGGTTCCGCTGTATTCGGCAGCCTCGACCACCAAAACGCCCATCGACATGCCGCTGATGATGCGGTTGCGATTCGGAAAATTCTGCGGAGCCGCGAACGTGCCCACTGGAAATTCTGCAATCAGGGCCCCGCCGAAGGAAAGGATCTGCTCGGCGAGTCACGTATTCTCCTTCGGATACGAAACATCGACTCCCGTTCCAAACACGGCCACTGTTTTTCCCTTTCGCCGCGACCACTCCGCGGTGTGCGGCGGGTCCACGCCGCGAGCCATGCCGCTGATCACCAATCCGTGCGCCGAGAGATCAATCGCCAGGCGCTCCGCCATAGCCGAACCGTAAGGCGTCGGGTGCCTGGTGCCTACGACGGCAATCCCCGGTTGGGCCAGGATGCCGGCATCGCCGCGCACATAAAGTAAGGACCGGGGGATCGTAAATTTCTTTCAAGCGAAGCGGATAACGGGAGTCGTCCAATGTGACGATCTGCGCTCCGGCAGCCTTCACTTTCTCGATTTCTTCCTGCGCAAGCTGGAACGATTTACCCGTCCCAATCGCCTGGGCCGACACCGCCAGCAGTCCAGTGGCTTCCAGTTCCGTCAAGGAGGCGTGAAAGACAGCGGTCATAGTACCGAAACGTTCGACGAGTCGACGCACCCGCGTGGGTCCCAGCCCCGGCGTGAGGGCAAGTGCCAACCACGGCAACGCCTGCTCCGCCACAGGACTATCCGCTACTGGAATTGTTGTAGACACATAAGCCTCCTGGCTCCCGGTCTACACGGCGCGAAAAAATGCGGTCAAAGGTAGGTGCGCACAGGTGCCTGTTAGAATCAAACATATTGATATGGGCCGTCTTCGTATTTCAGCCATTTCTTTTCTCAATACGGTGCCGTTGATGTGGGATTTCGAACACGGTGCCGCGGGCGCAGGCTTCGATATTTCTTATACTTTGCCATCATCCTGCGCTGCCCAGCTTTCTGCCGGCACAGCCGACATCGGTATCATCCCCGCTGCCGCCTACCCACAAATTCCCGATCTGGCGATTTTGCCTGGAGTCGCGATTGCGGCGCGGAGGTCGGTGCGGTCGATCCTGCTGGTCAGCAAGGTGCCTATCGAGAAAATTCGCAGTATCGCCCTGGATACTTCGTCGATGACGTCGGTCGCGCTCACGAAGATACTCTTCGAGCGTTGGCTGGGAACTGGGCGAACATTCACACCGATGGCACCTGACCTTGAGGCCATGTTGCGGGAACACGACGCCAGCCTGGTCATCGGCGACACGGCACTGCAGGTCGACCGCACGCGCTACCTGACGCTCGACCTCGCAGAAGAATGGATTCGTTTTACGGGCAAGCCCTTCGTCTTCGCTTTCTGGGCGATTCGCCGTTCTGCTCTGGCAAGCGCTCCTCAGGATCTGACCGCGATCTTCCAGGCATCCCGCGATCACGGTATCGAACGGCAGAGCATTGATCTCATCGCTCGCGATTGGTCGGGGCGCCTCGGAATCTCTGAGGTAGAGGTGCGAACGTATCTGAGGGAAAACATCCACTATCATCTGGATCGCGGCTGTCTTGAAGGCTTGCATCTTTTCTATCGCTATGCCGCTGAGTGTGGAGCTTTACCTCCTGTGCCTCCACTGCAATTCATCGAGGCCGCAAAATTTGCGACCACCTAGGTCCGGCAGGCATAATCACCCGGCGTTCGAAAACCACCTATCATGACGCCGGCCGCCATATTTCTCGCTTCGAAGCTCTGGATCTGGATTCGCCATCAAGGGGGCGTGGGGCTCGTTCTTCTCGGACTCGCAGATAATTCAATCATTCCACTGCCGGGCAGCATGGACGTGCTCACCATCTACTTTGCCGTCCACCATCACAAGGATTGGTGGTACTACGCGTTAATGGCGACGGTAGGCGCACTGCTCGGGGGGTACATCACGTACCGGCTCGCACGTAAAGGCGGCAAGGCCACGCTCGATCATCGTCTCGGACCGCATCGCGCGAAGGCGATTTACGACCGGTTCGAGCGCTGGGGTTTCAGGGCAATCTTTGTACCCGCGCTTTTGCCACCGCCGTTTCCTTTTGTCCCGTTCCTGTTGGCCGCCGGCGCTCTGCAGTACTCGCGCCAGAAATTCCTGGCGGCACTCGCGCTAGGACGCAGCGTGCGATACTTTCTTCTTGCATATCTGGGCGTGCTGTATGGGCGCCAGTTTCAGCGCTTCTTCAACCGGTACACGAAGCCGACGCTGTACGTCTTGATTGCTTTCTCGGTTATCGCTGGAGTCCTCGCTCTGGTGAGTTACCTGCGCTATCGCAATGAAGGTAAGACCGCCGCCAACGTTCCGCTCAGGGCGTCCAAACAACACGCAAACTGATCAGTGGCAGCAGTTTTTCGAGTAACTCTTTGAACGCAATTAGTTACGGGATGTTCACCAGATTTTTACTGGCCTTTTCCCACCTCGTTCGATCTAATAAAGCATGGAAAAGCACCGTTCAAACAAGCACTACATATTTGCCAGCGACTTCGATCAGACTCTGAGCTACAACGACTCAGGCTATGTACTCAGCGAACTGCTGGGGATTCCGACCAAAGAATTCGAGCGCAAAGCCGAAGGCATGGCCAGGCTGAACCTGGTGCAGCAAGGCGGAGAGCTCGCCTATCTTCTGCTGCACGACCCCGAGTTCCACGACCGGGTGCGCCCGGAACACCTGCGCGAAGTTGGAAAGCGCATTCGACTCAAAGAGAATATTGCCTTTCTGCATCGCGTGCTCGAGACCGGTATCGCAGGCTACCACTTCGAGTTCTATGTGACCTCGGCGGCTCCGGTGGAAGTCATCCAGTCGGCGCTGGAAAACATCGTGCCTGCCGATCACATCTTCGGCACACAGTTCCGCTACCATCCGTCGGGCGAGATTGCCGCCATCGAACAGGTCACCGCGGGCTACGGCAAAGTGGCTGTGCTCGATCGCATTCAGGAGCAGGCACAGATCAGCTCCGACCGCATCGTCTATGTGGGTGACGGGAGTTCTGACGTGCACGTCATGCTGCACGTCAACCGGCGCGACGGTTTCACGATTGCCGTCTCGGAGAACAAGCATCTTGCGCCGATTGCGCGGCGAACCGTCCTCAGCCGGAACGCGCTGGGCGTGCTGATTCCGATCCTTGAGGAGATCGTCGGCTGGGAGCGCGTGCAGATCCGCGCATTTCTGGAGACCCAAGGGTTCGTGATCCAGGAGTGGGACAAGGTTGCGACGGACGTGGTCACCATCCGCGACAGCGGCGCCAGTGATCTCGCGAACGCAGTCGTTCGAGGAGAGGGCGCCCGTGCCTGAGCTCATCGGATGGCTCGCGACTTCGATCTTTGCCGTGTCGTATTTCGTTCGCAATCCGGCCACCATGCGTTGGATACAAGCGCTGGCCGCCGTCTGCTGGATCATTTATGGGGTCGTGCTTCACGCCAGGCCTGTGATCGTGGCGAACGTGATCGTGGTAATGCTCGCGGCGCTGACGGCTCTGCGTTCGGTTCCGCGTACGGGGGCAGAAGGGCGATAAATGGTGCCGGACATTTTGGCCGTCTGCGGGTGAGAGCGCCTCGTCTCGACGCTCGCTTGGAGAATCGTTTTAGGGGACGTTAGAATGGAGGGTTACGCTGAGACCTATGACCCTGACGAAGCAACAAGCACTGGAGATGTTCGAGTCGGACGATCTGATCGGCATTGGCATGGAAGCCGACGCGGTTCGCCGCCGTTTGCATCCCGAGGGCGTGGTCACCTACATCATTGACCGGAACATCAATTACACGAACTTTTGTACCGAATATTGCACATTCTGCGCATTTTATCGTCCGCTGAAAGGTCCCGCCGCCAAAGAAGGCTACATCCTCGATTTCGACACGATCTACGACAAGATCCGCGAGACGGTCGAACTGGGCGGCACCGGCGTTTTGATGCAGGGCGGCTTGCATCCCGACCTCAAGATCGAGTGGCACGAGCAGATGCTGCGCGGTATCCGCCAGCGCTTTCCGAAAGTTCACCTGCACTGCTACTCCGCCTCCGAGATTCTGGCGATCGCTGAGTACAGCAACCTGACCCTATACGACACGATCTCTCGCCTGCGCGATGCAGGCCTCCACTCGATCCCCGGCGGAGGCGCTGAGATTCTCGATGACGAAGTTCGCTACAAGATCGCCCGCCTGAAGTGCCTGACCGAAGACTGGATCAGCGTGCACCGCACCGCGCATAAACTCGGCATGCGAACGACTGCAACCATGATGTTTGGTGTGGGTGAAAAGTTCGAGCATCGCATTAACCATTTCCAGCGACTGTACGACTTGCAGGAGGAGACTGGCGGTTTTACGGCCTTCATTCCCTGGAGTTTTCAGCCCGCCAACACCGCCCTCGGCGGGCGTCATTGGGACGAAGCCACCGCCGTGGAATACCTGAAAGTGCTCGCCATCTCACGCCTGTATCTGTCTAATTTTCTGAACGTTCAGTCGAGTTGGGTCACGCAGGGCTTAAAGGTATGCCAGATGGGTTTGCGCTTCGGCGGAAATGATGTAGGCTCAGTGATGCTGGAAGAAAATGTGGTTCGTGCGGCCGGCGTTACGAATTGCACGACTGAAGAAGAGTTGCGCCGAATCATCCGCGATGCCGGCTTCCGGCCTGCGCAGCGTGACACGTTGTATCGCACTTACTTCCTGAACTAGCCTGCCCACGGCGATTTTCATGCGAATGACTCTGGCCCTCGTTGTGTGCGCGGCTGCGTTCCTTGTCCGTGCCGCCGCCCAGGAGCCTACGTCTTCCAAAGAAGCAGCCAAGGCATCGCTTCAAGGCAGCGTGATTAAAGAGCCCGGCGGGGAACCGCTGAAGAAAGCAATCGTTGAACTGATCGGCGAAAACCAGGAACAAAGCGGCAACTTCACCGCGACCTCTGACCAGGAGGGCCACTTCAAGATCACCGCTATCGAGCCCGGACGGTACCGGCTTTTTGTAGAGCGCGCCGGCTTTCTTGAGGTCGACGACAAGCACCGTCACTCGAGCGGCATCGTGCTCTCGTTTGAGGCCGGGCAGGAGATCAAGGATCAGGTCCTGCGCATGCTGCCTGCGGCAATCATTACCGGGCGCGTGGTCGATGAAGAAGGCGATCCCATGCCCGACGTGGAAATCACGGTTCTTCGACGCAAGCCAACTGGCGGACACATCAAGTTCGAGCCCAACGGATCGGCACAAACCAACGACCTGGGGGAATTTCGCATTGGAGGATTGTTCCCGGGAAAGTATTACGTGTCAGCTAGTCCGCTGCCGAATTTCCAAAGCCTGGTGCCTGCCCCAAAAAATGCCCAGGACGCCGCTGCACTGTCCCCTGATTTGTCGTACGTCCCGACGTTTTACCCGAACGCCACCGATCGCGCGCAAGCGTCTCCGATTGAGCTGCACGCCGGCGACGATATGCCAGTGGATTTCTCTCTCGCGCGCGTTCACACCGCGCATATTCGGGGCACCGTCGATGGCTTGGCTTCGGGCACCAGGGCAGTGGTTATCCTTCGTGCGAAAGATTCGAACTCCATGTTCAACGCTGCGGAAATCGGAAGAGATGGCAAGTATGAGATCCCTCATGTGGCTCCCGGTTCGTACACAGTGATGGCGATGACCGTGTTGACCGAACCGCCACAAATCGTGCGCCGGGACGTCACTGTTGCCGAATCCAACATCGATGATCTGCGGTTGACTCCCCAGCCCGGAGCGACCCTCCGCGGACGCGTTCGATTTCCAAAATCTTTTCGTCCCGAATCGTCACTCGTGATGATTTCCCTGCACCGGATGGAGGATGAGGAAGCTTTCTTCGACAATACTGCATTCGAAGGTGACGATATGTCCTCGTTCCGCAGCGGGACGAAAATCAAGGCCGACGGCAGCTTCGAGTTGAAGAATGTGCCTCCCGCGCTCTACGAGGTCGATGTGTCCACAGATTCCAAGGCTCTCGCTGATGCTTTCGTCGAGTCGGTCGCCGCAGGCATGAAGGAGGTCGTCGACACCGGCCTGAATGTCTCGGGAGGGACCCTTTTCGTTGACGTCACGGTGAGTACGGGCGCAGGCGTTGTTGCTGGAACAGCGGCGAACAGCAAGGGAGAACCCCTCGCGAACGCCGTCGTTGTGGCGATTCCGGCAGCGCAGTTTCGAAAGCAGGTTGATCGGTACTCGCGCTCCACGACGGATCAAGCCGGGCATTTCACGATGCGCGGCGTGCGGCCGGGTGAATACACGTTCCTCGCTTGGGAGGTGTTGGAGGGCGATGAATATCTTGACCCCGATTTCTTGAAAACTTATGAGGCGCAGGACAAGGTAATGAAAGTCGAAAAAGGCGGTCACCAGAGCATCGCCCTCAAGGCGATTCCCGCCCCAACCGACCAACCTTGATCAGTCTTTTGGCCGCTCCGGCCATTGATTTCTCTTCAGGTAGAATAGGGAGTTTACAGACCCTGCGTTTGCCCCGCCGTACAGGAGCTGTTTGCTGAGCAAGTTCTTCATACCGCAGTTCGCTGCGCTGGTCGCCTACTCTGCCCCGAAAGGCATCGGGCCCTACATCCGCCACCATTTCCTTGATCGGACGTTCCAGGGGCTTTATCATGCGAATGCATTCGACATCGGGCTGCTGATTCCCTACTTCATCGTCCTGATTCTGCTCGCTTCGTACGGCGTGCACCGCTACATCCTGGTCTATCTTTATTACAAGCATCGCGACCGGCGGACGACCGCACCGGCCGGTCACTTCGACGAGTTGCCGCGCGTCACCGTGCAGTTACCGATGTTCAACGAGCAGTACGTCGCCGACCGCCTGATCGACTGCATCTGCCGACTGCAATACCCTAAAGACAAACTCGACATCCAGGTCCTCGACGACTCTACCGACGAAACCGTCGAGGTGGTCCGCAATCTTGTCGAGCGATACGCGGCCCTCGGCCACCCGATCAGCTACCACCATCGCACGAATCGTGAAGGCTTCAAGGCGGGCGCGCTGCAGGAAGGAATGAAGACGGCGCAAGGCGAGTTCATCGCGATCTTCGACGCCGATTTCACGCCTCCCGAAGATTTCTTGTTGAAGACGATTCATTACTTCACCGATCCGAAAATCGGCATGGTCCAGACGCGCTGGACTCACATCAACCGCAACTACTCATTTCTGACGGAAGTGGAGGCGATCCTGCTCGATGGCCACTTCGTGCTCGAGCACTCCGGCCGCGCCCAGACAGGACTCTTCTTCAACTTTAATGGCACGGCGGGAATGTGGCGCGCGAAGGCAATCGAAGACGCGGGGGGCTGGCAGCACGATACGCTTACCGAGGACACAGACCTCTCCTACCGTGCGCAGCTTCGCGGGTGGAAATTTGTTTATCTGCAGGACGTCGAGTGTCCGGCTGAGCTTCCGGTTGAAATGACAGCGTTCAAAACGCAGCAAGCGCGCTGGGCGAAAGGACTGATCCAAACTGGCAAGAAGATTCTGCCCCGGGTTCTGAAAAGCGACGTCCCTCTGCACACCAAGATCGAAGCCTGGTACCACCTCACGGCGAATCTCAGCTACCCTCTGATGATTGTTTTATCAGTGCTGCTGCTGCCGGCCATGATCATCCGCTTCTACCAGGGCTGGTTTCAGATGCTCTACATCGACCTGCCCCTATTCATGGCGTCGACATTCTCGATCTCGAGCTTCTACCTCGTCTCACAACGGGAACTGTTTCCGCGAACGTGGCCACGCGCACTCCTATATTTGCCATTTCTGATGGCTCTTGGGATCGGTCTCACGATCACAAACACCAAAGCCGTGCTCGAAGCTCTCATCGGCAAGAAAAGCGCCTTTGCGCGCACGCCGAAGTATCGCGTCGAGCACAAAAAAGACAAAGTTGGCGCAACCAAGTACCGACGCCGTCTCGGCTGGATCCCATGGGCTGAATTGCTGATCGGCACCTACTTCGCCATGACCGTCTATTACGCGCTCGAAAACGAGAACTACATCACCGTGCCATTCCTTCTGCTCTTCGTGATCGGCTACTGGTACACCGGGTTGATGTCTCTGTTGCAGGGCCGGTTTACCGGCCTTTCGATCAGCGCCGAAACGCACACCAAGCCCTTCCCCGTCGGCGTCTAGCAAATCACTGTCTACAAACCTTCGAAACGCGTTTGTGTCATCGGCCGGGACTTACTCGAAAGTGTCACAAATATGGTCGGTACCCCGTCTTAGTGAATGAAACCTTAACTGCTCACACCAGACGGAGGTACCAAGTTGGCCACAGTCGAACAACCGTTTCCAGGAAACTCCACTGTCCAGCGTAGAAGCAGCCGCTATGAAGGCAGTTTGGGACGCAACGGGCGACCGTCCAGAACAGAAATCGCTCGCCCTGATTGGCTGCCGGAGACGGTGTGGCCTTTCCACACCTTCGGACTCAAGACTGACGGCTCGACCATCGCGGTCACCGATGTTGGCAAAGGCCCGGCATTGCTGTTCGTCCACACCGGTTTTTTGTCATTCCTGTGGCGAGATGTCATCGCTCGCCTATCGGACGACTTCCGCTGCGTTTGTCTGGACGCGCCCGGGACGGGCCTGAGCACGCGCGTTGCGCCGCGTGCTGTCACGTTCGAACACTCCGCGCGCTCGGTTGCCGCAGTGATCGAGGCTCTTGAACTAAGAGATCTGACCCTCGTGATTCACGATCTCGGCGGCCCCGCTGGTCTGGCCGCTGCGGCTCGCACTCCCGAACGCGTATCGGCAATCGCGGCGCTGAACACCTTCGGCTGGAGACCTTCTGGTGCGCTCTTTCGAGGCATGCTGACTTTGATGGGCAGTGGACTCATCCGGGAATTCGACGCGCTCACTCAGTTCCTTCCGCGCGTCACTGCTTCCGCGTTTGGAGTGGCCCGCCGCATGGATCCCGTCAGCCGGGCAGCCTTTCGTGGCGCCATTGGAAGTTCCGGGCTTCGCTCTTTTCACTACTATCTGCATGATGCTCTGCACTCTGATCCACTCTATGAAGAAATAGGCCGCGCGCTGGTCGGCCCGTTTCGCCACCTTCCTCTTCTCACCGTATTTGGCGAGCGCAACGATCCGCTCGGATTCCAGCCAGTGTGGAAGGGACTTTTCCCAGAAGCTATCCAGGCGGTGGTGGCCAGCCAAGCAAAATGTGGAAAGGAATCAACGATGAGCGCATCGATTCAAACCTACCCCGCAGCCAGACCGTCCGCCGGCACCTCTCGCGTTCTATCAATTCTGCGCCGCGTGCCCCTTGTCAT
>Ga0210408_10006619_pt1 | contig 10001 bp, 9 predicted proteins | sample IncBWH4MmetaG_FD_155471 | JGI IMG/M metagenome (GOLD analysis project Ga0210408, IMG submission 155471) | Forest soil microbial communities from Barre Woods Harvard Forest LTER site, Petersham, Massachusetts, United States - Inc-BW-H-4-M | ecosystem: Environmental > Terrestrial > Soil >...
GAATTTCAGCGCAAGCGTGGCTGATTTCGCATGCCCGACACCTCCGTCGGCCATTTTTGGAGCACCCCTTTCCTGAAAGCCACACTTCTGTGGCAACCGCGCAACACTTGGCTTGACTTGTACTTCTTGCCCCGTTATCGTGGGTTTCGGTGCAAATTTCCCCCAGAACCGTTCCATTTATCCATTTTTCTGCGTTTCCGCTAAGGCACCGTTGCTCTCCAGGTGACACCTCCAGGGGGATCGTAGGGCTCCGCTCAGTTGTGAACCAGATCGGCGCACCCACTGAGGCCCTCCAGTGAAGCACATCCAGCAGCAGTGGAAGCTGGCCATTGGGGGCATCGTCTGCGCCGTCCTCGCCGCAGTCGTCTTCACCCTCGGCTCGCTGCGCATCTCCCTGCACCCCGAGCAGGGCAATAGCTTCGTCATCTTCTTTTCGCTGACCGTGGTCATCGTCGCCGCGCTTCTCGTTCTGACCATGATCCTGTTGCGCAGCATCGTCCGTCTCGCGGTGGAGCGCCGCAGCGGGCAACTCGGCTCACGCTTCAAGGTAAAAATGCTGCTGGGCGCCATGGGCGTTTCGCTGCTGCCCGTCCTGTTCATGTTCTTTTTCAGCTATGCCCTGGTGAATCGCACGCTGAACCTGTGGTTTTCCCGCCCGCTTGAAATTGCCAACGAACAGAGCCAGCAACTGAGTGCCGACATGCGCCGCGTGGGCGTAAACTACTTGAATGCAATAGCGGCGCGGGCTGCCGAGGGCGGCAATCCCGACCAGGCTGCTCTGGGAAAAACCCTCGCCGCCGATGCGTCCTGGATCGCCCAGCCAAACGGCGCAATCACAGACGCACTCGACTACAACAGGGCGAAGGCCCCCGAATCCTCCAGCGCTTCATCAGAGATGGTCTCCATTTCGCCGCAGCGCGCCACCACGCTTCCTGGTGGCGCGGAAGTCTGGAAATCTAACTCCACTCTGTTCCTCGCAGGGAGCGCCGCACTCGCGGATGGCCGCACGCTCTATGTGGCGCGCCACATGCCTCCCGATTTCCTTTCGCGGATTTCAGAGATTCAGGCGCAAACCGAGATTTACGCGCAACAGAAACAGAACCTGCGCATGTACAAGCGCGAGATTCTCCTCGCCCTCTGCCTCATTACCCTGCTCCTGATTTTCACCACCACCTGGGTGGCCCTGTTCCTTTCGAAGCAGGTCACCGTTCCAATTCAAGCTCTTGCCGAAGCCACGCGCGAAATTTCCCGCGGCAATTTCGAGCATCGCATCCAGGTGCAGGCGCAGGACGAGCTTGGCACGCTGGTCCGCTCGTTCAATCGCATGACCGATCAGCTCGGCGAAGGCCGCCGCCAGATTAACGAGTTTACGAAGAGCCTGGAGCAAGCCATCGAGGAGCGCGAACGCCGCCGCAAATTGATGGAAGCCATTCTCGAAAATATTCCTACGGGGGTCGTGTCGCTCACGCCTTCCGGCGAAGTTGTGCGCGTGAATTCCGCCGTGGTCACCATTCTCGGTGACCACGCGCGTGAAGCACACGCCCTTGCCGACCTCCTCGGTGAAGAAGCCGCCCGTCCCGTACTGCACCTGATGCGCCGCTCGCTGCGAATGGGCGCAGCTTCGCGCGAAATTGAAATCGCCACGACGGGTCGCCTGGTTCGCGCGGCAGTGACGGTCAGCTCGCTCGGCCCGCGCCGCTCGAACCCCGGGTTCGTCATCGTCATTGACGACTTGACGGATCTCCTGCGCGCCCAGAAAGCTGCCGCCTGGCAGGAAGTGGCCCAGCGCATCGCCCACGAGATAAAAAACCCGCTTACGCCGATTCAGCTCTCCGCGCAACGTCTGCTTCGTCACCTGGACCGCAATCCGGTCGCTCGTCCCGATGCTCCGCGAATGGAATTCGAGAAATTGGTTGCCGAATGTGCCGGGCTGATTGAACGCGAAGTGAAGACACTCGAATCGCTGGTGGACGAATTTTCGCAGTTTGCGCGCTTCCCTGCCGCGCGACTGGCTCCCGCGGACGTCAACAGCGTCGTCACCAGCGCGCTCGATCTTTTCCGAGGCCGCCTCGACGGCATTCAAGTCCGCCGCGAGCTCGCTGCCACGCTTCCCCCCATCAAAGCCGACCGCGAGTTGCTCCGTCGCGTCCTGGCCAACTTGATCGACAACGCCGCTGAAGCTATGGAAGGCGCTTCCGTTCGACAGTTGCGCGTGGCCACGCGCGTCGAGGGCGATGGCGACGCTGTCGAAATCGAAGTTTCCGACAGCGGCCACGGTATCTCGCCGGAAGACAAAGAGCGGCTTTTTCTCCCGCATTTTTCAACCAAGGAGCGCGGCACCGGCCTTGGCCTGGCGATCGCAAGCCGGATCATCTCCGAACACAATGGCTCCATCACCGTGGAAGATAATCTGCCCATGGGCACACGTTTTCTGATCCGCTTCCCCGCCACTGAGCCGGCCACCATGCCGGCGCAGGCGGGAGGCCCGTCGGCTTAACCCGAGACCCGCATGCCTGCATCCATCCTTGTTGTTGACGACGAAAGCGGTATCCGCGAATCGCTCGGCGCCTTGCTCCGAGAAGAAGGCTATGGCGTGGACACCGCCTCGAGCGGTGAAGAATGCCTCGCGCGCCTCGAGGGCGGCCACGTGGACCTCGTGCTCCTCGATGTCTGGCTGCCGAAAGTGGACGGCCTGGAAACTCTCGAGCGCATTCAATCGCGTGACGGCGCTCCTATGGTGGTCATGATTTCCGGCCACGGAAATATTGAGACTGCCGTACGCGCCACAAAACTGGGCGCCTTTGACTTCGTCGAAAAACCGCTCTCGCTCGAAAAAATCGTCCTGGTCGTCCGCAACGCCCTCGAGTATTTGCGCCTGGAAGAAGAAAACCGTCGCCTGCGCGCCGAGCTCGAAGAGCGTCACCAGATTCTCGGGTCGAGTGTGCCCATGAAGGCTCTCCGCCAGCAGATCGCTCTCACCGCCCCGACCACCGGCCGCGTCTTGATCTACGGCGAAAGTGGCACCGGCAAAGAGTTGGTCGCTCGCGCCCTCCACGGTCACAGCCAGCGGAATTCCATGCCCTTCGTGGAAGTAAACTGCGCGGCGATTCCCGAGGAACTGATCGAGTCCGAGCTATTCGGCCATCGCAAAGGCAGTTTCACCGGCGCGAGCGAAGACAAAGTCGGCAAATTTCAGAAGGCCGACGGCGGCACGCTGTTTCTCGACGAAGTCGGGGACATGAGCCTCAAAACGCAATCCAAGGTCTTGCGCGTGCTCGAAGAACAGCGCGTCGAGCCCATCGGCTCAAATCAGGCTGTTAATGTGGATGTTCGTGTGATCGCCGCGACAAACAAAAAGCTCGAAGAGGAAATCGGCCGCAATGCTTTTCGCGAGGATCTCTTTTACCGCCTCAACGTAATTCCGTTTTATGTCCCGGCGCTCCGCGAACGCACCGAAGACATTCCCATCCTCGCCGCGCACTTCCTGGCTGAATTCTGCGAGTCTTACGGCAGAAAACCGAAAGAGTTTTCACCCGCGGCGATGGACGTTCTGCTCGCCTATCCCTGGCCGGGAAATGTCCGTGAGCTGAAAAATCTGGTCGAGCGCCTGGTCATCATCTGCCCGTCGCCAAAAATAGAGCCACACCATCTGCCGCCCGAGATTTTTCGAGGTGCTTCCAAAAGCCCGCAGAAACCATACGGCAGCCTGCAGGAAGCACGCTCCGCCTACGAACGCGAATTTGTCCTGCGCAAGCTGGAGGAAAATCGCTGGAATATGACCAAGGCGGCCCAGGCGCTTGGCCTTGAGCGCAGTCACCTCTACCGCAAAATGCGTTCGCTTGGGATTGCCCCCTCGCGCTTGGAGTAAATTTCGCGCGCGGTCATTCGAAGAACTACAGGCTCACGATTTTTCCGCCGCCGGCTCCGGGAACCCGTCCTGGGCCTCCGCCAAAGTCTCCAGTTGCCGGCGCCAGTCGAGCTCCTGCACGATGGCGGAATCTTGACGCCATCCCGGCCGGACCTGCACCAGCAGCTCCAGAAAAACATGAATGCCAAGGACTGCTTCGATCTCCAGGCGCGCTTGCGTGCCGATCTTCTTCATGGTCGCGCCGGCTTTCCCGATCAATATGCCCTTCTGCCCTTCCCGCTCCACATAGACCGTCGCGCGGATGCGCAGCAGCTTTTCGCCCTCTGTGAAATTGTCGATCATCACCGCAATCGAATAAGGAACCTCGTTGCGCGTTACGGCAATCGCTTTCTCGCGGATGATCTCCGCGGCCAGGAATCGCTCCGGCTGGTCGGTAAATTGATCGGCAGGAAAGTACGCTTCGTGCTCCGGCAATTGCGTCAGCCAGCTCTTCACCAGGTCGAAACAGCCCAGCCCGGTGAGCGCGGAAATCGGAAAGATCTCCGCAAAGTCAAACGCTTGCGAATAGCGTTCAATCAACGGCAGCAGCCGCGGCTTGGCCACCCGGTCCACTTTGTTCAGCAGCAGGTACACCGGCCCTTCGAATCGCTGCACCCATTCAATCGCGAACTTGTCGCCGGCTCCAAATTCCGAGGAGGCATCCACAATCAACGACAGGATGTCGATGCCCTCCACGGCATGCTGCGCTTCGTCCATCATCTGGCGGCTCAGCACGTTTGCCGGCCGGTGAATTCCCGGCGTATCCACCAGCACGATCTGGGCGTCCTCGCGGTTCAAAATTCCCTGGATGCGATTCCGCGTGGTCTGCGGCTTGGAGGTGACGATGGACACCTTCCGCCCCACCAGTTTGTTCACCAGCGTGGACTTGCCCGCGTTCGGCCGCCCCACGATTGCAACGAATCCGGATTTGAATGTCATGTGTACCTGATTGTACGCCCGCGCCTCGTCTGTGGGAATCTGTCACTCGCAGCGCTCACTTGACTTCCCCCTGCGCGTCTATAGACTGGGTTCCCCGTGCCGTGAAGCGGTCCTTACCGGCCGCAAGTTTCCCTGCTACTCGCGAATCACGCTGCACGGACGACATACATTCACAAGGAGATCTTCCATGAGTCCTGTAAGAGCAATTCCTGATGGGTTTCACACCATCACTCCATCGCTCACCTGTAAAGATTGCGCCAAGGCTATCGAATTCTATAAGAAGGCTCTCGGCGCAACAGAATTGATGCGCATGCACTCGCCCGACGGCAGCAAGATCACCCATGCCGAACTCAAAATCGGCAACTCCATGGTTTTCGTCAACGACGAGATGGGTCCGGGATGCGCCGCTCCTGGCACCGCGTCGGGTGTCTCATTGTTTCTCTATGTCGAAAATGCCGACGCTACCTTCGGCAGTGCCGTAGCCGCGGGAGCCAAGGTGGACATGCCGCTCGACAACATGTTTTGGGGCGATCGGTTCGGCACGCTCACCGATCCCTACGGTCACTGTTGGGGCGTAGCTACGCACGTCGAGGATTTAACGCCCGAGGAAATCGGCAAGCGTGCGGCTGCGTTCTTCGCAAAAATGGCCAAGGCCGCTTCTTAACCTGATTAACGAAAAGATTTAGACACTGTGGGCAGAGGAGGCCGCCAGCCGCCGGGCGCGCACGCGCAGGACTTTGCGCTGGTTGGCCTCCAGCACTTCGAATCGCAGACCTTTGAAATCAATCACTTCGCCGGTGCGCGGGACATGCCCTGCCAGGCTGTTCAGCAGGCCCGCAACTGTCGTCGCGCCGGACTGCTCCGGCGCCTGCGCCAATTGCACGCGCAACATTTCTCCCAGCTTCTCCACCGGCAGGCTCCCGCGCAGCACCAGGCTGCCGCTCGACTCGCGGAGCACGTCCGGCGCAGGGCGGCGGTCTTCCTCGCCGATTTCGCCGACAATTTCTTCCACCAGATCTTCCGCCGTCACGATCCCGGCCATCAGGCCGTACTCATTGATCACGATGGCCATTTGCTGGCTCTTCCTCTGCATTTCCTTCAGCAGCTCCGAGCCGAACTTGCTCTCCGGAACATACAGCGCAGGGCGCATCAATTCCCTCACGGTGCGATGCCCCGCTTCGCTGTCCGGCACTTCGAGCATGTCGCGAGACATCACGATGCCTACGATGTCGTCGAGCGATTTTTCGTATACCGGAACGCGCGAGTATTTCGTCTCCACCACCAGGTCGCGCAGTTCCTCGAGCGTCGCCGACGCGCGGATAGCGGTCACTTCCGGCCGCGGAGTCATCACGTCGCGCACGCGCTTGTCGCCAAATTCCATCACTTGCTCGATCAACCGCGCATCTTCCTGCTCGATGATTCCCTCTTCGGTGGCCGCGTCCACTAGAGCTTCAATGGCCTGGTGGTGCTCGACAGCAGGCGCCGCCGGCTCATCCTCTGAAAGATGCAGCACCGATACCAGCATCTCCAGACTTGCCTGCAGCGGCCAAATCACAATCATGAACGCCTGCACCACGGGGATCAGAGGCAACACCCAATTCCCAGGCGCCCGCGCCAGCAGCAGCGCCGGCAGGAATTGCATCGCCAGCACCACTTCCGCGGAGAGAAAGAAAACCATCTCCACGCCCGCTTCCCACGTGCCGGGAACGAAAAAAATCACGCCGCGCGCCGTTACCGCGGCAACCAGCACCAGCCACAGTCGCCCCAGCAGGCTGAACGCCAGCGCCGCCCGTCGCCGCTCCATCCTGATTCGCGGCTCCACTTCGATCTCGAACGTATTCAGATGCTCGTGAATGCGACCGGCGTGAACGCGGCCCAGCTCCCGATACGCGCGGTCGAGGTAGGAAAACACCACCAGCGCCACGGTCAGCGCCAGAACCCCGATGGTGTAGAGGGTCACAGGCATGGCTCAGCCAATTCTCCATTCCCGCCGCAGGCGCCGCTCGAACCGCTCCATCTGTCCCGAATCGGTTTCATGGTCGTAGCCTATCAGGTGGAGAACTCCATGAAGGATCAGAATGCGCATCTCCTCGTCGAAAGAGCGGCCAAATCGCCGCGCGTTTTGCCGCGCCACGACGGGTGCGATGGCGATGTCGCCAAGATAATCGCGGGCGGATAAATTCGCGCGTCTTCTTCCCGCTTGATGGCCGTTTCGCCGCGCTCCCCGCGCGGCGTCCGCAGGAAATGACAATACATCCGTGGGTCGCTTTTTGCCACGATATGTCCGGTTCCAGCGCGCCATCTCTGCGTTGCCGACAAAGCAAATCGTCAATCCGTCCGCCGGCAACCGCAGCCGCTTGATCACTGAGCGGAGAAACTTATTCAAGCCCTGAATTGATACACGGACCTGGCTCTGGCGATTGACAATCATGAGAGAAAATTAGTCTCGCGGATTCGAGGGAACGCGTTTTGCTGCGCTCGCCGCGTTCGACGCGCGCTTATTGGAACCCGGCTGGCTGCTGGCGCGCTCGTCGTAGGCCTTGATAATCCGCTGCACCAGGCTGTGGCGTACCACGTCGTGTTCGTCGAAATAAATGAAGGAGATGCCTTCGATTTTGCCCACCACTTCGATAGCTTCCACCAGTCCGGAGCGTCTCTCGTTGGGAAGATCAATCTGCGTGATGTCGCCGGTGATGACCGCCTTGGAATTGAACCCCAGGCGCGTGAGGAACATTTTCATCTGTTCGCTGGTGGTGTTCTGCGCTTCGTCCAGGATCACGAAGGAATCGTTCAGGGTGCGCCCGCGCATGAACGCCAGCGGCGCCACTTCGATGATGCCCTTCTCAAGAAATCGCTCGAGCTTGTCCGCTTCCAGCAAATCGTGCAGCGCGTCGTAGAGCGGCCGCATGTAGGGATCCACTTTTTCCTGCAGCGTTCCGGGCAAAAATCCCAGCCGCTCGCCTGCTTCCACTGCCGGGCGCGCCAGGATGATGCGGTTCACTTGCTTCGACAGCAGAGCCGAAACGGCCATGGCCACGGCGAGGTAGGTTTTCCCGGTTCCCCCCGGCCCGATGGCGAATACCATGTCGAAAGTTTCCAGCGCTTCCACGTAGCGCCGTTGATTTTCGCTCTTGGGCGTGACACTTTTCTTGCCGAACGAGCGCGAATGCGCCGGAGAAAATGCCCCGCGCAACTCCGTCACCGGAGCATTCGCGGCCACCCGCAACAGCGCCTTCACTTCCTGGCTATCCGGCACATGTCCTCCCTGCACCCGGTCGTTGTACTCCCCCAGAATGCGCGCGGCACGTTCCACTTGTTCGGGGGACCCTTCGATTTCCAGGTCGTGATCTTTCAGACGCGTGGTGACGCGCAGGGCGGATTCGAACAGCTTCATATTTTCGTCGAGGGTCCCAAACAGTTCGTTGATTCCCCCGATGATGCGGACGGTTTGCTTCATCAACTTTTGCGGTTGCATCCCTCCCCGCGCGACTATATACGTGGACTCACTTCCTTGCAGATTAGCGTAACGCGCCATCTCATGACGGTCAAGGCGCGCGCCCCATGATTCACGGGGGAGTAACAATTCCGCAGCAGCCGCCGCCGACAAACAACCTCGCCGCGCCCCCGGATGGTACCTTGGAATCGGGGCATTCCCTTCTTAGTGGCGGGAGGACCTGATGGCGGAGATCAAACCCTCTGTCCCTGGCAGCTTGAGCGGCGAGTTAACAGCGGAGCGCAGGCGCACGCAACGCGTCCTGATTGCCATGCCCGTGCTGGTCCGCGGCGGTACCGCCCCGAAGACCTTCGAAGAAGAGACCACCACCGTTTCGGTGAACGCCAACGGCTGCCTCCTCCGGCTCACCCAACAAGTCACGCGCGGCCAGCAAATCGCCGTGGTCAATCCCAAAACCGCCGAGGAGTTGCCTTCCACTGTCACCTTCATCGGCGCCAAAGAATCCGGAAAATTCGAAGTCGGCGTGGAATTTGCCGAGCCGTCGCCGCTGTTCTGGCGCATCGCCTTCCCGCCGCCCGATTGGGATTCCGCCGAGCGCAAGCGCCCCACCGGTGCCCGTGCGCCCCTCAAACCCACACCCCAAAAGTAAGCCGGTCTCCGTAACTCGCGGCGCGTTGCTCCTTCGCACCCAATCCAAAAAACTCTACCGGTTCGGTCCCGGAAACTGCACTTTGGGCGCCTCGCGCGAAGCCGCCGAAGCCTCAAAGTAGGCGTTGTTGCGCTGGAATCCCGCCCACCCGGCAAAAATGCTGTTCGGAAACTTGGCGATGAAGGTGTTGTAGGCCTGCACGGAATCGTTGTAGCGCTTGCGCTCGACGGCGATGCGGTTTTCCGTCCCGGCCAGCTCGTCTTGCAGTTTCAGGAACTGCTCGTTGGATTTCAATTGCGGATAGTTCTCGACGACCACCAACAACCGGCTCAAGGCGCCATCTAGCTGCCCGTTCGCAGTAATTTTTTCCTGCGGCGTCCGGGCGCCGCCGAGAGCCGCGCGGGCCTTGGCGATATCGTCAAACACAGTTTGTTCCTGCGCCGCGAATCCCTTCACCGTTTCCACCAGGTTGGGGATCAATTCTGCGCGCCGCTGCAAGACCACGTCCACCTGCGCCCAATTCGACCTCACTTGCTCATTCAACGTGACCATTTGATTTTTGGCGCTCACATACATCCCGCCGAAAATGAGCGCGACAATGAGAACAACCGCCAGTACCGCTCCAAGAACCTTCATGAACCACCTCGCAATGGAAATAAATCCGGAATCACGAAACTCACTGCCCTTCCAGCCGCCGGTCCACTTCGTTGGTCACCAATTCCACAAATTCCAGATAGCTGTGCAACGCCTCTTCCACGTCAATCTTGTTTTCCTTGCGCTTCCCTTCCCGCGCGTCGAGAACGGAAAAAAACGCCGTGGGGTCCGCTCCCGTCATTGTCGCCAGCGCTTCCACCGCCTGCCGCTTCGTTTCCGGCATCGGCTGACCAAGTGCCAGCAGCGCATGACGGAACAACGCGCAAAACGTTGAAACCGATTGCAGCATGATCCCCAGGCGAACGTTCCTTTTCTGCGGGGCGGTCAATATCGCTTCGCGTAGCCGCAGCCAATCCGTGCGCAGCTCCCGCTCCACTTGAAGCCGGTGAAGATTCATG
>Ga0210408_10006623_pt1 | contig 9998 bp, 8 predicted proteins | sample IncBWH4MmetaG_FD_155471 | JGI IMG/M metagenome (GOLD analysis project Ga0210408, IMG submission 155471) | Forest soil microbial communities from Barre Woods Harvard Forest LTER site, Petersham, Massachusetts, United States - Inc-BW-H-4-M | ecosystem: Environmental > Terrestrial > Soil > Temperate...
CCGCCAGTTGCAGTCGAGCGGATCGACGCATTTCTACAGCATAATGCCAAAGGCTCCGCAACCTTCTTCGGCGTGCCCGCAAGACAAGTGGTGGAATTTGGCACCGAGATCGAGATTTGAGAGCCTGGTGAAAACGATCGGACAACAGATCGGCGTTCATTGCCAGGCAAAGAAGTTGGCCTTTGCTTGAACCCTCGACACGGCAAGCGCCTTCCTGGAACATTCGTCATTGGTGCGGTGCATGAGTCTGGTTGTGGCACGAAACGGACACGCCGATGTAAACCCCGCACGTCCGCAGTTGAGGGATGAACGGACCTAGCCGCGACGCGGCCCCAAGCGCGACAAATCCAAGATCAGCGCGGGGAGGGCGTTTCACCTTTGCACCACCTCGCACTCACCTCCAAAATTTGTGCCGTGTCAGGCAGGAAAAACGTGGCCTTACGGTGCGCATTTGTGCTCAAATTTGATTTTTGGTGCAGGCGCAAATGGCAAGCAAGGACCGAGTTGAACGTAGGCTTGCGGCGATTTTTTCCGCCGATATTGCCGGCTATTCCCGCCTGATAGGTGTCGACGAGCTTGGTACCCTTCGCGACCTTATGGCGCATCGGGAGAAAATGGATGGTCTAATTGCACACCACGGAGGGAGAGTTGCCAATACGGCTGGTGACAGCGTTCTTGCCGAGTTTCCAAGCGTCGTCGACGCCGTGGAGTGCGCGGTAGCCATCCAGACGAAGCTCCGCGAAGCAATCCTTGGCGTTGCGCTGGAAAATGCCCTCCGATTTCGGATCGGCATCCACTTGGGGGATGTGATAATTCGAGGGGAAGACCTGCTTGGTGATGGAGTGAATGTTGCAGCTAGGTTGGAAAGCATCGCTGAGCCGGGAGGCATTTGCGTTTCAGGTGCAGTTTACGACCAAATAGACGACAAGGTTCAGGTTTCCTTTAGGCTCTGGGACAACCGACACTAAAAAATATCGCGAAACCGATAGAGGCATACGCGGTTATTTTCGAAAAGGAAGCTCAGCCCGCTCCCTCCAGAAGCCCTTTCTCCGCAAATTTTCAGCAACAAATAAAATATTGCCGGTCGGCGGATGGCGTGCGTCTAGCGTACTCCATAGTTGGACGAGGTCCTCCCCTCGTTAAATCAGCCAATTGGCTGAACCATCTTGAACTCGACTGGGAGCTTCCGCTTTATCGTCACCTGCTTCTGCGGCTCGCGAAAGCGAACACGCTGATAAGGTATGACGCTCGCGGCAACGGTTTGTCGGATTGGGATGCCAATGAAATATCGCTGGAGGCTTGGGTAAGTGATCTAGAAGCTGTAGTGGACGCGGCCGGGCTCAGCCGGTTTCCCCTTTTCGGATTTTCTCAGGGGTGTGCTGTTTCTATCGCGTATGCCGTCCGTCACCCCGAGCGCGTCTCACGCCTTATTCTCCTTGGCGGCTTCGCAACCGGCCGGCTCAAGCGTTCTACTACAACAGACGCGGATCGCGATCGTTACAAGGCGACGGCAACCTTGATGCGACTGGGCTGGGCTGCCGATGATCCGACATTCAGGCAATTGTTGACCTCTCAGCTAGCGCCGACGGCAACAACCGAGCAATCACAGGCGTTCAACGAATTACAGCGCAAATGCACATCGCCAGATTGCGCAGTCCGCTATTACGAAACCGTCAGCAACTTCGACATTCGGGCATTGTTGCCGAAAGTTTCCGTGCCAACGCTTATTCTTCACGCTCGCGACGATTTGATGGTGCCAATCGACGAAAGTCGGCAGTTGGCCGCAAATATTGCTGGAGCTAAATTTGTGTCGCTGCCGGGCAAAAATCATTTACTTCTAGAAAATGACCCGGGCATGCCCCAGTTTTTTGAGGAAGTATCGGTATTCCTTAATCAAGGCCCTCCCGGCGATTAGAAGGTGACACCTTGCCACCGTCACGGTAATCGCGGGGTCGGTAAACTGAGTTCAGTTGAGATGTGGGGTTGCGCGACCTTGGCACCTTGCGAGAACACGGTTGCAAGGCGTCCTTATTATGAATGGTGAGCGTTCTAGCTTTGCACCTTGCTAGGCGCGAACTCATTGGTTTGGCTTGCTCGATGTCCGCTATGCCCCGATAGCGACCAAATTTTGCAGCGCAGGGAAATGTCGCGATGGGCCATTTGCGGACTCGTGCACTGCAAAACATCCGATTCGATGACCGCATTGACGAGCAGATGATTGGCTCGTCGAGCCGGTACGCTGACGCCTATGCCGCTCATCCTACCCCTGCGCGCCGTCGCGGCAGCCGCACAGTGAACTCGGTGAAGTCGCCGACTTCGCTGTGGACCGTGATGGTGCCGCCGTGCTGTTGCGTTACGATCTCATAGCTGATCGACAATCCAAGCCCAGTGCCTTCGCCGGTCGGCTTGGTCGTGAAGAAAGGCTGGAACAGCTTATCCCTGTTTTCCGGCAGAATACCTGTGCCGTTGTCCCGCACCCGGACCTCGACGCTTTCGCCGAACTCGCGGGTCGTGAGCTTCAGCGCCGGGCGGAATGTGCCATCACCCTCCCGGCTACGCTTGTCGACGGCATACAGGCCATTGCCTATGAGGTTGAGGAGCACGCGAGTTAGCTCCTGCGGCACGACGTCAACCGGTGCGAGATTGCGGTCGAGATCGTGCTCCAGCGCGATGTCGAAGTTCGGATCCTCCGCACGGGCGCCGTGATAGGCGAGGTTCATGGCCTCCTCGGCGAGCGCGTTTAGATCGATGGATTGCCAATCGTCGCTGCTGCCACGCGAGTGCTGCAGCATGCTTCGGACAATACCGTCGGCGCGACGACCGTGCTCGACGATCTTCTCTAGATTTCCCGTTAGCAAGCCGATTATCTCGGCAATCTCGGCGCGTTTGCCGGAATCGGGTGCGCCGACCGACCGTGCCGCGGCATCCTTCAGCTCGTCCAGCAGCTCGACCGAAAGACCGGCAAAGTTGTTGACGAAGTTGAGTGGATTCTTGATCTCGTGCGCGATACCGGCCGTTACCTGCCCGAGTGCCGCCATCTTCTGCGCATGAACCAGGCTCGCCTGTGCCGTCTGCAACTCGCGCAGCGCCCTTTCGGCGGCGTCTCGGGCCGCGCGAATGGCTTCCTCAGCTCGCTTGCGCTCGGTCACGTCAGCATAGATGAGCACGAAGCCCCCTCCCGGCACTGAATTGCGGCGTACCTCAATGACGCGACCGTCGGGTCGCGTCCGCTCGTAGCGCATCTCCCGGCTGGTATCCTCAAGGCTACGGCTCAGCTCTGCCTCGAGATCGGCCGAGACGAACTCGCCGCGATCGGCGAGATACCGGAAATACTCGCTACGACTCGGCCGCCCAGCGAGGAACGCCTCGGGCAGCTCAATCATTTCCTGGAAATTGCGGTTCCACGCTGCAAGTCGTCCCGCGGCGTCGAACGTGACAACACCGTCGCCCATGTTGTCGAAGGTAACGCGCAGCTCGGCTTGGCGGTCGTGTAATTCGCCGAAAAGCCGTGCATTCTCAATGGCGATCACCGCCTGGTCGGCAAAAGTGGTGGCGAGCTCGATCTCCCTGGCGGTGTAGGGTTCAAGGTGCGTACGGTTAAGGGTCAGGATACCGAGCAGCGTCTCCCCGCGCAGCAGCGGCACGCCAAGCATCGTGCGGAAGCCGGCGAGCTTTTGCCCTTCCCGATAGGTGTATTCCGGGTCGAGCAAGACATCGGGAATGTGGACCGCGCGACGCTCCAACGCCGCCCTGCCGGTCACCGTACCGCGGTCCGGCGTTAAGGGATGACTGCGGAGGAATTCTGTCCCCTCCTGCGAACCGCCGCGAGTTGCGACGAGGTGATACATGTTGTCACGTCGGCGGAACATATGCGCTCGGTCAGCGCGACAGAGGCGCCCCGCCGTTTCAACCAGCGTATCGAGCACCGTCTCGAGATCGACCGATGAGCGGCTGATGATCTTGAGCACGTCGGCAGTGGCGGTCTGATGCTTCAGCGACTCAAGCAAGTCCTGGGTGCGCGCCTGCACCTCCTCGAACAGTCGGACGTTTTCAATGGCGATTACTGCCTGATCGGCGAAGGTGGTGACCAACTCGATGTGTTTGTCGGTGAAGGGACGGACACTGCAACGTGAAAGGAAGATGACTCCAATGGGAACACCTTCGCGCAAGAGCGGCACGCCCAGCACCGTCCGATAGTCGCCAATGCGTATGATCTCATTCAGCTCATATTCGGGATCAGCCTGAACGTCCTGAACCTGGACCGTCCGTCTTTCCAGCAGAACCCGACCAACGATCGATCCACGGCCAGGCTCGAGACCGACGCTTCCGAGATATTTTGCGTTCTCCAACTTCTCCTTGTCCTTGCCGGGAATGCTAAAGCTTGCAGCAAGACGGTAGACGGTGCCCTCCGGCCGCCAGATATTCGCAATGTCCGCCTCGCATAGTCCGGCCGCGGATTCAACGAGTGTCTGCAAGACTGTTTGCAGGTCGAAGGCCGAGCGGCTGATGACCTTCAGCACCTCGGCGGTCGCCGCCTGCTGCTCCAGAGCCTCGTCGCGTTCGCGTGTTCGAAGTTCAAGCTGGACCCGCAAGTCGGCATTCGATTCACGCGCAATCGACGTCTTTCGCCCTTTACGTATACCTGTTCCGCGCCGGCTTTTGGCCGGTCCCCGTTGAGCTTCGCGTCGCTTCATGTCGCCCCTAGTCCCAGACTGGTCGGACCGTATGTTACCATACCGCCGGACCTCCGGGGGCAGTTGTGCGGCACAGCAAACTAACCACCGACTTCCGTTCAGGGTCAAACGCGACCAAACCAGCCGGCTCTGCCTGCCGGTTGATGTCCGCTTCTCTTCAAAAGCGACCTGATTGTTTCGCGCACGCAAAATGACGCGATGGGCCAGAGGTGACAGGCGCTATTCGATCAGCTTGTCCGCTCGCAGCAACAATGCTGGGGGGACCGTCACACTCATGGCCATAGCGGTCTTCAGGTTGATCACTAGCTTGAACTTGGTCGGTTGTTCGATAGGGATGTCGGCGACCTTTGCGCCGCGGAAGAGTTTCGTGATCTGTTGCGGCATCATTTCTACAAAAAGTTGATTGAGGGACGGCCCATAGGCGGCAAAGCCGCCTTCCTCCGCCTCTTCAGGCCATGGAAAGATCGCCGGTAGATGCAACGTTGCGACGCGGTCCCTAATGAGTTGCCGATGGGCGTAGAACAGCCCTGACGACGTAACATTGAGCGCCGCGGCGCCCGATGTCTTGGCATTGTCAATGGCTGCTGCGATCTCGTCACCTCTGGCGATGCGATAAATTGAAAGTTCGATGTTGTGGGCGCGCGCGCCCTCCTGCAGCGCGTCAAGCGGCGGGTCTGTGGTGACATCGGCAAGCACCGCCATCCGGCGAAGCCCCGGCACTGCTTCGATCAGGATGTCCTGTCGTTTGCCGTTGCCCTCGCGCCCGAGGATATTGACGCCTGTTGTATTGCCGTCCGGTCGCGCCACCGAGTTCACGAAACCGGACCCGAGCATATCGTCTGTGATGGCAACGATGGGGATTGTCTTCGTTACCTGTTGAAGGGCGCGAATTGCTTCATCCGTTGCGGTTGCAATTACATCGACCCGTGCTTTGACCAATTCCGCCGCATATAGCGACATCCGATCAAAGTGTTCCGCAAATGCGCGCCACTCGACCCCGAGGTTTTGCCCCTCGATGAAACCGCCGCGTCGAAGTTCGTCCAAAAAGGCTACGTTTATAGGCGCATGTTGCGTAAGCGGCAGCAAGACACCCAGACGATAGGTCCGCCCAGCTTGCTGCGCCTTGGCAGCAATCGGTGCCAAAAAACCCGCGCCGAGGAGCGATATGAACTGGCGCCGCCTCATCTGGGTCCCCAAGGGGATATGCTGGTTTTAACTTAGCACGCTGCAATCCGGCGGAGTGCGGCATGATGTCTGCTGGGGGTCATTCGCGACCAAGGTCGAGCCAGCAACAAGCGCGGCCATGTCCGCTATGCCCCCGAAATAACCGGTAGGGCCGGCAACATGCGCCGCAGAAGTCCGGAACCACCCAAGTCCGCTCAGGGTCAATCGCTACCGGGTCGAGCTTGCATCAGTTCCGGCCATGTCCGCGCTGCCCCGAAAGCGGAAGCAAGTCCGCTGCTTTGATATGCCTTGCGGGTTGATGGTAACTTGACGTGAAGTCCTCGCAGCGGCCTATTGAGAGGTGGCACGCTGCCATTTCAGAAAACTTAGCGCGGACATTGTATCATCGTTGCGCGTTGCGAACGGTTACATGTTTACACGTTGCTATAGCCCATTTAGGTGCGGCCCGTTAGGTCTGGCCGCCCAGCTTCTTGACGTGCGATCTGTCCCAGATTGATGTCAGCTATCGGGGCTGAACCGGACGTGGCGCAAACATGCCAGTTGGTCTCAGTTTGACCCATCTCGGGCATCAGCGTCCTTCCGGCCCGGAACCAGAAACGCTAACATAATTCAAATTCCTTCTCGGGCAGGAGCTATGAGCCGTCGGAAGTTTATCTTGGGAAGTGCCGCAGCGGCCTTGTTGCCTTTTGCAGTTCGGGCGCAACGGGTAGAACCCGTGCGCCGCGTCGATATTCTTATCGCCGAGGCGATAGAGGGTGATCCCTACTACGAGGGCCGATTGACAGGAATTAGGCAGGGCTTGCGCAAACTTGGTTGGATCGAAGGCCAGAACATAACGCTAAATATTCACCGCACGTCTCCGAAGGGCGCCGACATCCACAAGAGTGTTGAGGAATTGCTCGCCGGGCGACCGGACGTTGTGGTTACGTCAGGCGGTACTACCACCGGACCGTTGCTGCAGGCGACCAACACGGTGCCAGTCGTGTTCATTGCGGCCATTGATCCTATGGGAGCGGGCTACGTTGAAAGCCTCGCGCAACCCGGTGGAAATGCGACCGGCTTTATGCAGTTCGACTACAGCCTGAGTGGCAAGTGGCTAGAGATCCTCAAGCAGGTTGCGCCGGGTGTTGCGCACGCGGGCATCATTCGGGACGCAACGATCACCTCTGGAGTGGGTCAATTCGCGGTCATTCAGTCAGTTGCCGGTTCGCTGGGGATTGATGTTGTCCCAATTGGTGCGCGCGACGGTAGCGAGATCGAGAAGGGGATTAGCAAGATCGCGCGCTTTCAAAACGCGGGACTAATCGCGACGATCGCTGCCTCTGTGAACGGCTATCGTGACATCATTATAAACTTGGCGGTCCAACACCGATTGCCCGCGGTTTACGGCAATCGGATCTGGGTAGATCGTGGTGGTCTGATATCCTATGGGCCCGATCTGATCGCAATATCGCGGCTTGCCGCCGGCTATGTCGATCGCATCCTCAAGGGAGAAAAGCCTGCTGACCTCCCTGTGCAGGCACCGACCAAATATGAGCTCATTATAAACCTCAAGACCGCAAAGACGCTGGGCCTCACCTTACCGCCAGCCCTTCTTGCGCGCGCCGATGAGGTGATCGAGTAGCGTCACATTGCTTCGGCGCATGAGTCCGAAAATGGCCGATTCTGTTGAAGAAGTCCGCGAGCCGAACGAAGCCGGGTTGGCCTTTAAGGTTGCCAGCTTTTTTAGGCCGGCTGCGGGCTCGGGATTGGTATCAATTTGGCCAGCTTCCGGAGGTTCTGGGCAGTTGCTGCGAGGAGGAACTCGTCATGGGCACCATTTGGTCCTCTTAATCGCAGTCGATCCAGTTTGAGAATGCGTTTTAGGTGAGCGAACAGCATTTCGATCTTCTTGCGCAGCCGTCGCGATACTCGACCTTCCCAGGACTTGCCAATCTCGCGTGCCATATCACGGGCGTGCTCATGGATCGAGCGCGGCACTTTTCGAGCGGGCGTGTTCGGACAGCACCGTGATCTCAAGGCACAAGCGTCGCAGTCAGCTTTGCTTGCTCGATAGAGCAAGGTATCGCCGTCATTCACGCGCGTGCCTGTCGTGGTCAGGGTCTTGCCGCCAGGGCAGATATAAACGTCATTGGCCTGATCATAGCTAAAGTCCTCGCGCGAGAAGCTGCCGTCCTTGCGCGCCGATTTGTCGAACACGGTCACATGCGGCTCGATCCCTCGTTCATCGACCAGCCAGCCCAGCATCTCGGCCGAACCATAGGCACTGTCACCAAGTAACCTCGACGGGCGGAGAGCGAAGTTCTTGGCGGTTCGCTCGATCATCCGCTTGGCCGCGAGAACTTCCGCCTGCCGGATCGCCGCGGTCGGTTCGACGTCGACAATGATCGCATTCTCAACATCGATCAGGTAGTTCGTGGAGTAAGCAAAGAACGCCTGTCCGCCGTGGGCGCCAGTCCAGCGGGCTGCTGGATCGGCCGGAGAGATGAACTTGGGAACGATCTCGGTCGCTGCTCCAAACGCTGCATCGTCCAGGACGGCCAGATACTCATCGATGGCACGGCCCGCAGCTTCGGGGGGCAATCCCTTCTCGCCTTCGATGCCGTTCTGCCGGTTCGCGTCTGCCTTGATCAGGCTGGCATCGACCGCAAAACTTTCTCCGCCAACCAGTCCTTGGTCGATGCAGCGGCGCAAGATGGTTTCAAACAGCCGTCGCAGCAGATCGCTCTCTCGGAAACGACCATGACGGTTTTTCGAGAAGGTCGAATGGTCGGGGACGTCGCCATCAAGCCCAAGGCGGCAAAACCAGCGATACGCCAGGTTCAGGTGGACCTCTTCGCACCAGCGCCGCTCGGATCGGATGCCGAAACAGTATCCGACCAGTAGCATCCGGATCATCAATTCGGGAGCAATCGAGGGACGCCCGATCGTGCTGTAAAAAGCAGATAACTCACGCCTTAGCTCGCCGAGCTCCACAAACCTGTCGATCGACCGCAACAGATGATTGGTCGGAACGTGCCGCTCAAGCGAGAACTCATAGAACAAAGCAGCCTGCTCAACCTGCTGATGCCCCATCATGATTCAGTCCCCTCTCGACGACTGAATCAGCGAATTTCACCCAGCGCAACCGAAAACTTTTTCAACACAATCGGCCATAAGCAGACGTATGGCCCAGGCAGACAGATGGCTCATTACTACTTAGCGCGGTTCCAAACCACATCGACTACGTCGCCTCCCGGAGGACGAACGGTCAGCGTGAGTTGGTCGCCCGTAATCGCGACGAACCGCTTCTGTTCGGTGCCATTCCAGTTTGGGAACGAACTGCCTTCCACCTTGATTGAGATGCTGCTGTCTGCATCGCTTACCGAGTAGGTGCCGAAGTAAGTTATGGTGCCGTCAGCCGTCTCTTTGTTTTCGTCAGGTGTGCCTTGCCAGAGTCCATTGCTGGCGTATTTGGCTCGATCTGAGCGCATCACCGTGATGATGTAGTGCCCGCCCGCATCAAAAAACGCGACACCCTTGGGTCCGACGCCATAACGCAGGATTTTGGTCCCGTCGCTTTTCTTCTGTTCCCATGAAAGCAACGACCACGTACCAACCAGTTGATCCCGGAACGATTGGCTCTGAGAGTGCGCGTCGAATGTCATCATGACCCCCAAAGGCCCTGCAACGAAGGCCACAAAAATTGCTCGCAAAATCATGGCTATGTCCGCCGAGTAAGGATTTTTAGGTCTGCCCCAGTCTCGAGACGCTACCATGCGGGCGCGAGGCGTTCGAGATGTCCGCTAAGGGTCGATTCTGTTGAAGAAGTCCGAGAGCCGATCGAAGCTGGGCTGGCCTTCAAGGGTTACCATCCTTTTTAGGCCGGCTGCGGGTTCGGGATGGGTATCAGTTTGGCCAGCTTCCGAAGGTTCTGGGCAGTTGCCGCGAGTAGGAACTCGTCATGGGCACCATTTGGTCCTCGTAATCGCAGTCGATCCAGTTTGAGAATGCGTTTTAGATGAGCGAACAGCATTTCGACCTTCTTGCGCAGCCGTCGCGATACTCGACCTTCCCAGGACTTGGCAATCTCACGCGCAATATCACGGGCGTGCTCATGGATCGAGCGCGGCACTTTTC
>Ga0210408_10006624_pt1 | contig 9997 bp, 8 predicted proteins | sample IncBWH4MmetaG_FD_155471 | JGI IMG/M metagenome (GOLD analysis project Ga0210408, IMG submission 155471) | Forest soil microbial communities from Barre Woods Harvard Forest LTER site, Petersham, Massachusetts, United States - Inc-BW-H-4-M | ecosystem: Environmental > Terrestrial > Soil > Temperate...
GGTACTCCAGGTCGTGGCGGCCGTCGGCCCCGGGCAGCCAGCTCAGGAAGTGATCGAACGACCGGTTCTCCATCATCAGGATGACCACGTGCTGCACGCCGTGGCGCCCGTGCGGGGTGACGGTGGCCGCGGCCGCGGCCGCGGCCCGGTCGAGCAGGTCGGTGCCGGTGGCCGCGACGGCCGTGGCCCCGCCCATCAGCTTCATGAACGTCCGGCGGGTCAGCATGTGTTGGCCTCCGTCAGGGCTCCGTCAGGGTTTGAGGTCCACGACCTGCGGGTCGTGATCGCTGGCCTGGTTCGTGCGCACGGCTTGCTCCTCGGGACATGGGACAGCTCGGCAACGACTGTTCAGCACAATGCCGGGCTACGCCAGCGAGCAAAATAGCAACCAGATGAACAAGACATGGCAATTTACCACTCGCCGGCCGTATCCACCCGGGCAATCGGCGCCCGCGTCCCGGATCCGCGCCACGTCACGCTCTGACCCGGATGGGTAACCTGCCGTCGTATTGCTGATCACCGCCTCACGTTCGGCGCGCCCGGAGCGTCTGCCGGGTGAGGAAGGGAGCTGCGCCCGCATGAGCAGGGGGATGAAGCAGCCGTTCGAGAAGGTCGTGGAGCAGCACGGCGGCACCGTGTTGCGCGTGTGCCGGGTACTCCTCGGCGTCCACGATGCGCAGGACGCGTGGTCGGAGACCTTCCTGGCGGCGATGCGGGCCTACCCGGACCTGCCCGATGACGCCAATGCCGAGGCCTGGCTGGTCACGATCGCGCATCGCAAGGCGATCGACGTGCTCCGGGCCCGCAAGCGGCAGCCCGCGCCGGTCGGGGACGTACCCGATGTGCCGAACGGACTGGGCATACCGGATGCCGAAGACGGTGACCTGTGGCAGGCGGTCAAAGCACTCCCGGACAAACAGCGCCAGGCGGTGGCGTATCACTATGTCGCCGGCCTGGCCTACGCCGAGATCGCAGGGATCCTCGGCGGTAGCACCGATGCGGCACGCCGGGCCGCGGCCGATGGCATCAAGAACCTGCGGAAGAACTATCCGGGCGCGACCACGAAAGGAGCGCCAGCGTGAACATCTCACCTGACTATTTCGCGTCCCCCGCCGATCCTGGCACGCTGTCGAAGCTCAGGCACAGGCTCGGGCTCGCCGCTGAAGCCGAAGGCCTGCTCGACGTCGCCTACACCACGATCGACTCCCCACTCGGCACACTCTTGCTCGCGGCGACGCCGAAGGGCCTGGTACGCGTGGCCTATGCCGTTGAGGACCACGATCGCGTGCTCTGTACCCTGTCGCAGCGGCTTAGCCCGCGCGTGCTGCGGGCGCCGAGGCGGCTGGACGCGGCGGCGCGGGAACTCGACGAGTATTTCAGCAGGCAGCGCCGGGTCTTCGACCTCCCGCTGGACTTGTCCTTGTCCAAGGGGTTCCGGCAGTTGGTGCAGCGGCACCTGCCCGAGATCGGGTACGGGCAGACCCGCACGTACCGGCAGGTCGCGGAGCTCGTCGGGAACCCGCGAGCGGTCCGGGCCGTCGGCACCGCTTGTGCCACGAACCCGCTGCCGGTCATCGTGCCCTGCCACCGGGTGCTGCGGGCCGACGGGACACCCGGTGGCTACGTCGCAGGCCCCGGCGCCAAGCAGGCGCTCCTCAGCTTGGAGGCAGCGGCGTGAGCAGTCACCCTCGGGCTCGTCGTCCACGACGCGCATGAACTACGTTCTGCTAGGCGCCGACGGCAGGCCTTACCGGTCGGACGTGAAAGGGCAATGGGGCGGCCATCGGGGCGCCAGGATCTACGGCCGTCTCGACTGCCCGTCGGCGCTGCGCGCGATCGCCCGCGGCGGATACGCGCGTCACCGTGTCTTCTTCGCCGACGAGGTGACCGCTATCGTCGCTGGCTACCGTCCCTGCGCCAGCTGCTGCGCCGATCGCTACCAGGCATGGAAGGCTGATCAGATGGCCCGTCGCATCCCGGATCGATGCAGCGAAGGCGGCCACGCCGGGGGGCACTAGCGGCGATGCCGTCATCTCTTCTCCAGGTGGGAGCGGCGGTGCGCCGCGGCGGAGCTGGGCTCCGCCACGGCGCAGACTGAGTTGCCGGCCTGTTCAGGCCTGGGTGATGAGTCCGAGCTGGCTCAGTGCGGTGACGCCGTCGTCGAGGCCGATCTCCTCGGTGATGAGGCCGTTCTCGACCTTCAGGACGGTGGTGCCGGTGAACCGCATCACCTTGCCGGTGTTAGCCGGCAGCGAGCCGACCGGCATGTCGTCGAACGCGTCCCCGGTGTGGGTGCCGCCGCCCTCCCACTGGCCGACTACGTAGTCGCCCTCGGCGATCAGGTCGGCGGTGCCCCAGAAGTTCAGGTCCGGGAACGCGGCGCGGAACTTCCCGGCGAACGCGCGGACCGCGTCCCGGCCGCGCAGCGGCGCGTGCAGCGAGTACTCGAACCGGATGTCCGGGGCGGTGAGTTCGTCGATGACGGCCGGGTTGAAGTCCTTGCCCCAGAACTCGGTGAACCACCGGCCCACAACAGCCTTGTTCTCCTCGATCGACATGGGTTGTTTCCTTTCTCGTCGTATGTTGTCAGCCGCTAACTTTCGAAAAACCCGCCGCGGGGGCGTGTCCCGCCAGCAGAGCTCGCGCCTGCTCGATCTCGAGCAGGGTGCGCTTCCGGTCCAGGCCGCCCGCGTAGCCGGTGAGCTTGCCTGTGCTGCCGATCACCCGGTGGCAGGGAATCACGATGCACAGCGGGTTGCGGCCCACCGCCGCGCCGACGTCCCGCGGATCCGTCCCGGCCCCCAGGCCGCGAGCGAGATCGCCATAGGTGGTCGTCTCGCCGTAGGGCACGCCGGCGACCAGTTCCCAGACGCGGCGGTCGAATTCGGTGCCCTTGACCGTCAGGGGCAGCTCGAACACCCTCCGGTCTCCGCCGAGGTATTCGCCGAGTTGACGCGCGACGTCCTCCCATCCCTCATCGGCGCGAGGACCGAACGCCGTCCGGTCGGGCCTGGGCCAGTGCCGCGGAAAGTACAGTCCGGTCAGGGCCCCTTCCTCCCGGACGACCGTCACCTTTCCCAGGCGCGTTGCGAGCACCGTGTGCGTGGCACCCTGGGTTCCGTCCGCTATTGCCGTCACTGTCTGCTTCCTTCCGTTGCCGGACCTCCACTCAGCAGACGTGCTGGCCAGGCCGGACGTGAGACGGCAGACGGCAACCAACCGGGGAAAACCGGCCGTGGCCGGTATGATCACACCACCCGGCTGGGGAAGTTGTTCTAGTCCCCCCGAGAGGAACTTCCGCTAGCGTGCATAAGGCGCGGTTCCGTTAGAGGGGAGCGGGATGGGTCGAGGCGCGCAATCGGCGGAAGGCCCTGGCGCGGCCGGGGAGAGCGGGGACGGGCTGCGGTCGGCCGCGCGGCTGGAAGCGCTGCGTCAGATGCAGCTGTCGGCGTCCGCGGATCCGGGGATGGAGCGGTTCGCGCGGCTGGTGGCCGAAACGCTGGGGGTACCCGTAGCGCTGGTGTCGCTGGTGGAGGCGGACCGGCAGGTCTTTCCCGGCCAGGTTGGCCTGGCTGAGCCGTGGGCGTCCAGCGGCCAGGCCACGCTGGTGCACTCGCTGTGCCGGCGCGTGGCGGCCACCGGCAGCCCCCTGGTACTGGGCGATGCGCGTCAAGACGAGCAAGCGCGCGATAGCGAGGCCACCAGTGAACCGGGGATGATCGCTTACGCTGGCATGCCGCTGACTGACAGCGACGGCCACGTGCTGGGTTCCCTCTGCGCGGTTGACACCAAGCCCCGAGCCTGGTCGCCCCGGGAACTGGCCCGGCTGGCGGACCTGGCTGCGGCATGCTGCGCGGAGCTGAGGCTGCGGATCACGTCGCGGTACGCCGCGCATGCCGTGGACGCGGCGGTCCGATCGCAAGCCGCCACCCGGGAGTATGCGGCTCAGGCCCGTCTGGCGCTGGACCGCTCGGAGCTGATGCTGCGCGCTGCGGAAGATCTGGCCGACACCGCGGGTTTGGCCGATGTGCGCCGGCGAGTAAGAAACCTGGTCACCGGCAACCTCAAACCCTCTTACGTGGGGTTGGCTTTGCTGGACGGCAAGCAGCTGCGCTGGGTGCCTGATTCTGACGTCATCCATCCCGCGAACCTCGGCGGTCAGGTCTTTGCGCCGGAGGACGCCGACCCCAGTGCCCGTGCCGCCCGCCAGGGCGGGATGGTCATCGTCACCGGCCGCGCTGCCCAGCGAGCCGGACAAGAATGGCAGATTGGTACCGACCCCGGCGCGGCCGAGCTGGAGACGGCTGTGTACGTCCCGCTGCTGGGAACTACCCGCATGCTAGGCACCCTGGTCTTGGGCTGGGACACCCCGCACCAGGTCGACGTGACCGAACAGGCGGTGCTGACCGCGATCGCCGGGTACACGGCCCGGGCCATCGGGCGAGCGCTGTACCTGGACCAGCGGGTCACGGTGGCCACCCAGTTGCAGCAGGCCATGCTCACTGATCTGCCTGCCGTCTCCGGCCTTCAGCTGGGCGCCTTTTACCGTCCCGCTGCCGATGGTGAGCTGGTCGGCGGTGACTGGTACGACGCCTATCCCCTTGGGCCTGCTGCCCGCGAGCCACAGCCACCCAGCGGGACGGGACCGGAATCGGTGCTTCCGGTGGTGCTAACCGTCGGTGACGTCACCGGCCACGACATGCAGGCGGCCACGATCATGGGACAGATCCGCAGCATGCTTCGCCAGGCCGACTTTGACCACCCCGATCGCGGCCCGGCTGCGGCCGTGACGGCGGTAGAGAACGCCTGCACTGCGCTGGGCCTGGACGCCACCGGGACCCTGGTGCACGCCCACCTGAGCCCAGCGGGCGGCGGCGCATGGCACCTATCTTGGTCCAACGCCGGGCATCCGCCGCCGCTGCTGCTGGAGCGCCCCGGCGGCCGGCCCGAACGCCTCGCCGTACATGATCCGCTGCTGTGGCCCGGCCTGACCGGGAGGCCGCGCACCAGCCAGCAGCGTCTCCTGCCCGCCGGAGCGACGCTGTTGCTCTACACCGACGGGCTGGTTGAACGCCGTGATAGTGACATCGACGACGCGATCGACCGTACCGCCGCCATTCTGGCCGCTGCCCCCGCCGACCGCCCCCTCCCCGCCCTGCTCGAGCAGCTGGCCGCCGAGATCGCCGACCCCGGTGCCGCTGACGACATGGTCCTGCTGGTGGCGCGAATCCCGGTCGGCCGGCCCTGACCTCGTCCGGGGACACTGTGATCCGGGCCACGCCCGTGGTACCGTCAGGTAGTCGCTCCGGACCTCGGTGGCTGATGGCGCTTGCTGACTGCAACGCCGCCGAGGCGCTCGGAGCTTTTGATGCTTGGTTTGGGTAATACCGGTACGGTTCGTGGTTCTGCCCCGGTCAGCCCGGCCCGCAGCCAGGAGATCTACCAGCGTTATGCCGTCGCGCTATACCGGCAGGCGCTGCTGAACCTCGATGCCCCGGCGTCGGCCGGGCAGGTCGCCTGTGACGCCCTCGTCAATGAATGCGCGCTGGCCGCAATACAGGGGCGCGGCAAAGACAATGCCCGATCTGGCCGGGGGTATATCCGGTTGCGGGCGGCACTGCGCAAGCTGACAACCTCACCGTCCGCCGCCGCCGAGAGCAGCGATCAACCATGAGGGCCTGTGGCGCCGGCCATAGACGGTGAACAGGGCGGCTGTCTGGTGGAGGTACCGTAGACCACGTGCGGTCGTGGCAGGTAGGCCCGGCCGCGGCCGCGTTGCTCTAGACCCTGGCGACTTAAAACCCCGAGCGGTGTGCTCGGAAGCCCAGGAGGACAGAGCGACGAAAAGAACTGCACCGGGCTTTGTTGCCCTGGCGCCCGGCCGCGCCTCCGCGGCAGACGAACTGCCTGCCGCTGCCGATCCTTCGACGGCTAGCTTTCATGTGCTGGCGCGGCAGGTACGGGCGATCGGTCTGCTCGACCGCAGGCCGGGCTACTACCGGGTGAAGATCACCGTGACGATCTTCGCCTTCTTCGCGGCATGGGTCCTGTTCGTCATCGTCGGCAACTCGTGGGCGACCCTCGCCGTCGCCCCGTTGGTGGGGATGATGTTCACCCAGCTGGCCTTCATCGGCCATGATGCGGGGCACAACCAGATTTTCGGCACGCGCCGGCGCAATCGCTTGCTCGGCCTCATCGTGGGGAACGCGCTCATCGGGCTGAGCTTTGGCTGGTGGGTTCCCAAGCACAACGCTCACCATGCGCATCCCAACGAGATGGGCCGCGACCCCGATATCGGCGAAGGAGCCGTCCTGGCCTCGTCGGACGGGCCGGAAAACGGGCGCGGCCCGCTCACATCGTGGCTGGCACGCTGGCAGGCGCCGCTCTTCTTCCCGCTGATGCTGCTGCGAAGCGCCGGTATGCACGTCCTCGGGATCCAGCGGCTTGTGCGGCGACGAGACCATGCCTCGGCGGTGGAAGCCTCTCTCATCGTCCTGCATGCCGCGCTGTACCTGACGGCGGTGCTGTGGGTGCTCTCGCCGCTCAAGGCACTCGCCTTCGTGGCCGTACAGCACGGCGTCTTCTCGGTGTACCTGGGCATCAGTTTCGCGCCGAACCATAAGGGGATGCCGATCATCGAATCCGCAACCGTGACCGGCTTCGCCCGCCGCCAGGTGGTCACCGCCCGAAATATCAGGGGCGGCCGGTTTACTACCTTCATGCTCGGCGGCCTTAACTACCAGATTGAGCACCACCTGTTCCCGTCGATGCCCCGGCCCAATCTGCGACGAGTCCAGGGCCTCGTCAGGGACTTCTGCGCAGCGACCGATCTCGGTTACCGCGAAGAAAGTTTCGTCGAGTCATTCCGCCAGATCGTCCATCACCTGAGCGACGCTGGCGCAGCCACCAGCCGCCCTGGCTGATTCACGTGATCTCGGGCGCCCGGCAACCCGGCCCGGCGGCGGTGCCTGGGCGCGGTGCCGTCCGCCGGGTCTGGCGGTATCAGAGTTTGGTCAGCCTGGTGTACGGCGTCGTGATCCGCACCCGGCGCGTACCGAAATTCACTACCAGGGCGGAGTCAACATCGATGCCGATGACCTGGCCGAGGCCGTACGTGTCGTGGGTAACCTGATCCTGCAGGGCGTACTGCTCAGCAGGCGGTGGGGCGGATGGCGGGCCGAAGGGACTGGTGGGCAGATAGCGCCGGGACGCGGCGCGGGGTGGCTTCATCCCTTCTAGTATGCGGCCCCTCGTCACCGGTTGCGCGGTCAGGACCGTAATCAGGGGCCCAGGTTGTAGGCGATCGTCGCCCAGTTGCCCGGGTCGTCCTGCCGCTGGAACGAGATGCCGTTGCAGTTGCTCGGCAGGTTGACGGTGACCTTCTGGGTGGCCGGGCCGACGGTCACGGTCGTGATATTGGCGAACTCGTGGGTGTCGCCGGAGAACGGAGCCACCCGCAGCCGGTTCGGGGTCTTGCCTTCGCCGCCGGGGTCGCAGAAGAAAGAGATCCATTTAAACTGGCCCCTCGCGAAGGAAACGGCACCGAACTTCTTGTCGTTCTGGATCTGCATTTCTTCTTCCTCCGGGAGAAGCAGGCTCTTACGAGCCGGGGGATGCCAGCCAAGATCCGACAGGCTGGCGAGAGTGCCGTGGTAGATGGACGTATCGCAGAAACCGCAGCCGCTCCAGTTCGTCCTGTTGGCGCCGGTCTGGCCGTTGGTGCTCTGCCACAGGGTGTGCGGCAGCAGCCCGGCCTCGGAGGCCTGGTATGCCGCTATCCAGGTACGGCGGGCCGAGTTGAAGATCGGCGCGAGCCCGGCGCGGACGGCGAAATTCTGGCCGCTGTACAGCCAGGAGCGCTGGCTGAGCGGCAAGGATGCGAGGCCGTACGCGTCGTCGATGATGCCGAACCACTGATTGGCCCGGCCCGACTGGTCACCAGATCCCTCTTCCAGATCGAGTACGGGAATCTCGCCCTCGTTAAGGTTCGGGCCAATCCAGTTGATGAATGCATGGGCCTGCGAGGGCACATCCTGACCCGCTCGCAGGTATTGATACAAGCCGCAGAACCCGAACTTGAGCGATTTGATCGTCGCGCGGTTCGACACGAGCATTCCGTCCAGGTGGGCATTCCCGTACCCGACACGAATGATCGCCGCCCCGCCGTTCTGGGACTTGATCCCCGCCCAGTTGGGAGCGTTGCCGCTCGCCGGGGACTGGAACTCGCTGACATCCGGCAGCGTGACAGTCATGCCCCTCGCCTCCTTCTTATCCGCCAGGGGCGTACTGCTCGTCAACCAGCTCACGCAGCCCGCAGCGAGGCCGCGTCAGCTCTTCCCCCTAGCCCGGTCGGCGGCTCCAGGGCGCTCACACGGTCCTGGCGGCCTCGCGGGCAGCCAGGGAATTCTAGTGCTACTGAGAGTACGACAGGAGCTTTTCGCCCACCTGCGGCCGGCGGCCGTCGGAGCGGGCGTCAGCAAGTATGGCGCCGGTCAGATTAATCCTTTCGGACCGGGTAGTAGCGCGGACCTGTCAATGGGTCCTGGCGGCCGATCGTCTGCCGCCAGCCCGAACCGGACTGGATGGCCGGACCGGATGGACCGCGCACGCGGAGGTGATGGGGCTTGCTCAGGCTTCACGTCAACCTGTTCGACTACACGATCCTGGGGATCTATTTCGCCCTCGTCATAACGATCGGGGTGATGGCCCGCCGGGCCATCGCCACCAGCGAGGACTTCCTGCTGTCCGGCCGGTCGCTGCCCGCCTGGGTGACCGGCCTGGCCTTCATCTCCGCCAATCTGGGCGCCATCGAGATCCTGGGCATGGCCGCGAACGGCGCCCAGTACGGCCTGCCAACCGTGCACTTCTACTGGATCGGCGCGGTCCCGGCGATGGTGTTCCTCGGCGTCGTGATGATGCCGTTCTACTACGGGTCCCGGGTACGCAGCGTGCCGGAGTTCTTGTTGCGCCGGTTCAACCCGGCCACGCACCTGTTCAACGCGCTGACGTTCGCGCTGGCCGCCGTGCTGATCGCCGGCGTGAACCTGTACGCCCTGGCCCTGGTCATCAACGCGCTGATCGGCTGGCCGATCTGGCTGTCGATCGCCGTCTCGGCGTTCTTCGTGCTGGCCTACATCACGCTCGGCGGGCTGTCCGGCGCGATCTACAACGAGGTGCTGCAGTTCTTCGTGATCATCGCCGGGCTGGTCCCGCTGGTGATCATCGGACTGAAAGCCGTCGGCGGGTGGAGCGGCTTGCAGACCAAGATCGGTCACACCAAGCTGGGCGCCAGCGCCTTCTCGACCTGGGGCGGCGTCGGGATCGGGCACTGGACCAACCCGCTGGGCGACTGGATCGGCATCGTGTTCGGGCTCGGCTTCGTGCTGTCGTTCGGCTACTGGACGACGAACTTCGCCGAGGTCCAGCGCGCCCTCTCAGCCAAGGACCTGTCCGCGGCCCAGCGGACGCCGCTGATCGGGGCGTACCCGAAGATCTTCATCCCCGCCCTGACCATCATCCCCGGCCTGATCGCGCTGGCCGTCATCCCCAAACTCGGCACGCCCAAGGGCGCCTCCTACAACGACGCCATCCCGCTGCTGATGGGCAAGTACTTGCCGAACGGTGCGCTCGGCATCGCGCTGGCCGGGCTGCTCGCCGCCTTCATGGCCGGCATGGCGGCCAACGTCAGCTCGTTCAACACCGTCTTCACCTACGACATCTGGCAGACCTACATCAGGCCAGGGCGCCGGGACCGGTATTACCTGAATGTCGGCCGGGTGGTGACCGTGGTCGGCATCCTGATCGGGATCGGCACGGCGTTCATCGCCTCCGGCTACAGCAACATCATGAACTACATCCAGTTGCTGTTCTCGTTCTTCAACGCGCCGCTGTTCGCCACGTTCATCCTGGCCATGTTCTGGAAGCGCACCACGCCGTGGTCCGGGATCGCCGGGCTGGCCGCCGGGACGATCGGCGCCGCCGCCATGCACTTCGCCGG
>Ga0210408_10006625_pt1 | contig 9997 bp, 6 predicted proteins | sample IncBWH4MmetaG_FD_155471 | JGI IMG/M metagenome (GOLD analysis project Ga0210408, IMG submission 155471) | Forest soil microbial communities from Barre Woods Harvard Forest LTER site, Petersham, Massachusetts, United States - Inc-BW-H-4-M | ecosystem: Environmental > Terrestrial > Soil > Temperate...
CGCGCCGAAGCGCTCGGCTTCGCCAGCGACACCGCTATCGACGAGGTGATCTAAGCCTTTATCGAGGACGACCTCGCGATGCAGAAGCAGCTCGTTTAGCGGACAACCAACCGACGATCGGGGGCTGGCGCTGCGACTGTCATCCGCGCTGCTGACGGAACCGTTGGAGCCAGAAGCGCCACGGGTGAACCGGCGCCGGCTCGAGTTCGACGCCGACCTGGGTGATCGCGTCCCCTTGCATGTCGCGCACGATCAGTTCCACTGCGCCGAAGCGCGTCCGGTCTCCGACCGCGGGTGTTCCGCCGAACCTGCTGGCCAGAAACTCTGCGAGGGTCACAGCGTCATCGGTGGCCGCTGCCGGATCATAGAGGTGTGCAATCGCGGCGAGTGCGGTAGTTCCGTCGAACGCGAACTCGCCGAGCAGCCCCCGCTCATCCGCCCTGCTGCGCTCGGGGCGTGGTCCGAACACGCGATCAAGCAGGGCAAGATCCTCCGGGCGTGCCAGCGCGAGCACGTAGTCGCCGGGAGCGAGCGGCGAGGCAGACGCAGCGCTGCGAGCGATCCCATCTCGAATCACCACCAGAACGCTCGCTGTGGGCGGGAGCGGCAGCGCCTCCACGGGTTTTGAGGCGGCGCTGCACCGTGCTTCCACTCGATAGCCCGCCACCGTGTTCTCGTCGCCGAGCCGGCCGGGGAGATCGATGTCCAGACGGGAGGCCTGCTGCAGCGGCGGTACGTCCAGATCGAACATCCGCGCGGCCGTCGCGACCGTCCAACCCTGAAGGATCAGCGATATCAGAACTACAATGAACGCAACGCCGAAAAACATCGCTGCGTCCGGCAGCCCGGCGAGGACCGGAATGATCGCGAGGAAGATCGGGACGGCCCCGCGGAGACCGACCCATGAGATGAAGGCTATCTCCGGGCCAGTGTATCGAAAGGGTAGCAAGCACAACGCCACCGCCACTGGCCGCGCGATCAGCATGAGCACTGCAGCAACGACCAGCGAGGTTCCGAGTATCGGAACCAGGGCGCTCGGCTTGACGAGCAGGCCCAGTATGAGGAAGAGGACGATCTGGCTGAGCCAGGCAAATGCGTCAAACGCTTGATTGATGACCTGAGTGGCACGATGACGGTGACTGCCCAATATGAGACCCGCCAGATAGGCGCCTAAAAACCCGCTTGCACCAGCTGTCTGGGCGGCGCCGAAGAGGGCGGTACCACCGGCAAGCGCCAGAATGGGGTACAACCCTGAACTCGCCTCCAGGCGATTGATGAGAGCGAGCAGCAGATAGCCGCCGCCGATGCCGAAGGCAGCCCCGCCCACAACCTCTCGGGCCAATAGCGCAACGATGTGGGATACGGGCAAGGGCGCCGGGGCCACGAGCAGATTGACCAGGAGCACAGCGAGCAAAACCGAGATCGGGTCGTTAATACCGGACTCGATCTCGAGGATGGCGGCGACACGCGCCCGCAACTCCAGACGGCGCAGATGCAACAGCGCGGAGACAGCCGCCGCATCGGTCGGCGCAACAATCGCACCGATCAGCAATCCGCGGGTCCAGGAGGTGGAAAACAGTAGTGCCGCCGCCGCTCCGACGATCGCGGCCGTGACGATTACGCCGATCGTGGCAAGGGCGAGAGATGGCCACAACGCCCGTCGGACATCCTTCGGATCGGTGCGCAGCCCGCCATCGAACAGAATGATGGCGAGAGCGATGCTGCCGATCAGATAGGCGGCGTGAAAGTCGCGAAAGAGGATGCCGCCGGGTCCCTCTTCCCCGGCGAGGATGCCCAGTCCTAGAAAAACCAGCAGTAAGGGAGCCCCGAAACGCGCCGAGAACACGCCGGCGAAAATGCTCAACAGCACCAATGCGCTGCCGAGCAAGATCAAGTGATGGCTGGCTTCCACCGCCCGACCGGTTAAACGAGTTGAGTGGTACCGCCGGTCCGTAATCCAGCCTGTTCGCCGCGGGCCATCGGCTTTCTCCTAACCTCGCCGAGTGCAGTGTTGCGATGGTGTCGCTCAGATCTCGACTTCGAGGCCCATCTCGACGACCTGTCCAGTGGGCACGCCGAAATAGGCGGCCGGCAGATTTGCGTTGAGGTGCATGGCGGCAAAGAGCCGCTCCCGCCATATGGCCATCCCGGGCACCTTGCCGCTCGGGATGACCATGACCCTTCGTGAGTAAAAGGTGATCCGCTCCGGGTCGATGCCGCGCAGACCGGTATCGCGGCAAGCAAGCTTCAGCCCCTCCATCACGTTGGGGTGCTCCATGAACCCGAAATGCAGGGTGACCCGGGTGATGCCGGCACCGACCGGCGCGAGCTTTACACGCTGGTCCGGATCGACGCGCGGCGCATCGCTGCTGACCGTCGAGACCAGCAATACCCGCTCGTGCAGAACGCGATTGTGCCTGATGTGATGCGTCAAGGCGAGCGGTATGCCCGAGGCGCCGGCGGTGAAGATCGCGGCGGCACCCGGCAGGCGGACGGGCGGGTTTTCGAGCACCCATTCGACGAACTCGTCCTCGCGCTGCCGCATCCCGATGCGCTGGTGCTCGAGCAGCCGGTACCCCGTTCGCCAAGTCAGCATCAGGAACGCGATCACGCCAGCCATCAGGAGTGGGAACCAGCCGCCCGCGAGCAGCTTTGTTGCGTTGGCGGCGACGAAGATAAGTTCGACGACGAGCAGCGATCCGTTGACGGCAGCAACAGCGAGCGGGTTGTAGCCCCATTGCAGGGCGACAAGGGCTGCGAGGACCGTGGTGACCGCCATCAGCATCGAGACGGCGATGCCGTACGCGCCCCCGAGCGCGTCGGAGGAGCCGAACATGATCACCGCTCCAAGCGTGCCGGCGGCGAGGAGCCAATTCACGATCGGCATGTAGATCTGCCCCTTCTCGTGGCTCGCCGTATGGAGCACGCGCATGCGCGGCAGGAAGCCCAGCTGGATCGCCTGCTGGGTCAGCGAGTACGCGCCGGAGATAATGGACTGCGAGGCGATGACGGTGGCCACCGTCGCGAATGCCACCATCGGATAATGGGCCCATCCTGGCGCGAGCAGATAGAACGGATTCTCGATGGCACCGGGGTCGACCAGAAGCAGCGCTCCCTGGCCGAGATAGTTGAGCACCAGAGCGGGAAAAACTACGGCGAACCAGCCGAGGCGGATCGGCAGGCGGCCGAAATGGCCCATATCCGCATACATCGCTTCTGCGCCGGTGAGCGTGAGGAAGGCGGCGCCGAGCACGGCGAAACCGATGCCGAGCGGCGCGTGGAGCAGGTAAACTAGGGCACTATGCGGGCTGAGTGCGCTCAGAATGCCGGGTGCCCCAATGATGCCGCCCAGGCCGAGCAGGCCGATCGCAATGAACCATATCAGCATCACCGGCCCAAAGATGTTGCCGATGAATGCGGTTCCCTTGCGCTGAACCAGGAACAGGCCAATCAGGATCGCGATGCTGATCGGAACGACGGCAGGCGCAAGCTGGGGTGCGTCGAGCTTGAGACCCTCGACGGCACTCAGCACCGAAATTGCCGGCGTGATGACGCCGTCACCGTAGAGCAGCGCAGCGCCGATCAGCCCGACGATCAGCAGGGAGGCGCGCCAGCTCCCGGCCGGCGCATGCCGGACATCGAGAAGCGCCAACAATGCGACGATGCCGCCTTCGCCGCGGTTGTCGGCGCGCATGATCAAGATGGCGTATTTGAACGAGACGATCACGATCAGCGACCAGACGATCACCGACACGATGCCCGTGATGGTTTCGGGCGAGAGTGTTCCGGCGGCGTCTGCGGCCTGCTTGAACCCATAGAGTGCGCTGGTGCCGATATCGCCGTAGACGATGCCGAGCGCCGCGAGAGCCCTAGCGGCGGGCAGTTGCCGGGTTTCAATCCGGGGCAGCGCCGCCGTTTGAAGGGTTCTGGCCATTCCTGCGTCCTCCCGACGATTGCGCCAGTCTGAGCCAGAGCGCCGACAAAGGAAATACCGGCAGGCTCCGATGGAATTCCTTCGCAGTCAATCTCGTGCCATCCTGAGGCGTTTCTGGCGGCGAGGCCGTCGGTGGCTGGGAGGCAGGGATCGACGCGATCTCAATTTGGCAGGACGTGATGACGCACTTCGAGCAGCTCGGGAAGCATCTACTCGATGATGTTCTCGTCTTTGCCAATCTCATCCAGATCCCGGCGGTCATTCTGACCGGCGCCGCCGCTTGGCTCGTCTGCCGGCCGATACGGCGCTGGACCACGAGCTGGGTGGAGCGGGTTCCTGAGCATCATCATCTCGACTGGGTCGTATCTCATCGGTCATGGGTGGCCGACCGGCTGGCGCCTCTGATCACGCCTATGGCTTGGGCCATCGGCTTATGGATCTCCGTTACGGTCGCCGAGCGTGCCGGATGGCCGCACGCCGTCACCCAGACCGCTGTCAGCTTGCTGCTCGCGTGGCTCGTGATCCGTCTGGCAGCAGCTCTCGTCCCCTATGCGGCGCTGGCGCGGCTGATTGCGGTGCTCGCTTGGCTGGTGGCTGCGCTCAATATCGTGCATTTGCTCGGTCCGACGCTGGACTTTCTCGATAGCGTCGCGGTCGTGGTCGGCGGGCTCAGGGTCTCGATCCTCACCGTCGTCAAGGGTGTGCTCTCGCTGGCAATGCTGCTGTGGGCCGCCACCCTGGCGTCCAACCTGTTCGAGCGCCGCATCACCCGCGTTTCCGAGATCACTCCGCGCGCGCGGATACTGCTCGGCAAGCTGATCAAGGCGACCCTGGTCACCTTGGCTGTGGTGCTCTCGTTGACCAGCATCGGCGTCGATCTCACCACTTTCGCGCTGTTCACCGGAGCGCTCGGAGTTGGCGTCGGACTTGGCCTACAACGGACGGTCTCCAACTTGTTCAGCGGGATCGTTCTGCTATTGGACAAGTCGATCAAGCCGGGCGACGTGATCGAAGTGGGCGGCACCTACGGCTGGGTCTCTTCGCTGGGCGCTCGCTATGTGTCGGTGGAGACACGCGACGGCACCGAGTTTTTGATTCCAAACGAGGACATCATCACCCATCAAGTGGTCAACTGGTCCCACAAGAGTGATCGTGTCAGGCTGAAAGTGCCGGTGCGTGTGCCGCACGATTCCGATCTCGACCAGGCGCTCGCGCTGATGCGCGAGGCCGCGAGCTACCCGGAGCGCGTCCTGGCTGTACCGGCCCCTAACGCGCTGATCATGGCCTTCGGCGAGACCGCGATCGAGCTCGAGTTGCGGTTCTGGATAGAGGACGCGCAGAACGGCGTCCACAATATCAAGAGCCAGGTTCTCTATGAGATCTGGCGTTTGTTTCGCCAGGAGAGCATTCAGATTCCCTATCCCAAGCGGGATTTGTACGTGCGCTCCGATTTGCCGAGCTGACCTTGGTCGCGCAGATGGGCGTTCGCGCGCTTGGGATTGGCGAAAATAGGCGGTCGCCACCGCGTTGTGCGTAAGACAATGATAGGTTACCGGGCGGACCGGATGGACCGGACGATCGAGCAGCGGACGATGCGCAAGGTATGCCAGGGTCGAGCCCGAAGCCTAAGCTAGTGTTCAGATCCAATCAGATGATTCAGACGCTCCGATGCAGGCCGAGGCAGGCCGCGGTGTCGAGCCGAGCAGCAGTGAATCATGTGTTTGATCCAGAGCACTAGCTAGGTGAACCGGCCGGGAGAGAACAGCACGATGTCGATCGAAGGCGGCCGGCCGGCGACGAGGTCGGCGACGATCCTGCCGGTCATCGGAGCCGACGTCATGCCGACATGGCCGTGGCCGAACGCATAGATCACGTCGGGCGTCGCACCTGACGGGCCCAGAACCGGTAGCGAGTCGGGTAGGCTCGGCCGATGGCCCATCCACATCGAGATCCGCTCCTCCGAATGGGAGCTGGCGAGGCCGGGCAGCATCTTGCGTCCCTGCTCCAGAAGGATTCGGGCGCGTCGCCAATCAGGCGGCGCCTCGAGACCGGCAAGCTCGACCGTACCGGCAAAACGCAGCCCTGCATCCATCGGCGTCGCGACGAATTTGCCGTCGGCATCTGCGGTCGGAATGCGAGGCGCAGCTTCGGGATCGCGGATCATCAAATGGTAACCGCGCTCGGTCTCCAGCGGCACCTTGTCGCCGAGCGCCGCGGCGAGCGGCTTCGAGTAGGCCCCGGCGCAGACGATCGCGGCATCGGCAGCGAGGTCTCCGGTGTCTGTCTCGATCGCAGTAAGCCGCCCGCCTTCAAGACGGAAGCCATAGGCCCGCGCCTGCACCAGTTCGCCGCCCGAGCGGACGAAATGCTCGACGAGCCGCTCGACCAGCGCCAGCGGGTTCGAGGTATGGCCGTTCTCTCGCACCAGCACGCCGCGCACGTAGTCGCGCGACAGAGCGGGCTCCAACTGGCGCAACTCGTCAACGTCGAACTCGTCGATCTCGACCCCGTTCTCGCGCCGCAGATCCCAGGCGAACCGGTCCTTCTCCAGGCTTTCGGCCGAGCGGTAGACGTAAAGATGGCCGAGGCGGTGAACGAGGTCCTCGGCGCCCGCCGCACTGACCAACGGTTTCAGTGCTTCGAGGGTCGGCCCGACGAGAGGCCGCAAGGCGCCGGCCGCCGCTCGGGCCTTTTCGGGCGTGCCGGAGCGCAGGAAGCGCAGCAGCCACGGCGCGATCGCCGGCAGATAGCTCCAGCGCAGCGCCAATGGGGCGAGCGGATCCACAAGCCACCGCGGCACGTTCCACATGACCCCCGGCATCGCCACCGGCGTGACGGACGAACCGTTGAAGCATCCGGCGTTGCCAAACGATGCGCCGCGGCCGGGGTGATCGCTCTCGATCAAGAACACGCTATGGCCGTCGCGTTGCAGCCAGCTCGCGGCGCACACCCCAACCATACCCGCCCCGATCACGCCGACCCGCTTTGCCCCGATCGCCGGCATCGCCTTCCTCCTGCCGGAAGTCGCCGCGATCATAGTGTCCGTCAACCCCGAAGGGAAACCTCCCGACGGTTGGCTGCCGGAGCTATCGGCTATTTCGGAGGTTACGGAGAGGGGCCGGAGCGGTCGAACGGGGCGGTCTCGAAAACCGAAAGCCGTCGTGTCGCCCTGTATTGGCCGGTCCAACTTAGTGACTGTTTTCAAATCGTTAGACGGGGGCACTAGTTGGTGCTGCCCCGCACCGGCCCCTATTGCCGAATTTGGGTCCAAACTCCGTCACCTTGGACCCAAATTCGAAACCTGAGCGTTGCAACCTAAGAAAGTCTGCTGGCGAAGGTCCCGCCTATCAATAGTAGTACCTATGCTTAACGAGGAGACTACCACTTGCCGGGCGCGATGTAGTGCCCAAGTAGGCGGCAGAGTTTCCCGGGGCCTACGGGCGGGGGCCCCTGAGTGTGCTGGCGATATGAGAACGTTGTCCGTCCTGATCATCTTGGTACTCGCCGCCTTCATCCTCGGAGCTTGGATGTGATGCCCTGGAGTTCAACGTCGCCAGGGCGCTCGCTGGTATCTGGCGACTGCACCGGCAGTTGTTTTGGCCGCTGTTCGCCCTTTGCGTCCGGCAAATGCTAGCGGGGCTCGGACGATGACCTCGGTCGCTGTACCAGTCTATCGCGCCCTGTGTTGAACATTATAGCGTGGAAAAACAGGAGCGGCTGACAATGCGCATCATCATCGCAACTTGTGCCGGCTTGGTGGCTCTGTTTTCTATTTCGGTGCAAGCTGCCCCCCTGCTCCCAGCCGGGGGCGTCTCAACCGAACTCACCATCTCCCCTCCTATCGAGCTGGTGGCCGAAGGGTGCGGATACGGCTATCGGCGCACTCTCTGGCAGGATGAGTGGGGCTATTGGCACTGGGGCCGCTGCGTTCCGAAGACGTGGGGGGATCTATCTCGCGAGCAATTTTCGAATTAAGGAAGGTCTGGATAAGTGGCTGCGGATGTCGGTGGCTGATCCGGTGCGGGCCGCCGTGGTCATTTCCCTGGGAGCCCTGCTATGACCGCAGGAAATCATCGACCTAGCCCAAGCCTGAGCCCGCACCTAAGCCCGTCAAGTTTGAGCCCGCGCCTGAGCCGACCCCGGACGAGAAGGCCGCCTATGCAAAGGCCTATCTCGACTTCTTCACGAAGGACCCACCGCCCAAGAAGGATGCGACGGCGGCTGCCGCGATTGATGCGGCCTTTGGGTCCAACTTGGTCCAAGCTCTTGAACCGTTCTCTTGCTGTTCTCAGCGATGCCGTGCTAAGTGACTGACGCCCTTGCTACGGAGAGGTGCCGGAGCGGTCGAACGGGGCGGTCTCGAAAACCGTTGTCCCTCTTGCGGGGGACCGAGGGTTCGAATCCCTCCCTCTCCGCCACTTCCCCGTGCACCTCCGTCCGTGACCATCCACTAGTCCTGCACATTCCCTCACAATTCTCGATCGATCTGTCTTTACACGTCCGCGGACGTTCGCCATAATCCGGCCCTTCTGTATGGGGCATTAGATGGGGAAGCGACTTGGCGCGGGTGATTGGAAAGCTAACGCCGCTCGATGTCTCACGGGCGAAGAAGCGTGGGTATTATGGGGACGGCGACGGGCTCTATCTGCTGGTAGGGCCGAGCGGGGCGAAGTCCTGGGTCTTCCGCTTTCGTGAAGCCGGCCGGCTCCGGGAAATGGGGCTCGGGCCCCTGCATACCATCGGGCTTGCTGATGCTCGCCAGAAGGCGCAAGGCTGCCGGAAAGCACGACTGGATGGGCGCGACCCGATCGAGATGCGCCGGGCCGAGCGGATGGGTGCGCGGCTCGAAGCAGCCAAGGCGGTGACCTTCAAGGACTGCGCCGATCTCTATATCGCCTCGCACAAAGCGGGCTGGAGAAATCCGAAACATGCCGCCCAGTGGCCGAGCACGCTTGGCACTTATGTCTATCCCACGTTCGGCGGGCTGCCGGTGCAAGCCGTCGACGTCGGGCTCGTCATGAAGGCGCTCGAGCCGATCTGGACAGTGAAGCCCGAGACTGCCGGACGGGTGCGGGGCCGGATTGAATCGGTCCTCGATTGGGCAACGGCCCGTGGATATCGCGAGGGCGAAAACCCGGCACGCTGGCGAGGCCATCTCGAAAACTTGCTGCCGAAGAAGAGCAAGGTGCGCCGGGTCGAACATCATGCGGCGCTGCCCTATGCCGATATCGCAAGATTCATCCCCGAGCTGCGACGACAAGAGGGTGTCGCGGCATGCGCACTCGAATTCGCCATCCTGACCGCAGCCCGGACTGGTGAATTGATCGGCGCTCGCTGGGACGAGATCAATTTTGTCGAGCGGCTATGGGTCGTGCCGGGCGAGCGCATGAAGGCCGGCAAGGAACATCGGGTACCGCTGTCGGATACAGCGCTCTCGATCCTCGCGGAGATGCAGAAGGTTCGCCAAAGCGATTTCGTGTTCCCCGGTGCCAAAGCACGCCGACCGCTGAGTAACATGGCGTTCTTGATGTTGCTGCGGCGCATGAGTCGCGGCGACCTGACCGCGCATGGCTTCAGGTCGACATTCTCGGACTGGTGCAGCGAGCGCACCAATTTCCCGGCCGAGGTCCGAGAGATGGCGTTGGCGCACTCTGTCAGCGACAAGGTAGAAGCAGCGTATAGGCGCGGCGACCTATTCCAGAAGCGGCGGCATTTGATGGAAGCATGGGCGAAGTTCTGTGCGACTGCTGTCGCAAGCGGCGAGGTGACGCCGATTCGCAAGCCGTTAGCGGCAGAGTAGCTCATGCCACGCATCCGCGCCCATTTCGGCCAAGGTTCTGCCGAACTTCCGGCTTCGGTGGTGAATGGCGACCGCAATAGGAGATGATCTCTCACATAGCGACAGATTTAGGGAACTGACGCCCGACACAGCCCGACCCCACACCGGCCTTCCGTCGCGGCTACCCTGTGGACACGCCTCGCGGGTGCCGTAGACGATAGATATGAGTGGCCGGTCCCGCTCGCATCCCTACAGTAACCATCGGATTTCCGCCATGAATATTT
>Ga0210408_10006626_pt1 | contig 9993 bp, 3 predicted proteins | sample IncBWH4MmetaG_FD_155471 | JGI IMG/M metagenome (GOLD analysis project Ga0210408, IMG submission 155471) | Forest soil microbial communities from Barre Woods Harvard Forest LTER site, Petersham, Massachusetts, United States - Inc-BW-H-4-M | ecosystem: Environmental > Terrestrial > Soil > Temperate...
GTTTGAAGTTGGGGGGCTGGGACGCGCGGTGAAGTTCGGCAGCTCGTGCAGATGCACGTTGAGCTTTACCGTGCAGCCTTCAATGGGGATGCTCTCGATGCGCGCGCGCCACGCCGTGTCGGAGGAGGAGCCGAGGAGGCGCAGGGTCTGGCGCGGATCGGCGTTGGAGATGATGGTGCGCGCGGCGATGGGTTCGCCTGACCCCAGGCGGACGCACTCGCCGGGAACGATCTCGGCGACCGGCACTCCGGAGATGACGGTGGCGCCGGCCTCGCGGGCGGCATCGCACAAGTAGAACGAAACCATGCCCATGCCGCCGCGCACGTAGCCCCACATGCCGGGCATTCCACCGAGCCTTCCGGAGGCGTGATGAAAGCGGATGGAGGCTGTGCCGGCGTCGAAGGGGCTGGCATTGGTGCCAATGACTCCCTGGCCGAGGTAGGCGATCTGCAGGCGCTCGTCCTGGAGATAGCGCTCGACAAACTCCGCCATTGACCAGTCGAAGAGCAGGGCGCGGGCCTCTGTGTCATTGCCAAGGCGCTCTTCATAGTCCTCGAGCGTGGGTGCGTCATTGAGCCACAGATCGCGCGGGCCGGCGGGCCGAAGCGCATCGCGCAGGCGGCGCAGCACGTCGTTCATGGCGCGCCAGCCCTCGACATCGCGCGGGGAAAGCGTGCGCACTTCCTCTTGGCAGCGGTCATCGTCATCCCAAAGCTGGATGCTTGAGCCATCGAGGAAGGGCACGAAGAGGCCGTTGACCGCGGGGGTCCACGCAAAGCCGCGCCGCGGCAGATCGAGCTCCTCAACGATCAGCGGGTGCAGCAGGCCGGCAAGATAGGCGCACGGTGACATGCGCACTCCGGGGAAAGGCTCCTCGATGGTGCAGGCTCCCCCGATGCGCGAGCGGCTCTCGATGACCAGGACACGCTGCCCGGCGCGCGCGAGGTAGGCGGCACAGGCGAGCCCGTTGTGGCCGGCGCCCACGATGATGACGTCCCAGGTCTTGGCGGCCAGCTCACGAAGCGGGACCGGCAATCCGATTTCGCCCAGGACAGCGGCTGTGGGGGAACCCATATTGGATCAAATTATCATCGGAAGGGCGGCTCGTGTCGCGCGCCGAAGCTGGAGCCGCCCGGCGCGGATCGCCTGTTACCATGATCGATGCTTGAAGTTCGTATCCCCGCCTGATTTGATTGAGGAGAAAAACAATGTCCCACGACCACGCGAGTGTCATCCCGTCGAGGATCCTGGTTCCCATCGACTTCAGCCCCTCGTCGCGCCAGGCCCTGGACGCGGCCGCGGAGCTGGCCGAGAGGTTCAGCGCAAGCATCACGCTTCTGCATGTGATTCCCGAATACGCGAACGCCGTATTGCCAGTGAGCATGAGTCAGGAGACGTTGGTTGAGGCGGAGAGGAATGCGGCGAACGAGCGCTTCGCGGTTTCAAAGAAGGCCCTGGATGCGAAGGGAATCAGCTGCACGGTGAGCGTGGAAGTGGGAAGCGACGTCGCCTCCGCGATTCTGGATGTAGTGGAACGCGAGGATGTCGACCTGCTGGTGCTCACCACGCATGGTCTCTCGGGATGGTACCCTCAAGTCTTCGGGTCAATCGCCGAGAAGCTGGTGAAGCTGTCGCAATGTCCCTTGTTGCTGCTGCGGACGCCCAAGCCGGAATCGACGGCGAAGGTGCCGTTCGGGCGCATGATGGAGTGGTGGTAAGAAGGCAGGGAATTGCGAGTGGGAAAAGGGATTAGAAAACAAGAGCGGCCAATTGACGATCCAGTCAACCGGCCGCTCTTCTTCCAAAGGAACACTACGCGGTGACGCGGTGACGCTGGGCGAGAGGTTCGGTTTTGGCGGCGAGGTATTCGTCGACCGCAGCTGCGGCCTGTCGGCCTTCCGCGATGGCCCACACAACGAGGGACTGTCCGCGCCGCATGTCGCCGGCGGCAAAGACTCCGTCGACCGATGTTTTGAAGTTGGTGGTGGCCACGTTGCCGCGGCCATCAACCCCAAGGCCCAGCTGCTCGATCATGCCATTGCGCACGGGGCCAAGGAAACCCATAGCCAGTAGGACGAGGTCGACATCGAGCGTGAACTCGCTGCCCGCGATGGGTTCGAACTTCGGCGGAGGGCCGACGCGGACCGCGTGCAGCTGTTTCACGTTGCCATGCTCATCGCCGGTGAATTTGATGCTGTTGATGCTCCAGTCGCGATTGCCGCCTTCTTCGTGAGCGCCTTCGGTGCGCAGCTGCAGAGGCCATAGCGGCCACGGCGTTGATGCGGCGCGCGACTCGGGCGGCTTGGGCATGATCTCAAACTGATGCACGCTCTTCGGACCCTGCCGATGGGTGGTGCCCAGGCAGTCCGCGCCGGTGTCGCCGCCGCCAATGATGAGGACGCGCTTGCCCGCGGCGCTGATCGCGCCTGCCGGATCAAGCTGGTCGCCCTCGCAGCGCTTGTTCTGTTGCGGCAGGAACTCCATGGCGTAGTGGATGCCCTTGAGCTCGCGCCCGGAAATGTTGAGGTCGCGCGGATGCTCGGCGCCGCCGGTGAGCAGGATGGCATCGTAGTGGCTGGTCAGCGTTTCGACCGGCACGTTGACGCCCACATGCGCATTGGTGACGAAGGTGACGCCCTCGGCCTTCATCTGCTGCAGGCGGCGATCGATCACGTGCTTTTCGAGCTTGAAGTTGGGAATGCCATAGCGCAGCAGCCCGCCGATGCGATCGTTCTTCTCGTACACGGTGACGGAGTGACCGGCGCGGCGCAACTGCTGTGCCGCAGCCAGGCCTGCTGGACCGCTGCCGACTACCGCGACCCGTTTGCCCGTGTTGTACTCGGGGGGTTCCGGCTTGATCCAGCCCTCGTCCCAAGCGCGATCGACGATGCTGCGCTCCATCAGTTTGATAGAGACAGGCGGCTGATCGATGCCCAGCACACATGCGGCCTCACACGGCGCAGGGCAAATGCGCCCTGTGAATTCAGGGAAGTTATTAGTTGCATGCAGCCGGCGAACCGCGGCCTCCCAGCGGCCGTTGTAGGCCAGGTCATTCCAGTCGGGGATGAGGTTGTTGACCGGGCAGCCGGTGTGGCAGAAGGGAACGCCGCAGTCCATGCAGCGCGCGCCCTGCTGCCGTTGTTTCTCTTCGGAAAATGGTTCGTAGATTTCGAACCAATCCTTGATACGCTCTTCCGGTTTGCGGCGCGATGGCTGCTCGCGTTCGATTTCAAGAAAGCCGGTAACTTTACCCATTGTGCACCTCTGACGCGCCTACCAGAGGCGACGGAGTGGAGGGAGAACTATAGGTCTTCTCTGCGCGCTCGACACCAAGCACGCGCTTGTACTCGTGCGGGAAGACCTTGATGAAGTTGGGCCGCGTGGTCTCCCAGTTGTCGAGAATCCATGCCGCGCGCGGGCTGCCGGTGAGCTCGCGATGGCGCTCGAGGAGGCCACGAACCTGGGCGATGTCTTCGTCGCGCTCCAGCGGCTCAAGGTCGACCGAAGCCTGGTTGCAGCGGCGCGTGGTGAAGTCGCCGGCATCGTCGTAAACATAAGCGACGCCGCCGCTCATGCCCGCCCCGAAGTTGCGGCCCGTGGAGCCGATGACGATGACCATGCCATTGGTCATGTATTCGCAGCCGTGATCGCCTACGCCCTCAACCACAGCGGTGGCTCCGGAGTTGCGCACCGCAAAACGTTCGCCGGCGATGCCGTTGAGGAAGACTTCGCCGCTGGTGGCGCCATAGAGGACGACGTTGCCTACGAGGATGCTCTCTTCGGGAAGGAAGCTCGAGGTCTTCGGCGGATAGGCGATGAGGCGTCCGCCGGAGAGGCCTTTGCCAAGATAATCGTTGGAGTCGCCCTCGAGTTCGAGTGTCACGCCGTTAGGAACGAAAGCGCCGAAGCTCTGACCGGCCGAGCCCGTGAACTTGTAGTGAATGGTGCCGTCGGGCAGGCCGGAGCTTCCATGGCGACGCGCGATCGCGCCGCCCAGCATGGCACCCACCGTGCGATGCACGTTGCGAATGGCGAAGCTGCCCTTCACGGGAATCTCGGATTCCAGGGCAGGCTTTGCTTTTTCGATCAGTGCGTGATCGAGAGCCTGGTCGAGGCCATGATCCTGCGCTTTCACGCGACGGCGCGCCACGCGCAAGGGCAGAGTAGGCGAGTACAGAATTTGTGAGAGGTCGATGCCCTTGGCCTTCCAGTGTTCCGTGGCAATCGCGGCGTCCAGACGGTCCACGCGGCCCACCATCTCGTCCACCGTGCGAAAGCCAAGCTTGGCCATATGCTGGCGAACCTGCTCGGCGATGAAGAAGAAAAAATTCACCACGTGCTCAGGCTGGCCCTGGAACCGCGCGCGAAGCACGGGGTCCTGCGTCGCGATGCCCACTGAACAAGTGTTCAGGTGGCACTTCCTCATCATGATGCAGCCCATGGTGACGAGCGGCGTGGTGGCGAAACCGAACTCTTCGGCCCCCAGGAGCGCGGCGATCACCACGTCGCGGCCGGTTTGGAGCTTGCCGTCGGTCTGCACACGGATGCGGCTGCGAAGATCGTTGAGCAATAGAACCTGTTGGGTCTCTGCAAGGCCGAGCTCCCAGGGCAATCCTGCGTGCTTGATGGAACTGAGTGGGGAAGCACCAGTGCCGCCGTTGTCACCAGAGATGAGCACCACGTCAGCGTGTGCCTTGCTGACGCCCGCTGCTACTGTGCCCACGCCAACCTCGGACACCAGCTTGACCGCGATGCGCGCCTTGGGATTCACGTTCTTCAAGTCGTAGATCAGCTGCGCCAGGTCTTCGATCGAGTAGATGTCGTGATGCGGCGGCGGCGAGATAAGGCCGACGCCGGGGATTGAGTGGCGCGTTCTGGCGATGACCTCATCCACTTTGTGGCCGGGCAACTGGCCGCCCTCGCCAGGCTTCGCGCCCTGGGCCATCTTGATCTGCAGTTCGTCGGCGTTGACCAGGTAGTTTGTGGTGACGCCAAAGCGGCCGCTGGCCACCTGTTTTACCGCGCTGCGCCGCGAGTCGCCGTTGGCATCGCGCTTGAAGCGTTCTTCGTCCTCGCCGCCCTCGCCCGTGTTCGACATGCCGCCGAGGCGGTTCATCGCAATCGCCAGCGTCTCGTGCGCTTCCTTGCTGATGGAACCGAAGCTCATCGCGCCCGTAGTGAAGCGCTTCACGATCTCTTTGGCAGGCTCCACTTCCTCGAGGGGAATGGAATCGTCAGAGTACTTGAGTTGCAGCAGGCTGCGCAGCGTACACAGGTTCCGGCTCTGATTGTCGATCAGGTCGGTGTACTCCTGGAATGTCGAGAAACTGTTGCTGCGGACCGCGTGCTGCAACTTGCTGATGGTCTGCGGATTCAGCAGATGATACTCGCCGTTGACGCGGAACTGGTACTCGCCGCCCACCATCAGCTCGGTTTCTGATTCGGTGAGGGGCTGGAAGGCGTAGGCGTGTTTCATTTTCGCCTCGCGGGCCAGCACATCGAGCCCGATGCCCTCGATGCGCGATGCAGTGCCTGCGAAGTAGTTGTCGGCGAGCGATTTGCTCAGGCCCACGGCCTCGAATACCTGCGCGCCGCGGTAGCTCTGCAGGGTGCTGATGCCCATCTTGGAAAAGGTCTTCAGCAGGCCCTTGTTGATGGCCTTGATGAAGTGCTTTTCGGCTTGGTTGCCGGTCACGCTGTGGGGGAGCAATCCACGCCGCTTCAGGTCATGCAGGGTCTCAATGGCGAGGTACGGGTTGACCGCGCTTGCGCCATAGCCGATGAGCAGCGCAAAATGCATCACCTCGCGGGGCTCGCCGCTTTCGATGATGAGCGCTACCTGCGTGCGGGTCTTTTCACGCACCAGCCGATTGTGCACTGCGGCCATGGCTAGAAGGCTGGGGACAGGCGCATAGGTTGGATCAACGCCGCGGTCAGAGATGATCAGCAGCGTGTAGCCGGAATTCACCGCAAGCGAGGCGCGGGACCCCAGATCGTCGAGTGCGTGCTTCAGGCCGTCTTCGCCATCCTGGGCACGAAAGAGCGCAGGCAGCGTGGTGGCCAGCAGGTCGCCCGAGGAGATCCGGCGCAGCTTCTCCAGATCGCGGTTGGTGAGGATCGGATGCGGCAGTTTTAGCGTGTGGCAGTTGTCCGGAGCCTCGTCCAGGATGTTGCGCTCGGTACCGATGTAGCTGATGAGCGACATGACCATCTCTTCGCGGATGGGATCGATGGGCGGGTTCGTCACCTGGGCGAAGAGCTGTTTGAAGTAGTTGAAAAGTGGCTGCGGCCGGTCTGACAGGCATGCCAGCGGCGTGTCTGTGCCCATGGAGCCGACGGGTTCCTCGCCCTTCGCGCCCATCGGCGCCAACAGCATGCGCAGGTCTTCTTCGCTGTAGCCATAAGCGCGCTGGCGGCGAAGCAGAGTCTCGGGATTGGAGGCGATCACGCGCGCCGGCTCCGGCAGCTTGTCCAGTGTCACCTGCTGTTCCTCGAGCCATTTCGCATAAGGCTGACGTGCGGCCAGTTCCTTCTTGATCTCGGCGTCGGAGATGATGCGCTTCTCGACCGTGTCGACCAAAAACATGCGGCCGGGCTGCAGGCGACCTTTTTTGCGAATGTCCTGCGCAGGCACGTCGAGCACGCCAGCCTCGGACGCCAGCACCACGAGGTCATCTTTGGTCACGATGTAGCGGCCGGGACGAAGGCCGTTGCGGTCGAGCGTGGCGCCGATGACGCGGCCGTCAGTGAATGCGATGGCGGCGGGGCCGTCCCACGGCTCCATTAGCGATGCGTGGTACTCGTAGAAGGCGCGCTTTTCCTCATCCATGTCGGGATTGCCTGCCCACGCCTCGGGGATCAGCATCGCCATTACGTGGGAAAGGGAACGGCCGGATTGGTACAGGAATTCCACAGCGTTGTCGAGCGAAGCGGAATCGCTTCCGCCGGGCGTCACGACAGGGAAGAGATCGTCGATCTGTTCGCCGTGCAGTGGGCTTCTCAGCACGGATTGGCGCGCATTCATCCAGCTCACGTTGCCGCGGATCGTATTGATCTCGCCGTTGTGAGCAACGTAGCGATAAGGATGGGCCAGCTTCCAGCTTGGGAACGTGTTAGTCGAGAAGCGTTGATGCACCAGGGCCAGGGCACTCGAAACCAGGGGATTGGCCAGCTCGAAGTAGAACTTTTCGATCTGCGGCGCCAGCATCAGGCCCTTGTAGATGATGGTGCGACACGAGAACGAAGGGACGTAGAAGTCCTCTTTGCCCTCGATCTCGGAGGCGGCAATCTCGTTTTCAGTACGGCGGCGGATGCGATAGAGCAGGCGCTCGAATGTCTCCTCGTCCATGCCCTTGGGCCGGCGTACGAAAAGTTGCTCAATATAAGGTTGCGAGGCGCGAGCCTCGCGGCCAATGGCGTCGCCGTTGACCGGCGTATCGCGCCAGCCAATCACCGCCGCGCCCTGCGACTGAGCGATGCGCTCGATCACGCCCTCACATTGCAGGCGGCTGTGCTTATCCACAGGCAAAAACACCATGGCCACTCCGTAGGCACCTGCTTCGGGCAATTGCATGCCCAGCTCGCCGCATTCGCGCGCGAAGAAAACGTGCGGAATCTGGATCAGGATGCCGGCGCCGTCGCCGGTCTCCGGATCGCAGCCGGCCGCGCCGCGATGGGTCAGGTTGATCAGGACTTCGAGACCTTTGCGGATGATCTGGTGACTCTTCTCGCCCCGGATGCTGGCTACTAAGCCCATGCCGCAGGCGTCGTGCTCATTGCGCGGATGGTAAAGCCCCTGGGGGCCGGGTACACGAATACGGCGATGCAATGAAGGCATAGGCTGATCCCTTTTCGAACACAATAAGAACGGCTTGAACTTACGGTGTTTCAGGAGTGAGTGTGTACCCGTGGAACCCGGGATGGGTTGCCGCCCGATCGTCGCACTATGCGGAAATCGGACCTTTGGGTGACTGCAACTTCCTGAAAGCAAATGCTGCCGGCTGCGCGGTAATCGAACAAAACCGAGCCCTCGTGCGCTGTTCCGCCGAGGTTGTCAACGTGCATGCTGGCCGCGGATTTGCGACCGGCCCAAGGTAGTGCGGAACTCTTTAATATAACCGAAATACTCGTCAAGACAAACTTCAAATTCTCGCCGGACGACCGGTTCGGTGGTAAAAGTTGCTGCCGGCCAGTTACAGCCGGCAGATCAGCAGTTCCCGCTCATAGATCATTTCGGGAGGAAGACGATCATGGAGTTCGATGAACAGGCCCTCGTGCCCGATGACCTCCTGGCGCCAGGCCGCGCGGTCTACCTCCATGAGTTCGGCGAATGTCTCCTGGGGAAAGTCGAGCCCTGACCAGTCGATGTCGCCGAAGCGCGGCACCCAGCCGATGGGCGTCTCGCGTCCATGGGTTTGGCCCTGCACCCGCTCGACGATCCATCGCAGCACGCGCATGTTGTCGCTGAAGCCTGGCCACAGGAACTTGCCTTCAGAATTCTTCCGGAACCAGTTCACATGGAAGATGCGCGGCGTGCGATCGAGGCCGCGCTGCATCTTGAGCCAGTGCCGGAAGTAGTCGCCCATGTGGTAGCCGCAGAAGGGCAGCATCGCCATGGGGTCGCGTCGCACCTTACCCACCGTACCGGTGGCTGCGGCGGTGGTCTCGGAACCCATGGTGGCTCCGGTATAGACACCACTGCTCCAGTTGAAGGACTGGTAGACCAACGGCAGCGTGTGGGACCGCCGGCCGCCGAAGATGATGGCCTCGATCGGGACCCCGTCCGGTGACTCCCAGGCGGGATCCATACTCGGGCACTGAGAAGCCGGGGCGGTGAAGCGTCCGTTGGGATGGGCGGCCGTGCGGCCCGTCTCCCTGCCGGTCTCGGGTGTCCAGCGCTCGCCACGCCAGTCCTCGCACTCGGCCGGAGGCGTATCGGTCATGCCTTCCCACCACACCCCGCCCTCGGGAGTCAGTGCCACGTTGGTGAAGATCGTGTTCTTCGCCAGGGCCGCCATCGCCATGGGATTGGTCTTGGCGCTGGTGCCGGGAGCTACGCCGAAGAACCCGGCCTCGGGATTGATGGCCCGCAGGTTGCCGCCCGCGTCCGGCCGAATCCAGGCGATGTCGTCTCCGACGGTCCAAACCTTCCAGCCTTTCATGGCCTTGGGTGGTATGAGCATGGCGAAGTTGGTCTTGCCGCAGGCGGAGGGAAATGCCGCGGCTACATAGGTCTTTCTTCCCGAGGGGTCCTCGACGCCGAGGATCAACATGTGCTCGGCCATCCAACCCTCGTCGCGCGCTATGTTCGAAGCGATACGCAGGGCAAAACACTTCTTGCTCAGCAGCGCATTCCCACCGTATCCCGAGCCGAACGACCAGATTTCGCGCGTCTCCGGAAAATGCACGATGTACTTGGTGTCGTTGCAGGGCCAGGGGACGTCTTGCTGGTCTGGCTTGAGAGGGAAACCGACAGAATGGACGCAGGGGACGACCCGTCTTTCGTCCTTGTCGATTTCTGCGAAGACCTCGGCGCCGATGCGGGCCATAATCCGCATGTTGACGACCACATAGGGAGAATCCGTGAGTTGCACGCCGATTCCGGACATGGGCGATCCGATGGGGCCCATGCTGAAAGGGAGCACGAACATGGTGCGGCCCTTCATGCAGCCTTTGAAGAGCTGCTTGAGCCGGCGGCGCATCAAAAAGGGGTCTTCCCAGTTGTTAGTGGGCCCGGCGCCGTCCTTGGAGAGAGAGCAGATGAAGGTGCGGTCTTCCACGCGTGCCACGTCGCTGGGCACCGAGCGCGCAGAAAAGCAGCCCGGCCAGAGCTTAGGGTTCAACCGGGTAAAGGTCCCGCCGGCAACCAGCCGATCGCACAGGAAGTCGTATTCGGCCTGTGAGCCGTCGACCCAATGAATGGAGTCGGGCCGGCAAAGCTCGGCTATCTTTTCGACCCAGCGGATGAGGTGCTTGTTCCTGGTGAGTACCTTG
>Ga0210408_10006627_pt1 | contig 9992 bp, 10 predicted proteins | sample IncBWH4MmetaG_FD_155471 | JGI IMG/M metagenome (GOLD analysis project Ga0210408, IMG submission 155471) | Forest soil microbial communities from Barre Woods Harvard Forest LTER site, Petersham, Massachusetts, United States - Inc-BW-H-4-M | ecosystem: Environmental > Terrestrial > Soil >...
ACCAGTGCTGCTCCCATGTCCAGTCCCTCGGCGCGTCCCGAGGCCGCCGCCTCGGTCACCGACCTGATCGCGTCCAGATCCGGAATCAGGCGTTTCTCCGTCTCCCACAGCAGCAGATCCACGCCGGACGCGTAGCGCTCGGTCAAGTGCCTGCGCGAGGCGTCGACCATCTCGGGTGAAGGTGCAGGAGGTTCCACAGCTCCCACGGTAGTAGCTCCCGCGCGACCCGTCGACCATACGGGAACTGTCGCTACGTAAGAGTGATATTGCCTGCTGTCACGGCCTGGATGAACGTCACACTGCCCTCGAAGATGGCCTCGGCGTCATTGTCGAGCGTGGCGACGTGGTAGCTTTCGGCGCATTCGCGCACGGTCAGCTGACCCTCGGGCACCCCCGCCCGCAGCGCGCGCATGCTGGCCGGGCCGACGACGTGATCGGTGCTGCTCCGGTAGACGAGCACGGGCTGGGTGATCTGGCTCAGGTTGCTGACCGTCTCGTTCCAGAGCTTCGGCAGCGTGGCCGCGGCCCGGACCGGCACCCGGTCGTAGCCGAGCTCGTGTGCGCCGGGCTTCTTGATGTCGCTCGCGATGCCCGGCAGCGACCGGATCAGGTGCTTGAGCGCCGGGGCGAGCAGGAACAGCCTGGTGTCCGGGGCCAGCGACGGGTTGACCAGAACCAGGCCGCGCACCGCGGCGCCGCGGGTCTCCGCCACGCGCAACGCGAGGCAGCCGCCCATGGACAGGCCGAACACGAAGGCCTGCTCGCACTGGCTCGCCAGCCTGCCGAACGCAGCGTCCACCTCGGCGAACCAGTCGTCACTACCGGTCCGGGCGAGATCCTGCCAGGTGGTGCCGTGCCCGGGCAACCGCGGGAGGCTGACCGTCAGGCCGCGGGCGGCTAGGTAGTCCGCCCAGCCGCGCAGCGCCTGCGGGCTGCCGGTGAAGCCGTGGCAGAGCAGCACGCCGACCGGGCCGCCTGAGTGGTCGAAGGATTCCGCGCCTGGGAGCACTGGTGACATGGTGTCAACATCCTTACTTAAGATTCGCACTATTCTTGCAGGTCAACATGCTTAAACAGGTCATCAGAGATAGTAGGGCAGCCTAACTGGCAGGCCAAGCTTCACCCAGTTCCCGCAACGCCTCGACGGCGATATCGGGGAGTTGGACAACTCGGCGGGACTTCTCGGTCTTGGTGTCCCCGCCGAACCGCACCGAGCGGTAGACAGCCACGGTGCCGCCTCCAGGTCGACTTCGGACCAGCGAAGGGCTCGTGCCTCCTCGGTACGCAGGCCACCGAGGAGGCTGACAGCCACGTAGGCCCACAGGCGGTGATTCCAGCAGGGTAGCGCCTGTTCCAGCGTGAAGGCCTTAGATGGCCGCCCAGGCTGCCCTGCGGGGACGGAAATCAGCTCGGCCACGTTTCGCATGGCAAGGTCGTTGATCTGCGCATGGCGGATCGCCCTGACGAGAACCATGCGGTACATCCGGACGCTGCGGGTGGACTTCTGCATGGCCAGCCTGGTGAGAGCGGCCTGGACGTCGCGAGCCTTCAGATCTGCGAGCTTGATGTTGCCGATCAGCTCGATCACGTGGTCAGCCGCCGTCCGGTAGTTGGTCAAGGTGGTCGGGGACTGCGTGGTCAGGCTGTTCAGACAGTCTTCGATGCACTGCTGGACGGTGTAGTGGGCAGGCGTCCGGACACTCGCGTCCAGTTCCTGGTGCTTAGCCCTGAGTTTGTTCTTGACATCGGTCTTGGTCTTCCCCGGACTGTGATCCGGTCCCTCCGGCCGTCGGGTTTCCAGCCGACCGTTATCTCACCCACCCAGCATTTCCGGCTGGGGGCGAAGAAGATCGAGTCCTCGCCCCGAGCACGGCGCTTGGTGTCGGCCATGACTCCTCCTAGCGAGCCTCGGCCATAAGCTCCTCCTCTGCGGGCTGGGACGCCGGTGGCCGAGCTTTAGTGATGGTAACCGCCGTAACCGTATGGCGTCGTTGATCAGCTCGTGGCTCACGCCGAGCTGGTCGGTAACTTCGCAGACGGGAAGGTAAATGGTTCGAGCCACCGCACCAGGTCGGCCAACACGGCTCGCTTAGGCGACGGCCACGGCCATGGGCGTGGTGTGCGCATCCACGACGATGTCGGGTGCGGCCCTGGCGCGTCTGGTGCCTCTGTACCGACTGCCGGTTGGCTCATAGTACGCCGAACCGGTCATAGGCGGCTCGCAGTGTGCTGCCCGCCTCCAGGGCGTCCCGCAGCCCGTGTTCCTTGGACGCCTTGGCCAGTGCCCGCCGTATGGTCTCCCCGGCGAGCTCAGCCGGCACGACGACGGCCCCGTCGTCATCGGCCACCACAAGGTCCCCGGGGCGGACCTGCAGACCGCCGACGACGGCGGGCTGCCGCCAGGCGGTAACCGCGGCCCGGCCCTTGCAGTCCAGCGGCAGCGTCCCCCGGCACCACACCGGGTAGCCGAGGGCCGTTATGCCGCGCGCGTCGCGGCAGTACCCGTCGACCACGGTGCCGCGGGCACCGCGGGCGCGCGCCGCCGTGGAGAACAGTTCGCCCCAGCAGGCGGCGCGGGCCGATCCGCCCGCGGCGACGAGGATGACTTCTCCCGGACGGATGTCGTCAAGCGCGCCGATCTCGCCGGCGTAGGGCTCGGCGGGGATCTGGTCGACCTCGGTGACCAGGAACGGGTTGGCCGGGCCTGCGATTACGGCACCGTGCCCGAGCGGGCCGATGGCAGGGTCAAGGGCGTGGTCGCGGTGCCCGAGATCGTCGAGGATGTCCGACACGACCGCCGCATACAGCCGGCTCATTACCATCTCCGGCAGCGCACCGCTGCCGTCGCCGGCACTCACCGGGGGTCTCCTACTAGGATCTTGAGGTGCTTTTCCGGTTCGTCCCGCAGCAGGGCCAGGCCGCCCGTCACCGCCGCGGCGAGCGGGATGCGGTCGGTAATCAGCGGCGCCGCCTGCACCGCCCCGCGGCCCAGCAGCTGCAGCGCTTCCCGGAAGTCCTCGTCCCAGACATGTGACAGCGAGCCGATCAGGGATTTCTCACCGCGGACAAGATCCATCGGCGCGACCGGCGCCGACTCGGTGACGATGCCGAGCAGCACGGCCCGCCCGCCGGAGCGCAGCGCATGCAGCGCGGTCGCGATAGCGCCCGCGGTCCCCGCGCACTCGACCACAACATCGGCCTCCAGCGCCGCGGCATCGCCGGGTGGCACCGCGCGGCCGGCGCCGAGGCTGACGGCGAGGGCCCGGCGTTCTGCCAGCGGCTCGACCACCGTCACGCTGCCAGCCCCGGACGCGGCCGCCGCCTGCACCGCCATCAGCCCGACGGTGCCGGCCCCCACCACCGCGACTCGCTCACCTGGCCGCAGGCCGCCCCGGCGCAGCGCCCGGACGGCCACCGCCAGCGGTTCGGCCAGTGCCGCCTCATCGTCGGCCACCGTCTCAGGGACCGGCAGGCACATGCGCGCCGGCGCGTTGCACAGTTCCGCGAGCCCGCCATCGCCATGCAGGCCCAGCGCCCCAAGAGCCGGGCAGCGGGTCACCTGTCCACGCTGGCACCAATGACAGCTGCCGCACGAGACGATCGTGTCAACCGCAACCCGCTGCCCCGGCCAGGGCCCGGTGACGCCAGCACCGGCCGCTACCACCACGCCAGCGAATTCGTGCCCCAGGACGAGCGGTGCCCGCGCCCCGGTGAGCGGATGCGGCACGGACGCCGGGATGAACACCGGCCCGCTCAGCCATTCCTCAAGATCAGTACCGCAGATACCGCACCATCTCACCGCGAGCTGCACCTCGCCCGGTCCCGGCGGCGCAGGCGGCGGCACCTCCTCCACCCGCACGTCACCCCGGGCATGCCACCGTACCGCCCGCATCTCAATCGCCCTCCTCCAGCCGCCCAAGACCGGCAACCTCCACGACGATGCGGAAGATGAAACCGGCGGCACGATAGCCGTCCCCGGTGAGCAGCACCACGCCAGCCCCGCAGTCGCCGGCCGGTAGCGACGGACAAGATCCAATTATCACGAACATCACAATCCTGAAACAGGGCCGGGCGGTTCTCTACGCTGAGCGGGATCGCCGTCTGAGGTCGCACGCGCTAACGCAGGAGACCCGATACGCCCAGAAGGTTCGCTCAGCACAGCGCCGATAGTAGCCAGCACGACATGTCATGACACACCGAACGCCAGCCCCCGGCCGTTCACTGGACCAAGACCGCCGATGAGATCTTGAATTCTCTCGCTGACTACCTTGCCCAAGGTCGGAACGGACGATCACCACGAGCTGCCGTAGAGCTGCCGCATCGCGGGCTCGCATACGCGGGTCAGCTCGTGGATCTGGTCTTGCGGCAGGGCCGTCCAGCGGGGAGGCCGCGGCTGTGCCAGTTGCGCGGCACGGTCGAGCCAGCCTGGGTGGGTGTCCGGCAGGCCGGCGAAGCGCGCCAGCCGCAGCAGGACCTGCCTTGGCTCCGCGACGAGGTCCTCGTAGCTGACCTGGAGCACGCGCTCGGCCGGCAGGCGGGCGAGAACATCGAGTGCCGGGATGATCATGTCGGACCAGAACTGCCCGGACTCGGCGACTGGTACCTCGAACCGGTTGAACGCCTCGTGATCGAATGTTCCGGGCATGAACGGCCGCAGATCGGGCGGCACCTGCTCCGGCGGCTTGGCGTCGCCCAGGTAAGGCGACATGCCCAGGCGTGAGTCCAGCATCGCCGAGACCGCTGCGAGCCGGTAGGCGGGATGGCGGCTGAATGAGTACGCGCACTCGCGCCCGTCGCGGTAGAGGTGCACGAACCTGGCGTCGCCGAACAGATCAGCGAGCTGGCTCATATACAGCAGCGAACTGCCCGAGCGCTCGACCCAGGCCCGCGCGCCGAGGCGATCGCACAGCCACCCGATCAAGCGCCGGTGCTGAGCTGCGGCCGAAGCCGGGGTCAGGCCGGCGGCGAACGCCTCCACGTCGTCATAGAGCCCTTCTGGATCCTCGCTCAGGTGCGGCAGCGCGGTAACCAGGACCGGCGGGATCCCGGTAGCCGCAGTGAACCTGCTGCCGGGGCCCGGCACGTACAGGAACTCCGGGACGCGCAGGCCGAGCCGGTACAGGTGCCTGAAGAACACCCAGGGCTCGCTGAGCAACCGCCAGTACGCCGCCGCGTCCAGGTCACCCGCCGGGAAGGGGTCGGGCATCAGCAGGGAAAAGAACTCAGACAAGCTGAGAATCCCCGGGTTCAGCCGGAGCATGTTCGACAGCATCGTCGAGCCGCACCGGCCGGTGGAAACGACGAAGACACCCGGCCTCGCCGTCCGCGCATCAGCGATCATCTCGGAATTGCTCCGCTCACAAGCCTGCCATCCTCACGGTAGCCGGACCGCGACGCGGGCCCCGGCAGCCGGCGGATGCGAGCCGGCATGACGCGCCGCCAGGAAACAAGCCAGCCGGCCGGCATCACCGACGCCTCCCGGCTCCCGCCGGGATCGCCGGCCAGCCCGGCGCCAGCCAGGGTCTTCCACGATCCTTCCTCCCTGCCTGCTGCCGGCCGCCGACATCGCAAGGTAAGTCTGGACAGCGCCCTGTCCGGACGTCCGGAACTACATGGCGGAGCCCACGTCCGCAGCCCGCCCTTTGCGGCCTTCGGCCGGACAGGACACCGGGACAGACCGGGCCATGAGGAATGCTGCGACGGACACCGGTCTGCTCGGGGGAAAGGCGATGGTCGACAACGATTCGTCGTGGCCGATCCGCCTCGCTCCGCATGTGCTTCCTCCGGGCGCCAGTGCTTACCAGAGCGCAGCTGCCGTGCCGCCCGGCTCGATGCCATAGCGCTAGAGATTCTCCGCGGCGGCGAGATCGGTCTCTTCGAGGGGCGGGGCGAGCCTATCTGGGCCAACGGAGTTCCCTGCCTTGAGGATCCAGCGCAAGATCCGGTCGGCTTCCTCTGTCGGTTGGCCACCTCGAGGTGTCCGACTAGGACGTGGGGGGCGTACAGATTCCCCGCCCTGGCGAGATTGGCTAGCCGACGAGTAGGCCATTCCGACTGACTTGACGTTGATCTCGGTCTAACAGTTCCAATCATGCAGCGCGAGTGCTCGGCCGAGGATCTGATCGGTCGTAGACGATAGTGGATGAGGACTGGCGCCTGCTGAGCAACCGCAGTCCGCGGCGTTCCGCAGCTTGACGTAAAGGGCCGTTAGCGGCAGGTCGGCGTCGGCCTCGATGAGCTGGACGCGACGCTGGGTGAGTTGCGGGGGTGGGCTGGCTCCGGCATCCCTTCCAGGCACGGGAGCACGGCACGCCGTCTGTGCGATCATGATCGATGAGCGTTGCGGTCCACGCAGCTCGTCCGGTGATGGCACCGGTCGGGCGTGCATGGCCAGGTCCGGCTTGCGGTGGGCACATTGATCATTGATCGTTTCGCCGATGCGGGGGGCGGTAGTGACTGCTGAGAGTTTCGATGACGGGCGGACGGATGTTCCCGGCGGGGTGGCGGGACCGGTCGGGCGTGTGGTGGTGGTAGGCGCGGGGATCGCGGGCTTGACGGTGGCGAACGCGCTTGCGCACGCTGGGGTCGAGTGTGTCGTGCTGGAGGCCAGGGACCGGATCGGCGGTCGGCTGCACACGGTTGACCTAGCTGGCGCGTCGGTTGATCTGGGCGGGTCGTGGATACATATGCCGGCCGGGAATCCGATGAGCGCCTTCGCGCGGCAGGTCGGCGTTCCCTGCCGCAGCGCGGACCCCGGGCCCGAGATGGCCGGTTTCGACTGTGCCGAGGGCCGCCGTCTGTTGGCCGCGGAGGCCGAGGAGCTTCTTCGTCTGTACGACGAGGTCTTCCCGGAGGCGGCCGGCCAGCTGGCCGCCAGGCTCGGGCCGGATGCGTCCGCGGCGGACGGGATCGAGGCGTTCGTGGCCGGGGCCGGCCTGGCGCCGGGCCCGGCGAGGCGGGCGCGCCAGATGTTGTACGCCATCATCGAGGCCGAGTCCGCCGACCTGGCCGAGCGCCAGTCGCTGCGGTGGATGTGGAACGAGCTCGAGTACGGCGGAAACTATCTCGGCGATGTGCCGGAGGGGGGTTACCGGCGCCTGGTGGAGGCGATGGCCAGCGGTGTTGACCTGCGGCTGGGCGTGGAGGTGACCGAGGTGGCGATCTCGGCGGGCGGGGTGCGCGTTCGCGGCGCTGACGGCAGCTCCGAGGAAGGCTCGCACGTGGTGGTGACGGTGCCGCTCGGTGTGCTCAAGCGGGGCGCGCCGCGGTTCTCGCCCGGGCTGCCGCCGGATCGGCTGGCGGCGATCGGGCGGCTCGGGTTCGGCCGGTTCGAGAAGGTGGCGCTGCGGTTCGACGAGCCGTTCTGGCGGGCCGCGGGTTTCCCGCACGTGATGGTCTTCCCTCGCGATCCCGGGGAGTGGATGGTCTGGGTGATGGGGCTGGACGCGTTCGGCGCCGGGCCGGTGCTGGTCTTCTTCGTCTTCCATAGCGCGGCCGGCCGTGTTCTGGGCGCGGGCCGGGATGGTGCCGCCCGCTGGGCGCTCGGCATGCTGGCCGAAGCGACCGGCGGCCCGTGCCCGGAGCCGGTCGCCGTGGCCGTGACCTCATGGGCTACCGATCCCTACGCCGGCGGGGCTTATACCCACATCCCTCCGGGGGCCAGCCCGGCCGACGCCGACCTGCTCGGCGAGCCGGTCGGCGGGTGCCTGCTATTCGCGGGAGAGCATACCCAAAGCGCCCGGCTGGCCTACGCCGACGGCGCGCTGACTAGCGGCATTCGCGAGGCAAAACGGCTGCTCAGCCAGCCCAGCGTGCGACTCGGCCCGGCCGTTGCCGACCACGTAAACGCCGGCAGCGAATTACCGGTAGTTGCCCTGACCAGACCGCAGGGAGGCGGCAGCAACATCACGGGCCTTGATACTGGCAGCGGTCGATTCCCGACATGATCAGGATTGCTTGCTGTTGCGCGGGAGGGCAGTTCGTCACCCCGTTCCCAGGCTTCTGCTGGTCCGAGTCAGCGCCATCCGGTGCAGCCTCGACCTTCTGCGCCGACCAGCGGTCCTGGGCTGGCGTTGCGCGCTGGTCCGGGTCCCGAGCGGTGGTCCGTCATGCTTTCTTGATTTCGGCGAGCTCGAGGCGGCACTGCTAAGTCAGCCAATGATCGTCGCCGAGGATTCGGGCGAGATCGGCCAGGTGCGCGTCGTAACGTTGCCCGGCCGCCTGGTGGTCACCCGCCGCAGCGGTCCAGCGCGCTACCGCGTGCCTGGCCTCCAAGGTGGCCGGGTGCGCCCCGCCGAGGATCTCGGCGGGGTCATCCGCCAGGCGGCCGCTGAGATCAGCGGCAGTTTGAGGGTCACCGGATGATCCGACTACTGAGAACCGAACCTTGATAGGGCAGGAGCCTCACCGAGCCCGTTGCCAGCCGATGACGTCGACCGCGCCCGCGCCTACGGCGCGCCTTGTGATGCGGCGAGCATCGCAAGCACCTCCCAGGCGCCATCGAGAATCGAGAAGTGCCCATGGCCGGGATGAAGGTGAAGCTGCGCGCCCGGTATCGCCTCGGCGAAGTGCCGGGCGTGCTGGGCCGGGACTACCGTGTCGGCATCCCCGTGGTGGATCGATATCGGGACCTTGATGGCACCGAGATCGAATCCCCACGGCCGGGTGAACACCTGGAGGTCCTGGGCAACTCCCCAGCTGCCGCGGCGGAACGCCTCGGCATAGCCGGCCAGGAAGGCCTCGCGCATGCCAGGCCGCTCCAGCGCACGGCAGTCGACGCCGGGCAGCTCGCTTGTGGCCAGGCGAAGAAACAGTTCCGGGCTGCGGCGGGCCAAGGTGGCGAGGCAGCCGAGGAACCAGCCGCCGAACGGGGGAGCGTGCCGCGCGGCCTGCAGGGCAAGCCGTTGCCCCGGCGCCATCCCGCGGGTAGGCCATGCTGGTGGCCCGAGCGCCGAGACGAGCGTGAGGCTGCGGACGCGGCCGCAGAGCCGGGCCGCGCACGCCGCCGCGAAGGCCCTCCAGCCGAGACGCCCAGCAGCGCCGTCGGCCCGGCGCCCAGCGCGTCCAGGACTAGCGTCGCATCCTGAGCCCAATCCGCGAGCCGGCGCAGGCGTCGAGGATCGGTCCGGCCTATGCCGGGGCGGTCCGGGGCCACCAGGCACAATCCCAGCTCACGCGCCGCCGGCGCGAACAAGTGCGCTGCCAGCCGTGAATCGGCCAGTCCATGGCAGAAAAGAACTGGCGTCGCGCCCTGCTGCCCAGCAACCTCCACTGCGATGACGCTGCCGTCGTCCCGGCTCACCTCCATACCCCCACAGTCGCGCCGTTTCGTGTCGGCTGGTGAGCTCAGGGCAAGTCCCAAGGCCACGCAGTAAACCTCGAGCGGGTGCGTCAACGCCCGCAGTGGCGTTCGCGCAGTCCTGGGAACCCTCGGCGCCGCCACGGCTAGTTACCTGTTCCCGGGGAAGATCAGCGAGCGTAACGAGTCGAAGGCCCGTGACGAACGGTTGCGGCAGGAGCGGCTGGCGGCCTACACCCCTTTGCCGGAGCAGTGATGGATCTCCGCGGCATCCAGTACGACTGCGGCTACAGCCGCATGATCGTGGAGGACCACCAGCTCGATCGGTCAAGTATCCGAGCGGAGTCCTCCCGGCTTCGATCGGTTGCGTGGACTGCCTTCTACCGGTTCAAACTGACGTCGCCGGATAGCCTCACTGAGCTACATAGTGCCAGCTCAATCTGCACATATAGCCACACCCAGCATGTCCCAGCCACCCCAGGAATCTGCCATGGTGGCATCGTCGCACGACGGTGCCCGCCGACGCATCCCGCAGCGCCCCCGGACGTGCGACGATGTGACCGTGGGCTACTGGCTGACGAAGTACACGCTCGGGATAGCGCTGCGGATCATCTTCCGGTCCCGCGCGTGGGGGGTGAAGAACGTGCCCCGGCGAGGCCCGGTCATCCTCGCCGGCAATCACCTGTCGTTCTCC